>Ga0209502_10000018_pt1 | contig 187877 bp, 185 predicted proteins | sample ArcticOcean_MG_C_10_FD_187442 | JGI IMG/M metagenome (GOLD analysis project Ga0209502, IMG submission 187442) | Marine microbial communities from western Arctic Ocean - ArcticOcean_MG_CB11_90 (SPAdes) (version 2) | ecosystem: Environmental > Aquatic > Marine > Oceanic | place: Arctic Ocean... | reverse complement strand
GACATAGAAGAGCCGCATGGGCGAGACGGGGAGTACCCGCGGTAATTCTCTGATTCTTTTAATTGCGGCTGATGGTCGAGGAAGTAACGTTTACAAGAAGTTATTGCCTTTACTTGATGGTGCTTCGTGGGGACGCTTTGCAGGAAGAGGAAGTGCACAGGTCCCCAAAATAAAGGGACGAGTAGGCGAGAATACCCAAAAGTCTGAAATCCAGACGAATAAAACTCTGGTACCGTCGTCGCGCCGCGCTTGTACGAACACACAAGAGACGCGCGCGACTGATTTATCATCATTTACTTGTACATATGCACAAGAGCTGTTCCCTCAAACCGCAATACCTTTCACTCCGTACGCCCGTAATACCTTGGAAGCTGTTACAGGGGCAGGACGTCTGGCCTGGTGTCAATCACTATTTTTATATCCAACACCTCAATTTGATGTTAGATGGCGTTGCAAGCACATATCTATCTACCAGTACCCCCTCACACCGCCCATCCGAGTTTCGAAAACGCGGCGTCCGCGGCGCTGAACCACTGCGACGGAACGCCCACGGCTTGTACGCCGTGTTTCACCCCGCCGTACGCGCTCGCGGCGGTTGCCGTGAAGTAATTAACAAAGCCGCCTTCGGTTGGCGCGTCGTCGTCGGCGTTGGGCGTGATGAGTACCGCATGCGTCGCGCAACCTAAAACACCCCAAAACAAAACACTGAACAACAGGGCTGATACGCGTGTACCGAAGTGCAGCACCGCAATCGCGACGAAAACAAGCCCTATGCGTTGCGCGTGGACGCCGAAGGTTTTGCCCGCGACTACCACATCAGCAGCGCGGACTCGCAAGACGTACAACCAAGCCACCAAGATTCCAAAGATTGGCAGTAACAACGACGGGTTTAACACCAAGCACGTCGCCGTCAACGCCAGCACCACGAGGAAATAGTTGTACCCAAAGTCGTTGGTGTTCCTTCGTACCCGGCGTAACCCGTCGTACGCGCCGGTGGGTAGGGACACCGCGCGGTAGTCCACGAGTTGGCGCCACGGCAGCGCTTTGACGTGCAATGCCTTGACATCTCCAACAACCCGTCGTCCCGCGCGAAGCATCAACCCCGGGACACCCAGCGCCTTGTTCTTACCGCTCTCGTCCTCCATGGCGCGATGCGAGCCACGCGATGGCGAGTCAGACGGTGCGGAGGGGAGTGCGGAGGCACACCTGGGTGTAGGCACAATAACAACGATTCCAACGTTCAAAACTGAGAAGTTTTGGCAGTCCGTTCGTTTTCACAGTTTCACGCCAGAACGCGTGCTTTTGATCATTGTCCCACACGCGATCTCTCGTCATGGGAAGCAAGGACGCCAAGAAACCCAAGGACCCTGTGCCCAAGTCCGCCGAGGACGCGCTGAATGGGATGAGTTCCACCGAACGGATTCTTCGCAGGATCCACGACTTGTACGCCAAAGGCTTGGTGAGTTCGGATGGGACTGCCGAAAAAGAAGGCGCCGGGAGCGTGGGTATTTTACAGATCGCAGCAGACCCGTTGCTCAACCTCACGGATATCCACAAGCCGCGCAAGAAAGTGAACGTGATGATCATCGGCAACCACAGCGCTGGTAAATCGTCGTTCATCAACTGGTACATCAGCGAGGAGGTGCAGACCACCGGCGTGGCGATCGAGACGAGGGGGTTCACGTATGTCACGTCCGGCCGGAAAAGGGAAACGCTGAAAGGCGACGCGACGTTCGCGTTTTACGACCACATCGACGGCCTTCAACAGTTCAAAGGCATCACGGAGAACGTGTTCACGGAAATCAGCACGAGCAAGGCAAAGAACTTCGCGTGTGTCGACCTTCTGGATTCCCCGGGGTTGGTGGACGGCGAGATGGAGTACCCGTTCGACGTGGTTGAATCGATAGTGTACCTCGCGGATCACGTTGATTTGATCCTGTGTTTCTTCGACCCCATCGGCCAGGCGCTTTGCAAGCGAACCATGACCGCTGTTGAACGTTTAAACGAAAAGCACGCCGAGAAACTGGCGTACTACATGAGCAAAGCGGACCAGGTGGAGAAGGAACACGACCGGCAGCGCGTGCTGATTCAGATCACGCAGAACTTAGCGGGGCGGATCAAGAACTCGCACGCGTTTAAGCTCCCGACGATCTATTTACCAAGAGACGACGACCGGCCGTTGAAGGTGCCGATTCCCAACGCGTTGGAAGAGGTTTGCGAGGACATCGATAAAGCCATCCGCCTGACAGTTCAGAAAAACCTGACCACGATGAAGAACGACTGCGCGTCCATCTTGCGGAAAATCGGCGAAGCGCACTTGACGGACAAAGCGAACCGGAAGGAAAACAACCAAAGGGCTTTGAAAGGCTGGGGCTTTTACTTCGTACAGGTCGTGGTTGGCGTCATCACGTTGTATGTGTCATTGTGCGAAACCTTCGCGTTCGGGCCGGTACGACAGATCGTGACGGGGCACTTGCTGCCGCTCGCAAAGGCGAGCAAGTACGACGTGATGGAAGCCACGCTTCTGGCGTTTTTGCCATTCACCGACGTAAACACCGGTACGGTAAAACCCCGATGGCTCGGTGTTCCTCACGGAGGCGCGTACGTGTTGTTCGTGTTGACGTGTTTGCTGGCAACCATCGAGTACATGAAACGAAAGGTCTGGGCGTTTCACCCGGTGATGACCAAGAAGGACGTCAAGCGCCTCGCGGGGTACGGCGAGTACGTGAAAGAGCTGGGGAAAGTCAGGGAAGAGCTTTACAAGGACTACTTCAAGGGGTTGTCGGACAGGGACTAGGAGCGGAGGGTCCTCGGTGACGACTATTTGAGGTGTGTTTTGAACGACTATTTGATACGGTATTTGATATCCTTGATACTACGATGCGGAGTTTTGTGGATCCAGGGTAGTGCTCGAGATATCACCACGCGCTAAATTTGAAATTCAACTTCTCCATGAGCAATAATCGTTTGTCGGAAGCCACGACGCACAACGATGCGCACACGACACCCACACGTATCGCGATGTTCTTCGACGCTGTGCGCGGTGTGCTAGCTCGCGCGTTCATGAGAAAGCGCCAGCGCGATACTCACGCGGACGAGGCCATCCCGGGCCTTCCCGACCACCTCGTCGTCACGCACGTTCTCAGATCTGAGTATTTCAACGACCCCGCAGATCTCGCACGGCTCCCAGCGGTGAGCCGTGCGATGCGCGACGCGGTGGCAGACACGGGGCTTCAGTTTGAAGAGCTTAGTGAATATCGTGCCGCGTGCCTTGGATGTTTACGCGCGGTGTAGCGCCTGCAACGGGGATGTCGCTTGTCGAATATAGGGTTCCTATGCATGGCAGCGGCGATGAGCGGACAGCTCGAGGAGTTGAAGATGTTGCGCGCGGACGGCTGCCCGTGGAACGTAAACACGTGCGCGGCGGCGACAGAGAGCGGGCACCTCGAGGCGCTGCAGAGGCTGCGCGTGAACGGATGCCCGTGGGACGAGGAGACGTGCATTTGGGCGGCATATGGCGGGCATCTCGAGGTGCTGCAGTGGGCGCACGCGAACGGATGCCCGCGGAACGAGGATACGTGCTTCTGGGCGGCGACGCGCGGACACCTCGGGGATGCTGCAGTGGGCTCGCGCGAACGGCTGCCCATGGTGCTAGTTGACGCACGCTAAGACGGCAGACCTCGGGTACGTCGAGAGCGACGGAAGTTTGTCTGACGAATAGGACGACGACGACGAGCGAATATGAAACCTTTTCGATGATGCGGCAACGCGCTTAATAGACTAGTCTACGAAAAATACGCACGAAGAAACGCACAACGCTCCAACTAACAAGCGCCCTCGCCCTCGAATTATTTTCCTACGGTGCACCTCGTCTCACCCAGACGCTGACCATCCCGAGCGCGTGCCGCACGAAGGTTCCTCCTTCGTATTCCTCGTCCCGCAAATCGGGGGCTTTTTCGACTGTTATTTGTAACTCCGGGTCGTACGTTTTCAGCGACTCCACCAGCTTGTCAATCACGGTGAATCCCGGTTCATCCGGCCAGTCCCTGACTGGCAGAACTAACCATGCGAGCCCGGGATTGGCTAATTTTTTGCAAATCGTCGCCGCCAGCGCTCGCGGTAACGGATCTTCGTAACACACGTCACTCCCCAGAATTAGGGAAAACGTTTCATCTGGCGCTAACGACCTGTTTCGCGTAGCATTCTCGTTCTGCAGCTCATTCGCGCTGCAGCTCCCGTCCCCTCCCATCGGTCTTTTTTGCTTCCACTGGTTGTGTAATACAGGGTCGCTCGCAAGCCATTCCAGATGCTTCACGCGAAAGCGCGTTTCACGCGAAGCGTTTGTTTCGTTGGTTTCCGAAGTAGACGTGCTACAAGTTTCGCCATCTTCATCCTCCCGTTGCAGCTCCACCGATTTGTCCAAATTAACAAGAAGTCCAGGTAAGTAGTCCGTGAACGTCACCGCCGTTGCGCCCAGCTTGGCACACAGAAAACCAACCACGCCGCACCCGGCGCCGAGCTCGAGGATGATTTGGTTTTTTATTGTTATCGTTTTTTCGGCGGTTCGCTGAATCAGCTCTCGGCACATCACCACCCCCGACGCCCATACTCTCCACCCCAAGCCCCCCTGCACATAGTCCGTCTCGCGCACACGCACCGCGTGTGTTACATGTGCGTGTTCGCCACTGCCGGTGAACGTGAACACCCGGACACCAGGGCCCCTCGCCGTGGAGCCGCTGCAAGCCGCGAGCGCTTTCGCCGCGACCTCCATCGCGTCTTCGTCCCACTGCAACGCTTTGCGAAGTCGGTCGATGCCGCCGTGCGCCTTGATGGCCTCCACCCCGGGCTCACACACCGACACTAGCAACAACACTTGCAGCGCCGCAAGACGCTTCACCGGGTCCGCGCGGTCCCAGAGCAACGAATCCACCGCGGACTCCACCTGCGGCAGGAGCTCCATCGCGCGCGATTGGAGTGGCTGGCTGGTGGCGGTTGCGAAAACGAAAGAGGTGATTTTATTCCCGAAAACGAAAACAAGCGTTTTATTTTTTATTCACTCATCAAAAGCTACCCCGTCCACGCCAGCACCTCGACTCTTGACATCCTCGGGTCTTGGCTCAGGGTGACGTCGAACTCCGGGGGCACGCCAAAGGACTCCAGCCCCGTTTCCTCAATAGGCGATCTGGCTTTTAACTCGAGCTTTAACTCACCGGAGCCGCGGAACCCGCCGCGCCCGCCGTTGGCCAAACCCGAGTGCGTTTGCCGGTCCTTTTTCATTCCAGAATCGTTTTCCATTCCCCACATCTTCCGTCGCGCCTCTCTGGCGCACGTTTTTTCGTACTCGTTCGCGGAAGTTTCATCAATGGCATCACCAGCATCACTGCCCAACTCTCCCCCTCGCAACTCCGCGGTGAAAAACGTGGTGAGCCACTCCCTGGTTGCGGATTGCTGATTCAACGGCGACATCACGAGAGCGGCGTCGTCGTTTTCGTTTCCGTCGTTTTCGTCGTCGTCGGCAAAGTCGTCATCCCCGTTGTCTCCCCACGACGCCGCAGCACTACTACCGTAACTGCCGGCACTGAAAAGCGACCCTCCCGACCACAAAGACGACGATGACGACGTGACCGGCGCATCCCGGGGGTTGGTCAACGAGTATCGCTCGTACCCGGCGAGCGCGGCGGTGCATTGCGAATCTGGATACGGGTACTCGTCCTCTTCGTCGAGAAAGCAATGCGTGCCGTACCTCAAAACGCCCACGGCTCTGGGCACGGCGTGGACCGCCGCCGCGGCGATGTCCGCGATTTGCCGGGGGGTGACGTGCGAATCCCGTCGACCCGCGAGCTGGAAAAGAGAAACGTCCCGCAGGTTACCGAGGTCGTCGTGTTGCAAGCCGCTCGATTCCAGAAACGCGCCAAGGCCGGCCACGGCGCGGATCTGTGAGTGTAACAGAAAAGTGTCAGTCTTTCGCAACGTGTCGGAATAATTACTCTGGGGACAATCAGCAAACAGTCTTTGGATTTGGGAAACACAAACGCACGTTTCGGCCCACGATTGCTTGCACGGTTTCGATATCCTCAAAGTTTTGGTTCCGGTCGTTTGCGTCGTTTCCGTTTGCGCTCCCTTGTGACGAACCCGGAACGTTGAACCGCTTGGCGTCCACGGTGGCTTTGATCGCGGCGCCCGCGCCACTGCTGTGTCCGAACATGCCTAAACTGGTGACATCCACCGTGCCGAACAAGTCCGAGTTTCTGCGGTTGGTTTCCCTCACGACCCACCCCAAACACGCCCTTAAGTGATCCGATAAACGCTCGAACGCGAACAGCGGCCGCACTTTGCGATCCGCCACCGTAGGCGCAACCACCACGAACCCGTGCGACGCCAGGTGCGCCAGGGTTTTCTCGTACCGCTCCGTCCACGAATTCCACCCGATGGAAAACGCGAGCGCGGGGTATTTTTGGCGAGAGCCGGAGACGTTTTGGGAACCGTTGAAACGTCGGGCGGTTCCGCCGAAACCGGGCTCGTGTGTTTCGTTTTCGATCGCATCCGGGGTGAACACCACCGCGTTGACGAACGGCGATTGCCGCTGGGTCCCCGCAAACCCGAGGGATGGCCAGTAAAACGTCACCTCCGTTCGTTTCACGGAAAACGGCCCGAGGCCGCGGAAACTCACGCCCGACGAAGAACCCCCTGAAGAGTCGCGATTTGTTTCGGCGACGTTCGCGAGAGACCCCTCGAGTTGTCCCTCCACGTGTGTAGTACCCTCGCCACCTTCTCCTCGCCAATACAGCTCGTCCCGGAACGTATCACTCGCCGCGGCCGTGAGGTCACCGAGAATCGCACCGAGTTCGTTCGCGGAACGCGCCACCGCCACGGCGCCGCGCACCGTCTCCATGGCGTCCCGCGGAAGCCCCGCGGTCAGGGAAAGTATCCGGGCGAGAATATCGCTGTTCGCGTCCCGGACTCGAGGCGTGGGTCGCGTCCGGACATCACGCGTGTCACGCCAGTCCGCGAATTGAGAGGTATCGTACGCATCATCAACGCTCACGTTCGTGCTATCCAACTTCGAGCTGCTCTCCAACTTCGTGCTCTCCATGTCCAAGTGTTGCCCGCGACCGCCTTGCGCGGTCGCGGTTTCGAAACGCGAGGACGGGGAGGCGTGGTCCCAAACCGTCTCGGGCGCGCTGTCCGCGAACGTCGCGCAAAACGCGAGTGCCGCGCAAGCCACTGCCCAACGCAACGTCGAGCTCGACATCGCTGGCACGCGCGCGCGTCACGAAGTGCGCAAGCGAAGTGCGCAAGCGACACCACGCGGTCGCGAGCACCTGAGCCTCGTTCGGTCGACACGCGACTTTCGAACTGGCGAAAAGGCACCACGTCGACAAATCCAGAAGTCGAAGTGTCACTCGCATTCAACACGAAATGTCATTTCAATGCGGTTTGCTATCATGTCGGAATCCAATAAGCCCTGCACGACGCCGGCATCAACGACACACCCACTCCACTGGCCCGCGTGTTAACTCTTGGGTTATCTTTTCTCGACACACAGCCAGCGCATTACATATTACCCACGCGTTGGCTCGATACAGCCGCGCAACGTAGCCATGCGTCGGCGTTCCCGAGTCGCTGAGTTGGTCTGGACTGTTGTGACTGTTTTAGTTTTGCTGCTATTACGAGTTGCATCATTCGCTATCACGAATTCCTACCCGACACTACCCACGCTCCGGTTAAAGTCGTCACGCGGACGCGTCTCGTCGTCGCTCCAGCCACACGACCACCTCTACGAATTTCGAACCCGGGAAGTGGTCGAAAACGGCGCTCCGTTTTATGGAGTGCGTCTCCGCCAACCCGCGGTCTACAAAATCCCGCACCAAGCTGTTACTGTCGCACGCGATGTATATGATGGTTCGGTACGACGCCACCATCCGTAGGGTCACCGGGTCTAAACCCGCTCGCGGCGGGTCGACGAGAACGAAATCGTCGTTTGTGGGGATTTCGGTATCGTCAATTCTTTCTTCGCTAAAAGTCTCCGCGGGTAACGCCATTACCCGTGCGTTTTCTATGCCGTTCAGGGCGAAGTTTTCCAAACACGCGTCGCACAACCTAGGTTCTATTTCCACCGCGGTGACCTTATGAAAAAAAGGACTCAAATTCACGGTGTGCGTGCCGTTGCCGCAGTATAACTCGACCAAGGAAACGTCTTCGCTTTTTTTTTTACTTTTCTGGCCACGCTCGCCGGTTGCGCGCTCGTCCAATTCTTCGCGGCAACTCAACGCTGTCGCGACCGTCTCGCGCAGCCACCCCGCAGTACACTCCGCGACGTCCGGGTTGGGGTTGGAAAACGCGCCTTCCACTATGGACAGGATGATGGTATCGTTTTCTGGACTAGGGTTTGTATGGGTATTGTTCCTTAACGCCGATTCAAGCCTCGGCACACGCATTTCCTCGAAAACCTTCCCCGTTCCGTTTGACGCGACCCAGACCTTTCCCTTGCGCCGCGACACGAGGCCGGTGAGTTTTAAGGCATCCACGAGGCGACACGCGTGAATGTCCCAAGTTTGTTGTGTCAGTGGATATGCCGGTTCGTTTTCTTTTATTTTTGCTTCCGAAGCGTTCCAAAGCGTAACGACCACGTTGCCTCTGCGGTTGGCTAAAAATCCAACCGCGGATAAACCATCGGTCAACGGATTGGTGTTGGTTCCACTTTGGGTATTACTCGTACGTTCTGTATGGGTATTACTCGCACTGTCCTCCTCGTTCAGCACCCGCAGCAGTTTCGGCATCACGTCCGCGATCGCATGGGAGGCGGGAGGGAATAAATCGAAATCGCTGTACACGTCGAGCGCCGCGACGTTGCCTTTTTCGAACAACGCGTAGCGGAGCTCGTTTTTTTTTGTTTTGCCAATCGTTGTTTGCCCATCTTCATCGCACGCATCGTCGTCTGCATCGGATGCGCCCTTTTCCACACCACCTCCACCCTCGTTTTCCCGAACCACGGCGAAGCGACACCTATGCCGAAACCGCGTGGTTTTCGGTGACGCGTACACCTCCAACCCTCCTGGTGGTAACAGGTCACCAAACAACGCGCGCGTGCGTCGCACCTTTTCGTCAAGCAAATCGTGGTACCCCAACGACTTGTCCGCGGCAAGGTTGGCATCCTCCCCGCCGAAACACGCGCTGGGTCCGTGGCACAAACCTCGACGCGGTGCGACCCCGCGCGCGCTCGCGAACCTCGCGCGCGTGCCGCGCAAGCGACTCGGCGTCCACGCCACCGCCCGCGGCGCCGACGACACCGACATGGCGCGGTCGGCAGTGATGATGAAAAAACTCAGACGAAAATCTCAGCTCCTGCTGGAAACGTGCGCGCGCAGCAGCAGGCCAAGAAATACCAAAAAACGCCTCGATGCCGTCGGGTGGTTTGTCCCCCAGCGCCACTCTCGCCGTGCACGACGCACGCGCCCGGTGGACACCCAGTGCTAAGCCCGCCAGGCTCAACACGGCGCACGCACACGAACTGACGCAAACGCCCCGTATGATGGGGCCCCCATCGGGCCACCCCCCGTCGCCGCGGCGTCGCCGTGACTTTCAGCCGTTTCCGAGGCTGATCACAAGAAGAATATCTCGTGTTGAACGCTCTTTTTGTGTTGAACGCTCTTTTGCGATTACCGAAAGGGTCGTAACACCTCGATGCACACCTCCCCCGCCATGTCTGACGAACCCGAAGTTGCCGCTCCAGGTGATGACGCCCCGGTCGACCTGGTCCACGAAGCCGAGGCCGACGCCGTTGACGAAACCGACCCCGACGCCGTCCTCGCCGCCGCGGTCGTGCCCGCGCTGGACGCGGTGGAGTCCATGGTGAATGCGATGCGAGAGCGATGCCCGGGATGCCCGCGAAGGCGAACCCCGAGGACGTCTTGGCGGATCCGGAGGACGAGGCCGTGTTACGAGAAATACGCGCGTGCGTACCCAGCCTGTGCTGCGAAGGAGGGTGGTGGTCGGAGGAGCTGGAGCCCAAGATGTGGAATGGGGTTCAGTTTGGAGGCGGGTTATACCCTACGCATGGGGATGAAACCCGGGTGTACCGCCTTGACCTGTCCCAGGGAATGTGCGTCGGGGCGGAGACGTTACCGTGGGAAGTAATCGCCAAATTTCCGCGTTTAAGGAAGCTGTGGCTAAACGGTAACCGGCTTAAACGGGTCGGGATGGAAATCGGAACGTGCCCCACCTTGGAGGATTTGAACCTGACGGACAAGCAGCTCGAGGGGAGTGACGCGCTGCCGTGGGAGCTGGGCGATATCGCGAGTTTGCAAAAACTGAAGCTGGACGGGAACGAAACGCTCGGGTTCCTTCCAAGTTCCATCGCGAAGTTGACTTCGCTTTCGGATCTGAACCTCGCAGACTGCGGGCTGGAACGCATCAATCCAATGCTAGGCCGAGACCTGGTGGCGTTGGATTACTTGCGCGTCGGGGATAACAAGTTCGAACCGGGGGGGTTGCCGGCGGAGTGGGCGGTTGGCGGGACGCTCGAAAAAAATGGAAGCATCGTCTACGGCAACGAAAGCCACGTCTTTGTGGACGGGGCGCTTACGTACGTGCCGACGACGGCGGAGTAGCGCACTACTCAACTGAGTCTTTCTGCGCGCCCGCGCGCCGGAGAAAAAGCGCGCGCGGAGGAAACCGCGAAAAAAAAAAACGAAGATTGTACGTAAAACTCGTTCTCAAGCCACGAGACGTGAGGCGCGTGAGGTCGGCGATCCGCGTAAGACCAGACGCAAAGGCGCGGCGAGACGCGTTCAGAACGCTGATCCCGGTGAAGTAGGGAGAAATTCCAGAAACGCGGTGTATATATGAACAGTTTGACATTGCGTCGGAGGCGTTGCGTTATAAAAAACGCTCTCCCGTTTGTCTACGCACTTCCTTTCACGCGTTTTTGGCTTTTGCCAAAACCTGGATGAGCCATCAATCATCCGGTTTGTCGTTCCTCGTCACTCTTGCAGTCACAGTCGCCTCGCGGCGTCACCGGGGTCCAACCCTTTTCGGGTTGACAGCTGTCCGAAGAATGGCATCACGGCCAACGATGATGGCGCCTCCTCGGGCCAACGCGCCTCCCCGGGCGTTGTTTTGGAACGCCAAGTTTTCGCCAAACGGGACCAGGGAATCCGTCCCCGCGGGGTCAGTCAAGTGTCCGCGTTCGAAAACATGGGACGCGCAAAGAAGCGCAGCCGAAACGCAGACGCTGCAGGAGCTACGGGACCGGTGGGACACGCTTGACGTTGACGGTACGTGCCATCCGTGTCATATGAGGGTGACGTGGTGCGTCGAACCCACGGCGGCGAACCCACACGACGCACGCCCCGCCCGAGGCTCGGCCACACCCTTGATCGGTGTCTGTGTGAAACATAAAGAGCCGTTCCGATTTTTCCGAAAGCATTCTTTTGCCTTTTTGGTACTCCAGCCAGTCGCAGCTTTCGGGAAAGTCGCCTTGACGCCGAGAACGGAACGCTGCATACCATGGAAAGGAATCAAAAATTTTGCGGTCGATAAAAAACAGACTCGTGGCAACAATGTGTTTTTCGCTTTTCGCTTACCCAAACAATCCCCCTTCCCATGCCTCTTAGGTACCGGCACACTCGACCGCACGTGTCTCGCAAACGCGTGCGCCACAATGGGTGCGCCCACCGGGGACGAGTACGTGGACGAGCTTTGGCGGTCGCTTTCGGGGGGAAATTCTGACTCTGGCGACGGCGATGTTAGCTCCGGCGCGCCGATCGATTTTTCGCGTTTCGCCGCGCGCGAACGCCGGCGCGAGCGCGAGTACCACACCGCGTGGCAATTGATTTGCGCACACGCGGATTTCGGGTCCGGCCCGGATGCGGGAAAGGAGGACACGATGCACAAAAAAACGAAAACGGAAAAGCACGCGAAAATGAAACATGACGCCTCCTCCGCGGTTCAACGCACACTCGGCGCCCGCGAACTCGCGGCGTCGGCGCGGGCGCTCGGGATCTTAAACCCCGCGGGGCCGGATGACCTTTCGGCGATGCTCTCTTCGTTGGCACGAAAAGAAATCACCACCGGGGATCGAACCGGGGTGCTCGGGTATTGCGACTTCAAGCGTTACGCCGTGTTGTTACCCCATTCGCGGTTGGCACGCGACGACGCGGCGCGGACCGGGGCGCTTGCCGCGCCGGCGGCCGGTTCGGTAAGGAACCCGGATGTTGAAACCCAACACTCGCACACAACGAACACGCTGTTCGCGGGAGGCCTGGCGGGGGTCGTGGCGCGAACGGCCGTCGCGCCCCTGGACCGCGCGCGGACGATCATGCAGGACTTGCACCCGAGCGCGCGTGACCTCGGGTCGCCGTCGACGGTTTCGGCGAGCGCGAGCGGCGTCGGCACATCCGGCCCCAAACCCAAACCCGCGCCGCCAGGTCGTTGCCGAGGTCTGACCGGCACGGTGAGCAAGGTGTTGAAGGAAGAAGGCATTAAAGGGCTTTGGCGGGGAAACGCGGTGACCGTGTTGAAGGTGGTGCCCTGCAACGCCCGGCAGTTTGCGATTTTCCACGGGATGAAGGATTGGTTCGCACGGCGGCGGGAGGGGAATTTGGAAAACGGCCACGAAAACGGAAAAAAAAACACCGGCAACACCACCCCCCTGACCCTCCCCGAGCGCCTCCTTTCCGGCTCGCTCGCGGGCGCCATCAGCACCGCGGTGTGCTACCCCCTGGACGTGGTGAAGTCGCAGATGGCCGTCCGGGGCGGTTTGCAAGGCAGCGCGGTACGCGCGGCCCGGCAGATGTTCATTGAACAAGGAGGCGCGCGGGCTTTCTACAAAGGCCTGGGGGCCACGTTGCTGTGTGACGTTATCGGAACCGGGCTGGGGTTTACGCTGTACGACGGGTTGAATCTTTGGTACCAAAAAAACGTGCTGCTTAACACACGCAAGCCGTCCCCCGCCGAGAAAGGTTTCCTGGGCGGTACCAGCGCGTGTGTTTGTTTAACCGCCACACAGCCGTTCGAGGTGGTCATGACCCAGATGCGCGTGCAGGGGTGCGGTGGACGGCCGGTTGTTTACAAGAACATGCTTCACTGCTTGCGAATCGTGTGCAAACGCGAGGGGTGGCGCGGGTTGTGGCGAGGCACGGGCGCGGCGTACGCGAAGATATTTCCGCAGCTCGCTTTGACGTACTACGTTTTCGAATTAGTCTCGGAACAAATGGGCGTGGGGGGGGTACACACGTACGACGCGGGAAAGAGGACGGGGGAAATTGTCACCTCGTAGACTGGCAGTCTAGAGACTGGGGGGGCGCGTAGATTGTGCGATACCGTTGCGGCTGCGGTGTGTGTATATTATAAAACCTGATGAAAACGCGCAGACTTTTCGTCGCTTTCAATTTCATTTTAACTTTTGCGTCTCTCTCCCCGCCACTCGTCCCCTCCGCGCGTCACCGCGTCGGGCGACTCGTGTCCCCCAATGGTGCGCTTTAAGAACCGGTACCTCACCGCGGAGTTCAACTGGCACGACGGACGAGTGGACGATTCGTTAACCGAAACCGGATTGGTCGGCGTGCTTCGCAAGGAGATGTCGGTGAACTTTGGGGACGTCGGCGGGGGGTTTTTCTTGGGAAGCATGAGCTTGAAGTACTGGAACCCGGTGACCGGCCTGGCGGTGGTGCGCGTGGGGCGGGACATTTACCGCCAAGTATGGGCGTCGTTGACCCTGTTACGGGAAATCAACGGCCGCGCGGTCGCGGTGCAGGTGACGCATTGCGGAAGCACGTTGGGCAGTTCCCAAAACGCCGCGATTTCTCGGAGCGAGATTCGATTCGACAAGTTACTCAAACGGGGGGTGATGCCGGGCGGGGAACGGGCGGGGGCGAAAAACACGCAAGACGCGTCACGCGTGATTCAGGCGTTGCAGCCGTAACGGCGTCGTTGACGTCGATGCAACACGTGTCGACTCTAGAGTAGGTAGCACTTATTAGCTTTTAGACGTGGTAAAAACACTCGACCTGGATGAACTTTCCGTTGCTAAACCTCGTTTCTCCGACAGCACACCCGGACGCGTCACGGAACGCACCACGGGTCATCACACGCGATGCGCGACATCCGCAGCCGCGAGAACGGGGCGTCCAACAGCCAGCAAGGCATCTCGCTGCTGGACGTGGAGGGGGGTAACTCCCCGGGGTACAGCGCGAAGATGTACGCCAAACCCAGCCAAATGGCGGGGATGTCAGGCGCGTGCATTCTCGGGGGGCTCGGGTTGGCCGGCCCCGGGCCCGGTTTGTCCGGCGGGCGCGCGCGCGGGTTCCATGTGCACATGGAACAGCTCGTACTTCTCGCGAAGCGCAACTTACAAGGCAGCGACAAATCAAACCCAGCCCTTCTCACGGTGTGTGTCGCAGGCGCCATCTTCCTGATCGCGTGCAGAGTTTCCGTCGTCGTGGCGTTCGTGTTGCTGTGCTGCTTCGCTTCTTTTTTATTCGCCACGTGGCTCGCGACCTGGGTCCTGGAAAAAGACGAAGGCACCCCAGAGATGCGGGAGATATCGGATGCGATTCGGCAAGGCGCGGATGGGTTCTTTAAAGTCCAGTACGGGTTGATTGGCAAGCTGTCGTTCGGGTGCGCCGCGGTTATTTTCGTCATCTATTTCTTCCGCGCGCTAACCGCGCGCCAAGTCGCCGCCGGGTTCACTCCAACAAGTTTCGCGGTGGTAAGTATTTCCCAATAACCACACACCGCCCATCTGATTGCACATACGAGACTGATACCTTCTTGTTCATCTCTCAGTTGACCACGATTGCATTCGCCCTCGGCGCGTCCATGTCCGCGTTGAGTGGGTATGTTGGGATGTGGGTCAGTGTACGGTACGTATTTCCCACCCACCACAATCCGCCACCCTGATTGCCCATACACGACTGACACTTTCGGCTTTTATCGTATCAGGGCGAACGTGCGGGTGGCGGGGGCGGCGCGACGCGGCGCGCGGGAGCCTCTGTTAGTGGCGCTGCGAGCCGGGGGGTTCGCGGCTATTTTGGTGGTAGCGAGCGCCACCGCGGGGGTGGCGTCGCTATACGCGGTGTTTTCGTGGCTGTACTTGGTTGGGGCGAACACCGACGCTACCGCAATATCGAGCGTCGACATCCCGTTACTGCTAGTGGGCTACGGCTTCGGCGCGTCCTTCGTGGCGCTATTCGCGCAGTTGGGCGGCGGTACGTGTTGCGCGTTTCCCAAATATCCAGGCACACTGTTCGGCCCGATTACTACGACTGTTTACTCATACACATCACGAAAGACTGACACTTTTCGTTCACGAAAACAGGCATCTTCACCAAAGCCGCGGATGTCGGCGCCGATTTAGTGGGCAAGGTGGAAGCCGGAATTCCCGAAGACGACCCGCGGAACCCGGCCGTGATTGCGGATCTGGTCGGGGACAACGTCGGGGATTGCAGCGCGCGCGGCGCTGATTTGTTCGAATCAATCGCCGCGGAGATCATCAGCGCCATGATTCTTGGCGGGTCCATGGCGCGGAAGGTCGGTTTACCCGAAACCACCACCACCGGGTTCATCGTGTTTCCCCTGGTAGTGCACGCCCTGGATTGTTTCGTCTCCGCGGTTGGGATTTTGTCCGTCACCGACAAGGGTGTCAGGGACGACAACCAAACGGAAGACCCGTACCAAGTGCTAAAGCGAGGGTACCATGTGAGTTTGGGTTTGAGCGTTTTGACCTTTTTTTTAGCCACCCGGTGTCTGTTGGCCGTGCCCGACGCGCCAAACGCGTGGTTTCACTTCTTCGGGTGCGGTAAGTATTTCCCCATTTACCACATTCCGCCGACTGATTGCCCATACGAGACTGAAATTTATTTTTTTACAATCAGGGGTAATTGGCATGGCGTGTGCGTACGCGTTCGTATTCATCGCGCAGTACTACACGGACTACAAGGTACGGCCGGAGTGGGCGTTTCCAAATCCCAACTTCGTAACTGTTGCGCATACACGCTACGAAAGAGCGACACTTTTAAATAACCTTTTTCCAATTTCCAATTTTTCGTTCCCTCTCAAAGTACCCGCCGGTGCGGCAAATCGCCGCGGCGTCCACCACCGGGCACGGCACCAACATCATCGCCGGCGTGGCGGTCGGGATGGAGAGCGTGTGTGCTCCAGTTTTTGTGATCAGCGTGGCGATCGTTTCCGCGTTCTGGTGCGGCCGGAGCGCGGGGTTGGTCGACACCAGCACGGGCGAACCGACCGGCGGTCTTTTCGGCACCGCCGTGGCGACCATGGGGATGTTGAGCACCGCGGCGTACGTGCTAACGATGGACGTTTTCGGGCCGATTTGCGACAACGCGGGCGGTATCGTGGAGATGTCGGACCAACCCCCGTTCGTCCGGGACATCACGGACACGTTAGACGCGGTGGGGAACACCACGAAGGCCACCACGAAAGGGTACGCCATCGGCAGCGCCGCGTTGGCGTCGTTTCTGCTGTTCTCCGCGTACATGGACGAAGTCGAGGCGTTTACCGGGAAACCGTTCCGGCACGTGGACATCGCGGTGCCTGAGGTTTTCGTAGCAGGATTGCTGGGTAGCATGCTGGTGTACCTGTTCACCTCGTACGCCTGCGCCGCAGTGGGACGGAGCGCGCAGGAGGTTGTGGTTGAGGTGCGGCGGCAGTTTCGGGAGAACCCGGGCATCATGACGCGCGAGACGAAACCGGACTATAAGCGGTGCGTGTCAATCGTGGCGCAAAGCGCGTTGAGGGAGATGATCAAACCGGGGGTTTTGGCGGTGTGCGGGCCGGTGGTGGTTGGGGTGGTTTTCCGATTCGTGGGCAAAGTCACCGGCCAGGAGTTGTTAGGCGCCAAAGCCGTCGCGGGGATGCTCATGTTCGCCACCGTTTCCGGGATTCTGATGGCCCTATTTCTGAACACCGCGGGGGGGGCGTGGGACAACGCAAAGAAGTACATCGAGACCGGGTACGTATTTTTGCGTTTCCAAATCCAGGCACTGTTTGATGCCCTACGTGACTATTTACTAAGTGCACTACTGGTAACTTTACCAGTACTGGCAACTGCTACATACTGTATAAATCGCCCAATACAGTACACCCATACTCCAGACTCGGGACTGACCCTTTTCTTTTTACAACCGCAGCGCGCACGGGGGTAAAAACTCGGACGCGCACAAAGCCGCCGTTACGGGGGACACCGTGGGGGACCCGTTTAAAGACACCGCGGGGCCGTCGATTCACGTGCTTATCAAGATGCTCGCCACGATCACGCTGGTCATGGCGCCCGTGTTTCTTGACTAATGGAAATGGACGTTGAATGTACAAAGATGTTTTATTCAATCGTCGTCGTATCGTATGCAAAAAGGTGTACCACTCTTCTTCTTCTTCTTCTTCGAGTTCCGGGCAGCCGTTCGCTATCGCCCATTGTTTAATAGCAACGGTCGCCACGTTGATGCACGTCACCCAGTTCCACGGGCAGCCGTTCGCGCGCAACCACTGCAGCACCTCGAGATGCCCGCCCTCTGCCGCGTATTCGCACGCCCCCCCGTCCCACTGGCACCCTTTTGTGCGAGACCACTGCAGCGCCTCGAGGTGCCCGCCCCTCGCTGCCTTCTCGCACGTCCACTAATCCCACGGGCAGCCGTTCGCGCACGCCCACTGCAGTACCTCGAGGTGCCCTTTAAACGCCGCGATCGCGCACGTTTCCGAGTCCCACGGGCATTTGTTTGCACGCGCCCACTGAAGCATCTCGAGGTGCCCGCCGTACGCCGCACCCGTGCACGTCCACTCGTCCCACGGGCAGCCGTTCGCGAAACTCCTTCAACTTCTCGAGATTTCCACTCCTCGCCACTGTCGCACAAAGGTATTCTTGACGCGACAGGTAACCTCCCCGTTGCAGGCGCAGCACCGCGCTTAAACATCCAAGGCGCATGGCGTGATATTCACCAAGCTCTTCAAACGCAAGCCCCGTTTCCGCCACCGTGTCGCGCATCGCGCGGTTCACCGCTGGGAGCCGTGCGAGATCTGCGGGGTCGTCGAAATGCTCAGTTCTGAGAACGTGCGTGACGAAGATGTCGTTGAGAAGGCCGGGGATGGCCTCGCCCGCGTCAGCCGCGGTAGCATCGCGGCGCTCTTGCTTCCTCTTTCGTGCGCGAGTTTCTACACCGAGCGTCGCGCTGGAAGACATCGCGGAGGGTGTCTGTGCGCGTCGTTGTGCGTCGAGCTTCCGCCGTTCTTGAGACATTGTACCTTCGTCAAAAAATGACACACGTGTCCAAAAGCGAGCGCTGACGAAGAGCAAACGAGATATTTTAATGGACAGGCCGATTCGTTCAGTGCCGTCGCCATTATCTCGCGCACTCGCCACGAGACCTCCAAACGTTTTCGAGTCACCGTCCGTACGGTACGTCCGGTGCCACGCCGTGCCCGTCCGCGCGTTCCCCAGCACGCGCCGCTTTGTCCTCTTCCCCCTCGTCGCGAGTTGGGAAAGCGAATTCCTAACCGTGACGTCACGAGATCTCCGACTCGTTCTCGGAGGCCGCTGTCCAAATCTCGCCTCGTGGCCCCAATCGCACGACAGATAAACCTGCGCGCTGGTTACCCTGGAGCAGTCGTGCTCACGGCGCACCGCGCGCCGCCGCACCACCGGCGCAACACAGACTGACCATGCCCGTTACTTACCCCGCATCACCGATTCCGCAGGCGTCTCTCCTTCTCGAGACTTTTCTTCCGGTCTATAAAAGCCTCCCCACCCCCCCTCTGTCCTTCCAACAATGTCGTGCGCGTGCTGGACCTGCGTCCCCCAAGGCACCGTGCAGGTCATCCAGCAGTGGGGTAAGTTCAAGAAGTTCGCGGAGCCGGGGTGTCACGTTCTGGTTCCGTGTTTAGGGGACGAAATCGCGGGCGCCCTTAGTACGCGGATTCAGTCCCTGGACGTGGCGTGCGAAACCAAAACCGCGGATAACGTCTTCGTCACGATCATCGTGTCCACGCAGGTACGGCCTTGGGGCTTTCCCAAATCCTAACACACTGCTTACCGCCCCGTTCGTGACTATACAAGCTACGAACATCACGAAAGACTGACACTTTTCTTTCCTACTCACAGTACATGGTGTTGAAAGACCCGCTGCGCATGTACGACGCGTTTTACAAGCTCACGGATCAGCGCGAACAGATCCGGTCGTACATCTTCGACGTCGTGCGCAGTACGGTTCCCACCATCAATTTAGACGACGTGTTCATCACCAAAGACCGCATCGCGGTTGAGGTGAAAGGCATGCTGGAGAAAGCCATGACCGAGTTCGGGTACGCGATTATTCAGACGCTCGTTACGGACATCGCGCCCGATCAAAAGGTGAAAATCGCGATGAACGAAATCAACGCCGCGCAGCGCCTGCGGGTCGCGGCGCAGGACCGGGCGGAGGCGGAGAAGATCATGGTCGTGAAAGCCGCCGAGGCGGATGCGGAGGCGAAGTACCTCGCCGGTACGGGTATCGCGCGGCAACGCCAGGCCATCATCAACGGCTTGCGAGAGAGCGTCATGCACTTCCAACAAGACATCGGCGACGTCAACTCCAAAGACGTGATGGAGATGATGATGATGACGCAGTACTTCGACACGATGAAGGACATGGGGACGCACGGCGGGAACTCGACTATTTTCGTGCCATCCGGGCCGGGCGCGGTCGCCGACGCCGCCGCGAGCATCCGCATGGGAATCATGCAAGGCAACGTCGCGACCAAGTAAGGGAACCGCAATCAATTAGTAACATCGCGACGAAGTAAAAACGAGCGGGCTCTTCTACATATGCCCGCATTTGTAGTAGTGGTTTTACCCTGTTACGTTTAATAACTATCACCATCACGTTTGGCGCACGCGCTTGGTCCCGCTACGCACGCTACGCAGACACTGAGTATTTTCCAAGCACTTCCTTTCGATGGTAGTCGCATTCGCAATCACATCGCTTCGCCATTATCTCGCGCACTCGCCACGAGACCTCCAAACGTTTTCGAGTCACCGTCCGTACGGTACGTCCGGTGCCACGCCGTGCCCGTCCGCGCGTTCCCCAGCACGCGCCGCTTTGTCCTCTTCCCCCTCGTCGCGAGTTGGGAAAGCGAATTCCTAACCGTGACGTCACGAGATCTCCGACTCGTTCTCGGAGGCCGCTGTCCAAATCTCGCCTCGTGGCCCCAATCGCACGACAGATAAACCTGCGCGCTGGTTACCCTGGAGCAGTCGTGCTCACGGCGCACCGCGCGCCGCCGCACCACCGGCGCAACACAGACTGACCATGCCCGTTACTTACCCCGCATCACCGATTCCGCAGGCGTCTCTCCTTCTCGAGACTTTTCTTCCGGTCTATAAAAGCCTCCCCACCCCCCCTCTGTCCTTCCAACAATGTCGTGCGCGTGCTGGACCTGCGTCCCCCAAGGCACCGTGCAGGTCATCCAGCAGTGGGGTAAGTTCAAGAAGTTCGCGGAGCCGGGGTGTCACGTTCTGGTTCCGTGTTTAGGGGACGAAATCGCGGGCGCCCTTAGTACGCGGATTCAGTCCCTGGACGTGGCGTGCGAAACCAAAACCGCGGATAACGTCTTCGTCACGATCATCGTGTCCACGCAGGTACGGCCTTGGGGCTTTCCCAAATCCTAACACACTGCTTACCGCCCCGTTCGTGACTATACAAGCTACGAACATCACGAAAGACTGACACTTTTCTTTCCTACTCACAGTACATGGTGTTGAAAGACCCGCTGCGCATGTACGACGCGTTTTACAAGCTCACGGATCAGCGCGAACAGATCCGGTCGTACATCTTCGACGTCGTGCGCAGTACGGTTCCCACCATCAATTTAGACGACGTGTTCATCACCAAAGACCGCATCGCGGTTGAGGTGAAAGGCATGCTGGAGAAAGCCATGACCGAGTTCGGGTACGCGATTATTCAGACGCTCGTTACGGACATCGCGCCCGATCAAAAGGTGAAAATCGCGATGAACGAAATCAACGCCGCGCAGCGCCTGCGGGTCGCGGCGCAGGACCGGGCGGAGGCGGAGAAGATCATGGTCGTGAAAGCCGCCGAGGCGGATGCGGAGGCGAAGTACCTCGCCGGTACGGGTATCGCGCGGCAACGCCAGGCCATCATCAACGGCTTGCGAGAGAGCGTCATGCACTTCCAACAAGACATCGGCGACGTCAACTCCAAAGACGTGATGGAGATGATGATGATGACGCAGTACTTCGACACGATGAAGGACATGGGGACGCACGGCGGGAACTCGACTATTTTCGTGCCATCCGGGCCGGGCGCGGTCGCCGACGCCGCCGCGAGCATCCGCATGGGAATCATGCAAGGCAACGTCGCGACCAAGTAAGGGAACCGCAATCAATTAGTAACATCGCGACGAAGTAAAAACGAGCGGGCTCTTCTACATATGCCCGCATTTGTAGTAGTGGTTTTACCCTGTTACGTTTAATAACTATCACCATCACGTTTGGCGCACGCGCTCGGTCCCGCTACGCACGCTACGCAGACACTGAGTATTTTCCAAGCACTTCCTTTCGATGGTTGTCGCAATGGCAATTACATCGCTTCGCCGCGCCTCTGTGTTCGCCATGGCGAAATTGGCGAAGGGCATGGACGTTCTCGGGGAGCTGTCTAGTGACAGCGACTGCGACTCTGGCGCGACGGATAAGGAGTTCACCAATCAACCCGCGCCTCGACCCACCGCGGCGATCGATTACGAATCCCTCAAAAAACACGGCATGAAGTCCGCCCCGGGGTTGGACGGTATTCACGAAGCCGGGGTTGGCGGGAACTGGGGGTGGTCCAACGGCCGCGCGACCGCGGGGGGGGCGAGGGACGACATGTCCGGTGCGACCTTGCACCACGCCACGAACGCGGGGTTGGAGGAGGCGTGTGCGAAATCGATCAAAGTGGCGGAGACGAAACGAAGAAAAAAAGAGTCGGATGGGGAAACGTACCGCGCCGAGATCGCGTCTCAGCGCGCGCGGGAACGGGAAACGCGCGACGCGTTGAGAGAGGACGACAAGGTGACAAAAAGGAAAAGGAGTGTTGAAGAGCCTATTGAGCCGAAAAGAGTTGGGGAAAAAAATTGGGAGCTCGAGGAAAAGAAAGCGCTGCGAGACGCCGGCGGCGGGTTTGGGTTCGATTGAGCAATAGATTGCAAAATAGAATGGCGTGGCGATTACTCAGAGCACTCATAGAATGTGGTTAGATCACTCAGATTACGCATCGTCTGCTTTGTGTCCGGTGAAACTCGATATGCCGACCACGAAAGACTTAGACTCCGAGCCTCGTAGTCTGAACTGGTGTGTTTCACCGGTTATTTCGGCGCGCCAACGTTCGCGACTTCGCGAAAACCGTCTTCTTGGCGGCTTCGTTTTTGACTTCTTTCTTATTTTTGGTACCATCGCCGTCCTCGTCCTTGGAAAACAACGAGTCCCCTTTCCGTAGCGTTTCCCGTTGTCGCGTCGCCGCGAACTTGTCCTTGATTTCAGGGTTCCTCACGCAGTCGTTGAGGAAGGCGTGTACTAAAATGACGAGCGCGGCGCGTCGCGCTTTTCCCGACCGCCGCGCGACGGGCGGCGGTTCGTAGTGCAGACGAGGAACGGTTTCCTCATCTGTCTCTGTTTCGGCCCGTCGGTCCGTCTCTTCAATCGCGCGCTTGGCATCCGCAAGAGCCGTGTGGAGCGATTGGGTGCCCAGCCTGGACATAGTCGGCGGGCTATCCTCAGAAGACGCAGGGCCGCCGTTTTTTTTGTCAGCAAGTGGAGCGTCTTTCTTGTCGGGCCCGCCAGCCCCGGTGAGATTTTCAGAAGACCCAAAAGGCGTCGCCACAACCCCGGACGCCCTTGGCGAGGCGTTGAGGGAGTTTCGGATGGACGAACACGCCGATCCGCCGCCGCTGCGCCCCCAGCCCACTGCTTCAAACAAGCTCTCGCCGTCCACGAACCGTCGCCGCTGTTCCTCGGGGGTGAGGTTCAAACGCCGCAAACGCGCTCCGCTCGCGCTTTTCGCGACCGTGTTTTTCCACCGCAACGACCCACCGCTTCCCGTCGCGACATCCGCTTGCGGTGCTTTTTCAACACTATGTTTGACGTTCTTGACAACCGACGGCTGACATGGCGTCAGTTCCGCCACGGCGACGTCGAGGTCCCAGTCGTGCGCCAGCGGGCCGACCCAGCCTCTGGTGATTTTCGTGGTCGTGGCGCCGGCGCTTGACGCGTGTAGCCTTAGTGGCTGTACCGCCAGTGACGGTTCGTGTTCCTTCGCCCCCAAGCTTTGCGACGTCCCGATTGACGAATAAATCGCGCTGAAGTTACTGCCGATGACGGTGATCGGCAACGCCAGCACCAAAATCCCGAGCATCTGCGCCACGGCGGCGAGGACGCACCCCAGCACGGTTCTCGGTACGAGGTCGCCATAACCCACCGTGCCCATGGTCGCCACCGCCCACCAGATCGCGTGAAGAATGCTCTGAAACGGCGACTGCTCGTGCACCGCGGCGCAGGTTGTCGCCACGGACTCGGCGTCGGGTCTGATTTTGTCGAAATAACCCGTGCCCACGGTTCCGCCGACCCCGGAGTCGCCGCCGCACGCGACGTACCCTTGCGTCCACTTCCGCGTATCGTCGGTACACGGGAAGTCGCACTCGTACCCAACCTTGCGCATCCACACGTTCTGCGTAAGGTCGAAGCTCCCGCGTTCCGCAAAGTAAAGCACCGCGCTGAACGTGATGAGCGCCATGGAGAGGAGGAAACACAAAATGTAAAGAGGTTGGGCGCTTCGCGACATGGTTTCTCCTAACAGCGCGACTGCGTTTTTGGAAACCCGGAGCAGGCGAAACACGCGCGCCAGGCGCAGTATCCTCAACATGGACAATCCAGGAATCGTGACCCCCCGCGCGATGAGGTCGATGTAAAACGGGATAATCGCGACGGCGTCGATTTGGTTCATTCCTTTTCTGAAAAACGAAACGCGGTGTTCGGTGGACCAGACCCGACACGAAAGCTCCAACGTAAACGCGGCGATACAAAACGCCTCAATCGCCCAGAACGGATCGCTCAGCGGCGGGTTCGGGTCGTAGAACCACGGCAGGGTTTCCATGCAGAACGTGGTGGTGGACAGGGCGATCAGGGCAATCATAAAACCGCCGATCGTCGCGGCGCTTGTTGAGCTCCCCGGGTCGTTCAGCAAAACGTCCATGCGTTCTTTCGAGGTCAAATCGTCCAGGTTGCTCACCAACGCGGCGCGGTGAATCAGCTTGTTGATTAACTTTGGCGGCATGTCGCCGTGGCTCAGGTTTTGACGCGACCGGCCTCCGGAGACGCCGTCCACCTTTTTACTGGAGAACAAGTTTTGTAACAATCGCATCCCCGAAGAGTGTGCAGGTTGGGATACCACTTGAGGTGGCGCCGCGTCGTTACCGCCAAACCACCCCGCGTTGGACGTGCTGACGCTTTCCATTTCCGACCCAGACATCTCACTTTCGTGAGTGTTGAAGTCCTTTGAAGTCCTTTGCAGTCCCCTGAGTCCTGTTCCCGGCGGCGTTAACGGCGGCGCGCCGGTTTCGGTGTGATTTTTCTTGCGACGCCGCCGCACCGAGTCGCCCTCCCCGGCGCACAACGTGAGCGCCGCTTGCCACAGCGGGTCTCTGACTGACACCACGCTGCCGTCACTCAAATCAGCATCAGGCCACACCAAAGGAGCCGCGTCTACATAACCCTTGGCGTACTCCGAGTGGAACAAGATGAACGGGTTGGCGTCGTTTTGTTTCGCCCGGACTTGGACTAAATCGACCGGGGCGTTGAATTCACTGCAAACGAGCAACTGCAAGTCCCGCATGGTCCCGGTGTGCCACGTGACTCGGCGCACCAGTCTCCCGACTCTTATGAAAATAGTGCGACGGCTCTGGTTTTCAGCATCCCACACGTCCCCGTTCACCAAGACGGGAACGAAAATACCCATGGTTGCTGTAGGCTACGTCCCCGTCCCCGTCCCGGTCCCCGCAATCGAACGTTCGTTAGAATTGCCAATCCCCAACGTCCAACACCAACGTTCGAGAATCAGTAACTGACCCCCGCGCCGTCGGATCCCCAGATCCCCGGGATTCGCCGTACGCCCCGTCGCACGTCCCCGCCCGCGTCCCCTGCGCGACCCGCGCAACCCTACGCAGGCCTCTACGGCAACCCTCGCGCCGCGCACTCCGGTGTGCGGCGCCGGGTCCTGTCCCTCCCGATGTTGCCATTGGCTCCTCAAAATCCTCGTCGGATTCTGTTACGCTTCAAAAATCTCAGTCAGTCAGCTTTTAACTTTTTTTAAGTCAACATCGGGGACGCACCTCACACGGCTGGGCGCTCCGCACTTTTCGAGCGCGAGGACACGCGGTGCCCCGCGCGCGACTCGTCGACGCGCGCCGACTCCGCGGCGCGTGTTTCGCTGCGTGCCACTGGCTGGGTGGTGTGTGACACCATTTGGGTGAGGCGAGGTGCCAATGTCCAAAATTGTCTTGGCAACCACGGTTGCGACGCGAGACCCAAAAACGCACACCCCCTCGGGCACGCGACGACGGCTCGACCTTGACGTCGCGGGGGCGACTGGTTTGGGGAGTGAGGCTTGTTTTTTCGACACACGGGACACACAAGCGCGTCGTGACGAGTCAGAAACACACACACGACAAGCAGAAGGCAGCACCACGGTGGACAACGTCCGCACCCAATCCCCGAAGAGATCTCAATTTGAGATTCGTTCCGATGCGAAAAATAAAACGTCGTCGTCGTCGTCCGTAAAAACCCAAGCCGATCGCACGCAGCTGTGGAGTTACCTCCTGCAGAATATGACAAGAGCAGTGGATGAGGTGTACTTTCTTTGCGAGCTGGAGTGCGGCAAACCCGAAATCGACGGCACTGTTACGTTGCTTGAACAAAGCGCCAGGGATTTCAAACAACTCGCTCGAACAATCGAAAACCAAAACCAAGTCAAGCGGTTCGGGCTGAAGAGCATCGTGTGGGACGTGGGGAGGACTGAGTTACGACCTAGTGAGTTGAGTTTGGAGATCATCCAGAAAGTAGTGGGGCGTTCGGAAACGCGCGTCGAGAGCGACGGCGCGACGAAAACGTCGGGGGACGGAAACGCGAAAAGCGTGCGTTTGTCGCAAAAAGCAAAACAAACCAAGAGAGACGGAAAGAGCGGATCGCCGTCTTCGGACGGGTGGCGAACCGCGGGTAGGCGGGGTAAGCCCAAGGAAGGACCGACCGTGCCCGTGGAGCGTGGCCGTGACGAGCGGAGCGGTGACGAAGCGAAAAAGAAAAGTGGTGGCCGAAACCGACGCCGGCGAGACGCGCGGGATCGACGCGAGCTGCAAAGCGGAAGCGACGAAGTCGGAATACAAAAAGTCCCTTCCGTTTCGACGGCCACCGCGTCGCGCGTTCCAGGTAAGCCCCCTCGTCCCGTGCGGGACGCTGGAGGGTCACGTGATGTCCCCAAAACTAAAACCACCGGCGTATCCGCGACGCACGGCTCGATGGGGTCATTGCGCTCAACCGGGTCGGCGGCTTCGTCCGAGAGGTCGTTGTGGTCGGACATGAGTGACGGCGAAGACGAGTTACCGCCGCTGGAAGGGTACGCGATTAAGCCTGACGCGACCGAGAACACGGAACGGGATGTTCTCCACTCTGAAAAGACGGCTACTACTACTACTACCACCCAAAGAAACGCCTGGGGCGTTCCGCGGGACTGGGGGAGCATTTTATCCAACGAGACGTCTGAGAAAATCCTCAGCGCCAAGAGCCGCCACCACACCGATTTCTTCGATTTGAATCGTAAACACGCGGCGCATTTGGAGACCCTGCATTTGAAGCTGATGTCGCCTGACCGGAAAAAGAAAACCCCGGGTGAAACTGCGTCTTGCCTTTTGGACCGGCAAAAACGCGCGACCGAGCTCCGACTGAAAGCGGAGGAGGAGCGCGTTTTCCGGATGAAAAGTTTACGCGGCGACCTATCCAGATCCGTTCCCACCACGGAACGTTTGCGGGAAACCGCGGTGCGGGTCGCGAGTCACAAAGCGGCGGCGCTTGTTGATCGGCAGAAACGCGCGGAAGAAACGAGGCTGGCCCGCATCGAACTTGTGGTGAAGAAAGCGTCCCTCGAGACGCGCAAGGTGGAGACGATTTCCAAGACTACGAGTGTGGAAATAGCGAACAAACAGGAAACGATCACGAAGAAACTCGCGGACGCCGAGAAGCGGAGGGCGAGTTTAGTGGAAACGCGGTTGAAAGCCGCGGAGGCCTTAGGACTCGCGGCGAGAGCCGCGGAGGAGCGAAGGTTTTCGGAGGAAACGCGTAAGCGTTTATTTCTGGAGCAGAGGGTTCGGGAAAAAGAACAAAGAAGAGCGTGCATCGCGCTGGAAGCGCAGGCGCGGGAAGCCGCTGTTATGGAAAAGCGAACCACCGAATCCGTGGAGAAGCGGGACGTTCGGGAGAAGCGTTCCCTATTATTGAAACTGGAAAACGATCTTCGAAGGGACGAGACCCGGAAACGGATGCTCGCCGCGGATGCGCGACGTGTTGAGTACCTGAATCTTGTCAGGGAACGCGCGGTCGGGTCCTCGACGCCTGGCCGTGCTGAAAAAGAAAAAGAGGGAATCGCCACGCCGACGGGATGTCCCGCGAGCCCGTCCCGCGTGAGGTGCGCTGCTGGTGGTATCGAGGGTGCCTTCACGCCGGGCGTGATGGAGTCGCCTTCCCGGCCGACTCGAGTGGACGCGGGCGAAGCGCTTGAGCGGAGAGTCGCCACCGTCCGGGACAGACACCGAGCCATGCGGAAACGCGCGAAGAAGCTAAGGCAACGGCTGGCGGCGTGCGCCGCGCCGGTTGCGTGGCGCAAAGCGGGCGATTGCGAGGACGACGACGTTTTAACTTTGTCGAGGGACGCAACGAAAGAGTCGACGAACAAAGACGACGAAAAAGTTGTGGTTGAAAAATCCTGGGCCGTGCTTCCCAACTTCGCAACCGCCGCGCACGCACGGCTTCGAAAGCTCGCCGTCGCGATCGCACGGAGAGACCCACCCGCGTGCGCGTCGGCGCACAGGGAGGTCAGGGTAGCGCTCGCCGAGGCGGGCGCCGCGGCGGCGGCGGCGGGCGCCGAGGAACACTCCGATAACGGCTTGGCTCCCGGCGCCGCCGCCGCGGGCGCGGCTCTGGCCGCCGCGGTTACCTCCGGCTTGTGCCGCGCCCTCGCGGAGGCGCTGCGGGAGTGCCTCGCCGCGAGCGCGCAGGGGGGCGGGTTCCTAGCGTCGCCCAACGCCGCGGTTACGTGCGTTTCCCTGGCGCTCGCGCTGGACGCGGCCACGGCGGGGTCGCCCCTCGCCGCGGAGTCGTTACTGGTGGAGAACCTCGCCGCGCCCCTGATACCCCATCTGGTCGCGGGCCTCGGTTTAGTGGGCGACCCCGCGGCAGCGGAAACAGCGACCCCGGGGGCGGGCGGGGGAGTTCCGCCGCCCACCGCGGCGCTGGAGCCGCTGTTAGCGGTGGTCGCGAGGGTGGTGCGGGGCGCGCAGTTTGGCGCGCAGTTTGGCGACGGGACGGCGCGCGGGAGTTCCCCGACGCCGTGCGCGCGTTCGACACACATGCGGGACGACTTCGTGGAGCTGTTGGTGGTGGCCGGTGTCGTGGACGCGCTCGCTTCGCTTTTCGCGCTGTGCGACCGCCCGAAGGAACGAGGCTCGGCGCCGATTCCGCCCGCGATCGTGTGCGGGTTGCGGTTACTTGAAAGCTTGTTGGACGCGCGGGCGCCCGGTTTCGTTGCCGAACCGACATCCGGCGTCGCGAACGCGCCGACCCTACCCCCCGTGCACCACGACGAGTCCCCCGCCGGGTCACTACTCGGTGCCCTGAAAGCAACCGCGCTTGCCGGTCTTCCCTCTTTGCTCACCTCGGTGTTGCTTCAAACCGAAAACGAAACGCGAGTGCCGGTTTTGCAGGATGGGCAAAACCTGGCGAAACACTTGCCCGCTAACTTCGTGTCCGTCGCGACCGCGATTTTCCGTTTACTCAACTTGGTCACGCGGTTCGGATCAAATGCGGTGCAACAAGCGCTTTCAAGTAGTGACTTGCGAGTCGAGACCCACCATTTAGTCTCCGTGGTGCTCGGTCTGTGTGGCGTGGAGCTTAGCAAGGCGGGTGGTGTTGGTGCGACGGACGGGAGTAACGGGAGCGGCGGCGACGAAACAAAAACAGGAAACGCGGCGCGGTGGGAAAAAAAACACCTCCGCGAGCTCCTGGACGAAACCCTTCTGTTCACCGGGCACTTCGCGCTTCAGTGCAGGGAGAACCAGGACATGCTGAGCTGGGGTATGAAGCCTACGTTGGTGCAGCGGCTGGTACGTATTTTCCAATCACCACGCTCCGAAGACTGAATGCCCATACGAGACTGACACTTTCTTTTTCATCTCTAGGCGGACCTGCCGTTCGAGTACTACGCGGACGTCTCGAAGAAACGCGTTTCGTTTCCCACGCTAATCGCGGTGGCGTTTGAACACGGCGCGAACAAGGCGGTCATCGGGAGGGAGTTGAACCTCCGCGCGCTGAGCGAGTTCGTCGTCGCCGAGATGGAAGGGAGTCCTATGGAAGGGAGTCCGGGTGGGGTTGTTACCAAAGGCCACGATACCCCGGGCGGTTTTAACACGCGAGGTAACACGGATACCCCTGGGGTTATTACTCAAGGTAATAATACCACTAGGGTTGTTACCCAGGGTAACGCACCGCGAGCCGACGTTCCCAAACGGTTCGACTTGGAACAGCGGTTCCCGCGAACGCTGTGGGGACGCGCGGCGGAGTATTTCGAGTAGAGATTAGGTACCGGTAGTAGTAAGTAACCTAGGTAGCGGTGAATCCTCTCTTTTGCTGTCAATTGTTTCTAGTCTGCCTTCTCCCTTTCTCTTTTCCGTCCTTAGAAATCCCTGACTACTACTGTCGCCGCGTGTACATGTCGTGCTCGAACTTGAAGCACCCGTTTTCGTGCGGCAGATCGGTGGGTTGGGCAGGGTGTTCCACGACGCAGGTGTTGTCAAGGCCGGGGGCTATTTGTTGACGCACGTTTTCGCTGGCGTGGCAAACGCCTTTGATTGTGGTCCCGGAGGTACAAAAACAATTTGTGCAATTTTCATCCGCCAAAATCGCGTGCGACTTTCCGCCGTCCACCACGCAGTTCTCCAGCTCAAACGAGGACTGGTCCCACGACCACACCCCGCCCACGTTGTTCGTGATTTGCGTGTTTTTCATGCTCACGAACGCGTTGTTCGTGACGTCGACTCCGGGTCCGCAATTCTTGTGAACTACACACGACGTGAGATTGATTTTCGCGTTCGCGGTCGCGACAATTCCCTCGTGGCCGTTTTCGGAGAAAACGCACGAAACACCTACGCAGGTTCCGGAATCCGTCACCCTCAAGCCCTGGGTTTGGCATCCCGAAAGCTTACAGTCAACGAGGCGGCATTTACTCGTGTCACACACTCGCATGCCGCATTTTTTGGCTTCGAAAGAAACGTCCCTGAACGTCGGGGACGAATTTCCCGCAACGACCACCGCGTCGGCGCCGGTGCACTTAACAGCGCACCGCTCGATTAGCGGCGACGACGCGCCGTCGTTTTGCTCACTCGATTCCACGCGAATCGCCTCTGAGAACCCGGTGAAGTCGAACTCCACGTTCCGGATCCAGCATGCGCGTTTGATGCGAAACACGGGGGAGTTGTTCCGCGCGTCAATCGATGCTTCCCGTAAATGTCCCTCGCCCGAAATCGCGATGCGTTTCGTGATCGTCACGGAGTCGCCGCACCCGTTGTGAATACCCCGGAGTAGTATCACGACGTCGCCGTCGCGTGCTTTTTCCACGGCTTCTTTCAGGGAACGCGCGTGGATTGGCTTTTCTTGACACTGAGCGCTTGTGCGCAATGAATCACCGGTGGCGTGCGCGTCGCTGTAAACGCCGTGCTCGTCCACGATCGCGTTGTCGTCGTCGTCATCGAACGCGGGATTGGTGGGGGCTTCCCTGCACAACCAAGCGTCCTCGCCGCTGGACCGGACGTCTGTGATTTTGAAAAGAAAGTGTCAGTCTTTCGGGCCACGTGTGTTACGTAATTACGGCCTCCCCAATCGGCAGAGGTAATCACCGTCCCTTCGCAGGACGAGTACGTCGCGATGTATGGACAGCAGTCACAGGCGCGTTGGAGGTAAAACGTGAGGCGTTTGATTTGGTGAAACGCCCAGTACGTACATATTGTCCGGCCGTCGAAACCCGCCATGGAGCCTTCCTTCGCCGCGTTCATTGCGACCGTGTCCAGTATCGCAACCGCTTCCCTTAGTGCCTTTTGGCTTTTTTGACAACTCGCAATTGATTCCGCTTCCCTCGCGCACCGCATCGCGAGCCGCCAGTTCCCGAGGTACGCCTCCGCGGCGGCTTTGCGCAAGTAAGGCTTGTGCCACTTGGAGTTGCTGTTTTGTTGTTTTATAGCACACGACGCGTCCGCGGACGCCCCGAGCGCATCCACCGGGTCCGACAGCATCTTGACATGTGCGCGGTTGCTGTACAGAACCGCGAGCAGGATTGAGGTGTGCGTCGTTTGGGAGAGCTCAGATGCGTTTGGTGCGTCTGATTCTTGTTTCAATCGCGCAACCGCCGCGGCCACGGCTTCGTCGTACAGCGCGCCCGCGATTGCGAAGTCGCCGCGGAGTAAACTTTGGTTCGCCTCGTTCTTGAGCTTGACTAACGGGTCGTTCGGGTTCAACCCGAGGGAAGGGTTCGTGTTGGTTTTCTTTTGGCAATCAGCAGCGCTTTCACCCACCACCACGCACCCCGCTTCAAGCGCCAAAACCTCTTCGTCGTCTGAGCTGTCGTCGCCGCCGCCGCCGCCCGGTTTTTGTCCACGCATTCCAATGGAATGCGGATCGACGTTGGACGCCGCCGCGGACCGTGCGGTCTGCGCGCGCGTGGTTTTCATCGCGGCGCTAAGCGCGGCTGCGGGGTCTATTGACGAGGGATAGTTTGGGGGTTTGCCATCACCAGTGCGTTTGGTGTGGTCGTTTTCCTTGCCAAAGGGCGTGGGATCGGCGACGGGCACGCGCGATGCATCTGGCACGCGCACCCCTCTTCGTTCCGCCACCGTGACGTTCGCGCGTCGCGAAAGCTCCGCTTCCGCGGCCTTGAGACGCGCCTCAAGGGTTGGGCCGCCCCCGTGCTTTTGCCAGCGCGCGCGCAAACGGGCATCGAGGTCGGGGACGGGCGCCATGCGGGAGTGTGGGCCACGACGTGACGTTCGGTCGGGACGTTTTCCAGGGCCGACGTTTGCACTTCCGAGACTTTCGGTTTGTGAGCTTTTTCAGCTCTTCCTTGTTTTATCGTTAGCGCAATTAGTCCGCCACTATTGTTAATTACGCAAATCTTGAAGACTGCACGCACACACACCCGCGAAAGTTAGTTTTTGGCTTCGGATAAAATCGCGCCTTCCTTTCCACGTGTTCTTTTTGGCGATGGAAGTTTCGCCGTCTCCAACTTCGCCCGGCGCGGGGTCAAGCGCTGTGTTCGGTGGTTTTTGGGCTTGGGACGTTTGGTTTGTGTGTGTAGTAGCTAGTCGCGACGAGTTTCGGTGGCCAAACGTGTCGTGAAACGAACGCGTGAGGGTTTCCGACGCCCCCATCCGTTGCGGAAAAAGGGCACCATCTCGGTCTCCCGTGGGGGACGAAAAAGCCGTATCCGAGGGACTCGGGCTTGGTTCGCCGTGCCTGCGTCGAGTAGACACGAAGGACGCGTGACTCGACACTTCGCAGGTCCACACGCACACTAAATAAGAGCATGATTTCCTGTATGCTGTGCAACGCCGCGACCGCGTCCGTGTTCTGTTACAACGACAACGCGTACCTGTGCAAAAACTGTGATTGCCAAATTCACAACAAAAACAAACTCGCGTGGAGACACCAGAGAGTACACCTGTGCGAAGTGTGCGACGCCACGCCCAAGCCGGCGGTGGTGTACTGCGCGCAGGACACGGTACGTGACACACTTCGTGCTTTTTGGCGCCAAACCGGGGGAAACCAACGGTCGCGGACCCGGTAACGTCCAGATGTCCGGGCCGAGGGTAACAATCATCTCGAACACGCTTTGCTGTTTTTCACGCGACGTTTTTCTTTTTTATACAGCTTATACCCGGACTCACCGTCCCTTCCCCTTCCCCCATTCACCCCAGGCTTACCTGTGCCGAACCTGCGACGGGAACGTGCACGCGGCGAACAGTATCGCGAGCGGGCACGACCGATCGCCCGTGGCGTCGTTCACGGAGGAACAGCGCGTGAGCGGCGGCGCCGGGAGCGGGTCGGGGATGGGCGAGGGCACGGGGGACGCTTCTGGTTTGTGTGGCGACGACGGCGACGACGACTCCGACCGGCTGTTCAGTGACCTGCTGAACAACCACGGCGACGGCGGGGTGGTCGACGGCCATGACGGCCACGATGTCGTGTTCCACGGTTTGCCCGAGATGGACACGGGGGATGGGTTTTTAGTGGACGACCCAAACGGTTTAGTGGGAACCGGAATCGGTGTTAACGAATCGTCGCCGGCGGTGAAACGGGAGACCGACGGGTACGACGCCTACCGCGGGCCTCCTCGGAACGTGGAAAGCGCACAAGCACACGATTTCAAACGAGAAAGCGTCTCGCCGAGGGAGACGCAACGGGACAGCAGCGGGAGCGCTTCTGGGGCGAAAATTTGTGGGGGGGAGTCCGGGGCAGACGGCGGACGTGAACAACGCGGCAACGGGACCCAGGGGTCGGGTTCGTTTCAACCGCGAACACACGCCGCTGAAGGCGACTTCACCGAAATAAAAAACAACACCGGCATCGGCAGCGGGTCGTTCCAGCTCTCCATGGACGACTACGCGAGCTTGGAGCGCGTCGGGAACGTTGATGTGGATGATTTCTTAGGGCCCATCATGGACGACCAAGCCGTGGGGTTCGACGACGGCCCGAACGGCTGGGCACGGGGGATGAACGGGGGGGGGCACGGGGGTGACCAGTTCATGAGGCAACACGCGTCTGGTAATCAACCTGGTACTCAACCAGGACTCGCAGGTGGAAGCTCGCAGGCGGTGGCGCAGGCGCGGGCGCAGCAAGACGCGCGCGCGCTGGCGATGCACAACGTGCGCGCGCAAGGTGTGGGCGCTGGCGGCGGCGCGCACGGCGGGTCTACCGGGAACCTGATGGGCATGGGCGGCCAACACGGGCTCCTCGGGTGCTCCGGGAACCTGGGTGACCTGGGTGGCGGCGGCGCGAGCGGATCGGGGGCGGGCGGCGAGGGTTCGGGATCCGGGCGTTACGAGGGTATGGGGAACCTAGGAGGTCCGCGAGGTCCCGGCGGTCCGGGAGGTAAGGCATTTCCCATTTACCACGTTCCGCCTCTGCGATTGCCCATACTCGTACCAGAAAGGACGTCTTACCTCTGACTGTTTGTCCATACATCGCGATACACGAGACTGACATTTCGGCTTTTATCGTATCAGGCATGCCTCTCCCCGCCGCGGCGCCCGGGACGCACGGCATGCCCCCGCCCCTGTTCGGGCAGCCCGGTGTGGGTGGCGGTGGCACAGGTGGCGGTCCACCCGGCGGCCCCGGTTCGATCCCGCGGGGGGGGGCGCCCAACGGGATGCTGTTTTTCTCCGGCCCGCCGCTGCCGATGCTGCACCTGGCGAACGGCACGGGGGGGGTGAACGCGCCGCCGTCGCGGCTGGAGCGCCTGAGGCGGTGGAAAGAGAAACGCAAAAACAGAAACTTCAACAAAACCATCCGGTACCAGTCGCGAAAAATGTGCGCGGATAACCGGCCTCGGGTGAAGGGGAAGTTCGTGAAGGTCGGTAGCACGCCCGACCTCGGGGCGATGGACGATCTCGGCGCGGATTTCGAACGCGCGCGGTCCGTGAAGCTACAGCGGCTCCCAGAGGAGGACACGGAACACAGCCTGGAAAGCGAAGACAGCGGGTCGCGGGGCGACGACGCGGCCACGCCCGGCAGGCTGGCGTCCACAAGCGGGTTGCGCCGAACGGGCGGGCTCACCGCGAGCATGAGCGTCCCAGCGGGGCTGGCGATGATGGGTGGGGGGGGCGGGAGCGAGTCGTAGGCGTTCACTCTTTTAGAGGGTGTGCTATGTACGCCCTTGGTGTTTCGAGGAAATTCGGAACCGCTTTCTTTAGTGTAATACTACCAATAACGCATCACTGGAGAGGCAACCTACCTTCTATCACGACTTTCTGACTTCACACTTTCGCCGGATCGTTCAGGTCGTTTTCGCACAGAAATTCGTGTACCCTGGCGAGCGCCGGTTTTAGTCCCCGCACTACTTTTTTCATTCCCTCGTGGTCGTTATCCAGACTGCGGATGAAGCTGTGTTTCGTTGGCGGGAACTGCATGACCACGGCAAACGCGGCACTCGCGAGCCAGCCGTGGTACGGCGCCAAGGTTTTTTCGTACGCCGACTGCGCGATTGTTTTCAGAGACGCAGAATTTCCAGACTCATCAACATCACACGACACCACCCCTTCCAAAAGCGCCACCACAAACTCCAAGAACCGTTTCAGCCACAGCAAGCCTTTGCAGCACCCGACGTCGTTTCCCTGCGTGTCGTCAGCGATCTCTTCCTTGCAAACGTCGAACAGCAACGCGTGTTTCGCACGACGTTTCTCCAGCCGTTCGATGTTCCCTCGAACGTCCGATTTCGCCGCGCTAAACGCGACCCCCAGCTTGTCGAAAACCGGGAGCACCAAGCGACACGCGGCAAGGAACTTGTCGGTGCGGATTTCGCCGGCTTCAGAATCAATGGAAACCAGCGCCGCCGCGAGGGGGGCGAGCACCGCGGACATCGCGACCGCGGAGCCGCGCACGAGGGGTGCGCCTGTGGAGTGACTACATAAGCAACAGGTAGCGAATTTACACAGACGAAGTGTGACGAAAAAAAAACACGACTGAGAGATTTTTATTAGCAGAGATCCCACGTCGAGATCGGGTATCCCCATAATGCCCACTCCAAGATGCGCGCCGTCACGGTCGTGTCCTCGGTCTCCGCCGCGACTGCGGCGTTCCGCCAGCCTAAACACACGCATGCGCGCCGAGTCTCGCGAAGTGTCGTCACCGCCGCCGCCGCCCCCGATGACGACACCGTGACCTTCACCGCGCCTATGTTGCAAAACGTGCGGCAGAAAGTGTCGGGCTTCGAAACCACGATGGCGGTGAGCAAGCTGCCGAGGGACGACAAATCCGACACGCGGCGCACGCCCGCGGCGGGTGACTTGGTGAGCATTCTGTTCAGCGCGCAGACCGCTGATGGCGAGTTGCTGCAGGGGATGGAGGACATGGAAGAACCGTTGACGTTCGAGGTTGGCGGGGCGGCGGCGATGGGCAATCCGTTGTTTTTAGCCTTCGACTCGGCGGTGCTGGGCATGGCGGTGGGCGACCAGGCCCTTGTCAACGCGTCGGGTGGGGAGTACGACCCACAGTTGTTGTTCAAAGTGCCCATCGGGCACCCCGAAATCTTAAGGCTACAGGAAGAGCTGGACCAGCCTGGCAAGGGGGGGCTTCACCCGGGGGCCACGGTGGCGCTGAGCAACGGGAACGCCGCCGTGATCAGGGAGATGAACGAAGACGCCGGGTTCGTGATGGTGGATTCGAACCACCCGTTCGCGGGAGCGCCGTTAAACCTTACACTCAAGCTAGTAGCCATCGAGGACAACCCGGATGACGACGAAACGGACGCGTAGATGGAAGCGTTTAAATGTGTATGAATAATGTTTGCCACGGAGTGATCTTTTTTCGCGAACCGCACCGCCCGCCGCCCGGTGGCGACACCACGCGTCGCGTTGGAGAACGTGCCACTTCAAACGGTGTCGTTTGTCACGCGTCGTGCGTGACGGTTTGACTTGCGTACTCGGGGCGGCGCGGTTGAGATGGTCGGTCAGTCTTCTCGGGCGATACGTCTCGTCGTCTCTAAATTTGGTTCCAGCAGTTTCTCTGCAACACGTCACTGGCTCTTGTTTTTCAGCCTCCTCATCAGTGTTCCTGACGACACCTGCTTCACAGTGCAGCGCCCCTAGCATGCGTCCGGGCGTGGGTGTCGTGGCATCCTCCATGGCCAACGCGCTCCTCACACGCACGCGCGTGCGGAACCCTCCTCGCGGCTTCGAGCGACGCACCTCGGCGTCCAGTACCGGCCGCGACGGTGGTGCACCTGACACGAATCGAACCGAGGTCGCTTCGTGGACCCCAACCGATGCGTCGCCGACCTCCCAACAACACCCTCCTCTCCGGTGTTACTACAGCGACTGGGCCACAGTGACGTTACCTGACAATCACCGGTTCCCCATGGACAAGTACCGGGCGACGCGGCTGGTGCTTGAGGGCGATGCGAGTTTGTTTGGCAGGGTAACGATGGTGCGGTCGCCGACTGCGAGGTTGGAAGACGTGCTGTCAGTGCATTGCGCGGAGTACGTCACCCGGGTCTCAACCTGTACCTTGTCCGAAAAAGAAGAACGGGCCATAGGGTTCCCCATGCGTAACCAGGAGCAGGTCACCAGGAGCTTCGCCAGTACGGGAGGGACGATCGCGGCAATGCACGATGTTTTGATTGGTATTGACGATATACGCGACGATGACGATGACGCGACGAATGCGTCGGTGCCGTTAATCAATTCCAAAAAACCGTTTCGGTTAAAAGTCGCGTGCCAAATCGCGGGCGGCACGCACCACGCCTTCCATGACTCTGGGGAAGGTTTCTGCGTGTTCAACGACATCGCGTGTGCTGCGACTGTTTGCCTAGGCACGTATGGGCACCTACCACACTTCAGCCAATCGGAAACTCCAATTTTAGTCATAGACTTGGACGTGCACCAAGGCAACGGCACGGCGAAGATTTTCGAAAACAACGTACGTGAAAGCGGGGGGACGAAGTGAGCAATTAGTCTTCTAAAAGTATTGGGCCCTTCCCAAATCCCGTCGACTGTCAGACGTACTGTTGCACGGACAAGGCTGACTTCTTCTTTACAACCCACAGTCCAAAGTCGTCACTTTCTCGATGCACGGCGCGGGTAATTACCCGTGGAAAACGAAAATGCGAAGCGACTACGACGTCGATTTGCCTGATGACACTGGGGACGAAACGTACCTAGCGCACCTTAACAAGTGGTTACCATACTTATTTAGTACCTACCACCCGAAGCTTGTTTTTTATCAAGCCGGCGTGGACGCGCTCGCCGAGGATACTTTCGGGAGATTGGGTAAGGAACTTTCCCAAGCACCACTCTCCGCCTGCGCGATTGCGCATACTCGTCCTGCGAAGGGTGCATTACGACCAGAAGGGCGCATTCCCTCGGACTGTTACCACGACTGTTTACGTAATACTATGGAGTACAGTAGTTCCAATCCCTCATACTATGGAGTACAGTATACCCTTCCCAATCCCTCATACAAATCACGACCGACTGACCCTTTCGGCGTCCATCGTACAAGCGATGACCCGTACCGGAATGCTAAAGAGGAACCACTTGGTGTACGACAAGTGCGTGGAGTACGACACCCCGCTCGTCGTAACCATGGGCGGCGGGTACTCGAAACCGTTCGGCAAATCGGTCGCCGCGCACGCGGACGTTTTCAGATCGGCGGCGTACCGGTTCGGAGGCGCGCCGGTTGGGGTGAAGCGGAAGTAGTTGATGAATCGGTGCTAGTAATGTTGGATCGCTTTGAACTGTGGGTAGTTGCCGGTCGTTTGATCGATGTGTTGATTTAGTAGTAGTAGTAGTCGGATGTCCTGTTGCGAAAGCGTGTCGTCGTTATACTCAAAACGTCGCGACGTTACCGCGCCGACGCGGCGACGTTTGACTCCGCAACCGCACCCGTCGTGTCCCCGTCAAGCAACTCCCTCTCCAAACGCGATACCACCAAGTTCCAAAGGTTCTCCGCGACCCTGGTGGCGGCGCCCTGGAGCACCGCGGTTTCGTCGGGGGTCAAATCCCGCACCGCGGCGATGACGTCGTCCAGGGATTCGTTTTCGGTTTCGGTCGTGTTTTTGGAGAGGTCTTCCGACGCGCCGTTAACAGTGAAAACAGTAGAAACACCGCTGCCCGCGGGCGCCAGCTGTGACCTCACCGCGTTCGCAAGCGCCAGGACGTTTCCGTCCGTGCTTCCTGGCAGCTGGCCGGTGGCAAACGCCGAGAGTAACAAAGACGCGGTCGCGGCGGGTTCAAGCAGGCCGTCGCCGGCGAGGAGCGTCGCGGCGTCCGGGCCGAGCGTGCCTTGCGCTAAATCCGCCAGGGAAATCGCAAACAGCTCCTCTTCTCTGGTGAGCTTAGGCGCAGCCGCGTCCAGGACTTGCGAGGGAGACGCGAAACACGGCCGGGGGGTCCCGTTTCGGCCTAAATCACGCGTGGGTACCAAAAACGGTCCTGGAATGTTTTCAGGGTCCAGTAACGCACCGAAAAACGGAAGCTCGAAAGGTAACTTCGGCGCTCTTGGTAAACTCGCGAACAACCGCCCGCCGCTTTTCCGCGCCGCTTGCCGTAACAAAACGTCCCCTGCGCCGACGGCTTCTTTTTCCAGAATCTTGCGCAAAGATGACGCTCTGGGGGACAGCAGGTATCGCAACCCATCGGTTAAGCTAATGCTGTCCTCGGGAATCGTGTCCAGATCCACAAACACGCCCTCGCCCGATTCCCTCGCCACCACGCCCATCGCGCTGTTGAGCATCACGGCTAAACGTTTGCCTTGCAGAATCGACCCTCCGCTTTGCGTGCTCGCGTAAAGCACCTCTTGCAGCGCCTTTTGCGCCGCCGGGCGGTCTTCTTTTAACAGCTTACGCGCCACGAACGGGTACGCCTCCATCACCAGCCGGTACTCCGGGTCCCCGATAAGCGCGATGCCTTCCAGGGTCACCACCGCTCGGCCCAGCAGCGCAAAGTAGGGCGGTATGGAAAACGGAATGTCGTTCAAAACCGTGAGTAAGTCCTGGGTCATGGCTTGAAACCCCCCCGCGGTTGACGAAAGCGTTCCGTCTTCCATGTTGTACAGTTTTTTCAGCTCGGCTTCGTATTTCTTCGCCCCGCCGCCTTTCACGTACGGCGACAGCGCCTTGTCCATTAAAGGAATCACCTTCGCGCGGTCGCAATCTTGCGGTAAAATCTTCAGGTCGATGAAGTCATCAACAAGGGCGGGGTAGTTTTTGTTCGCCAGGTGGATGATCGAGCTGACCATGGTGTCCATGTCGTCTTGTTCGATCGACGCCATCAGCCCGAAATCCAGAAGCACCAGGCAGTTTTTACTAGGGTCGTTTCTGTCCTGCATTTTCATCAAGTTCCCAGGATGCGGGTCGCTGTGAAAAAACCCAACCTGAAGCAACTGTACTAAAAACGACTCCTGCCCTATTCCGATGAGCTCGCGTATTTCGTGTTTTGGACAGTCGCTCAACTTAACGCCGTCGATCCACTCGGTTACCAACACCCTTCTGGTGCTCAGCTCGTGGTACACCAAGGGGACGTAAATGCCAGCCACTTTCTCTTGGTTCATTATCAAGTCGCGGCTTCGCTGCTGGTTGTCCGCTTCGTTCAGGAAATCGAGCTCGGTGTAGAAACCCACGGCCCACTGATTGTAAACAAGAAAAATGTCAGTGCTGTATGGGCAAACAGTTTCGAGACTTGGGAAATGCAACACGTACTTCATTCAGGAGCGCGACGTAATCGGTTCGCTGTTGCGGGGCGAAGCGCTCGATCAAACCTTGGTACACCTCCGCGGCTCTTCGCAGGACGTACAGATCTTTTGATACCGTGGACAAGATCTGTGGCCTTTGAACTTTGACCGCTACGTACGTATCAGTACCGGTCAGTTTCGCGCGGTACACCTGCGCCAGGGACGCCGCGGCGACCGGTAACTCGGAAATCTCGTCGAAAAACTCACCAAGCGGGCCGCCCAACTCCTTTTCGATAGTCGCGATTGCTATTTTAGTATCGAAAGGCTTGACCGCGTCTTGAAGAATCGCGAGCTCGTCAAGCGCGGCTTGGGGAAGCACGTCAGGTCGGACGCTCATCATCTGACCCGCTTTGATGTACGTGGGGCCGAGCTTTTCGATGATGATACGAGCGTCCCGGGCTAAACTGGCTTCGTTTTTGCTGAGCTCCGCGGAACCGCCCGTGATTGAAAGCGTCGCGACTCGCGTCAAGAAAGGCACACTAAGCCCGATAAACTCCCCCCACCGCTTTTGTAACGCCCCACCCTGCGACGCCCAGAAATCCTGAATCGCCTGCTTGTCGTACACCAAGGGTAAGCCGTCTTCGTCGATCTCGACCTTGCCGGTTCCGTCGGCCCCACCACGGTTGCCTTTCGCCACGTAGCTCTTCGCCCCATCGTCAGGCGCCTCCACCCCCCGCATGCGCACCGCTTTGCTCACCTCAACAGCAGCAGCCGCGGCGTTGCCTGCGACGTTCGCGACCTTCGACACGTCAAGCACGCCTCCAAGACGCGCGTGCGTTACTGAACCATCGCGGGTGCGTCGGCCCGGTGCCAACCGAATCAATCTCGGTTGGCGTTTGGACGCGACGAACACGCGTCGCGCCGCGCCGAGGGAACGCGAGTGCGTACCTACGGCGTGTGCGCCTCGGTGAACGGCTTCCACCGCCCCGGGTAACATCGCCGGGGACGTGGACATCACGGCGAACAGGTGTGATGAGTCGCGCGCCCTGCAAAGGCAGCAGGCGCCGACTTGATGACGTTTTCGGTGCTCGAGTGCCACGTCGTTTGGCGATGTCTCCAAGCCACCAGTTTGCTGCTTTGCGCGAGGAGAGGTGTGCAAGATGAGGACTAATTGCGCGCATGCGCGGTGCACGTCTTCACTACCCCTGCATTACCTCTGCTCAAAGTCAACCCGCGGCGACTTTCTTTCTCGCCATGGGCTTCGTTCGGTTCACTCCGACCGCGCGCCGCCCGGCGTCCCCGGCACGATGGGCCAGCGTTTAGTGCACGTCGAGCCCCCTGCCACGCGCCCGCGGTTCAACAACGTCGAGCCGCGCTCCCGTGAAGAGCGACTGGCGATCCGGGACAAAGACATGTTAGAGAAGCTTCGTTTGGAACACCGGCTGAAAAGCAACGCGAAGGAGGATTTGAACTCCAACCTGCTTGAACCGCCTCCGAACAGCGCCGGGTTTATCAGCGAAGCCGACCGGTTCTGCACGGACGCGGCTGGTGAGGAGTTCGCGGACCGGCAACGAAGGAAGCTGGAGCGAGAGGTACGTCGGGTGTGGCAGACGAGGATGCTAATGATTCTTTCGATTCTGTAGTTCCCCTCCCTCCTCCTTTTTCGCAATTTCTTCTCGACTCACCGTGTATGGCCCCTTGTATGACTCACCAACCCTCAACACCCACCCTCCCCGTAAACCAGGAACTCGTGGAGCGCAAGCGCGTGATTAACTACGAGCGCGAGGCGAAACGGTGGGATAGGGTGCGCATGGAGGAAAAGTTCGAAGATATCAAGTTACAAGAGCTGAAGGAATCGCAGGTACGTATTGCGCGTTTCCCAAATCCAGGCACTGTTTTATCTCTCAGCTGGTGACTGTTCGGACCGATTACTACGACTGTTTGTCCCTACATCGTCCAATACACGCCCAACACGGGACTGACACTTTTCGTGTGACAAAAACAGATTCCGGAGCTGAACAAAAGCAGCGTGAAGTACAACATGATCACGCTGCAGTACGAGGACTCGCACGACGGGCAGTCGCTGAAGTACCGGGACGACCTGGTGAAAAGGCACATGGCGGTGCAGGCGAACAAAGGGTTGAGGTACGGCCTTTCTCAATCACCACACACCGCCTGCCTGTTTGCGCATACCAGACGTTAACCACTTCTCGTGTTTCCAATCACAGGCACATGAAATCCAGCGTCAACTACGACATGATCACGGGGGAACCGGTGCGGGTACGCCGCGCGTTTGGGGTTTCCCAAATCAGGCGGCACTGTTTGATGGCCCTCTTTGTGTGCACTACTTGTGATGTACTACGCAGTCGCCAGTACGCCGTAACGCTGACCAGTACTGGCAACTGGCACGAATACATCACAAACGCACTGTTCGGCGCGATTACGACCCGACTGTTTGCTCATACACGTAACGAAGTACACCCGTACTCGAGTTTCGCGACTGACTTTTTTGTTCTTCGATCTTCGTTCCCATTCCGCAGAGTAAAATACCGGTCCCCGCGATGCCCACGGATCCCGGCCCCGCCCCCGAAAAAACTGACCCGTGGGCGAACATGACGCACTTTCGGGTAGATTCGCTGTACGACAACGAACCGGAGCGCCACGAAGTTTCCTCTCGGGCGGGGGGGACCGGGTATTGATTGAGTTCGCCTCGCCCGGTGTGTGATGTATTTTATTATTCTCGAGAACGATGTCTTCTGCGCTTATGGTACAGTATTTCTCTTTTCGCCATTCTCTCGTCCCGCATCACTCCGCGGGGCGCTTCGGGCGTGGAGACACAAGGTCTGTCCGGAGCGTGCCCGTGGTTTCCGTGGGCCATCGCATCCATCAACTCGGTCTCGTTTCGCACCGGGGACATGGCGTCCGCCAAAGCAACCGCCGCGCTCGCGTTATGCGCGGTCGTTACGAGGGTGCTTCTCGCGTTTTTCGGGTGGCACGACGTGTTGTCCTCGCGCGTAGAACTCACCTCCCCCGTGGATTCCATACGCCGGCTCAAAGAAGGCACAGCGCTGGTGGCGCTGCGGATGTCCCCGTACCACGGCTCCGTGGTGCACGCCCCGCCCTTGGTACTGTTTCTGCTGGCGCCGGTTTTGGATTACGCGGAAGGTATGAACAACGCATCGGTAAAGGCGATCGTGACAATCGCGCCTTTTCTGCTCGCCGATCTGTTCGCCGCGGCGGCGCTGTTTTCCCTCGCGAAACGCTTTGATGCAAGCCTCGTTGTGAAACGGAAAGACCTTGATACGAAAGAAACGCTCGTTCAAACAAGTAATCCAGCTCTGGTTCAAAAAACCAACCCAGCGCTGTGCGTCTCGCTTTACCTGGCGAACCCGATGACAATCGGTGCGTATTTCCCACTCACCACATTCCGCCTCCCTGTTTGCCCATACAAGACTGACATTTATTTTACAATCAAAGCGTCGTGCGTCGCGGGGAGCAGCGCCGGTTTGGGTACCGCGTGTGTCGTGACCGCGTGCGCCGCCGCCGCGGGTGGCGACCCAGTCATCGCGGGCGCATGTTGCGCTGGTGCGGCGTACCTTACCGGCGCACCAGGAGTGCTGCTGCTTTACCCGATTGCGTCGCTCGCCGCGGGGAACGGAATCGCGAAGACGACGTTGGAGGTTTCGGCCGGCGGAAGCGCGGTTGGTGGACGCGAAAGTTCGGGTACTCCTAACAAAAGATTCCTCGCAACCCTGGTTTCATTCGCGGTGACGTGTTCGATTTTAGTCCCACTGTCCACGGCTGCGTTTTCCGAGGTGGGCACCACCACCACGCAATGGCTGACGGGCACGTACATATTCACCTTCCGCGTCGCCGACCTCACACCCAACCTGGGTATATACTGGTACATGTTCGCCGAGCTGTTCCCGCATTTCCGGGGTTTATTTCGATGGTACGTGTTGATTTCAGGAGGAAATGTCTCGAGTTTCCCAAATCCAGGCACACTGCTTGCCCATACACGATTGACACTTTTCGGGACACAACCGCAGTGCGTTTCACGGGTTCGCGGCGTTTCTGTGCGCGCCGCTTTTCGTGCGACACGCGAAGCGCAAACCACTGCTCTGTGTTACCGTAACAATGGCAGTCACCACCATTCTTGGTCCGTACCCAACCTTGGGGCAGGTGGGTGGGTACCTGTGTTTGGTCCCGCTGGGCGCCGTGACGTCGTCACAGAACTCGCAAAACTTGCTCGTCGCCGGCGTTTTCGTCGCGGGTGCGTGTATTCCGCGTTTCCCAAATCCAAACACAACCTTCACCGCGCCTCTTTGACTGTTTACTGTGCTCTACTGGTAACTCTTACGGCGTACTCGCGGCTGTTACAAATACAGCACAAACGCACTGCGGAGGCCCGAACACGCCCGACTGTTTGCTCATACAAGTCACGAAAGTTACAAACCCGCGCTCGCGACTGAAACGCTGACCCTTTTCGGTCGCAACCGCAGTGGCGCTGCTGTCGCCCATTCTGTGGCACCTCTGGATTCACGCCCGCGTGGCGAACGCGAACTTCTTCTTCGCCGTGACCCTGGGTCACTTTGCCGCGCAGTCTTTTCTGGTCGTGGGGTGGCTGCGAAGTGCGGCTGCGAAGTGCGGTGGTGGTTTTATTGGCGAGGACGGGGAGGGCGAGTCGAAGAAAAAACGATGACGACGGTTAAGGTTTTTAGCGACAAAAAAGAAAAGGTGCAATCGATTCAGGTAAGTATTCGGAAAAACGTCTAACTCGAATCCCTTCTCCCCAGCATCTCCGCCTTTCTTTGGTCAACCCTCAAATACACCACGTACCGCGCGCACACCCCGCACTCCATCAGGGTTTTTTCGTCACTAAGTGCCTTGCCGCACATGACCAAGTCGAGCGTTTCTATGTTTTTGTCGAGTTTTTTCGCCAACTCCCGTTTCACCTCGTGAACCGTGGTCAACGCGTGTCTGTATGTGTATTTGGTGTCCTTCGATTTGTCCCCGGGGGTTACGTCGTACGGCCGGATCGTGAGTGGCACGGGTTCATCCGGCGCGATCACCGGGTCCGTCCTTGCCCGGCGCAACGCGTTGCGACACCCTTCCATCTCGTTTTCTTTCGCAGTCGCCTTTTCTTCGTCTGTCGAAAAAAACAACCGCACCAGCTTGTGCACTTCCCTCGCCGTCGCGACCCCCGGGGCGTCCGGTGGTAGGTCCGGGTACTCGTCATCCGTGGAGTCCTGGTGCTTGTCGTGCTCGTCGTCCGATATGTCATCCAGGGTGCTTTTCTTTGCCGTGCTCTTGATGCCAGAGTGGCCCTTGCTCGACGCCCTGGGCCGACCAATCCCAGCTGTCGCGTCGTTCCCGGGAAGATCTAGCTCGCGCGCGTTCTTCGCAAGCCACGCCATCGCGCGCGCTTTCTTCGCCTCGTACGACGCGTCATCCTTGGAAAGGTGGTGACCGCTCGTATCCACGCCGTCCTCGGACGTGAGCAGCCGGTGCATGGCGGTCATCGCGTGACGCGCGCGCCGCGCGATGACACGCCACGGCGAACACGACGACGCGTCACCGGGCGTTGCTGGAGTAACGCCCGTCCGCCTCCCCGCGACGATTTTCGGCGAAAAGGTTTTGGGCAGATGGACACCACGTCGCGAAAGCACTCGCCGATGCGCGTCGGGGGTGGTCTCGTGATGGCCGCCCGCGTTTTTCACCGCGTCTCTGTACACCGAGGGACGCCACCTGTGCCTGCGGTCGTTCGCGGATTCGCATCGCAAATCGCCGTGGTCCCGCGACTCGCCACTGCACATGCACACCGGGGGTGGGTCGTGTCCCCCAACCACCGCCGATTGCTGCGTCGCACCGCCGCCCTCCCGGGCGCGTCCACCGATGGCGGAGGCACCGCGGATGACCCGTGGAACAAAGCCCCGATTGCTTTAGACGCGCCGCTTTACGGGTACCTCTTGAAGCACACACGGGAACCGGACGTGTTGCGCGAACTCCGGGTAGAAACCTCCACGATGCGCGGAAGCAACATGCAGGTCCCGCCCGAGCAAGGCGCGTTTATGAAACTGTTAGTGGAGTTAACGGGCGCGTCGCGGGTGATCGAGGTAGGCACGTATACCGGGTACTCATCAATCGCCATGGCGATGGCGTTGCCACCCGCATCACGTGGTGGCAAACTAGTGGCGTGTGACAGCAGCGAAGTTTCGTTCCAAGTAGCGCGCAAATACTGGAAACTCGCGGGGGTCGAGGACATCGTCGAGGAACGCTTGGGTGATGGGAAGACAACGCTTGAGGAACTAATCGAGGAACAGAAAACAAACCCTAGGTTCAACGGCGCGCCGTCGTACGACTTGGGGTTCATCGATGCGGATAAGCGGGGGTACTGGCACTACTACAACGAGATGGTAACGCACTTGATCAAGAAAGGCGGCCTAATCGCGATCGACAACGTGTTGTGGTACGGCAAGGTCGCGGACGAAACCGTGACGGACAAGCAAACAAACGCGATTCGTGAATTTAACCAAAAAGTTTTCCAAGACGAACGCGTCACGCACTGCACCATACCGATAGGAGACGGCTTGACGCTACTAAGAGTCAGGTAAGGCCGTGGGCCGTTATAAACGAGACGACGTATCTTTGGTTTATGGAAATATATTTCAACGCAACCGCGGGATCACTTCCTCCGATCCCCGGCAGTACCCACGCTACTTGTGACGTACGGCGCGCACTACTCCTGTACCAGCACCAGCACAGTACACATCTGTGGCACGACAAGCACTGACCGTCGCACACGAAACGACGCTTCACAAGAAGTAATCCGGCGCCGCTTTTTTCGCGGGCGCGCTCCGGACGTCCTGCGGCGCGGCTTGGAAAACCTTGAACTTTTTGTTGGCGCAGTTTTCGTCAAACTCCAAAATCGCCGCGACGTTGCCGCACCGGTAGCAGTAGTTGGGCGCGCTCCACACCGTCACGAGGGTTTCGTCGAACATCCACTTGTAGCCTTCCATGACGAGCTGGTGCGCTCGCGCGACCAGCTCGATCCCGTTTTGCGAACAAAACTGTTTACACACGTCGCCGCCGAACAGGTACCCGGCGCCTCGCGGGCTGGCGGGGGGAAAAGAAAAAGTCAGTCTCGCGCGCCGGTGTTCCGCGCATCGCGATGGATGGACAAACAGTCACCAGGGTTGGAGGTGAAACAGCGCACGTGTCGCGTATCCGGGTTTGGAAAGGAATCCGAGGACGTGGGTGGTACTTTCCCGCTGTACTGCACACGGCGCGGTACTCAGTCTCGATCGCGCGTTGACGGGCGACGCGCGGGAAACGAAACGCACCTCAACCCCCACCCCGCCACGTCCTCCGGGTCGGACCTGCGATCGTGAGCCCGAAAAAGTCAGTCGTCGTGGGTGTCGCGCCGTGTAAACACGCCGTCGCAGGGTCCCGGGCTTTTCCAGGACGAGCACTCGCAATCGCCGAGGCGGCGCGCGGGGATTGGGAAAGGTCCGCACCAAAGAAGGTCGCACATCGCGCCGTCGTGCGGGACTTCTTGTTTCCGGTCGATTGTTCGGATTTGGTCCACCGTGGTTATCGTGGGCGACAAACCGCCGTGCACGCACAGGACGTTGTTCTCCACCAACGCGGACAACGACAGGTAGTCGAAAATATCGGTACAGTACCGCCACACGTTGACGCTGCCGTACTTCCGCAGGCACTCGTCGTAGAATCCGTACACCTGGGTTATTTGCCGCGACTCGTGGTTTCCGCGGATAAGAAATATCCGGTCCGGATACCGCACTTTCAGCGCGAGTAACAACAGAAACGTCTCTACGCTGTAAAACCCGCGGTCCACGAAGTCCCCCATGAACAAGTAGTTCGTTTGCGGACACTCTCCGCCCACCATGAACAGCTTTCGCGGGAAAAAAAAAGTGTCAGTCCTTCGCGGCGCGCGTCGAACAGCGCGCGCGATGTACGAGTACAAGGGTTTTACTTCCTGTGTTGACTGGTGCGGTCTCAAAAGGCCGGCACATACGGTGTCCCCGGATTTGGGAAATACGACAACACGCACCTCTTTCAGGTCGTAAAACTGTCCGTGAATGTCGCCGCAGATCGTGACGGGGGCGTCGATTTTCTGCACGTTCGATTCCTCCACCAAGATCTCCATGGCTTTGTTACAAAGCAGCTTGACTTCCGACTCCGTAAGGACCTCGCACCGTCTCAGGGTTTCGATCATCTTATCAAGGTCGGAGGTGGCCATCGTGGCGAGTTTTAGGAGCACGCAAACCACCACCGAATACGCACTAAACGCGGCGCGCCTACGTTTCGATCCGCCTCTCCCGAATCCGCCCGAAATGCACCCGGGAAATGCGCACGGCACGGCACCCCCGTCGCACGTCTCGGGTTTCGCGCTCGAGTTCCTGCTAGTGGGATCGGCGAAACCTTCTTGCCACCCGCCGCACCCGCGGGTCAGTTCAGACGCCACGCGTAACCCACACCGGGTGCTCGGCGCGGAACTAAGGTGCCCGACCCAATGTCCCGCCATTTTAGATTTCTGGCACGTTTCTTTCCGATGAGTGCTTGATGACGAAACGAAAAAATACGAAAAACTCATTTTCAAGTTTCATCACGCTCCGCTCGCCACCGCGGTGGCTATACGTTTCGTTTGGGAACCTTTCTCCCAGTTATACAGTTACACTCCCTCCCTCCCTCCCTCCCTCCCTGTGTTTCAATAAACCAGATCATCACGGGAGGTAGTACTTCGCCTTGAGCCGTTTCAAAAGACTTTCCGGAAACGTCACCGGCGTCGCGGCGTTTGTTTCAACGAAGTACTCCACAAGCGGGATCAAATCGGTAAAGTCGGTGATGACAATCTCCGCGCCTCGGTTGTTTTCCGCGCGCACGCCTGATATTAAGGTCACCGCGTGCGACTCCTTGTCCCCAGGAGCTACGTGTGATGCGCCGACGTACCCCACGATCAGCCCGATTTCCGCGTTCGACGCCGAACCCACGCCCGAGGTTGAATCTTCAACCGCGACGCTTCGTTTTGGTAACGCCCCCGTGCTTTCCGCGGCGAGAAGGTACACGCTCGGGTCGGGTTTGAACCGCGGCGGGTCGAAATCGGACTCGCCGCTGTGAATTGATTCCGGGGGGAAGTACATCTCGAAGTCGCACGCGATGACGGATACGGGCACGCGCGGTTTGCCGGACGTGGTGGCGATTGAAAACGGAACGTTGAGCGATTTTAACTTGGCGAGCGTCTCGGGCACGCCGTCGCACGGTTTCGCCAGCGTCGCCAGCGCCTCCACGGTCTCGTCCTTTTGTAAAGACAGCAAGTCTTTCCCCAAGGCTCGCGTTTCGTTCAATGGCGGCAGTCCGGATTTCGCGCGCTCGTCGTCCACGACTCGCAAAACGCCCTCATCTTCGCTGCCAGCTTTCCTGACCGCCTCGATCGACTCGAGCCCCGCGGCCTTCCGCTCCTCCTCCACCACCTCCACCATGAACTCGAACGCCTTGCCCGCGTTCGCCCGGACGTACGTGTCTCTTGTTTCCGTGGTCAACGACCCAGCGGACGCGCCTGGGAAGTACGGCGCGAGTTCCCAGAACGCCACCCTCATCGCGGGGGTCTCGGTATCCCCGAGCGTGCCGTCGAAGTCGAACAGCACGGCGACTGTGTCCTTGTTCACAGCGGCGGGCATTGTGGCGTGTGCGCGGACGGCGCGGACGGCGCGGGCGACAGACTTGTTTGGGGAAGCAGGGCGCCTGAGAGAAACGACCGGGACCGACGGGCAAACGCGAGCGGCGAACATCGTGCGCGCGATGTGTGGGGCCATCGGACGGAGAGCCGTGACTGTGTTTGAAAGCGCCAGGGCATGTGGACAAGAGAAATGAAGCGAAGAGCACGCAGGGTCGAGTCGCGGCCATGGTAGTCTAACAAAACCGCAATACGTGTTGCTGTGCCCCGTCTTCACCCCGACCCTGTACGGCGAGGGACAATTTTGCGAAGGGAAACGAGAAAAGCGCATCCTGGACCACCGCGACGCCCTTCGCGTGGCACGCGGGACCCACTGACGGGCGTCCATTGACGGCGCTCACACGCTTACGACGATGAGTTCCAATGATGCGAAAACTAAGCAGACGGAGAGTAAAATCATGGGCGCCGCGGATGCGGTTTCCGCGGTGATCGACGCGGTGACCACCAAAAGCGCCGATGCGGTGAGGGAGGCGGCGGCCAAGTTCAACGAGGACACGAAAAGCGACATCAGGAGTTTAGGCGACGCGTCTGGACGAACACCACTGCACTTGGTACGTCCCAAACACAGACCGTGCACAAGTTACTCACGTGGTGAAGAAATCCATGGCACACCCACGACGTCACGACCCACCGCCGCGCGTTCGGGATTTCTTTTGTTGATGATGTGTCTTCAATGGGGAGAGACTTCTTGTGGACGACAGTCTGTATGGATTGGAATGACTCCATACAGACGAATAATTTGGTACGCGTTGCTCACCAAACAAAACAACTAACCTCTCGCCTTGCGTACGACAACTCTCTCTGACTAAATACTCACAGGCTGCACAAAGAGGCGACCCCGCTGTTTTACGAGTCCTGGTTTCCGAACTCGGGTGCGGCGTCGACGTCACCGACAAGGACGGCGTCACGCCGTTGATGGCGGCGTGCGACTACGCCAGGGACGCTGCGGTTAGAGAACTGCTAACCCTGGGCGCGGACCCGCACATTGTCAAGACTGGGGACAACACACAAGCGGTGCACCGAGCCGCTTCGTGTGCGTTGTCAAGCGGACCACCAGGTGACCCGAACTCGATCGCCGCCGCGAACTGCGTGGACACGCTTCTCTCTTTGAGTGAGGGTTTGTTTGGGAAAAACGACCACACGAAAACAGTCGACGTACCGTCCGCGATGGGCACGCCGTTCCTGTGCGCGTGCGCGCGAGGCGCGGAGGGTACTATCGTGTTACTGACCAGGAGGGGGTGTGATATAAATGCGGTGACGGACGCGAACGTGGGAGCGGTTACCCTGGCGACGAGTTCCGGAGTTAAGGGGGCGCTCCTCGCGTGTCTAGCCGCGGGCGCGCCCACTGATTTGCGCCCGCCCGGGGGAATGACCGGTACGGCCTTGGGCCTTTCCCAAATCAGGCGGCATACTGTTTGCCGATTGTCCGCCCGTAATTACTGTTTACTACATTACATCATCACAAGTAGAATGTTTTACCGAATCTGGTAACTGTTTGTCCATACATGCCCAATACATGGCACTTGTACACTCAAGATTGACCCTTTTCGTGTACAACCGCAGCGCTGCACGTCGCGGCGTCGCACCCGAACTGCGCGGAGGAGTCTTTAAAATTAGTCAAGGTGCTGTTGGCACACGGCGCGGACCCTGATGCGCTGGATTCAGAGAGCATGAAGGCGATTCACGCGGCAGCGTGTGTGGGGAGGGTGGACGTGGTAAGTATTTCCCATAAACCACATTCCTCCGACTGGTTGCCCGTACGAGACTGACATTTATTTTTACAATCTCAGGTGGGACACTTGGTGACGGTCACCGCGCCCGACGATGGCGTGGACGGGAAAGATTGGAACGTGCCTTCCGCGCAAAATAGCGCGCAGGCGAAGATGCAGGCTATTTACGACAAGCACGGGGATAGCAGCGCGACGCCTTCACAAGAACAAGGCTCGTCGTACAAAGCCCCTACGAACGAACCTGCGTTCGTGCCGAAGGGCGTGACGGACGCGTCCGCCGCGCAGATCCACAAGCGCAAGGGCGACGAGGCTTTCGTGAAAGGAGATGACGCAGTGGCGTTAGCGGCGTACGACGCGTGCTTAGCATGCGACGACACCAACGCTAAGGTTTTCGCGAACAGAGCTGCTGTTAAGTTAAGAATGAAGGGCACGAAAAGTGGCGTGACATTAGAATCTTTGGAAGGCGCGCGTATAGACGCAAAGAATTCGCGACAAATAGACCCCAACTACGTAAAGGCTTGGTACCGGGAAGGAACGGCACTGACGGAACTGCGCGATTACGAATCCGCCGCGCTTGCGTTTTTCGAAGGCATGCAGATCGACGAACACAACCTCGATTTGAAAAAAGGCTTCGACGCCGCGATCAAAAAAGGACGAGACGCGAACTTGAAGAAATAAACAGAAAGAGGCGTTCCGGGGTACCATTTACGCTTGTAACGACGCAACGAGTGCATAATGCAACGAGTATAGTACACCCTTTGATCGGCACAAGCACATGAGTGATTACTCTAAACACTTGTCAAAGACTCTTCAAAGACACCAGCTGCGCACCAAACGTACTGCTGACATTCTTTTCTTCTTTCCATTTCGGCAAGTGCTTGTGAAGCACTCATTTCGGATATAAGAAAGGTCCTCGAGCCTATCGGATTTCACGACAGCGTGTCAGTATGACGTATTTCCCAGTCTAATAACCGGTGGTCATCCGAAGGTCCTATCCACATCTGGCGGCACATCCACCTGCGCCCATGTCTTCCGTTCTCGCGTCCCCGGTACCCGCGCGCGGCGTCGCGCGAGTCCCTTGTTCATCTCGCCCCAGGTCCCCGGCACGCGGCGTGACCCAGCCCACTCGCGCGTTACCCCCCCACCAGACCATCGCGTACGCCCCCGAGTACGGCGATCGCACGTTCGACGAGGAAACCCGCACCGCGTTTGCGAGTGGGAAGGAGTTCGTCGCGGATGTGGAGCAGGCGCGGGTGTTGTGGGACGACGGGTGGGACGTGCTTGACGTGCGGGTTGGGTGTGAAATCGAGCACTTCGGTCGGTTTCCCAACCCCCCTCCTGGGACGATCGGTGGTGTTTTCGAAACCATTGTAGTCTCAGGGCCGCACAAGGTGAAAGAGATCGAGGTCATCGGCAGCACCGGGTACCGGTTCGACCCGACCGCGAACGCCAAGGCTTTTCAAAACAAAACCAAAAACGCCGAGTTCATGACCCAGGTGACGCAACGGTTTCCGGATAAAGCCGCGAAGATCATCGTGGTTTGTTCCGACGGCAGGCAACGCGCGGTGGCAGCGCTTGAACAGCTGGACGCCGCGGGGTACCAACACCTAGTGCTGCTGCAAGGCGGGTACACGTTGTACAACCGGCACTGGAGCAGCAAGTTGAACCGAAGAATTCCCAACGGACAGTTCAAAACGGACTGGAACGCGCCTGGTGATATTCAGGGGTTAGGTCAAGCCAACCCGGAAGTCGCCAACGGAGACGGGATCGTGTATGGTTCTTGGAAAGACGCGACGGACTGGAAATCGGCGTTGTGAGTGCGGGTTGCGGATCTGGATTGAATCGTGTTGGAGATGTTTTTTTGTGCTTTTTTGGATTGCTAATACTAAGACAACTCGTTCGGTAGTGTGTTTATAAATACTAATAACCTACCTCAACTCAACACGTTCTGTGCTCAACTCGGGGAGTTGTGGTCCCGGGTTAGGTCGTTATTTTTGTCCCGTGGCTTCGAATCAGGCGTCGCGACAGAAGAATTGACGACTTCGCTGACGTTCTCAACGCTCTCGGAGTCTCGAGTCTCGACCCCGCCGCCCTCCGACCCCGAATCCACCAACCGGTCGTTGGACGCCGGCAGCGTGTCCTCCCGTTCCATCGCAAACGCCTTTTTTTCAAGCATCACCAGATCCATCACCTCCTGGTCCTGGTCGTTCCGTCTGGTGAAGGAATACGGGCCGTGCTCGTGTACGCGGGCGAGGGAAACGACGCCGACGTCGGATGTCTCGTCTGAATGTGCGTTTTCACCAGTCGCGACAGTCGCTTTTTCGTTTTCGTTTTTTTTCTGCCCCAGCGTTTCATTCCTCGCCACGAGCGCCTCCTCGAAAACCCCGACGGTCACCGGGTGCTCCGTAACAGCCTGAAAACAGAGCTCTGTATCGTGTGTATCTCCATCCACATATGCATCACCTGACACGCCTCGTCCCGAGTTGCCTTTTCGTATTTGTTCCAACACAACCTGCACGTCCAAACGCACGCTGGATTTCTTCGCATCTTCGTTCGACGGAAACTGTTTTTTTTCATCCTCCGAGCTCATCCACGTGCCCCTGACGTGCGCCTCGAAACACACGACACACAGGTTAAACGCGTTTTTGATTTGCTCCTGGAAAGCCTGGCCTACTTCCGTGGATTCCGTACTGACTCTTCTTTCGCACAGTTTGCACGCGTACAAACGGCCGAGGCAGTGCAGCCCGCAACCGCCGCACCGGGGGGGTTCGCCATGCGGTGACCGATCGACACCGCCGTCCGCGACCCCGAGAAGGTTTTCCACCGACGACCCGAACGAAACCGCGCGTTTGCTGAGTTTCGGGGTGGCGCCCCCCTCCTCCGACGTGGCCGGTGACAAGGAAAGACACAGCTCGGAACCGAACCGCGTGCGCTTCAGCGCGCCGACCAGCGCGGTCGTGGGCATCGCGCGGCGCCAAGTCGTGGGGGCAAGGGAAAGACATCGCGAAAAACGCGTTCCGCCCCGCCAGGTCCTGGTGCGACGAATCCAAGATTCGTGGTCTCGAAATCACACTCCCGATTTCGCCTCATCAGCAAGACGGCACTTGCGTGTTTTTTCGGGAGGCCGCCCGTCCTACCTTCCGACGACATTGTACAATCTTTTGCCGCGCGCATATCTCCAAGCGCCGCGATGGCCACCTCGTGCGTCACTTCAACGCGCATCCCCGGGAGCCCTCCAGGACGGCGGTCCAGGTTGGGTACCGCGGATGCTTGCGCGCGAACGGTGACGCGATCTTTTGACCGCGTTAAAAGATCGCCCGCCGCGAACCGCCGCCGAAAGATCGCATCGCCCGCGTTCGCCTCGAACGGCGACGCCTCTTCTTTTGAGGCCGAAGCGGATGACCTGACCACCGGCGACGTACACGGTGCGTATTTACACTCCGTCGCGTCTCTGACCGTAGCGCCGGATGAGATGCGGGCTTTGCTTAAAGTGCTCCAGGCGCAAGGCGCGACTGTCGTGCGTCCATCGGCGCGCGAAAACCTGCATCCCTTGTGCATCCCGCTCGCCGTGTTCGCGGACGGCACGAAAGCTTGTTTGAAACTGAACGTGGAGGACGGTGGCGTGGAAGTCGTGCGCGTGGCGGTGGGTGGGATGCACCTGCAACTGCTGGCCAGGACAAGCAAGGAGTACGTGCACAAGGCGTTGGTGGAGGAAGAGGCGGTGTGCGGTGAATCATCGCTAGACTCGACATCTGATTCGAAATCGAAATCGGAAAAGGGACCCATCCGACGCGCCGCCGGCGAAATCGGCGATGTTTTGTACGAACCAGGAAGCTTCACCACGCTGGGCAAGGACTTGCCTGTTTACCTAACCCTGCGAGTCGGGAAGTTCCCATGTCAAATGGAGGGTTTGGTTCAGAAACACCTTTCCAAAGACCCGAGCGACGAGTTGAGCGCGATCGTGACCTGCGACTTGTACAAAGCCACGTTTCCGTTTTGGGGCCGGCCGCACTGGTACGTGTCAAACGTCTACCACCAATTACACAGGGACGAGGAATCCAGGGACTGCGCGCGGTTCGCGTTGACGGATTGCGAGTGGAGCACGGTTGGCAGTGCGAATGACTTGAAGAAAGTCTTGACAAGAAGCGGCTGGTCCGGTAAAACCGTGGACGAAATTAAAGAAATCATCGATACGCGAAGAGGCCCGGACCGAAACGCCTTCGACGCGCCAAAAACGGAGACGGAGATGGCCACGGAACTCGCCGCGACTCTGCTTGATAAAGCCGCGCTCGGGGAGTTAAGTGTTAAGGAAATCATTCAGCGGCTGGCGGAGTGCTACAGCACCGCGGAGAAACCGGGGCTGGCGAAGCTGGTCATGTCCGCGTTCGTGTTGTAAATTTGAGTTCACTAATTTTATTCGTCGGCTGTCTTCAGCACAACAAACACTTTCAAACTCTTCTCCTCGGCACTCGGAGGCGCGCTGGCGCGGTGTGGGTTGAAACGCGCGGCATGTCCGAGGTGGCCGTGGATGTCGACGGCGGTATTGCCGAGGACGTACTTAATGACGACGTTGGCGATGAACTCGTGGCCGCGGCGCGCGACGACGGAGGGTCGTCAGGTCCGATGGAGGACGAAGACGTCGTTGTGCATGGCGAGAATGATGTCGATCTGGCGGACGACGACGACGACGACGTTTTGGTGACCTCTGAAACACAAGACACACCTCCTAAGCCTCCAAACGCGTTCGACCGCTTGGTGTCGGGAACGCAAGCCACGAACACCGGACGAAAGGGAGGAGCTGCTGGGGATGGCACAGCATCTATTGATGTCGCGTTGCCCGATTTACGTCCAGACGGTGGTGGTGCTAAAAACGACCACGCCAAAAACCAAAACGGCAGCGTCTCATCGCACAGACTGCCCCCCCCCGACGACGCGCTCGCGTGTTCCGTGTGCTTAGAGCCGTGTTCCGTACACGGCGCGCACCAGGTCACGAGCTTGAAGGTACGTATTGCGCGTTTCCCAAATCCTGACACACTGTTTGCCCATACGAGACTGACACTTTCTTTTCTTTTTCTCAGTGCGGGCACGTTTTCGGGTTCGACTGCATCAAGACGTGGCTGACGCGAAAAAAAAAGGGCAACGGAGGTAAGTGTCCGCAGTGCAACGAGAAAGCGTGTTTGAAGGACCTGAGGAAGCTGTTCGTGCCGAGCTTCCACGCGTTCGTTGATACGGACGAGGTGGAGGCGTTGAGTGCTAGGTTAAAAGAAAAAGAAGCGTCAGTGATCAACGCGGAGACGACCGCGATTTCGGTTAGCAGGAGACTTGTTAAATTGGAGGCGGAGTTGAAGGACGCTATTGCTAAGACACAAAGTCTGACGGAAGATTTGAAGTCGGCGACCCAAAAGCTGGCGTACCTTGAAAGGAAAGCGCCGAGCGACGAAATCGAACTGGCGATCTGTTTTCGGCAAAGCAAACGACAACGAGCGGAGACGGAAACGGAGACGGAACAGAACGTCCCCCGCGCGGACCGCGACGAACTTTGGAAACAAACGCGAGACGAAAAGGAAAAAGAAAACTCGCTCCGGAGTTTGTACGAACCGGGTGGCACAAAGAAAATCGGCTTCGGCGCGGTTGAGGATGTCGACGAACCGCGAGAGGATTCAGTGACTCTGAAGAAACGGCGAGCGTTTGAACAACGCGAAACGCACTTAAAAAATGGCAAGTTCGTCCCGCGAGCGTCGACGCAAACGCACGGCGCGAAGTCGTTTGACGTCAACGCGAACATCGCGGCGATTGGCGAACGCGCGGATTCGTTGTTCGCGGCGCAGAGTTTCCTGACCAAGCTTTCCCTGCGGAACGTTTCGTCGAAGATTCGCATACCGCTACCCAACGGAAGCGGGAACGTACGCGACGTCCACTTGTCAAACGCAAGCACGTCTGGGTTGGTAACTCAACAAGGCGATGACCGCGTTTTGGCGCTGTGTTGTACGCTTGGCAAGAAACTGATCGTTTGCGATTTGCAGCGCGACCACTTGGTTTGTAAGGTCGACTTACCGCACCAAGCGTGGTCGTGTGCGTGGGGTGGGTGGAGTACTGTGAGTGATGGTGACGTTGGCGGCAATCCGGGCACAGTGCATCTTCCCGGCGGCGACTTCCAACTCGCGCCCAGCGCGGCGAGCGACTTCACGACCGACCCGTCCAGTAACCAAAACTTAGTCACCGTCGGTACCGCGAACGGCGAGGTGCTGATGTACGACTTGCGCAACGTGAAAACGTGCGTGTCGCGAATCGCCCCTCCGCTTGGTTCCTTTCCAGGTGGTCAGGTGGAACGGAAACCGGTACACACCGTGATTCCCGTTCCCAAAACATTGGGGGGGGGTGTTTTGTTTTGCAACTTGAACGGGGCGAGGTACTTTCGACACGGAACGAATCGCGAAGGCGAGACGAATCAATTTCAATTTACTTCCTCGCAAGCCGCCGCCGCCGTGTCACGACTCGACGGCGATAAGTGCGGAGTAGTCAGCGCGGTACCGGCTTTAGGGACGTGCGAAGCGTCATTGGCTTGGTGCGCTTCGTCGAAGACGTTAGTAGGGACGACGAAGGATTTACCGCAGTCGATACGCGGCACGGCGACGCACAAAGTCGTTCGCGAGTGGCGCGCGACCGGGTTTCACGGCTCAAAGAAAGAACCTCATACCTCACCGTGTTCGGTACGTCTCACGGAACCTTTTTTGTGGGCATGCAAAGATTCAAAGGCGCTTCCAAGAGCCACGACACGAGTTTGCCTGACAAGCCCAGGAGGGAAAACCTTGCCCGGCTTGATCGCGTGCGGCGCGCCTTGCGAAAACGGCGCGCCGGCGCACGTCGTTTTGACCGATTCACTTTCGGGAAACGCGGTGTCAGCGCACGCGCATTGCGGGAGCGGGGAAATCGAGGACGTACGGGGATGGCACGGGCACTTCGGCGGGCGGCAAGTCGAGGTGCTCGCGAGTCTCAGCGCGGACGCGGTGACTGTATTTTCGTGGGACCGAGGGGACGATCAGAGGTGAATGTTGAGGTACTTCTGGGACGACGTGGTGTAGAAAAAATTAGGTTTAAAATAGCACACGACCTGGACGGACAACACGTACAATACCGCCCTCCTTGTTCCCGTATCCCGCACACGCGTTCGCGTCATGTCGCACCACACTTCGCCGCAGTCGCCCACGCGCACGCGTCTTCGCGCCCGACCGGGCGTGGTGGGGACCCCCGGTAGCAGCGGTTTGCCCGCCTCGCTGCTTCGCTTCGTCTCCCCCGCGAGCTTGCACAACGACGCCGACTCGTTTGAACCAAAGGGCGGGTGGGACGTCGTGCGCTTGGCACTCGGGTTGCGAGACTCGGGGCCACCCCCTGGTGGGGTGTTCACCTCCGCCAGGTCCTCGCCGCAGTGCAGCACCGCGTCGTGCGACGCTGGGAACGATGAGGACGAGGACGAGGACGAGGACGACGAGGACAAAGGGAACAGTGAGGACGAGACTTCGAGGCACGGCGGGGCTCGTTTCGACGAGCACGACGTGTGTTTCCGCCTGGACCGCTCGGTGCTTCGCGCGCTGAACGCGCGACTTTGCGGCGTGGAGGTAGACGTGGACGCTGTTGCGCGACGCCTGACACGTATCGAGCGGTGGCGAGACGCGATCGAGGAGGACTTGGATGTAAGTGTTGACGTCCAGGATGACGAACACACCGTGGAGGTCGGGGCTGAAACACAGGTGACGCCGACAGCACCGACGAAAACCAAAACGAAATTGGAGTTTGCGGCGTTCGCCACGTCGCCGGCGACTGCCGCGTCCGCCGCCGTCGCCGCGAAGAAAACAGCCACAAGTTTAAGGGTCACGACGGCCGGAATTGAAGGGATTGCGTACGGGCAGTTATCTCCAACGTTCTCCCAATCCGACCCGGACGGATCACGAAGAGCGAGAGCGGTTCGGTTGCTTCATCCTTCGCCGCCCGATTCGCCGAACTCGCCGGATTCCGAAAACGAAAACGACATAAGCACCTTTTTCTTAAGTGTCGTCGAGCGGTACAACGCCAACGGGAGCGCGTCGTTTTTTGAAAGCGTGGATCCTGGAGAATTTGAAACGGTTCTTCACCCTGACGATAACTCGCCAGTCCGGTCGACAGTGTTCAGCGAAAGTGTCAAGTCCACGGCGAGCGGCGGGGACGGCTGTGACGCCCGGCTCGGAGCGTCTCACACGACAGATACGTGGCAACGCATGATTCGCGATATTCGAGAGGTTCGCGAGTGCGTCGCGATGTTGAAGCAGCAAGAGTTCTTCGCCGCGACGACGTCGGCGTGAGGTGGGGAGTGGTGTGCATTAATAGGGTTCAGGGTTACTACACTCGAGTAGTGATAATTCAAGACCTTTCCCTAAAGATTTTGCTTTTGTGAACTACAGTAGGGGAAGTTGCCTCACGTATTACAACGCGTTCACCGATATCGTCTTTTTGATTTTCTTTGGTACTTGTCGCGGCGCCTCCACTGTTCGTCCCGGAAACGCCTCCGGCTCTGTCATCTCCTGGTCCTCGTCATCCGCGTTTTCGAAAAACTCACCCAATTCGTCCCGCCGCCGCAGTTCTGCAAACGCGGCTTTATCGAAATATGGAAGTTTCGTTTTCGGGTCTTTGTATTTCGCTACCTTGCCGGTGATAAAACACTTCAGAACTTCTGGAGTTTTCGGTCGAGGCGCGCCTAACGGGAGAGGTAACACCGCACCGTGCCGCAACTCGAGAGTTACGATGGATTCCCCGCTTGTTTCGCATTTCCAACTCCGTTTTCGAATCGCGGGCGCGACGTTGACTTTTTTTACGCGCTCCGCTTTTTTAAGTGTCGCCTCCTCCGCGTTGAGTAGCCGCTGCAAATCGTTAAGGTTTTGAATCTCGGTAACCGCCGCGTCCGCTAAAATCTCAGCCTGCGTGAGTTGACGAACCGGTTCGGTGTTCACCGGGCGTTTCGGGCCAGGGCGCGACTTCGCCAGCGTCCGCGCTAGCTCGCTGCGCTTCAAAATCGCCTGCACGCCGCTACGCTTGGACGTGCGCAGACCGGCGTCATCGCCAAATTCATCGCTACCTGTAAAGTGTTTCGCGTCCGCTATCGCTGGATCGAGTTTTGGTTTCATCGTTGCGTTGCCTACTGTGGCTGCTGCTTGCACCGGCGGCACTTTCCTCTCAGGGGCTTTCAGCGCCGGCTTTCTTCGTTCCTTGGTCACCGCGACTTCTTCGTCGTCGCTCGAACTTTCGTCGTCGTTGAAGTCGTCGTCAAACAAATCAGCCTCTTCGCTTTCACTGACGTACTTCTCATCCTCCTCATCCTCCGCGAACGCGTCTTGGTTCCAGAACTCCTCGTCCGCGGAGTCTTCGTCCTCAAGCAGCTTTGTCATGCGCAACCCCCGCGTTGTGCGCTTGGGCAGGGCCTGGGACGCCATGGTGGGTAGGGAAGGACAAAACAAGAACACGCGCGACGCGAGGATCCGAACGAGCACCACAGTCACCCGTCACGGCCCGGGCACCAAGGTCACCGCAGTGAGCGTGCCGCCGTGCGTCTAGAAGACTCCGTGCTTCTGTGAAACTCGAGGACGTCGACACGTCGCTCGTGATGACGTCGACGCCCCGTGCGCGGGAAGAGTGAACCCTGGAACCCAGATTGAATGGTAGTGGCGAAGACACCCGCGTGTGCCGGAGTCATCACAAATGACAATCTGATGCGGCGGCGGCGGCACTCTCCGTGGCGCAGTGGACGAGCATCTCGCCACCATGGAAGACGCTTCCGCGCACGTGCACAGCGCGGGTGCAAAGCCGCGGATTCTGCGGTCCCTGCCTGGTGCGCTTTCGGAGGGTAGGCTGACCTCTGTGGGCGGCGATGCCTGCGCTTCCGTGCAGGCGGCGGTGCGCAACCACAACTTGTTGTGCGAAACGTTCACGGGGGGTTCCACCGCCTGCGCGGTGCACGCCACCGCGATTGATCAATACTTTATTCATTTAGACACGATGGCGCTTCCGTACGCCAGCGCGGGGTCGAAACTAGCCGCGTCCGTGCTGTTAGCGCAAGCCGCCACTGAGTGCGGCCCGCGGAGGTTCGTGGGGTGCATGTCTCGATGGGGCACCGCGCTCGGTAAGCTTGTGGATGGGAAGGACGGCGACGGCTTACCCACCGCCGCGGCACGACACGCGATGCACGCGTTGGTGGCAATAATAAGAAGAGCCAGCTCCATGATGGACGTCCCAGGGGTGCGGAAAGAAGCCGCGGTGGTGGCGCAGAAACTAGTAAATGCGGCGCTGCGATGGCTGGACGACGATGCGTTTACAAACGGCGATGTGTTTACACACGAAGCGAACCGCGCCACCGCGGTAGCCGCGATTAAACAAGCCCTGGAAGGCCACCCCAGCGCGTTGCGCCCGAAGGTTGATGTTATCGAAACCGCTTTGGTGAAGGCGTTATATTCGTGTACCGTGCACGATAACAGTCAGACGCAACGCGAGTTACTCAAGGCAATCGCGTATCTTCCCCGAACCGGCGCGTCGTCGTTTCAACAATCCGGAAGCGGCGTCGCGGACGCGGCGCTTGCGTTCAGTCAACAGATGCGCCGGGTGTTGGTAGCACTGCACGGTAGCCTGGACGACGGCTTACAGAACATGGAACCTTTGCACGGCGGGAATTCGGTTACGGAACAGCGCACGGCGCTCGTGCCGCTGGGCGCAGCGCTGCCCGCGGCGTTTGGAGGACCGCTCAGCGAAGGCGACGGACCCGTTACATTAGTCTCCAAAAACAACTCAGAAACCCACCTGCACCGGTCTCAAAAGCTATTCAAGGTAATCGCCGAAATGCTCCGCCAGCCGTTTCCAAACGCAGCCGGGGTACCTGTTCCCGCGGATTTAGTGTTGGGAGTCGTAAGAAGAGCCCTAAACGCGGACGGCGCCGGCGTATCAACGGCGCCCGGGCTGCCCGCCACCGCGGCGCCCGCCGAGGCGCTCGGGGCGCTACCTGGGACGCACGTGGTGGCGTGCGAGTGCCTGGGCGCGCTTCTCGAGTGCAGCGGCCCGGCGCTGGTGCGGCTAGCAGGGCCAGTTGCGAGGGTGCTGGACGGAGTGCTGCGCGCGGGGGCGGGGACGTCGGCGGCCTCGTCCGCGCAGGGCAAGCGCGGAAACGGGAAACCACAAAGCTCGGCCGGCCTATCTTCGCGTCCGTCCACGTGCGCCACGACACGAGCGGCGGCGTACTTACTCGCCGCCTCTGCGGCGAGGGCGCTGGGCCCGGCGTCATGTGCGGGCGAGCTCGCGTCCGTGGTTGTGCCGCACGCGGCGAAGGATGCGGTGCTCGGGTGGGGAACGGCCGGCTCTGCTCCCGGGCCGTTTTCTGCGAAACGGTCGAAACTTGGCGGGAATGGAAACGCGAGAAAAAAAGGCAAAGGCGGGGCGTGGGGACACGCCGGGAGCGAGGAGATGGAGTCGTATTTAGCGTCGGGTGGTGTTGTTGATCAACGCGGGGGTATCGCGGGGGGCGGGCTGGGCCGGGCGAGCGACGTTGTGAAGCGTAACGCACTTCACGCGCTCGAGGCGATTCTCACGAACGGCGGCGCCATGGTGCCGTCTTCGCTGCGGACGCTCATCGACGCGAGCTGCGCGGAAGCCGCGAGTGCGGCTGTGACGCAGGCGCTTGGCGGTACCGCGAATGTCACGTCGTCTATCGAAGTAAACGCAACCGGGAACGTCTCCGTCCGCAAAGCCGCATACGCCGCGCTGTTAGCCTCGGCGCTGGCGCCGCGAACGTTTCGCGCCACAAACCTGCCCCTCGCCGCGTGTTTGTTCCGGAAAGCGAAAACTTGCGACGTCGAGCTTCGCGGTGATTTACAAAGGCACGCGCTCGCCATAGAAGCGCTGCTGCACCCCGCGTCAGCGCCGCTGCACCCGACCGCCATCGCGCCGCCGAAGGAGTCCGTCTTCGCCGACCCCTGCGTTTCGGATTTCGCAAACGCCGGCGGCTGGGGCGAGGACGATGCTTTTGGACGGACCACGCCTAACTGGGGAAGCGCGCCTGGTGCGAATAAGGAAACATCTCCTGCGCTTTCTGAAAGTGAAGAAGAAGAGGAGGAAAGTGAGGAGGAAGAAGAAGACGACGAAGCGGCGGTCGTCGAACCCTCCGTGCTTCCCGCCGTCGCGAAACGCGGCGGGGAAAACGCACGGACAGAAGCGCCTGTCGCGAAAAAGGCAAAGAGTGGGGCGAACAAGGCGGAGAACAAAGCTGCTTTGAAAGATGAACATGAAGCACAGGTACCTGTGCTTCCGAAAGCCGAGCCTGTTTCGTCCTCGGGTCGAGGGTCGCGAGCCGCCCGGGGAAAGGCGGTTGTCGCGCCGGCGCCGGTCGCGCCCGCCTTGGCGAAAGCGCCGAAAAAACTCACTGCGAAGGAAACGAAGAAAGCCGAGGCGGAGAATCGCAAGAGGGTAGCGGAGGAATTGGCGGCGGCGCAAACGAAACCGGCTGTTAGTCTCGGGTTGGGCACGGGAAAGTCCTCCGTGCAAATGGAGCTCTCCGACGACGACAGCGACGGCGAGTTACCCGAAATCGTGGATTGATGGAGTTTACAGATTTTGAATGTGATTTATAGACTTGAGATTTTATGGTAACGCCCTCTCGGAAGCCTCGAAGCACAACGACGCGCACACTACACCCTCCGCGATGTTTTCCAGCGCAACGCTCGGTGCCGAGACTCGCGCGCGAAAGAGGAAGCGCGAGCGCCGCCGTGACGCTAACGGGGGCGAGGCCATCTCCGGCCTTCTCAACGACATCGTCGTCACGCACGTCCTCAGATCTGAGTATTTCGACGACCCCGCCGATCTCGCACGACTCCCAGCGGTGAGCCGCGCGATGCGCGACGCGGTGGCGGCGACGGGGCTTGCGTTTGAGGAGCTTGATGGACTTGATGCCACAATTATCGGATGTTTAAGCGCGGTGCAGCGGCTGCAACGGCAAGGTCGTCTGCTGCGTCAAGAATACCTTTGTCAGGCAGCGGCGAGAGGTGGACACCTCGAAGAATTGAAGGTGCTGCGCGCGAACGGCTGCCCGTGGAACTCACTCACGTTTTGGCATGCGGCAATGGGCGGACATCTCGAGGTGATACAGTGGGCGTGCACGAACGGATGTCCGTGGGACGAGAGGACATGTTGGGCGGCGGCAAGGGGCGGGCACCTCGAGGTGCTGCAGTGGTTGCGCGCGAACGGCTGTGAATGGGACAAGGACACGTGCACGGAGGCAGCAACGTACGGGTGGCTTGAGGTGCTGCAGTGGGCGCATACGAACGGCTGTGAGTGGGACGCAGACACGTGTTGTTGGGCGGCAAGGGGCGGGTACCTCGTTGTGCTGCAGTGGGCGCGCGCGAACGGCTGCCCGTGGGGTGCAAGCACGAGCTGGTGGGCGGCGAAGGGTGGGCAACTCGAAGTGCTTCAGTGGGTGCGCGCAAACGGCTGTCCATGGGACGCAGACACGTGTTGTTGGGCGGCAAGGGGCGGGTACCTCGTTGTGCTACAGTGGGCGCGCGAGAACGACTGCCCGTGGAACGAGAGGACATGTGCGACGGCGGCTTCCGGCGGGCACCTCGAGATGCTGCAGTGGGCATGCGGGAACGGCTGCCCGTGGGACAGGCGGACGTGCTCAAGCGCGGCGAGGGGCGGGCACGTTGAAGTGCTGCGTTGGGCGCGCGCGAACGGCTGCCCATGGAGCGCATTGACACGCGCCAAGACGGCGCTCATCGGGTACATCGAGAGCGACGGAAGTTCGTCTGACGAATCGGACGACGACGATGAGACGAGCGAATGAGATGTTTTTTTGTCTCTCCGGGGAATTCGACTTGAAAAACGGAAAGTGATGCGATATCAGTGCACAAGACAACCACGAATTCAACTCTTTAGCACGAACAACTCAACTCGCTATGCTGTTTAAATCGATAACTTTTTTCTCCTCGCTCGTTTGCTTCGCCGCGGCGATTGAATACAGAAACGTCCCAAAAATAGCCACCGCCGCGGAAACCCCCCCGATCGCCGTGATCGGATTCCGGAACACCGCCACGGACGCCAAAATAATAACCACCCGTTTCACCGCGTTCGCGACGGAAATATCAAGCGGGTTGAGTTCCGCTAGGGCTTGGTAGGATGTCTGGTTGTACAGATGGAAAAGCAAGCCTCCGACGATGAGGTACGCCAAGAACGGCGTTTCAAAACCGGTCCGTAGCGTAACACCGTTGGCCGCCATTTCCGTCTTGGCCGTGACGTACGCGCTGCCTATTTTCCCTCCTTCCATCGCGAAACTTATTGGTAGCAAAATTGCAGCCCCCACGACGGACATGGCGCCGTACAAATTGACCCCGGCCAGCCCGGTTTCTATTTGCAAATCCTTACTCGTCACGCTTCGCAACGCGGACGCAACGTTACTCGCCATCGCGCATGCGAAACTTACCCCCGAAAAATGAACCTCCGTCAAGGATCCAACCGCCACGCCTCCCACGATAGGGAGCATGGATAGCCACACGAACTTTGTGTATTTCCTTTTAAAGAAAAGCGACAGTAGAACCACCGCGACCGCGGGCTCGGCCGCCTTGACTACCTGCATGAAAGAAACCGTGCCAAACGCGTAACTCGCGCAGGCGGTGCAATGCGCTATTAGATGTAACACGGACGTGGGGGCTAGCAGTGCGAAAGTTTTCCAATTCCACTCGACATCTGGGGGGTTTATTAGCCTTAGTCGCCACATACACAACATGAACCCGGCGCCCACTGCGATTTGCACCCAGGACAGGAGCCACGGGTGTGGGAAAATTTGGAGCGTCCGCTTGTTGATTATGGCGAAGATTGCATTCAAAAAGTACCAGGTTGTGATGTAAAACGCGACCCGGGCGGATTTGCCCGTGTCCGTTGGTGGTTCGACGTTCGCGTCGCCATGGATACCAGGAATGTCACTTGAAAAAGAAGCGTGTGCGGTGACCTTGGTGCCGCGCGGTTGGAAACGGGGTGACAATTGACTCGCGCGTGGTGATGACAGCACCCGCGTCTGCAACTTCATCCTGCAATTCGTTCCTGCATATCTGTTCGAAACGACACTAGTTTCGTTTTCGCGACGCGTGAAGCGGCTCCTTTGGACGACACGAGGTACGCCGCTGGCGACGCATCGCGCGTAGCGCGACAATCGCGACCTCGCGGCCACCTGGACGCCGAATAACGGCCTCGACACCGACGCCGCCATCCTCCTAACCGTGCATCGCCCGCGACCGAAAAGTGACACTTAGATATTTCCGAGGCGCTTTTTGGCCTGGCCGTGTGAGATTTTATTTTCGGTTCGACTCACAACGTCCAGTCGTCCCCGCGGCCGTGGGCTCCACTTCTCGTGACGCCCCCGGAGAGTACCCACCTTCCTTCCGATGGCGGACAACAAAGACGCGCTTCGCGCTTTGAAAATCAAAACCGGCGTTTTGCGACGCGCGCAACGAGAACTCGCGATGTACCGCGCCGAAATCGTCTCCGAGGGTGCCAAGTTGGACACGATGAAAGCCAATGGAAGGGACCCTCATGACATCAAGCAACAAGACCAGGTGCTTGGCGAGTCTTCCATGATGATCGGCGATTGCACGACACGACGGGAAAACGCGTACAACGATTTGCTGGCTGCGATGGTACGGTCCCGGAAGGAAGTTTTTTTAGGCGCGGCGGCAGGGACGGTCGCCTTCGTCGTGCGCGAACCACGACCCGTCGGCACGTTTTCCCAATTCAAAAGTCCGTTGGCACAGGAGGCCGACTTGGAACGCGGGCACCTTCCCCTTTTCTGACCCACCACCCATCCATCCAACAACCCCCCTGACGTCACAGGATGAACACGGCAAAGACTGCGACGGTTCCGAGGAATCAGCCGCGGCGCAGGCTATCCTGGACGAGGTGGAACCTTTGGTGGAGGGGTAGAGCGGTCAACAATCGTGACGAGTGGGCAACACTTGCGTTCGGGCGAAAGGGTCAACACTTTATATTCCAGCACGTGCGTTTCAAGTCGCGCGGAGCGCTACTAGCTGCTCTTTCTCGAGGCACATGTCCTACTATCTACTCTTTCTCATTGAACCTGTCCTACTAGCTACTCTTTCTCGTCGAACCCGTCCTACCAGCCACTCTTTCTCGCGTAACCCGTTCTCGGCAACTGCGGCGAGGCGTGCGCGTCTCTCCGCGTAGACACTTTCGGGACTTTGTGGTACGCGCCGTGTGCGGTCGCGGGCGCGCCTATTCCGAGCTCCGCGGCGAGACGGTTTCTCGCCGCGGTCGCGACGGCCACCGCGTCTTCGCGATTGCCATCCCCACCCTGATTGACATCACCGACGTTGTTTTTGGCGAACTCCGCAAGCTCCACTTTCATGTCAACCAGTAACGCGTCTGCATCCCGTACCTCCCGCGCGCTCACAGCTTTGTGCCAGTTGTAACACAGAATGCCGGCCAACACCAGCGCCATGCCGACTACGTTTTCCCACCCGAACCCGTCGCCCATGACTAAAACCGCGACCAACACCGTCACCACGTCTTTCCCCGCACCGATCACGCTTACCGTCATCGCGCTCGTTTCCTTGACGAGCTGAAACTCAGCCATGGACATGGTGAGGGCCATCAGGGCGCCGAACGCTGTGATCAACAAATCGACAAACAAATCGCCAGGCGTCGCTAGCCAGTCGCTTCCGGGTAACGTCGCCCACCACTTTTCTTGGAACAAGCTGAACACGAAAACCACCACGCTCATCACCGGCATCATCACGCGCAACATCACAATCGGGTGGTGCATGCCGTGCGATTTTCGTAACCGGTTGTTGCTTGTTGGGTGGTAAGTGTCCGATCCAGTCGTACCACTCGTCCCGGTTCGATTCCCGTGCGTGTCCTTAAATCCTGATCCGGTTGTTTGACTCGTCCCGGTTCTATTCCATCTCGTGTCCTTCACTCCAGAGTGCAGAACTTTCTGACTCAACACCCAACGCACGCCGCTCGCCGCCGCCGCGAAGAAACACAGAAACGCGCCGAGCGCGTTGAACTGGGTTTCGCCTCGCACCACTAACACCTCGCCGAGGCAAAGAATAAAAACGCACACCACTAACCGTGCGCTGACTGGTTCCACGCGCATTCCAAAGGCAAACGCGGTGAGAAAAACAATGGAACTGGTTTTCGCTAACGTGTAGAAGCTCACTGTTACGTAGACCAGGCTTAGGTTGGAAAGCCCGATGTCCAACCCCATCGCAAACCCGACCGGGGCTACTCGGTACGTAAACGTTCGCCAGTTAATAACTCGTTTTGGCTGCAAGTGCGGGACCACCCAAATCAACAAACCGTTCGCCAGCAAGTACTGCATGAGGAACTGCACCGAGGTTAACAAAAGAGGCGCGGGAAAACCGCCTTTTCTTTGGCCGAACAGGGTTTTGTTGTAAAGCGCCAAGGACGTGGATAAACCGAACCACGCGATTGTTAAAAGCGCGCACTTGATGAGTTTTGCGTTGGATGGTGATGACTCTTTCAGAGTTACGCTTTGGGAGGTAGCTACCGTGTCCCTCTGGGAGGTAGTCACTGATGTGTGCCTCGTGCTAACCTCATCCTCATCGGAGCTGTCGTCGGAATCAAGCAACAATGGCCTCGGTTCCCGTCGGGTCACTTCGTGAGATGCGGTTTTCTTCTTCTCCCTGTCGTCCAAAAACTTGCGAAATCGTTGCTGCAGGATGGACGCGGCTTGCCGTGAGGAGAGTCGTGTTTGTCGCGTCTGGGAAAACACACCACCCGTGTGAGCGTTCGCACTGCAGCCTCCCACAAGTAAGGTTCCAGCCCCGACCTCGGCCATCGCGAAGGCCACGCGCACGCGCGTGTGGCGCCGCACGCGTTTTTCGTCCAACTTTTTGACGCGGCGAGAGCGACGAACGAAATAAAATCGTCGCCTCGAAAGCCACGAATTGTTGAACAGATACAGTCAGCTCAACAGTCCGTGACGCGCGTCCAGGGTACGCGGTTGGCGTCGCGGTTTCCGTTTCCTCTGTTGCGGGCATCATGCCTCTAAATCGCAAGCGCCCTCCCGTGAGCATTCAGGTTCCAGACGTCCCAGCGGCTGCGTACGGCATTTCCGCGTGCGGAACATTCAGCGAGGGAAATCTGGAAATCAGCCGCAGCGGGATGCGCATCGCGGGCAGAAGGGGGTCGTGCGAGGACTTACGAACGGTTCCTTCTGGGGATTTATCCACTCAGGATGGGCGGTTTGAAAAGACCCCAAACGGGTCGCTGACCGGTGACCGGACGCACACACCCGTGAGTAACGATGGACACTCGAGTCAACGCTCGGAAGGTGGTGTAAATGCAGAAACCACTAATGCGACCGCGGCGTATCAGCATCACACCGTGGGTGACTCGGACGAATTCAGCGCCGATACGAACCCTGTTTCTGATTTAAACGCTGCGTCTGATTCAATCGCTTCCTTAAACACACGAAGAAACTCGCACCTCACCGCGGGCGACTCCAGCGGCGACGACCGGTTCGACTTCGACGTGACCCTGGAGGAGTTGGTGTTAGTCGGCACGTGCGGCAAAGGCGCCGGCGGGTTCGTGCAGAAAGCCGTTCACGCCCCGACCGGGAAAATGCTCGCGGTGAAAATCGTGCAAATGAACGTCCAAAGTGAGGTGCGGAAGAATATTTTGGCCGAGCTAAGGGCGCTGCATGGCACGGAGTCCTGTCCTTTCATTGTGAAGTACCGCGGGGCTTTTTTCGGCGACGGCAGCGTATCGATTGTTTTGGAGTACATGGACGGGGGAAGTTTAAGCGACGTCACAAGAGCGCTGGGCTACATTCCGGAAAACACCCTACGCGTCGCAGCGAAACAGATCCTGTTGGGGCTGCGTTACCTACACGTGGATAAAAAAATAGTCCACCGCGACATCAAGCCGTCGAACCTGTTAGTTAACACTCACGGCGAGGTCAAAATAAGCGACTTCGGCGTGAGCGGGCAGCTCGCGAACAGCGTCGCGAAGGTGAGTATTTCCCATTTACCACATTCCGCCGACTGATTGCCCATACGAGACTGACACTTTCTTTTTATCTCTCCTGTGCGACTCCTGGGTCGGCACCGTGACGTACATGTCCCCCGAGCGCATTTGCGGCGAGAGCTACGCGTTCGATTCCGATGTTTGGAGCCTGGGGGTTTCGCTGCTGGAGTGCGCCACCGGGCGGTTCCCGTATCCGCCGGAGGAAGAGATGGAGAACATTCTGGATGGAGATGGAGACGGGTCGAGTCAAGAGATGGCGAAGGACTGTTCCGCCAAAGAGAAGGAGATTGACGCGTCCGCGGAAGAAAAGAAGAAGCACGCTTCGTCCTGGAAAGAAAAAGAAGAAACAGACACGAGAAAACCCCCGGTAAGTCTGGGTTTCTGGGACCTGCTGGACCACATCGTGCGCGAGCCTGCCCCAGCGTTGCCGCGAAATGGAACTCGAAATGGACCTGGAAACCAAACCTGGACCTCCGCGTTTCGTTTTTCTCTGGAATCCTGTTTGCGGAAAACGCCCAGCGAGCGCGCCAGCGCGGCGACGCTTCTTACCGGCGAGTGGCTTTCGGGTAGCGCCGGTTCGAATCCCGGCGGGGGGGAGCTTGGTGTTATCACGCAAGAAGAGAAAGCTTTGCTGGCGATGGCGGTGGGGAAAGCGGTGGGGTTGTTGCTGGGTTAGGCGGGGTAGTCGGGGATACGTGGTAGAGAGACTTTGCTCGGTTGGCATTGCATTTTCGTTTCGGTCGTCTTTCGCCACTTCCCGAGACACCACCGAATTCGTTCATGTCGAGGCACGTCCCTCTGTCAGTGCGAGCGGCACCTACGAGTCATTTGTGGTGATGCGGGCCGTCGTGAGTTTGCCGCCGGCCGCGCGTACCCGTCGCGGCGTGGTCGGGGTGTTGTTACTACTGGGAGTCGTTGTATCAGTCGCTTCGGGGTTCCCTTCTGGAAGTTCGCGGACGCCTTCTGGGAAACGGGCGGCAGGCGAAGAGTTGGTCATGGCCAACAACGCGGTGGCGTGGGCGAAAGGAACCGAACGGACGAGTGGTGTTGCTGGTGGTGATACGTCAGCAAGTGTTTCGACACACGGAAAGGGTCGGCTGGTAGACGATGCGAGTTTCGGTGCTGATGTATCTATCGATAGGTCGAATGGTGTATCCACGCGAGGTGGTGCTGATGGAGGTGGGTTGGGCAAAGTTTCCGGAAATAAAGCAACTCCGGAAAGAAAATGTGTCGCCGACCCCGCGCACTTGCCGAAGGTGACCGAAAGCGAAAAGGCGGTCATTTTGAAATACATCACAGGCGCGTTCGCGGGGTCGGCTTGGCAAGACGGCGAGGCGCGGTATTTGGAGTGGGGCGGGGGAGGGAGCACCAGCGCGTTCGGCACGAAAGCGAAACTAGTGCACACCGTGGAGCACGCGCCGGTTTGGTGCGACTCGATTACACGATGGGACGAGATGAAGTGTCTCACAAAAAACAACAAGTGGGAGCTTTTCTGTCACGACAGCGGGATGACTTTAAAGAAGTGGGGATACCCTGAGGACGGGAGCGGGGATAAGTGGCACTCCACAAAGCCGAAAAGCGCGAAGGAACTCAAAACCGATTACGCGTTCGCGGAGAACATGCGCGCGTACGTGCAGGCGCCTGGCCGGGATCAGTTCACGTCGAAAACCACACACTACGACGTCGTGCTGATTGATGGAAGGTTCCGCAGCGCGTGTGCGTATGCAGTGTTACCATTCCTGAAAGAAAACTCCGTGGTTCTGTGGCACGACTTTGGGGAAAGTGCGTGGCGCAACGTTCCCGAGAACGGCGGGAAAAAAGTCGACGTGAACAAAAAATCTCGCGAACCCACCTGGCACGGCGACCGGTTTTACTCCAAAGCCGCGTCGCGGTTGTTCGACGGCGTGGAGCACGTTGATAACTTAGCCGTGTTCCGGGTGAAGCCGTCGGTGCTGCAGCAAATGCGGTGGCTGGAGTAGGAGGATTTTGTAATACCGGTAGGGTTGTTTCGTGCTCTTGCAAATTCAACAGCACTCCTTTCATTATTTTTCTTCCTGTCGTACGTACCACAGTTTTCGTCGTCGTTCGACGCCTCCCGTCACTCATTATGCGTCGCCCCGTGGAGCTGGCGCTGGGTGAGGCGCCCTTGGATTTCGTGTCAGGTCCGCCGGGGGTTTCCCACGACGGGTTCCTGTTCTCCGAAACCTGGGCCGCGGTCGCTGATGCGCTCGTCAACGACCCGGCGCTGGCGTTGGCGCCGCTCAAAACGCTTCGGGACCGGAGATTCATCGCGCCCGTTGGTAGGGATGGCAAAGGATGGCCCCCCACCGCGCTGCCGACGCTTTTCAAAGCCCTGGACGCGGCACGCGCGGTTTCCAAAACATCCCCAACCCTCGCGGCCGAGATCTGGGGCACGGCAGTTCTGTTGCTAGGGGCGTGGGCGCGGTGGCACAGCGACTGGAAAACCATCGGCGATGGCCAAAACGGAATGGACACTGCCGCGGTACTCAAAAACATAATCCACGTCGTGGTGAGGGACGCCGGGAACGTGAAACGCCACGCCTGTGATAACCCGAGCACGTTTCACGTCCCAGGGGGTCCTTCAGGCCCAGTCCCGGCTCTGTGCCTGGCGTGCGTCGCATCGTCCCCAAACGCGTCTCACGAAATACGCGCCGTCGCGTTCGACGCCGCGCTCGAGGTACTCGCCGAAAACAAAACGTACGAGTTTTCTCAAGATAACAACCCAAAAGCACAACCTACACAACGAATTCTCCCCGCTTTTGCCTCCGCGCAAGACGCGCGCGCGCTCGCGTCAGCGTTCGTGTACCTGGCGCACGCGTGTGAGCTGATGGACGACTTCAAAAGCCTAGCCGCCAACGCGCGGCGACTGGCGGAAACGGTATGGCCGCTGTGGCGCGGCGACGGGCTGGTTGGTTTTCGTTACCAGACTAACTGCTCTGTGGACGGAGCGTCCGCCTCAGCGGCGTCAGCCGCCGCGCAACGCGCCGGGCTTCTCGTGTCGCGTGCCGTGCATCTCTGCGCGTTGCGTTTTCCGGAAGTCACGAAAACGTTTGTCTCGATCGCGAACGAAGTGTTAACAACGAACGACGGTACCGACCCGATGGCGCCTTGTGCGGCGTACGCCGCGAGCGGCGTGTTACTAGCGTGTCGCCGGCCGCCTCCCGACCAAAACGAGTTACACGTGGATTTGGAAGTGATTCGACAAGTATCAAGTGCGTTGGAAGCGGCGGCGCGGCGCAGCGCGCGACTCGCGTCGAGTGAATCGCTCGCGGACGCCGTCGCCAAAGCCTTTTGCGTCGCTGCAAACGGCGCGGACGTCAACGCGGCGGCGCAAAACGTAAGGCACTTACGTGTTGACAGCAGTGCAGCTCGTCTGGAGTGGTCTGTGATGTGCGCAGGCGCTTTGTGCGCGTCCAGGCTAGTCGCCGAGCGAGTTTTCGTGGGTGCTGTTGATGAAGTAAGTTCCGAAAATAGTAACGCCCGTCTACGCGACGCATGCGCGTCGGCGATGGTCGGCGGGGCGTATCGATCCGTCTGCGTTTCACTTGCGGTGCTTTCCTCGGCGTTCGCGATGAACATGGACCCGCCCTCCGCGAGTGCGTTGATGGCAAGCGCGGGGGCCTCGCCGTTAGCGCGAAACGCGGGTGAACTCATCGAGCTATGCTGCGTTGACGCGGCGCGGAGCGGTACCGGGGGGACGTTTCCGACTTGGGTGCTTCGCGAAGCGACCCGGAAGTTCGCGGCGGACGTCAGCGCGGGGTACACAGGGTTTTGCGCACGGGCGCCGCGCTCGTGGCGCGACAAACTCGATCCAGCCATGACCCTTCCGCCGTTCGCGGCCGCCCGAGCCGCGGTCACAACCGCGTGCGAGTATCTCACCAAAATCGGGTTCCCAAAGGGACCTGATTGGGACGCGACTCAAAACGATACTCAAAACGATTCGGATTCGTTCAGAATCGGCGCGCTTCGTGTCGCCGCGGATGCGCTGTCCAATTTGGAGTTCGCACGTGGTGCTGATTTCGACACCGTTTCGAGTAGTTTCGGAGGTGCCATACAACGAAGCGCCTCCCATGGGCGATACGCGCTCGCGCTGACGCGCATGGCTGCCGCGCTGAGCGACGTGTCGCCAGTCGGCGACGGGTTCCGGAACGCGTTGGCGCTGGAGTTGGTTCCTGCGGTGGCACAAAACGGACTCACTTGGGACGCAATCGCTGACGCGCGCGCGCACGTTTTGCTACGTCTGTTCCCGTACGCCGCGCCTGGGCTGGCAGGGTCGTTGGATTTGGGTACTGGTGGCACTTTGGACGTGGGTTCACAACACTCTCGTACCGAACAAGCGACACGCACAGAAAGTATATTCACCACAACCCTTCGCTTGGCGTTCCGGTACCTAAACCACCCCCGAGCCGCGATTGCGCGAACGGCGCACATAGTCTTTGCGTCTTCATTCCGGGCGTCGCCCGAGTTAACAGTGCAACTGCATTTCTTGCCGTACCTCGAGAAGTCGCTCGGGCTGTTCCCAGTGAACACGCCCACCGCGCCGTTCGTCGCCGGCGTCGGGGTGGTGGCCGAGCAAGGGGGAGGCACGGAAAACGGCCGAACAATCGTCGCGAGCGCTATTGAAAAAATAGTAGCCAAATGCGTGGAGCTTGAAAGGGAGACCTCGGTCGTTCCAAATGACGAGAAGGGAGCCGCGGCGACGACCCTGCGTCGCTTGGTGTTTTCCTTGCTGCCCCTGGTGGACCGAAATCTGGTCCCCGACGCGTTCCGCGGTTCCGAAAATGCCGTGCTGATGAGTACAAACAAAAACACTCGGATGGGCGCGTACGCCGACCTCGTGGAGAGCATCCTCTCCATAGGCGACGTGGCGCGGAAATCCGAAGCCACGCAGTGGGCGCTGCGTTTAAGAGCGAAGATTTAGAAAAGGTGAGTGTTACCTTGTACCTTAGAATGCTAGACTTTAGAATAGAAGAGCTGATGACCACTCTGAAACTGCCCAGCTGGACATGGAATCACGCGAATCGCGAGTTTTTTTCACGCGTATCCGAAAACGTTCCTTCCCCTTTCGCACTTCCACACGCACCCACACGTCGTCGAACCGAAAACACACGCGAGTCGCGCACCTTTGCGCGACCGCCTGAATGTCGGACTCCGACACCGGCGTGGGACCGGATGTGCGCCCCCCCCTCCCGCGCTCTCTTCCTTCTTCCTTCTTCTTGACCGCCACGACGACCACGACTTTTACTTTTTTCCTCCTCGAACGGCAACCGCCGCGCGACGACGACGAGCGCGCGCGCGACACTCACCGACCCCCCGCCGCGCCTCCGTCCTCGCATCCACGCACACACCGAGTTTGACCCTGTACGAGCGTCAGCGGGCCGAACGCATCGCCCGGAATGATGAGATGATGCTCCGCTTGGGACTGCCCGCTTTCGGGTCGAAACTCCGCTTGCCCACGACGCCCGCCGCGGGCGGCGCGGGCGGGTCCAAGAACCCCAACTCCTTCAAGCCCGTCAAGCGCCGCAACCCTAAGGGTAAGCCTACCCCGCCTGATCCCAACTTCGATATGGTCCTCCGCGTCCGCAAGGCCGTGGACTACACCGACGTTGCTGACGTCCCAAAGCCAGGACCGCCTAAGTTCCCCCGTGTCGAGCCCGCAAACGCACAGCTGTCCGGCGCCGCGGCTTCCGGGCCGGGAACCACCCTGGACACCCTCGATTCCAAGTACGAGAAGGACCCGGAAGCGCGCGAGCGCGCTATTCGATTGGATGTACGTCGAAAACCCGTCCCGCGATGTCCCATTTTTTTCTCGAACCGAATCGCGGGCGTCGGCGCACAGCTGTGCGTTTTCGCTCGCGACGCGACGCTCGCAGCGCAGTTCTGACTTTTTTTCCCGATTTCCTCATCCGCATCCTTTCACGTCGCAGGCGCTCCGGCACACCGACCCGGTCCAGTGGAACGAAGAGTGCAAGAAGCACTGGAGAAAAGTCCACGAGGATCGACGCGCGAGGAGGGTGGCCAAGGCTGCCAACGCCGCGGCTGCGATCCAGCGCCGCGAGACGGCGGCGTACGAACTCGTCGCCGTCGGAACGACGCAAAGCGCTCCGCCCGCGGCGAGCGACGAGCCCATGTGCTGCGAGCCGTGCCCGGTGGATACGACCCCCGAGACCGATCCGGTGGCGCCCAAAAGTACGGGCATTGACGGCAAGCCCTGGTTCGTGACGCCCTTCTCCGCGCTTGAAAGTTTCTCTTCCCCAATCCGTGTTCTTCTTCCTTCGGCGTTCACGCAAAAGCTGACTAAACGCGTTTCGCTCGTCCGCGCCGTCAACAGGAGGGACCCGACGTTACAACGCGGGGCCAAAAGGTGGACCGACCAGGTATGTCGCGATACCCACTACCACTCATTCGTTATCCTGTTTGTCCACCACGTGCGTGTATAACTCACCTTCAAGCATTTCTTCACAGGGCATCGAGCTGGTCTGCTCCGTCGCTGATTGCGGCACCGATCAGACCAGTCAGTGGTGCGGCAGCAAGATCGAGAACAAACCGGTCTGCTACAAGTGCAACAGACTACAGAGGACGCCCCCCGACCGCGTGTGCGGCGCCTCCGGGTGCGGCAAGGGCGTGTCCGTCGTGAATGAATGGTGCCACTCGCAGCGCGACAAGGACAACAAGGACCTGTGGTTCTGCAGGCCGTGCTACGACAAAGAGGTGCGCATTCCCCGCTTCCCTCAACTCCACCACGAAGTTACCTCCCGAACCGTTTCGCTAACGTCGCGTCGTTCGATTTTTTTGTTTTTCGCATTCGGTGCAACTCACGGACGAAGCGGGGAGGACGTGCGTGAGCTGCCCGTCTATCAAGACATGCAAGTGGCACACCTGCGACGGCGTACCCGGTGGCAGGACTTGCCACCAATGCCACTGCAAAGAAGAAAGCCAGAAAGAGTACCAGAAGGAGTACCGCAAGACGAAAACGCAGAAGAAAGCCTAAGCGTCGACGACCCCAACCCCTTGTTTCCCTTCTTCGAGACGCCCCATAACCCTGAGCCGAGACGCAACCTGATTCGAGACGAAGCGAGACGCAATAAAAAGTGAAGTAGCCAAGACGTTTATTACATGTAATAAAAAGAAAAGCCAATTTACTACCAATGTAGAATCACTCAGTAGACTAATGACTCCCGTCACATCCCCGGCAATCGCGGCGGCGGCGGCAGCGCTTTCTCCAACTGCTTGAAAACCTCGGGCACTTCTATGCCCCAGTCCTCCAGGGTTTTCGACGCGCCTTTTTTGTACACCTGTTCGGCGCCAACTTTAAGCCACTCCGTGGCGAGTTTCAATCTGTGCGCGTCGGTGGGCATGCGGTAAAAATACGCAGCTCTTCGCAGCGCAGCGCCGGCGACACCGTCCACCGTTGCGTCGCCCACAGGCAGCGCAACCGCCGCGTCCGCGATCCCGGTGGTCATCATATCCCCGATGTGCTGGTACTTGAACGGCAGCACCGGTCGGTTACCCACCGTCGACCACACGTTCCACGCCGCGTAATCCGCTTGCTGGAACGCGACCTGCGCGGTGGAGGGTAAGGGGGGCATGGGGGGCGGCGACGCGTAGTGGGACGCGGCCCCCGTCTCGTACCCGGCATCACCAGGCCTCGTTTTTGTGGTATCGAACGTATCCTCGCCACTCACGGACGCGACGTCGCCTAGGGCGAACACGTTTTCGTACCCCGCCGCTCTTAAGGCTTTGTCGGTTGTGATTTTGTTCGTGCGTTCGTCTCGTAAAAACGGCCAGCTCGCGGGACACTCGATTTGCGCCCCCACGGTCCAGCACACCAAGTCGTACGACGAAAGGTGTTCCTCGCCGGCTGAAGATTTCCACGCCAGGACGCACTTCGTGGAAGGCTCGACGGTAGGCACCTTAGCTGAATCAATGTCATTGACGGCATTCATCTCATCCGCGCGCACCGCGGTTGCCCTGGCGCCCGCGAATGTCGAAACCCCCAATCCCGCCAGCCGCTTCTCCACCGATTCCCGCTGGCCGTTCGGCGCGCCGGGCATGATCCCAAACCGTGACCCCGCGAACAAATGAACCTCCGCGTTTTTCGTCTTGCTCCCCAGGCGCTCAGCCATCACACCAGCGAGCTCACACCCGGCGTACCCGCCGCCCACGATGGCGACTTTAGGAACGTACTTGTTTGTTCCAGACGTTCCCTTCCCGTTGACCTGAATCCGTTTCATTTCCATGTCCCGCAGCGCCCCCGCGAGCGTCCGCGCGTCATCCAGTGAGTTCAAAGGCACCGCGTGTTCCTTCGCGCCTGGCACTCGGCCTCCGTCACCGACCACGGACCCGAGGCCTATGACCAAATAGTCGTACTCGACTTCGCCGCCGTCGTCCAACACGACGACGCCGCCGCCTTTTCCAGATCCGTCCGTGTGCTTTTTGGTACCCAACATCACCGGGTTGTCCGGCCTTACGTCAACCACGCGCGCGTTTCGAAACCGCACATCCGTCGGCTCTAGCAAATCAGTAAACTCGGGACACACCTCCCAGTCCTTCATGGTTTCGTTTACCAACTCGTACAACATGGGTTTGAACACGAATGTAGATGCTTTGTCGATCAAGGTAACTTTTGGTACCAAGCCGTCTTTCCACCCATCTAGTGTGTCCATCTTCAACGCGGTGTACAGACCGCCGAACCCTCCGCCCAGAACTACTACTCGCGGCGGGCCCTGGTACGATTTTTTCGTTGTGGCATCCCCGGACACGGACTCCGAAGCACCGGAAGAACTCGTGGACACCGTGGGTTCCGAGAAATCGTTGGACTCGCGGGCGCGGGAGATGGGCCCGCGGCGAGCGGGCGTGTGATTCAGCCCAGGTCGTTTGAACGCCCTGGACGTACCATAGGTGTGTCCCGCGTTCGCACGCGCCGGCGCGAAACCAAAGGCACTCGCGTTGGCCAACGCGTGCGTCGCCATCGTGCGCGCGAGTAGATGTGAATGACGTCACCGACGAAACGATGACGACGAGAATAAAAACTGGCTCAGTTTCAGAATAAAACCGCCCTTCAGCCTGTGGCGCATTGTCGAACACGCGAGGCATCGCCTTGCGGCGTCGGTTCTGGTGTCCTTCCCGTTCCTGCCGCTTTCCCGGCGCCATGAGCGACATGCGCGTGGGATCCGGCACCGGTTTCGGTGGGAACGGGTTTACGCGTGACACTGTTTCGGTTGGCACGAACGTGTATATTCACGCATCATCATCGGAAAACGCCCTGAATAGCTCGGGCGGTTCCATAGGCGTGCTTCTCGCGGTGACATCTTCGCTAGCCATAGGCGCGTCGTTCATCATCAAGAAGAAAGGCTTGAGACGCGCGTCTTCACACGGCCAACGAAGCGCGGGAAGTGGCGGGTTCGGGTACCTGAAGGAACCGCTGTGGTGGTTGGGCATGGTGAGTTTGATCGTGGGGGAGCTGTTTAACTTCGCGGCGTACGCGTTCGCGCCGGCGGTGATTGTCACGCCGTTAGGCGCGCTTTCCATTATAGTAGCCGCGGTGTTGAGTCATTACCTGTTAGATGAAAAGCTGAACCCGTTTGGATGGCTCGGGTGTTTATTGTGTATAGTAGGGAGCGTAGTGATAGTGACGCACGCGCCCGAGGAGTTGGAAGTGACCGGCGTTTCCGAACTGAAACGGTTAGCGTCGCAAACCGGGTTCGTGTGTTACGTCGTCACCGCGTTGGGCGCCGCGGTTTTCCTAGCCCTAAAAGTAGCCCCTCACCACGGAGAGAAGCACCTAGTCGTGCCGATCGCGATTTGCAGTTTGATTGGAAGCCTTTCCGTGATGTCCGTCAAAGCGCTGGGCATCGCGTTGCGATTGACGTTTCAGGGAAACGACCAGCTCTCGAATCCAAACACCTGGCTCTGTGTGGCAATAGTCGTCCCGTGCGTCATAACCCAGATGAACTACCTGAACAAAGCCCTGGATGTGTTCAACGCCGCGGTCGTGACGCCCGTGTACTACGTGGGTTTCACCACGTGTACCCTAACCGCGAGCAGCGTGATGTTTAAGGATTGGCAGCGGCAGACACACGTTGAGCTGCTGAACCAGCTTTGCGGGTTTGTCACGATTTTAAGCGGCGTTTTTGTGTTGCACGTCACGAAGGACGTCGACAAAGGCGGGCTAGGGGCGCCGGGAAGCGCGAGGAAAGTACGGATACCCCAAACGGAGATGCTGGATAGGTAAAGTTAACGGATGCAATGAACGCGCGAAGACGGAATGAATTACGTTTGGATCTCTCTGTACATCTCGAACCCGCGTCTACACGCGCCGTGTTATTTAGCCTCCGTGGTCGCCGCGGTCGCAGTGCCAATCGCCGGAACAGCAGCAGCCGGGGTACTCTCCGTCCTCAGCACCGGCTCTATAGGCTCACCCCCGGTTGTTTCCTTCCCATCCGCGCTGGCGGGCGCGTAGAGCGTTTGTTTCGGGTCTTGTAAGATGTGTTGGAAGCAAAACGTGGTGAGCGGCATCGGTCGTTCGTCGCACCCAATCGCGACGCACTGGCTTAACTGCGCCGCGCCCGTTTTCTCTCTCGCGAGGGTTTCCACTAGCACGTCGTCTTTCCGTCCCCCGTGGCCGTGCCGCAGCGCGAACCGGTAGTGACACCGCCTTAAGTCCTCAAGAAGCCGCCAGTACTGGTCTTCGTACAAACTGTTCAGCTCGCGCATTCTGCCCAACCGCCGGCGAATCAGAGCCTCTTGGGGAATGTTCGAGTCGTCCGTTTGTTTCGTGGACGCCGCTGCGGCGGTGGCATTGGTCGTCTCTTGAGCAGCACCTGCCGTACAGTCAGGGGCACCTGCTGCAACACCAGCTAGGCCTCCGTTCCCGCCAACAACCCCACCAACAACCCCGTCCCCATCCGCGAGCCCGTCGTTTTCCCAATCCGACCCCAAATCCCACCCGTCGTCGTCCGAATCGATTGCCAGCTCAAGCGCGGCGTTGCTTCCCGATTCGACCCTCGCGCGTCGCGCCGCGTCACCTAATGTCAACGCATCGCCAGGCACCGGCGGTAGAGCGCTGGCCATCTCCGACGCCGGGCGTTTCATGGCGACCACGGCCCGCGGCCCTCGCGGAAGTGACGCGTATTGTCAACCCTAAAACGAAATGGCGTTGAAAAGCGCGTCGAGTCGTCCGAAACTCGACACCTGATCGCTAATTTTCAACGCAACGACCATCCATCTCTCACACTGGCTCCGCGCACCCCACACCCACCCGCGCGATGTCTCTCACCGAGAACAGATGCGTGAACCGCGTGCTAACGGGTGTCGCCCTGGGGAGCACCGTTGGCGGGGCCGTCGGGGCGTGCTACGGAACCTACGAAGCCTTCAGCGCGGGGATTCCCGGGATGCTGAAAGTGCGACACGTCGGGAGGACCACGGTGGGCAGCGCGGCGTTGTTCGGGCTGTTCCTGGGGGCGGGGTCGCTGTTGCAGTGCGGGCGGCGGTGAACGGAGAGAGGTTGTTTTTACGAAGCAGATGTGCGGTTTACTGACGGTTGGTTTTAAGCACCACAACCCAGAGACGGTCTGGTCGGACACCGATCGGGGGTGATTCGGGAGATCGGCCTCACAGAACGATTCGATAAACTACTTTGTCTAATAAATACACCCAGCTAGACTACGACCATACGTACACCCAATCACCTACGAGTTCCTGTCAATGAACTCCTTGTTAACCTCCCTGCACTTGGTTTCCTCGCACCCCACCACGACTGTGATTCCCGCCGCTAACAATGTTCGGATGCCGCCGCCCGAAACGCGCGGGTCAGGGTCCACGAAGCCAATCACGACGCGTTTTATCCCGGCGTCCACTAACGCTTTTGAGCAAGGCGGGGTTCGTCCGAAGTGATTGCAAGGCTCTAATGATACGTAAGCTGTCGCACCTTTAGATAAACTGCCCGCGGCTCTAAGAGCGAACACCTCGGCGTGCGGCTCGCCCGCTTTCGGGTGGTACCCCTCACCCACCGTGTTGCCGTCGGCGTCCACGATGACGCACCCGACGAGCGGGTTGGGGAAAACGTCGCCGGTTGCGATTTGCGCGAGCTCGAGCGCGCGTAACATGTGCTTCGAGTCCGTCGTGGAGTACTCTGTAGTTAGGTTTGTTTAATTTAGGGTTAGGTTTAAGGGTTTGCGAGGGGTCAGGTGGTTGGTGAGGTCGGATGGAAACGCGAAAACAATTGGAACAAAAATCTGGTTGAAAAAAAAACCCTCTCATCATCCTTGCGGTCGGAAATCTCTTGTGGAATGTGCGTAGCCCATCGCCACTGCAAAGGGGCATCACCCAGCGTCAGAAGTTATCGTCACACCGCGCAGCAGAAGGGAAACACGTTGGGTGTTCGAGTCGAGTCGTGCGTTAAAAGTGCGTATCGATCGATACCGATGACAAGACCTAACATTCGTTACGCACCTGACGATGGCTTTAAGGTTTTCGGGGGCGTCTCGGAGGCGGCGCGTGTTTCGACGCCGCGCGGTGTACGAGCGGCGTGTCTTACCGCGGACCGCGCCGCGGAGACGGTGCGACCAGTTGTCACCGCGCGCGCGCCGTACGCAAACGAAGTGGACGACATGACTCGAGGTCGTGGGGACGCGCCCACGAGTCTGCTGGGCACTCGGAGGGTGGAGCATGATAAGACGATGTATTTTCAGGAAAACAGCCGAACAGAAGAGACGAAGATTTTTCAGTCGCACCTGCGGCTCCCTCCCAGTCCTCGCCGCGCCCTGACGCGTGCGTGATGCTCGAAACGAAGACCCCGGTGTCGGCTTGGAAACCAGGGCGCGGCGATGACGTCGGTGCGGCGGTGGTGGACGATCAGGACGCGGCCGTTGAGGATGACGTCGGGGCTTCGATGGTGAAAGGCCGGGGCCAACAAGATTGCGCGAGTCAACAAACCGAAACTCGCGAAACGCCGGGTACCACCGGCGACGCTACCGTTGCGTTCCGTTTACCCCAGCCGAAGAGCGCGCACGGGGACGACGAGAATAACCACACCGATGATGCGTGGTGGGGCGAGGACCTGATCGTGTCCATGGACAGCGACGAGGACGATTTCGTGGTTGGCGGGGGAGGTCAACGCTTGTTCCTGGAGGAGAGGAAAATACGCCAGGGTACAACCGGCGGCGGCGGAGCGACGACGTCATCACACCCACGAACTCACCCGCGGGACCACCCATTCAGCGCCGCGCGGAACCGCGGCGGGGGGTTAGCGGGCAATTCGTGTACACGGTGTTTCGTGTGCACCGGCGAGCACGCGCGGAACGACATGGTGCTTTTAAATAAGTGCAATCACCCGTTGTGTTTGGAGTGCGCCACGGGTTGGGCGGAGAAACGCGGACGGACATGCCCGACGTGCAAGGAAAACTTCGACGGGTGGCACTTTGGGAGGTTTGACAATACGTCGAATCGGTGGGAAAAAAGGTTTCACTGGCTTGAGGATGAGGCTGTATCGGATGACGATGAGGAAGGCGATGATGAGCGCGAATCCGCGCGAAAAGAAGGAAGAAAAAAACGCGACGAGAAACGCAGTGCGAACCCTTCTCGGTCGAAAAAAGCTTTGGCTTTTACCGATGTATCGGAACCGCGAACGGATACTCAAAAGGAATCGCCCAAAGCAGGATCGTCGCGGAAGAAACGCAAGCTTGAAAGTACCGAGGAGGATGAATCAGAGCAGGATGAGTTGTTGCGTCAAATGCGAACCGAAGCGGCCGAGTCATTTCAAACGCCCGGGGTGAAAAAAACGAGAAACGAAACGTAAGTAAGTTTTTGCGATCTTTTAGTTTTTAATCAACACTCAATACTCAATACCTTAGTCTTACCCGACCTAGACTACGCCCGACTACCGGGACTAGGGTTTTCGTACAATTGTACACAACACGCAACACGCAACCACACTCCAACACGCAACACATCAACTCGTAAAATAACTATTTCTCGCGGCACTCCCAAAATCGCGCTCACTCGTTCGTTCCGAACCGCACGCACTCGTCAAAGTCGTTTAGTTCCTTGGGCGTGAACGGAACCGGTGGCGTGGGGAGGGACAGGACGGAATTTTTCCTTTCCTTCTTCTTGTTCGTTTTCCCTCCATCATCCTCACTCCACTCATAACCCACTTCGTAATTCACGGCGCACATGATGGACTCGCACGGCGGCGCGTCGACGCCGTCGGTGAGCAGCGCGATTCGCCGGTTAGGGACGTCGTAGACGACTCTTCGTTTCCGCAAAACGTTGGCGCCTTCGATAAATAAAAGAAAGTGTCAGTTTTGTGTGGGCAAACAGTCGTTGGATTTGGGAAATGCATACGTACATATCAACCCAACCGCGTGTTCGCTTAAATCAAAACCCGCGTCCGTGGCGAGAAGAACGTCCAGCTGGGAGAAGTACCCGCCGCCCTCCTCTACGGAGGGGTTTGACGAGGTCTTTGAAGAACGCTTCGAAGAACGGTTTGAGGTATTTTTTGAGGAACTCTTTGAGGGAAGTACCTGCGCGCTTGGAGAGCGCTCCTCCTGCGCGCTCTGTAAACTGGAACCCACCGTACTCAGCTCCAGCCAGTCAAGCGTGGTTCGGTGCGCCCGCGTCGCGCCGCTGCTTTCGCCCTCCGTACCCCCCACGCCTCGAACTTTCGACGCGCCTTGGGTTGTTTTGTCTCTATCCGCGGGTAACAAATTTAACAGCCCGAGTTGGTCCACCGCGCGCTTGTGGAAAATAGCATCCGCGCCCCCCGCGCCGCTGTCGATCATGAAAACAACGCCGCGTTTCGTTTGATCCGTCGATAACTCCTGAGAATGTAAATCTCCCTTAGCCTCGTCGCTGCTGACCCCACCTGCCATCCCCGCAAAACTCGCGGTGACGTGCGGGACGTTGCTCACCAGTGTGAGGGGGTGCCAAATCCAGTTTTCGTGCGGGGTGAATGTTGCGGGGTCCTGTGTTGTAAAAGAAACGTGTTAGTCTTTCGTGATGTGTGTGAGTAATATTACGGGCGGACAGTCCACACCAGTGTGTCAGGATTTGGGAAACACAACACGTACGTATAAACGCACGGGTGAGCCGCCCGGGCCCACCTCCACGACCGCGGATTTGAAGACGTCGAAACCGACGATCCCGGCAACCGGGTCGTCGCACCCGGAAACAATACCGCCCAGCGCCATCTCCATGAAAACGGGGTCGGCGATTTCCAAAGGCCCCAACGTCAGGGTCGTCGCTCGGCGAAACCTGCAAGGCACCTTCCCCGCCACGCCGGACACGAAAACCTCGCCAAACGTTTTCAAACGCAACGTCTCCGCCGCCTTGCTCGTGATCACCAGCCCGCTCGCGCCCGTGTCCAGAATGAAAGGCCCGACGTCTATGCCGTTCACTAACGGCCGCACCAACACGTGCGCCGACCGCGCGCGCGTTATGGAGACCTCGGGAGGGACGTTTTTGGCGAAGGAAACGCCTCCCGAGTTTGCGTTGGTGGTGGGCGCCGCGAATTCCGCGAACTCCGAGGCGTTTTGAGACGAATCAAAACCCGGCGCTTTGAAGAAATTTTGCGCAACGCCGGCGTTGGCGCGCGCGCCCGTTACGGTGAACACCTGTTTGCCACCCGCACTGCCTGTTAGCGTGGTCACCGTGGGGAACATTGGGCCTGGTCTATTTGACCCGTGATGCTCAAGCGCGCGCCATCCAGAAAAACTCCACCGCTCCAAATCGCCGCACACTTTCAGCGTGGCCTCTACCGGGAGCCAGGTTTTTGTGGATACCGAAATTCGTAAAAAGAGCAAACCGTTGTTTTTCAAGCGACAGCTTATGGTGACGAAGTCGTGTGAGTTATTAGTCAGCAACTCTTCGTGCGCTGAATCAGTCAAAACTTCGGAGTTATCCGTCAGTGCTTCGGAATCAACCAGTAGCTCCATCTCAAGCACTTCCTTGGCCTCATCCGTAACCCAGAAGTGCGTCCGCGTCCACGCCGAAAGAAGCGCCGCTTCGCGGTCGTCCAGTTTTAAAGTTTGGGTGTACCCGGAGAAATCGGTTTCCCAAACATCTGGTGCGTCGGATGATGTGGCGACGTCTTTGTCTTGTTGAGTCAGTGACTCAAGAGACGCATCACCTTTTCCGTGACAATGCCCCGATGTGTACGATAGCTCGGTGCCGTGCGCCTCGTCCACGAACGACCCGCCGGCGCACCGCAAACTCCACCGCGTTGGCATGCCCAGGTTCGAGCCGATACCCCAGATCATTGAGGATGCCGAATTTGAAGATGCACCACCGGAAGACGCACCACCGTTCCCGGTCGGGACCACGCGAAGCGCGGTGCGGACGTTACACAGCACGTCGTTTAAAGTCATTGCGTTGGTTTGCTGCTTGGCAACGAGTTTTTGGTCGGTGGTTTGTTGATCCGCCACCGCGCGCGTGCGCACCACGACGCGCGTGCCAGGCGACACACAACCCGGTTGGCGGCCGAAACCAGTACGAATCGCACCATCACCACGACGAGCCCAACGGGAAAGCCTCGGTGCGCCCGAAACGCGCGCGCGCGCGCACCTCGCAACCGGCATGGCACCGAGCCAGAACACGGGTCGAGGCGCGACGCGTGTTCTGGGGCGCGACACAGCAAGCGCGGCGTCCCGGAGTGAGAGCTGACGGGCCGAACACGTCACCATCAAAGATTTCAAATAGTTCGGAAACGTGTCGCTTGGTGCCGACTTGTACTTTCCTTATTCAACACTTTTCGCTACGCGCCGTTGTCGCTGTTGTCTTCCTCGTCATCATACTTTTCTCGCGACACCTGCGCCCACGTCGTCTCAACCTCGTTCATCAACCCGGCATCGTCTTTCCTAACACGAAAACTCAGCGTGCGTTCTCGAAACACGTCGCTCGTGCTTGTTTCCGCGAATCCCATCTTGCGAAACAGGTTTTGCGATTCCCCGTTATCGAAGCCGATTTTCGCCACGAATTTGTTCACGCCGTGGTCCTTGATGGCGTACGCCATCATCATTCGCAAGGCCTGTTGCGCGATGCCTTTCCGTCGCGCCACAGGCTCCGCGATCATGATCTCGATCTCCGCCGTGTTCGCGGACTCGTGGTCGTTCCAAAACAAGTTCACGTCACCGACCATCGTGTTTTTTTCGGCGCCTCCTTCCTCGTCCGCCCCGGGAACACACACGATGAACGTGCATTTCGTCTCGTCTTTACTCCAGCTCTGTTGCATCTCAAACTCCTCCTGTAACGTCAGCGGCTCGGATGCGGTGGCTTCTCGCAACTGCGGATCACGCATCCAGCCGTGGTACACATCGACGTGTTCGTTTCGGTAAGGCACCAACACGCAAGACGGGCCGACCAGGACCAAGTTCGCGTTCGCGCGCATCGAATTTGTGGGGTACGAAAAGTGAGCGTGGAAACAAACGAACTGAAGGTCGAATTCGCGTATTCGCGCAACGGTCGGAGGGTCCATCCAATGCACAACGCTACGTCCCTTCTTCCCTATTTCCCAACTCCCCCCTCGCGCCCTCGGGTACCGCGGTTTCAGGCCCCGAAGGCGAGTTCCCGCCCAACGGACCGGCCCCACTGAGCCCGCTGATTTCCGCCAGTTTCTCCACCCGCGCCACCACGTGTTTGCCGTAGGTGAGTTTTTTAACGTCCCGTAAATGGAGGCGCACTTTCTCAAGAAGCCGCGCGCGTTGCACTTCGTCGCAAACCTCTAAAAGTTTCTGCACCACGTAGTTCGCGAACTGGTCCTTCATCATCTCGGGCAGGGGGCAGTGGTGCGTGGCGGGGATGGCGGTTGATGCGACGGACGGTAGTAGGTCTTCCGTGGAACGCAACCGGCCCGAATTCTCCGATACGTCGGACTCGGCGCTCGTACCGCTCGTTCCCAAACCGCCGCTCGTGCCCAGAATCTCGCCAATCATAACGTCCCTCTCCTCCACGCCGCAGTAAGTTAAGCACTTCGATTGTAAACGGAAAGTGTCAGTGTTGTATAGGCAAACAGGGAGGCGGGATTTGGTGAAACACAACACGTACCTTTTCCACCACGTTGCTGGCGAACTTGTGCTGCGCCAGGGGGACGATTTGCTTGGAAAGCACGGCCAGGACACGTGCCCTCGACACAACGTCGCCGTGCGAAAGCACGTGCTGCACGACGTAGTTTCCGTACTGATCCCGGGCCAGGGACGCGGCGTTTTCAACAATCTCGCGCGTGTTGAACCGAACCCGAACCGTTTTGTTGGGGGCTGTTGGTGCTTCCCCATCCCCGCACGCCGTACCGGATACGCCCCCATCCCCGGCGATACCGGTACTACCGATGGCAGTACTGCCTCCTCCGTCGCCCCCATCCCCACCAGTCCCTTCCCCGTCCCCATCCCCAGTCCCATCCAATTCCCCGGGATCCCCGTCCCCGGGCCACGGGTCGCCCCGCTCCAGCGCCCTTTGAATCACGCGGCACCCGTACGGGTGTTGCGAAAGGGCGTTGACGTTCCCCACGAGCGCGCTTAACACGAAACCCAAATCGCCTACCGGCACGTGTTCGATGGTTTTCTGCACCACGTGGTTGCCGTTCTGGTCCCGGACGCAACGCAGCACGTCGTCCCTGAGTTCGTTTACAAGCAAAACCGCGGTGCGCGTTGTACACGTCGCGATCGCGGTTTGCACCACCCGGCACCCAAACGCGTGCAGCGACAAGCGCACGACGTTGCCTGTGAGCCGCGCCGCGAGAAGTTCCCTTATTGTAAAAAAATAAATGTCAGTCTTGTATGGGCAATCAGTCAGTGGAATGTGGTAAATGGGAAAGGCCCTTACCGCTGGGTTTCGGTACTTTTTTCGAAAAACTTTTGCGCCACGTAGTTCCCGAACACGTCAACGGCCTTGAGATAAAAAAGAAAGTGTCAGTCTCGTATGGGCAATCAGGGAGGCGGTGTGTGGTAAATGGGAAAGGCCCTTACCAGGGAACACAAGTTTGGGGTGATTTCGTCCAGCACGGTCGCGAGGTCGTCGCTTGTCGCGGTTTCCAGCTTTTGCTGAATGAACCGTGACCCGTGCTGTTGGAAAACAAGAAGACGTCAGTCTGGTTGGCGATGTATGGGCAAACAGTGTACTCTGCACAATGGGCAAGCAGTCGGGGGGATTTGGGTTGGGAAATACGAACCTGGTCCCTGGCGAATTCCTGGACGTGCCCCGCGATGTCTCTAAGCTCGAGGCGGTGGTTTTTGTGTAGCCGGAACTGCTCCAGCGCGGGCGACGGGACGTCGTTGTGGTGCGAGTGCCCGCCGTTTCTGCGTCGGTCGCCGCCGTGCCCGCCGTGGCCGTTTCCGTGGCCGTGCTCCCCAACGACAGCGTGGTACCCACCAAACTCGCCGTTAAAGCCGTTTCGCCGGCCGGCCCGACCGTTTTCGCGTCGCCCCCTGGTGCCTCTCGGCGAAGGAGGTTTCCACCCGCCGCGCGTCGTGGCCGCCGGGTCCGCGAAGTGAACGCCGCGATGGCCTTGGTGGTGGCCTTGATGGTCAACCGGTAAGTGTTGTCCACCAGCCATTCCCCACCCGGTGTGATGCGCTTCATCGTTCCATTGCCCCCCCCCCCCCCCCCACATCTGCGCGTGCGCCATCTGCGAGCTTTGCAGATGCGCCATCTGTCGGTACAGCGCTTCCGCGTGCGCCGCGGCGACCGCGTCCCCGTTGGACGAACCCGGAGACACAGCGCCGTGCGTCGTTTCAGGGGACGATCCAACAACGGTACCAAACCCGTGCACGGGCATGCTCGCAAACGCGCGTTGCAGCGCGGTTTGCGCGGTCGGGTCTCCCAACTCCGCGGCTTGCCGGTAGTACGCGTACAGGGCAGCCGGGTCGGGAGCAATTTGACGCTGCTGCTGCGCGTACAGAAAAGACGGGTGCTGCTGCATCGCGAGCTGGTTTCCGGGATGGCCGCGGTACAGGGATTGGTGTACAGTGTTGGGATAGGTACTGCCTTGCGCGGGATACGCGCCTTGTCCTTGCGAGTACGCGCCTTGAGAGTCGTATCCATCGTATCCCCCGGAATTTTGTAACTCGTGTCCGTCGTAACCACCCCCGGCACCCACCTGGTACCCTGGTAACTGGTACCCGTACGCGTCGTAGGCAACGCCTCCGTGGTCGCAGTCGTTGGCGTACGGATTTCCAAAAGACGGAACCCCATTTGAAGGATGTTCTTCGCCGCCTTGGGTGTTGTCACCGTTTTCGAAGTACCCTCCTTCGGGGCTCGGTCCGGGGTGAAGAGTCATGGACTCGAGCGCGCGGGTCGCGTCGTCGGCGGCGGAAACGGAGGTTTGGTTCGGCGGTTCGCCGGTTGCGTCGCCGGCGACTTCGGCGAACGGGGCGGGAACGGGCGCGCGCATCCAGTACCCGCCACCGATGGGTGCGCTGTGGGGAGAGACGAGAAAAGAGTAACAGAGACGAGAGTGACGAGCGAAGGTTAGTGTTGGGGTGTTTGGAACCCGGAGGCGAGGGAGAGCGTGTTTCCAAAAATATCAAAGTGAAAAAAACACTGTGGCGATTTTGAATGTTCTTCCAGAATGTTGAACCGCGCTTTTTGTGTCTGCGTCTTTTTGGTTTTTGTTTTTGCACAAGTGCTGACCGACCGCAGGCCGTGTCGTTCCGAGGTCCCCTAGGGGAACGGCGCGAGGGGCGGCACCCTTTGGCGCGGTTGCCACCCCCTACGCGCCATCTAGGACTGTCACGCGTGAAACGCGTTCGGGAGGGAGTCTTGAGTGCGATACACCGGGAAAGCACTCGTGTGAAACGCGCGACCCCTCGGAGATTTGCAGATTTCGCGCATTCTGAACACTGCACTCTCATTTTCCGCATTTCGCGGGGGGTCGCGGTGCGTGGGGCCACCCCCGCGCGGACGAAGAACCCTCAAAACACGTACCCGCCCGTATCAACCGTCCCGGATAGCACGTCACCGATGGCCTGGTGTTCCTCCTTCGCATCGAACGCGGAGGGGGGGGTGGCCATCTGGAGAAGGACGCGCGCCAAAAACGACCGACGCGCCCAAGACGAATTTCCGCGTTCAACAGTTCCGGATTGACCGCGGCGTGAGGGTCAAATCACGCAAGGCGAGGGTCACCAATCGTGGAACGTATCCCCGACACGGCAAATAAGACACCGCCCGAGGCCACGGACACCGCGCGCGGTCGCAGGGGAACGCGCCGGCTACAGTGCCGTCTTGGTGGAATGCCGTCTTGGTGGAATTTTGCTCTCAAAAGAAATTGGCGGGAGTTGGGAAAACGCTCGTCCAGGAAAGGACGACATCGCGTTCGCGGTAGATTTGCGACTTCACTTTTGGGTTCGCTTTTTTCTGAAGAGGGTATTCGCGTGTCCCGAGACGCGCTTTGCCCCGCGCCCTCCCAATCGCTTCCGGCGATGAACAAGAAGCAGATTCAGCTCAAGAAGAAGGAAAAGGAGCGTAAGGATTCCGCGGGTTCCAAAACCGCGACGAGCAAGGAGAGTCTTGTGAAGCAAGCCAAGGATGCCGCCGCCCATAAATGCGTCGTTTGCCTCACCACCTTTATGATCACCGCGAAGAGTAAACACTTGGCCGAACACTGCGACAGCAAGCACGCCAAGCTGCCCCGCGAGCGGTGCTTCCCGGGGCTGGCGGAGATGGTCGCGCTGGAAGAGGCGGGAGCAGGGAAGAAGACGTGAGAGGAGAGAAATGGGCTTGAGAAGAGTAGATGCGATAATAGTGTCACACGTATGTAGTATTAACATTATGTATTTTCACCTTCCCGGCCGCGCGATGATGAACGCCTCGGGGGTTTCAATTTCAGGGCGGCGCGCGGACGGCGAGTGAGGGGACGCGAATAACCGCGCGGAGCCTCCTCGCGTGGTTTCGCGAACGCGCCGGTCACGCACTTTTTCCAAATCCACAACCGAACCGCCGCCGGCGCGCGTGACCGGCGCGGCGCTGCTCACCCGCGCTTTCATGGGCGCCACGCTTCTGCCTATCGCGACGCGCGGGTCCCGGTCCGTGTCCACGCGATGCCGCACCAGCTGCAACGCTTTCAAACGACTCCCGACACCGTGCACCGCTGACGCGCTGACCGGAGGTTTCTCCTTTCTTCTTTTGGACAAAACGCCCGCACTGACGGTGCCGATCCCACCCGCGCCGCCTCCGACTCCCCGTTGGTGGTTCGAATACGCCCTCCCCGAGCTCACCCGCGAAACGTCCCCGCGTCCTTCAGAAGCCCTCTCCGACCCGCTTCCCACGCTAAGCCCTCCCTCGCTCCCCGAAGCGCTGCTCCGCCCACTGCTCTCCCTGGAAAGCGCCAGGGCGCTGGTGGGCGTGACCCGGCGGTGAGTGAACTTTTCCCCCGCCGAAGCGGTCAAAGCGGTCGTGTTTCCCGTTTCAACCGAACTTCGTCGCCGGCGCCCGCTTCCCGCTCGGCTTTGGGTCTCAGCTGACTCGGCGAGTCGGGGTGGCGGGGTGACGGTTATGTGCTTCGCCGCCGCGGCCACCGGTGTCCCTGTGTTGCTCCCCGGCGGTTCGAACGTGTGTTCCCAGAACGCCAAGCGTTTGTCGCTCAAGTCAAGCCTCCGCAGGGTTTCAAGAAAGAACTCGGAGATTTCGTGTTTCGGTATCCGCGTTAACAACAAATCAATGGCGTCCCGTTGCTCCGCGATGACGCTTTCCCGCAAATCAACCGCGAAGTTCTGCTCCTCGCGTTGGCAGTCGGAATCCCGCCACCGCTGGAGTGAATCAACCAAGGCGTCCGCGAAAGGTAAGGAAGAGCCACTGCTGCTAGACGAACCCGGCCGGCCCTTGTACAACGAAACGTCGCCAGACGCGTTCGCGACGTCTTTCGTTTTCTCCAAAATACGCCCAGCCGCGCGATCCGCCATGTCGATCTCCGTCCGGTACCGCAAACACGCGGCTTCGTGTTCCACCACCGCCCTGGTGAGCTGGCGGTGTTTTGTGCTGTTGTGCGCGAACCCGGTCAGGGCTCGTTGAGTTTGAATCTTCTCGTCTTCAAACTCGTACAGACTCTTTTGAAACGAAAGGCGCTCCTCCGTATTTTCGTGGAACTCGTTGAGCAGGGAGTCGAGCTCGTGTTTAGTGGCCGGTTTGTGATTACTCGCGGCGCTCCCTTGGTTCTGGGAACGCCCCGGTTGCTCCGGTTGACGAAACAGAAACTCGCGGTACCGATTGGGTTGCGTTCCGGGCGGTTCTTTCGATTGCGCCGGTTTCGCGACCTGCGTCGCGGCGGACGCGCGTTCGCGGTGCGACGCGTCTTTGCCAAACCCGGCGGTTCCGTTTTCCATGGCCCTAACCGTCTCCTTCAACCGCGAGTTTTCCCCCTGAAGCGTATCAATCAAACGCCGGTACTCCCCGAGGTGCGTCTCCACGGTTTGCAAATTCTGCACGACGTGCGTTTTGATTTCCTGAGTGTAAAAAAAAAAGTGTCAGTCGGTCGTGACGTGTATTACGTAAACAGTCAGAGGTAATAACCGTCCCTTCGCAGGACGAGTATGGGCAATCGCGAAGGCGGAGCGTGATGATTGGGAAAGCCCCTCACCTTCGCCCTGTCCGCGTACTTCAACGTGTTGATGGTGTGGTTGTACTGGTCCGCGCCGCAGGAAACGTTCGCGACCATGCACGTCCGCGAGTTTCCACTCAAACTCTCCTTCAACAAGCGCGTCAACTTGCTGTTCCGGAACGGCACGTACCCAACCTTTTTCCCCGAGGTTTCGTTGTTGTTCGCGGCGCCGTTCGCGGCGCTTTTGAAATCGCCGCTCGTGGAGCTCGTGTTGTTTGTTTGTTTCTTTCCAAGCGCGTTGATACAGTTCGCGAGCGCGAGCAGGGATTTGTTGATGTTAGCGCCGTCCCTTAGCTTGTTCCCGAAATTCCGAGTCTCGCTCGCGCGTTCGCTCCCCGCCAGGTCCACCAAGCTCAGCTTACCACTCAAAACCGGCGAAGACGGGTCGCCGCCACCCAAAGCCTTTCGCTCGACGTTGATTTCCAACACCGCGTGCGACCGAGACGAAACCGAGTTCGCCTCCGTGGGTTCCACTTTCCGCCGCGCGTTTCCCATGTTGAGAAGGTGCATGATTTCGTCGCGGTCGCTCACTTTCACCTTTTTCAGCCCAAAAACCACGCAGCCGTTCTGGTTCCCTCCACTTTGCATCCCTCCCCCCCCGGGCGCCGTACCCCCGCCCGGGCCGTCCCGCAGCTCCAGCGGTGGCGACCCGTCCGGCATGAGCAAATCAAAAATCAACTCGTTGTACACCTCCAGGTACGAACAAGTGACTTCGAATTTGAACTCGCCGCTTTGTCGGTTGACGCCTGAGATTACAGAAAAGAAAGGGTCAGTCGCGAGTCGGCGAGTGTGGGTGTACTGTATTGGGCGTGTATTGGACGATGTATGGACAACAGTCACCGTAATCTGTCTGAATATTCACCAGCTGAGAGATAGAACAGTGCACTTGAGATGTATTCCGTATCTCCATTTAATGACGGCCGTGGACGTCACAGAGGGGCGGCAGAAACAGTGTGCCTGGATTTGGGAAACGCAACACGTACCGTCAAACACGTCTTTCAAACTCAGCACCATCATCCCCGGATCGGCGGCACTGCCCACCATGGTGTGCGTCTTGCCGCTCCCCGTGGCGCCGTACGCGAACACGGTGCCGTTGTGTCCTGACAATACGCCTGGTATTAACAGCTTGGCGGTTTTGTCGTAAACCTGGCGGTTACCGTTTTCGGGGCCGAAAGCGTAGTCAAACGTGTACCTGCGATGGGTAAAAGAAAGTGTCAGTCTTGAGTCGGCGAGTGTGAGTGTACTGTATGAGCAAACAGGGCACTTGTGATGTATTTGAAGAGTTGCCAGTACTGATAACTATTACCAGTAGTGCACAGTAAATAGTCACGTAGGGGCGGTAAACAGTCGGCGGAGTTTGGTGAAACGCCCGGTACGTACCTGCGTTCCTTCGTGCGCCCCACACGTTTGTCCAAGTACAACTTACTGTCATCCGGATCAAGCACCACCACGGTCCGCGCGTCCATGACCCGCAGGATGTCCTTCCTACCCGAAGACCGGAGTGGGTCAAGCGCCAACACGGACGGGCGCGTCCGGACCGCGACGATCAGCGAGGACACGGGCGCGAGTTCGCTGCTTCTCGAGTCGCGCGGAGCGTCCGCGGCCTTCACTCGCCCGGACGAAGTTCGCTCGGTTTGGGAAGACACGAAACGCGTGTCATCGGAAGCTCCGTGTTGCGGTGCATCAGAGGCTTGGCTCGTGTCAGTTAAATTCGCGGGGCGGTTGAACATGCCCATTTTTGAACGACCCGTCGTGAGCGCCGGAAACAGAGCTAACAATTACGATCCCGTCGCTTCTTTTCCTTTGGCGTATCTCCGCCAATCCGTCGGATGCGGCGTCAAGGTGTGGCTGCTTCGCCGGCGTTGCGTAGCCGGGGCCTGGCCGGGGGCGCTTGTTTGTTTCGCAACCCACACGCAGTGCCTCGGTGTCAACGTATCAGCCCCGGAGTCGTGCCCCACGTGGTGTGACACGACCCCCGAACAACGCCCGCGGCTTATAATTTGCGGATTTCCCTTTCCCACACTGTCGGCACGACCGCTTTCAAGGATGTTGAATCGTCGCGTTCGACCGGGGGTTTGACCCGCGACGCCGCCACGGCCTCGGGTTGTTTCCCCACCCAACCCGTGGTTCGAGCCGTCGTGACAATCCCACGTCGTAGCGCGTTCGGTGACGTAAAACCACCGACGCGCGTGTGACTCCGTGTGGCGTAGGCAAGCAGAGAAGGCGCGCCCTGGATTGCTGACGGAAAATGACGAGACTTTCCGAGAGATTTTTGAGCCGGCCTGCGATTTTGTTGACTGCAGATGTCACCAATCACTTCACGCAGCACCTCGCGATGGGCGTCACCGTGGAAACCCTTACCCCCGGGGACGGCGTGACGTTTCCCAAAACCGGGCAGACCGTCACCGCGCACTACACAGGTACGACGCGGGTTTTGTGTCTTCTCGCGGCTTTCTCTTGGGGACACGAACCGATCGGGGATGAGTGGTCCAATGAATGTTATGTCATGGAACGGTCCCCGATCGACGTCAAGTCGGTCCTGTTTGACCGAGACACGGTCAACACCTTTACCGACCATGTCTGACAACCCCCCTGTTCCTCGTTTGCAGGCACGCTCTCCGACGGCAGCAAGTTCGACAGCTCGCACGACCGCGGGAGGCCTTTCCAGTTCACCATCGGTACGGGGCAGGTGATTCAAGCCTGGGACGAGGGGATGGCCAAGATGAGCGTCGGGGAAACCGCCAAGCTCACGTGCACGCCCGATTACGGGTACGGCCTGCGCGGGTTCCCCCCTGTAATTCCCCCGAACAGCAACCTCGTGTTCGAAGTGCAGCTGATTGCAGTGAATTAAGTGTAGTTGAGACGTGATCCTGGGACGTGTGATGAACGTAGGTGAGCGGCACGCTTCCGGCGCGCACCACGCGTTGTCAACTTTCATCACTTCCCCAAAAAATACTCGTATAATTGTACATCTCGTCCACGGACATGTCGTCCCGAGACGTCGTCACTCGTTCAGCGCACTCCGGAGCGTTTCCCACGCGTTTTTCGCCGAAGTTGTCACCATATCCAAACTACGCCCCACCGCGTTTCGCGTCATCGCGCGTGCGACCGTCCGCGCGTGCACCGGACCCGATCTGGTGACCGGGCCCATTTTCACTTCGTCACTTCGCCAAGTCTCACGCTCACGAACCATGGCCTCGTGGGCCCCAGCCATGTTCGGTGACACGCTCGTTAGCAAGGACGGCACCGAACACGACACTAAAACCTCTTTGGCCGGCAAAACAGTGGGGATATACTTCTCCGCGCACTGGTGCCCGCCGTGCAGGCAGTTCACCCCCGTGTTCGCGGAGACGTACGCCAAACTCGTCGGGGCCGGGAAACCTTTCCAAGTCGTTTTCGTATCAAGCGACCGCGACGAACCCTCCTTCGACGAGTACCGTGGGGAAATGCCGTGGCTGGCGATGCCGTACGCGCAGCATACGTCGAAAGAAACGCTTTCCAAAAAGTTCAAAGTCAACGGAATTCCCTCTTTGGTCGTGGTGGACGAACACGGCGAGGTGATCACGAGCGACGGCCGAAACGCCGTGGTCCGGACTCCCGAGAAATTCCCGTGGCGCCCGCCGAGTCTCGCGGAGGTTTTGGGAGACTCGTTTACCCGAAACGGACAGGATGGCTCTGAATCAACAGAAGTGACCCTGGCATCCGTCCAGTCCCAAAAGAAAAACATCGGCGTTTACTTCTCCGCGCACTGGTGCGGCCCGTGCCGGCAATTCACGCCTCAGTTAAAAACGCTTTACGAAACCTTAACCGCCAAAGGCGAGGCGTTTGAGATTATTTTCGTCTCGAGCGACAGGACCGAAGACGAGTTCGACGAGTACGTATCGGAATCAATGCCTGCCTGGCTCACCGTTCCGTTTGAAGACCAAGCAAGACGCACCGCACTGTCGGAACACTTCAACGTCCAAGGCATTCCGCACTTCGTGATGTTAAATCACGATTTAAAAGTAATCAACAACGCCGCGCGAGGATCTGTGTTGGGCGACCCGACCGGCGCCAAGTTCCCGTGGGCACCCCCCCTGGTGGTGGACGTGGATTCCGAGGACATGGACGGCGGGATCAACGACACCCCGACCGTGGTGCTGTTGATGGAAGAGTGCGGTGAACTGTGGGATGCGTTGCGGGACGCGATGGAGGGTGTGGCTAAAAAAACGCGACAAAAAGAACTCGAAAGCGGAATCGAAAACCGCCAAGTTCTGTTCACCACGGTAACGGAAAGTGGAGGCGGCGTGGGTGGGCAGCTGCGGAAACTAGCGAAGCTGGGAAAGGCATACCACAACAAACCTCAAATGGTGTTGCTTGACCTGGCGAACGGGGGGTACGTGCCGTTTCCGGGCGAAATCACAAGCGAGTCCATCGAAACCCTGGTGAATGATTTCGCCGCGGGGAAACTGGCGCTGACCAAGGCGTGAAGCACGGGAGTACCGGTGGAAGAGGTTTTAGTACGAGTAACACGGCCGGGAACAAGTACCACGTTCGAAATACGTAACCTCAGGGTCCTCAATCTCTGACTGTTTAAAGGCGTACGGATCGCTCGACGTTCGTAAGAAAAATAGTCCCGACGAAAAGAAAAGGTGTCTGCTCATATTAACGACCCCCCTCCACCCCCCCCGTGGTTCCCAAACTGCCCCCCGTTCATGGGCCCCCCGCCGCCGGTGCCGGGGCCGAACAAATCCGCGGTGAGGCCGTTCAGGGTATCGCTGCCACCGCTCGATTTGTTTCGCGCGTGCCCCGGCGGCGGTCCGCCTTGGTTCGGGCTGCCGAAGCCGCCGGTGGGTCGGCGCGTCGGCTGGACACCGCCGGCCGCGGCTTGGTGACCCATGAAATGCGGCATGTGTTGTTGACCCATCTGGGTACCCATCGCCCCCATCTGGTGACCCTGCGATCCTCCGTACGTGTTACCCATCTGGGTACCCATCATCTGTTGGCCTCCCATAACCTGTTGCCCTCCCATCACGCGCCCCCCCATCATGGGTTGGCTTCCATACGCCCCGTACGCCTGGTGCATCATCTGGTGCATCATCTGCGCGCCCCCCATCATCGGTTGCCCCCCCCCTGTCATGAACTGGCTGCTCCCCGTCATGGGCTGGCTCCCAAACCGCGCGACTTGCGCGCCTTGGGCCATCGCTGGCATTTGAGGCACGCCCATGGGCACGGCGAACCCGGCGTGCCCGGAAATCCCGCCGCCGCCCCCCATCGCGGGCGCAGGCTGCGCAGCCGGGACGTCCAGGGAGAAGAAATCAACGGACGGAGTCGTCGCGGCGAACGCGGCGGCGGGCGCGGCAATGGGCGCGACGGCGCCTGTGAAGTCTCCGAAGGGGTCGGCGGCGATTGGCGCGGTTGACATTCCCGCGAACAGCGCGTCCAGCCCCCCACCTGTTGAAGCGGCGGGTTGCCGCGAAAACGTCCCACCGCCGGGAGGCGGCGCCAAGCGCGTTACGCGACCCCCCGGCGGGGGTCCCGCCGCGGGCGCGGGAGACATCACGACCTGCGGGACGTACCCGCCTTGCTGTACCTGTGGGGTGGTGTCTTCAAAGTCCCCAAAGTCCGCGGTGAACGGCTGCGGGTGTTGCGGTTGGTGTGTCTGACTCTGCGTCGCCGGTTGCTGCTGCTGCTGCGCCGAGTCCGCGTTTGGAACCGAACGCGCGGGCGCTTGCGAAAACGACCGGAACTCGCGGTCGCGTCCGCGGTCGGCGGTCACGTCGTACCCCCCCGAGTCTTTACCGGCGTAGGCGTTTCTGGCGACATACGTATCCCTGTCGTCTTCTTTGGAACCGTGGGTATCTCTGGAACCGCCGCCGTATGCGTCGTCTCGGTCCCTGGAAGAGTAGATGTCTCTATCTTTGGAACCGTAGTTGTCTCTGTCCCGCGACGAGTAGGTATCTCTGTCCCTCGACGAGTAGTTATCCCGGTCATCGCCACTTCCCCTAAACGACCCCCCAGTGCGCACATCCCCCGATCCGATTCCCCCGAACTTGCCTTTGTTCGCCCTGGCTTTCTCTCTGCGTTCGCGGATGGCGTCGTCGTCGCGCAAAAGAGTCACCTGAGATTGAAAAAAGAAATGTCAGTCGGGGTATGGGCAATCAGGGAGGCGGTGTGTGGTTATTGGGAAAGGCCCTTACCAACACGGACGCCTTTTGCCGCACGTTCACTCCCTGATCGCGGCCGCTCGCGTCTTTGAACTTGAACGTGTCCAAGTACTCTATGCTCCGGATGTTCTGCTTCAGCTCTTTCAGCACGTTTTCGTGGCCGTGCGCGACGAGGTACTCGATCACGTTCAGGGCTTTGTACACGTGCCTCCACTTCTCTTCCCGCTCCTCCAGCCGTTGCCACAGGGTTTTCATTATCAAGTACATCTCCTCGCGGTGATGCGTCGCGGACGCCAACGCCGCCAGGTCCTTACCGTGCGCCCCCCACGGGTCCGCGTTCGTGCACTCCCGGGTTTTGACTTCGATTTCCGATAAACCCTCCATCTGGTACTTCGCGGTTTTGTACACACCCTTCGCAGCCTTCAGGCCGGACTGGAGGAGCTCCATGGGGCCGGACTGGCGGATTCGATCGAACGAGGCGTAGTAACGGTGATGTGTGCCCGCGACCGCGCCCTGATGACGTGTCCCACGGACCACAAGAGCGAGTCGGGTCGGTGTGTCCCCGCGGTGTGAACCCGCGAGCGCGTGCGCGTGAGCACGGAACCCGGAGCGAGGCTCGGGGGCGCGTCGCAGTGTGACGTTGGCGAAGGCAATTAATTCCGTCCAAGAGAGGCGCGGCCTAAAAAAATCGACACGTTTTCTTACAAAACTAGGTCAAACGAACTCGTCCTACCAATGCTGCTCACTGTACGTGTGCCTAGGGGCGCACGTACACCGGTGAAGGGCAATGGCTGCCGAGGAAATGGCCCACGCGTTTCCGGACCCGCCTCGCGACGCGGAAACGCTCGTGGCGGCGTCGGCGAAGCTTCGCGAGCCCCGTGGTGGTGTGGACGGTGGAGAGGCTTCGAGGGTGGGCACTTTGAGGCAGATCTTGTCGCTGCTCCGCGCGCCTACGCTCGACGCGGGTGCCGATGCGCACGCACCAAACGCGTCACCAAAACGATTACGACAGAGGTGTGCATGGGCGCTCGATTTCGGGGTGGTTGATGACTTGGTGACGGTCATGATGGCGAACCCGGACTGCGTGCACACGCAGGCCATCGCGTGTACGATCCTGGCGGATGTCGCACAGGCGTTCGTGGAAACAAACGATGGGCGGTCACAGATTGCGTCAGGCACAGATTCGGTCGAGACGATTGACGACGCTCCTCGATTCGACGTTTCGGGAGTCATAACTCAAGCGCGGGTTTGTGCTGAGATGCTTTCACGAGGTGCTTCTTGCTCCAAACTCACTCAAAACGGTAACTCAAAACAATTCAACGCCCAGTTCCTGGACACACACTTGAAACACGCGTGCGTGTTCCGGGAACTCGACCGACACTCGCGGCGAGTGGCGATGCGGAGCGCGAAACTGAAAAAGTTTTTACCCGGGGAGAGACTGGAGGTGGGTTGTTTCGCGTTCGACGAAACTTTCGGTACCGAAAACACGGAAGCTGGTACTGTTGAACACCAAGCCACCGTTTACCGAGACCGAGCCCTGGTGGTGCTCGGTGAGGTGTTGATTACCGTTGACACGGACACTCGTCGTACCCTACACGACGCGGGTGGGTCGAAAAAAACAGAAGAATCGTTCGGCGAAAAGTGCGATCGCGTGGTTCAACATTGCGACGAGTTGTCCACGGATTTAGACGCGCCGTTGCTTGAGTCTGACCCCCGAAATTCAAAAACAAGTTACCTAGCCGCCACGGCCTTCCCGCCCCGCGTGCTTTCCGGGGGCGAAATCGGGGTGGACGCGCTTTCAAGTCGTTTACGGGAAACCGCTGAGGACGGCGCGGAAGCGAACGCTCGAAGACGAGGAAAATATATTCACGAAATAATAGCCACGGCGGGTCCTTCCGGGTGTGCTTTGTTAATCGTTCCGGGAACTACCCTGGAGGCGTGCGCGCTCGGAAACGCCGTGGCGGACGGGCTTAAGCGGTTTTCGTTCTTCGAGGATGGGGATGGGGAGGAGGGGGAGGAGGAAAAGGATATGAACGGAAAAGAAGAAGAGGATGATGATGAGGGTACGAACGGAAAACAAGAACCTCTCGAAACGCACAAAAATACCTTTCCTCAAAATATTTCTGCAATCGCGTTGTCTTCGCGCGAGCGCCTGGCGCGCCAAGGCGCCGCAGCCGCGGTGCTGCACACCGGGCTTCGGTGCGCTGGGGTGTGCTTGGCGGGTGTTAACGGGGGTGTTGGTGGAGCGGACACAGTGGGTGTTGGTCATTTGGCGTCTGTGGGCAAACAGTCTCCGGAAACCAGCCGGCAACGGGAATCAGCGCGCCTCGCCCTGGCGTTGTCGTGTTTCCGCTTTGTCGCCGCGGTTGCGTCGGAAAAAACGAACCGAAAGCTGGGCGCGGACGGCGCCATGGACCGGTTGGTGGCGACGGTTCACGCTTTTCCAGGCAACGAACTTGTCGAAGTCGCCGCTGGAGCCGCGATGAAAGCGCTGGTCAGGGGCAACGAACAGAACATGCGGATGGCGTTTTCGCTGGGGAAAGGGGACGTGGTGTGGTGATAGCTAGCAGAGTCGGAGTGGTTGATAAGTACTACTCCATTACTGAAGTATCCATAAGTGTCCATAAGTACCACTATCGTGAGTTTATGAAGTGCTACTACTCTGTCTCTCATCTTCTATTTTCCGCCTTTTCAAAGGAACCCCGCGGGCGCGACTTCCCGTAGTCGCGCCGCGAGCGAAGAGGCGAACGGCAACACGTTTGGCGCTTTCTCGTGAAGAAAAGCGTGCGCCTCGGTTAACAAGAACCGTCCCTTTTTCTTTCCGAACGCTCCGACCCTACACGCGCGCGCCGCGGTTTCGCCAGCTGCAAGCGCCGCCGCGGGCAACAACGGATGCCCTGGTTCGCCGAGTTGTTGGAGCTGGTGTCCCAACACCAGCTCAAGCAACACACACGCCTCAACGCGTTCGCCGCACGCCCAAAGCGCCTGCGCCGCGAACGCGCGGCAACACACGTGGGTGGGGTACGACCGACCGTCCACGGTGTCCGACAATCGGCTGGTGGGTTTCATTCGCAAACGACGCGCGTTTGCGTCGTTTACGTCGTGTGTGTTTCCACCCGAAACGAACTCGCCACAGACGTCCCCGCCCTCTGGGCTCGCGTTTGCGTGTTCTCCGTGGTCTCCCGTGCCAAGCCCAAACAGTGGCTCGGCGAACGGCGCTTTTCGTGACGCCTCCCGCCACAACGCCGCCGCGTTTCCATACTCGCCCTGGGACGTTTTCCCCGCGATCCGCACCGCCAGCACCACCGGCCCGATTTCGCAGTGCGCGGTCCGGTCGTGCGCCAGCGACTCCACACACGCCAACGCGCTTTCCCACCTCCCCAAGTGCATCTCCGCGACGGCGCCCCACACACGCGCCATGTCCGCTAACCTCAAGTCGCTCTCGCCGGGTCGCTCTAGCAAAAACGCGGCGTCTCCGGCGGCGTGACGCGCGCCGACCCAGTCCCCGCGCGCGCACATCGCGGCCGCGCGCGCGCACAGCGCCGGGCCTTGTACGAAAAAAAGAAAGTGTCAGTCTCTCGGACCGCGTGTATATCCGGGATTGGTATTACGTAAACAGTCGAGGTAACAGTCCTCCGGGAATGCGTCCTTCTGGTCGTAAGACGTCCAGGACACAGGTCGAGTATGGGAAAGCAGGGAGGGGGAATGCGGTGATTGGGAATTCACGTACCGCTCCTTGGTGCGGGGGGCGTCTCCGCGAACCTCGTTTTGGTACCCGACAGCGCTCGTTTTAGCTTTTGCGGGTTCAAAACGTCGGTGACCGTGTTGTTATCGGTGAACGAGTTCCAGTTGAAACCCGTGGTCGAGGAGGGGTTGACTGGAAGCGCGGAGTCAAACCATTCCAAATTTCGTCGAAGTTGCACAGCCTGCGCGTCGAGAATCTCTTCCGAACGACGCAGCGCGAACGCGCGCTTGGAGTTTCGCGAACGAAAAGGGTCAGTCTCTTCCGTCTTGACGTATTGGGCGATGTTTGGACGATGGCCTGGACAACAGGGACGGGTAATCGGTCTGAACAGTCACCAGCTGAGAGATAAAACCGTGCGTTTGTGCTGTATTTGGCACACACCCGCGAGTACGCCAGAACGAGTTACCAGTAGTGCACAGTAAATACGGAAAAGAGGGGCGTCGAACCGTGGTCGCTGATTCGGGAAACGCGACGGAAAGCGTACCTCCCCCCCTTCGGGCATCACCGCGGCGCACAGGTTCAGAAACAGCGCGCAATCTGAGATTGTGAACAAGAAATGTCAGTGTCGCATGGGCAATCGCAGAGGCGGAACGTGGTGGGTGGGAAATACGTACCCGAGGGCGTCACGCTGTCCTGTGCCGCGATGAACACCCGCGCGTGCCGCATCACCGCCGCCACCGAAACAACCGGCCGGCCGCAAAACACTGAGGCGAGGGATATGTCGGCGCACGCGGCGAGGGCGATTTCCCGCGACGCGAACCGCCGCGTGTCGGGCGACGATTCTTGAGATATAAAAGAAAGTGTCAGTCTCGTATGGGCAATCAGTCGGCAGAACGTGGTAAATGGGAAATACTTACCTCCTCCCGGTTTTATCTGAGATACGTATCGCAGAATATCACCCATACCCGGCTTTTGCTCGCCGAGCGGGATTATCTCGCGAGTGAGCTTGGTGATGAAAAGTCCGTGTGCAGACGCCGCGGGTCCGTTTTGCGGTTCCGCCGTGTCTTGCGTTTCGCCGGCGGTACCGCCGACGTCATTTTGAACAAGCGACCCGGGCCGGCCGGCTTCCCTTACGCGGCTGTCCATCAAACCACTTGCGACGTCGAGCTCACGGCGGAACAGGAACGCCACCGACTTGCGCAGGGCTTGTTCAAGTCCCGGGGCGCCGCCGGTTCCGCCGGTTCCGCCGGTTGCGGTTGTTTTTGTACTCGCCGCAGGTCGTCCTCCGAATCCTCCCCCCCAACACCCAAACCCGGTTTTGGGGCCTGAAATCGCGGGTGTAACGGCGCCGCGCGAGTCGTTGAAGTACTCCGTCAGCTCGTCCAAGCTCCCGTCCACCAGTTTCACACGCAAAAAGCTCAGCGGCAACAACCCCGTCACGTCCGTGCCGCAGAAAACGTCGGCGCCAACCCCGCCGTGCCCACGCGTTCCGAAATCCTGGTACGATAAAAAAGAAAGTGTCAGTCTGGTGTATGGGCAATCAGGGTGGCGGATGTGAATGGGAAATACTTACCTGGAACGGCCATTTCAAGTCCAGGCAGGTGAAGCACCGTCTCAGGTGGAACAGCGGCGAGCCCGGGTGGTTCGCGGTTACCGAGCCTCCGGTTAAAAACGGAGCCTCGCCGTCGCCCAACTCAAACACCAACCGCGAAAGCGTCAGGCTCCACCCCGCGTCGCGCACGAGCATCGCTTTGCCGTCTTCGTTCGACTGCGACACGCGCGCCACGAGCTTGGGGTGTTTTTTGCCGAAAATCCGGAACGCGTAGTTCGCGAACTCATCCATCGCGCGCGCGGCGGCGGGCAACGCGGTGGCGGCAACCGCCGCCGCGCGAATCGTACCGCGCGCGATGTGCGCCGCGCATATATCCTCGTGGAAACGCACTCGCTGCCAATGCCCGCTCGCGGCGAGCAAGATCTCACGAGGCGTGACGTTGTTGGTGTCAAGTTTTGACAGCGTGTCAAACGACCCCCGTCGCGCAGTGACTGCCGCGGTGCTGTTGGGCGTCGCGGCCCAGAGCGAACCTCCGCCGCGCCCGGCGGAGGCGAGCTGCGCCAAAATCTCCTTGTCCACGATCTGCGCCAGCAGCAGGTGTTGCGCCGCGAGCTCGGTGAGCAGCGCGACCTGAGATAAAAAAGAAAGTCAGTCTTGTATGGGCAATCAGTCGTCGGAATGTGGTAAATGGGAAATACTTACGTCCGCGACGCAGTCCCCGACGGAGTACGCGGCTTCATCGCGTAAACACCGCGTGGCGTCCAAGTGGTTCGTTCGTCGTTGCGCGTTGGTTTGCGTTTCGTACGCAAACCGCCGGACGGAATCGTTGGCCTGATTGTGAACAGAAAAGTGGTTAACGTCGGTCGTGACGTGTGTTACGTAAACAGTCGTGGTAATGGGCAGAGGTAATGCGCCCTTCTGGTACGAGTATGGGCAATCAGTCGTCTCTTAATATGTTGGGTGGGAAATACTTACGAACACGAGCCAAGGAACCCTGGCGGTGGCGCTCGACGCGGCGGCGGAGCGGTGAGGGTCACGGTGGTTGGACCCATTTTCGGTGCGCGACCCGTCGTTTGAAACGCCGTGTCTGGCCGTACCCAGCGAGGACGACGAAACGGCGGAAGAAATTTTCGTCTCCGATCGCGTGGCGCTTCGGTTCGAATCCGACCGGCGCGCGCCGGCGCCGGCGCCGGAGTGCACGGCGTACGCCCCAGAGGCGCGCGCTTCCAAGTCCAAGCTTCCCCCCCGCGAGTTTGCGGAATCGTTCCTGTCGAACACAGCCGAACCCGAACCGAAGGAATCCCTTGGAGGCAAGGTGTTTGATTTTTCCCAAGTATCCAGCGGGAAAGGCACGTCCGCCACCGCGAACGCCACCGCCGCCTCCGCGTACGCGTTTTCGCTCGCGCCGCGCGCGTCCTGAGATAAAAAAGAAAGTGTCAGTCTCGCATGGGCAATCAGGGAGGCGGTGTGTGGTAAATGGGAAATACGTACCGTGAACGACCCCCAGTCCAACTGGAGCACGCCGTGTTTCACCAGCGTTGTGATCGCGACGGATGCGCGCGTGGCGCGCGCGGAGGCGCCGTACACCAAGGAGGCGGCCCGGGGGTCCACCACCAAAGGGTTTGGGTGTTTTTGGAAACCGCGTTGATTGGAAACCCCGTCGCAAACCCCGATTTCGAGGTTCGACACGAACTCTTTGCGGAACACGCCGGCGTACTGGGTTTCGGCGTGTATCTCCTGCGTTTCCCAGTCCCTCATCGCGAGTGACCGCGCGACCAGTAAGTGCGCCTGTGCGTTGCGTACACGTCCTCCACTCGCGGCTAGTGTTTTCATCGCAACAAGCGCGTCTGCCGATAGCAAATTTTCGAGCGAAAAAACAACCGCTTCGCGCAACGGCGTCGCCGCTATCTCGAGGACCTTGCTCTCCGTCTTCACCACTTCCTGGGGAACCAGGTTGCTGTGCGACGACTTGGCTTTGACGCCAATCAAACCAGCGCTGACCAACAAGTCCACTATACTCAAACAGTGCAGCGGGTCGCCTTTCGTGTTTTTGTAAATCTCGTGGTGCACGTTTAGGGGAAGGCCGAGGTTCCCGCCGGCGACATCGGCGTCGCGTTCGCCGGAGCGGGTTTCTTCCGAGGACGACGACGCTCCGTGCAGCGCGCGCCAAACGCACGACTCCACGAACACCGCGGTTTCGGCACGCGACAAGAAAAACACGTCCACCACGACCGTCGTGCCGAGCGCGCGCATCCAACTCAGATCGTTGCGCAACAACGTCCCTACGTCCAGGGGGCTTGTTTTCGACGGGAAACGGTTTCCGTTTCCGGACGACGGATTGTCGTCCCTGTTGTCGCCCGAAAAGTTTGCGCCCGGCGGCGGCGGCAGCGGCGGCGAATTTGCTTGTATGAGCAAACAGTCATCATCAAAAACCTGCGGGTCGCCGTTTTCGGGACCCGGACCCGGCGACGACGACGATCTGCTTCCCGCGTGCTTGTCACTCTCCGAGGAAGAGGCCTCTGAGGAGGTCTGTCTTGTAAAACTCCGGGTGGCATCGTCCACGTCGCCGTCGCGCCCGGTTTCGTCAACCGTGCTTAGCCGGTGCCGCTCGCGGGTTTGGTGCGACGGCTGCGTCGTGCCGGTTGGCGAAACGGAACCGGAACCCGAGTTGGTTGAAACGTTCGCAGAACCAGAAGAGTTCAGTTCGTTTGACAGCTCGTTTTGTGTCCTCACGTCCTGTTGCACGCGCCGTTGCCTGGTCATGAGAATGACCAGGGGTATTGAGGCTTTGTCCAACAGCGCCCTTATCACCCCTGCGGAGAACGGATCCAGCCACTGCGCGTCCTCCACCAACAGGAGCCACCCGGCCTGGGAAGGCGACCCCGGGGACGTTTGCGTTGACCGGCCCAACAGCAACCGCTCGAGCATCAGGGCCAACGTGGCGCACAGCTTGCCGATACCGCCCTCCGAAACCAACAACGTGGCCAACGTGTTTTTAGTGCGGTGCAAACCGCCGTGGAAGCGCTTGTTGTGGTCACGGCGTTGCACGCCGTTGCGCTGGCGCGCGAACGCCACGGACCCGGCCAGCGCGCCAATAACCACGGCGCGCGCGGTTTGCTTCGGGGAGAACAACACGTTCCCGGTATCGGTAACGTCGTCGTCGTCGTCGTCGTCCGAGGAGACGCGGCCGCGTCGGTCGTCGTCGCGGTCGTCGTCCCGCTTCCCGTGGTGATCGTCCCGGTTCTTACCGCCCCTCCCGTCGCGCGAAACGACAGCGTCCTCGCCGAAATCGACCAGGTTGGAACCCCGCAACCCGTCCCCTACGAGAAGTGCAACCGCGTCTTTGGACAAGTACCTCGCGGCGTCTTCAGCGGCGAAACGCGAGACGGCGTCTGGAAAACCGCCCTGAGATAGTGAAAAAAAGAAGTCAGTCTCGTATGGGCAATCAGGGAGGCGGAATGTGGTTATTGGGAAATACTTACCCTCGCCCTCGCGTCTCGCCGCGACCCGCCGCCGTCCGCGCCGTCACGACGGGCGTTCCCCGCGGAGCGTTCCCCATTGGCCAAACTAGTGTTTCGGCTCGCGTTGCGTTTCGGGGTTTCCTTGTCACAAAGCGCAACGTCGTCCGCGGCGGCGCCGCGTTGTGACCCGTCCTCTGACTCTTTTTCCAGACTCAGTCCCCGGGTCAACCCCCGGTAGGTGGTTTTCTCGGAAGTTTTTTCTCGGAGCTGCGCGGAACTTCCGCGACTCGCGCCGGCGCTGTTCCCGCGGCGCGGCCCGTGGTAGTTTTCGAGATCGCTCTGTACGCTACCGTGCCGGTCGGGAGTGTACCGACCAACCGCACTACCCGCGCGCGCGGAATCGACGTCATCGTCGTCATCCAGCTCCCCGCCGGTGGAAGCGCCTTCGAAACCCAGAATCTCCAGAATCGGCTTGGCGTACCTGCCCAAGCGTTCCTCCTGCGTGCCGCACTGTTCCAGTAACTCAACAACCGCGGCTTTGCGTTCCCGGGACGTGGCGCGCGGCGTGAACCCTGTGTGGTTGTAAAAGAAAAGTGTCAATCTTGTATGGGCAAACAGTGTCTGGATTTGGGAAACGCGCGGCGCGTACCGAGGAGTTGGTGGAACAGGTTGGTGAAGGACGCGAGGAGAAACGAGCCTGTGATTGTAAAAATAAATGTCAGTCTCGTATGGGCAACCAGTCGGAGGAATGTGGTGATTGGTAAATACTTACCGGAGGAGGTTATGCTCGCGCGCGACCCGCCCACGACCCCGTCCACGCCGTGGCCGGTCCGTTCCACGCAGTGCCCTCCTCGCGTGCGCAACAACCACAACGCTCGCGCTTCCGGCAAATCCAAAACCGCGTTCGCCGCCCTAGAGATAAAAAAAGAAAGTGTCAGTCTCGTTGGGCAGTCAGTCTTCGGAGCGTGGTGATTGGGAAATACTTACCGCGTCTTCCCCGCGTTGGGCGCGCCTTCCAGAAAAAGCAACCGCGGCGCGCCTGATTGTGAAAAAAGAAACGTCAGTGCCGTGTATAGCGTGTATTGGACGATGTATGGACAGCAGTCGCCGTAATCGGTCTGAACAGTCAGAGGGAAGACGTCCCTTCGCATGACGAGTATGGGCAATCGCAGAGGCGGTGTGTGGAACGTGGGAAAGGCCCTTACCGTGTTCCTGCGCCTCGCGGATCACTCGTTTCGCGAGACGCAACGTCCGTTCGTGACCCACCAAGGCCAACGGTTGGTCGGTTGGTTTTTGTTTACCCGAGTTTTGGCTTGAGTTTAAGTCGTCGGAGTCGCGCATCAACGTCTCCAGGGTCAACACAACCGCCGCCGACGCCGACGCCAGCGACAACGCCGCGAGCGCGGCGTAGCTCATCTTTCCCGCCGCGCAGGAGTCCCTCGCCGCGAGCTCGGTCGCGGCGGAGGCGCGCGCGAGCTCGGTGGTGTCGCCAACCGTGGTGAGGTCGTCATCGATAACCGTGGTGACGACGTGCGTGTTTTTCGAAAACAACGCATCAGTGTGCGCGTTTTCGGTGGAATCGGGGTTACTTTCGGGACGCGAATTTTCGTCGCCCGACTCTTTTTCGTGAAAAGAGTCTCGCGACTCGTCCAGGTCCGACCCGCGGCGTTTCGTCGTCGCGGCGTCCCCAAACCCCTCCGCCCGGGTGCCGTGCGGCATCAAAACGCACGGCCCGGGTGCTGTGCCGTTTCCCAACTCACTCCCGCGCTCGGCGAGCTCTTTCCGTCCCTATTTATAAAAAAAGAAATGTCAGTCCCGTTTGGGCAATCAGGGAGGCGGAATGTGGTAAATGGGAAATACTCGCCATACGCGACGACCCCGAAAACAAACGCGCGCCGCTCGCCCTTTCGCAAAGAATGCGGTCCAGGTTGCCGTTTCGCAAATTCCGTGCCCGTTGCGCGTCGTTGCCAAACGCAGCGTGCGGCACCGGATCGAAGTCGATTAATTCCGTACCGGCGCACTGCTTGACGATTGCTAGGTCGCAAAGCACCTCGTTGTCCGCGAACGCGGCTAAACGCTGCGCCCGGGAAACCACGTCGCCGGCGGTGATCCACTCGCACCGCCGGTGCGTCGCGCCGGCGGCCAGCACAACGGCGCGGCCGCTCGCCACGCCCACGGCGGCTGACCGAAAACCGAGGTGCTCCATCGCCGCCCTAGCCGCGAGCGCGAACGCGGTCGCGGTCGCCGCGGTCGCGGCGACGCGCGCGGAAACGAAGTTGTAATCTTCTCGTTGTCTCTCCTCACCGTGACCGCCGTCTTCTGTCGCCCACGCGCCCCTCAACAACGCCGGCGCGACAAAGGCGAAGTCCACGTACAGCACCACGCCGTCGCCGCCACCGCCGCCGCCGCCGCCTGTTTTTGTATCCACATCAGTGCCGAACAAAACGTCGTTGCACACTCGGGTTAGGGAACCGTTTTGGAACCTTTCAAGCAAGCCGGTCACCGCGGCGGTGGCGTGGGTGAGGGTGTTTTGTGGCGAGAGTCCCCCGAGCGGCACCCGAGCGCGGGATGTCGCCCCACTCGAAGGCCCGGGCAAATACACGCACACCACGCACACATCCACCGAGCTCGGAGTCAGCACGGGCATCGCGAGTTTACGAGAGGTGTTTGCTGCGCTTCCCGAAGCGTCCGTGTCGGTATCCGTTCCGTCGTCTTTTTTTTTTTCCGCGTCGCTCTCCTTTTCCTCGCCGTCGCTCGTTTCGGTGTCGTCGTCGGATTCAGAAACCATCCCGGCGTCCCTTCGATCCCGATCCCGCGCTAAACTAATCGCCGCGCCCTTCACGCGTTCCGCCAACGCGTTTCGCACCGCGGACGGTACCAAACTCACAAGCGCGCGTAACGCTTTGTGCGGATCCGGGGCGTTCGGCACCAACCCCGCGAGCGTATGCGGCGCCAACGCGTGATTCAAAAGAGGCGGCACGACCTCGTGTACCCGGATGCGGTTGAGCCGCGCGCCCCCGCGAAGCCCGGGGGGGGTGTCGCCTTCGCAGTTTTTCGAAACGAGGCGCCAAGCCGTGGGCGACACCACCACGTCGCCAGCCGTGGCGGTTCGGATCAAGCGGGCGCATTGCGCGAACGGCCCACCGTTGCGCGCGGCAGCCGCGGCGGCGTCCACAGGGCTTGTTTTCGTTATGTTGCCCCACGAAACCGCGTCGCAATGCACGAGCACGTCCCGGTCCGAGCCACGCAGCACGCGTTTGACGAACGCGTTTTCCGATTCCGTTTTTTCAAATTCCGTCTCCAGACGGTCGGAACAAGCCGCGCGCCGGAAACCGTTTCCGTCGCCGTCGCGCTCCCGCAACGTACCCAAACACGTCGTACCGACGCGCATCTCGGAAACGTACCCGAACCCCACCGCGGCGGTGACCGCGATTGTTACCGGCAACGGCGCGCGCTGGTTCAGCTCGAAGTCAGTGGCGGTTTCGAAATCGTCGTCCGACGAAACGTCGCCGTCGTCGTCGGAAGTGTCGAACGATGTCGAGTCGGCGACGTTTTGCGAACCGCCTTGCCGGTCCGACTTGTACCTCGCCAGCGTCGCGCCCTGATTGTAAAAAAATAAATGTCAGTCTTGGATGGGCAATCAGTCGGCGGAATGTGGTGATTGGGAAATACTTACCGCCTTGCGGAATCCGGACCGGCTTTCCGGCATAAGTACGCCGTCCACCGAACCCGAACCGTCGTCCACCGACCGCCGCTCTTTGCCGCCGAGGTTCTCCGTGACCTCCGACTCCCCCCGCACCCGATCCGCGATTCCCGCAAAAAGCGAACTCGAGCGCTCGCGAAGCGCCGACATTTCACGCGCCCGCCATCCGTCACCCCCCCGGGAATACGAGTCGTCGTAACCGCACATCGCCCTCCAGAACCGGTGCATCGCGCCGGTTTGTTTTCCCCGGTTTTTTGTAGAAGAAGACGCGGCGACGCCGCCGTCGTCCCGTGAACCGCTTTGGTCGAAACTGGCGTACGAGTCCACTGAGAGTTGGTACCACGACGACTCGCCGCGGCCCGGACCTCGCCCCGCGGAAATCAACATGTCCGCGAAATTCGGAAGGTGCACAGGGACGCAGTTGTTAGTACGCGTCGTGCTTCCCAGGTGATGTCGAGTCGTATCATCGCCACCGAAGTGGGACTTTCCGTCGTGCATTACTTTCGAGTGCGGAGCGAGGTTTGAGGAACGGCTAAACTCGCGCTCGCGCTCAAAAAAGTCGCCGGCGTCGTCGTCGTGTACGCGTTCGCTTTCGTCGTCACGAGCGCAGTTGGTTGGTTCGTGTTTCGGCGCGGAACTCGCGCGCGTTCCCGTCCTTGACGCGCGGTGTCCGCCACCCAGCGAGTACGGATTTGACGCGATCGTTAGTTCTTGCTTTCGCAAGGTCGGCGACCGTGTTTGTGTCGCGTCGCGTTGTTTCATCGTTCGTTTCCGTCGTCGCGCGCGTCGGAACATGGACCGCAAGATCCCCATCGTCGCCGGCTTCACGATGACTTCGTTCATCCCCGCGGAAACGCACTGCTCTAGAAGCTCGGGTTGCTGTACGTAAGTCACCGCGGCGATGTACGCCCTGCCGTTAACAGGGCCGCCGTGCGCGCGGACGTGCCTCGCGAGCTCGTACCCGTCCTTGATCGGCAACAAAACGTTCATCAGAATCACGTCAAACTCCATGTTCGCGCACGCCGCGGCGGCCTGGCTGGCGTTCTCCGCGAAGTGCGTGGAGCACCCGAAGTGGTCCAGCAGACGCCCCATGGACATGCGCGAAAGCTGCAACGCCTCCACCACCATCACCCGCACGCCTTTGGAGAACGTTCGCAAACCAGGCCATGCTTGCGCGTCCGTGATTCGCGAAAGCTCCGGGGCTAAGGAACTCAGCTGGCTGACCAACGTAAACGCGCACCGGGAAGCGCGGAGCACGGCGCCGGCGTGGTGCTCCGTTTCTGCGTGCGTGTCCTTGTGTTCGGTTCGTCGTGGGAACGATCCAACGTGTACCCCCGTATCGGTGTCCCCCCCGCTCAGAGGGAACACGCCCACGATGCCGTCGTGGCCCATGCGCGCGACGTCGCCGCCGCACGCGTGCACGGAGTCCACCGCTTTGGCCAAAACTCCGGACAGGGCGTTGCCAAACGCGTTCGCGCACCGCTGTCGAATTTTCGCCGCGAGCGCTTTCGTGTTTTTTCCCCGCGCAAGCGCCTTGATTTGCGTTTCCGCTTCCCGATTTTAAAGAAAAGTGTCAGTATTGTATATCGCGATGTATGGACAACAGTCACCAGCTTCAGTAAAACAGTCGTCCGGGATTTGGGAAATGCGGGGACGTACCTTCCGCAGCCGCCCGCCGTTCCAGCTCCAAAAAACCGTCAAACGTCGCCACCACCACGGCGGAGACACACGTGTGCCTAGACGCGAGCTTTGCGTAGGTATCTTTTTCGTGTTCCTTCGTCGCGTCGCGCGTACGACGCGCAGCGGCGCTATTCGCAAAATCACCCACCGCCGTGTCCGAAGTGCTCGCTGTTTCCCCTAGCGCCCGCATGGGGGACGCATTCGCACTACCAATAGGCGTGGTCGTCACAAGCAAACCGCACCGCGCCAGCCGCGCCAGCTCGCTTCGCGGGATAAACGGCATCAAGAACCGCACCGCCGCCGCCGCGTCGTCGTTCGCGCCGTACCCTAGGGATTGTTTGGGAAAGAAAAAGGTCAGTCTTCCCGTGACTCGTGTGGAGTAAACAGTCAGCGGGATTCGGGCCTTCACAGTCGGGCGTACTCAGGCCGAACCGTGCACTTGTGATGTATGCAGTTGCCACAGTTGTTACGGGCAGTCGCACTATTGAACAGTCAAAGAGGGGCATCAAACAGTCGCATCGGATTTGGGAAAGCCCAGCCACACGTACCCTCCGCTAGCTGAAAGTGCAGCCCCTTCATCTCCATCGCGTTCGCGGTGAGCATGGTCAAGGTGGCGCTTTGTTTCGGGTACGACGTTTGGGTCCAGCCCCCCGTGCTTTGCCGGTTCAGGTTGTGGCTGCTCCTGGAACCGCGGGTGTGGGCGGAACCTTTCAACTCCAAACCCTTTGTTTCGAAACCTTTCGCGTCCGCCGCTTTCTTCGCTTTCTCCACGTCATTGTCGTCCCCTTTTTTCCCGCGCGGACGGTTTTCGTTTTCCCGACGCGCCCACACAGAGCCGTTCTCGGCGCAACTCCCGATCACAGTCGTCCTGGTGTCGAAATCCAGTAACGACGCGAGCTCGTCGAACAGCGGCCGCACGACGTTGACCAAAAAACCGCTTTGGTGTCGCGCGAACACGTAGTCGAAGTTCTTCCGGTTGTGAAACGTGGTGACCGGAAAACCCAGCGTGCGTTCCTTTTCGCCTTGCTGGTAAAACTCCTCCATTATGCGTTTGCCCCAGGTGTCCGCGATTTGAATGGGCCGCACGACGTTGGTGAGATCCGCGCACTTCAACAGGAGCTGCGCTATTAGCTCGCGTTCACTTTGGCACGCGCCGGCCAGCGCGAATGCGACCCACGGCTCGTGGCGCGCGCCGTCCAAACTGGTTTGCGTGGCGGCGGTACCGCCGGAAGCAGTGGAGTTGGAAGTCGGGGATTGACCCTGGGTCAGGGTAGGGTCCGTGTGGGTGGGGTGGCACGTGTCAAACGAATTCGTCATCGCTTCGCCCGTATCGCAGTCCGTCGAATCCATCGCCCAATCCGTCTCCGCCTCGGCCGCGCGAAACGCGTCCCGCCGATCGCCAAGAAACGCGCGCGCTTTTTGGAACAAAAGCGAGTGCCGCGCCATGTCCGTCGCCAGAATCAGGGTGGTGACCAGGTCCTTGAACCGTCGCTTGTCCAAATCGCTCCCCAAAAAATCAACAATGCCGACCTCGGAATCTTCCAACAACTCGAACACCAAACCTAGGTGGAACCGCTCCAGGGCGCTTTCTTTGTGCGTCCTGTAAAGCGCGTGCCCGGCGTTTTTAAGAAACGCGTTGTTTAAACGGAAATGACCGGCGTCGTGCCCCACCGCGGCTAAATACAAAGCCAGAACCTCCACGTCATCAAAAACACCAGATGGCAGGCCTTTGTGAAGGCAGTGCGTCGCGGCGAGGACGTCCTGGTTTTTTATTATGTTTATTGGAGAGGGATTTTGGGTCAGAATTGGCGATATTTGTTTTTTTATCGCGATCCATTTCGCTGAACCGAAACGAGATCGAACCGATGGGAGGTGGTGGGTCTTCTTCGTTTGATTGGACACGCAGGGTACCCGGGTTTTCCCACATTCACCCTGACACTTACCGCCGCGTGCAGCGCGCAGTGGTACGGGTTCTCCACCGAGTACAAGTCCTCCAGGCGTTGCAACAAAGACTTGAACCTTTCGTCTGGAATGCCGAATTTCCCGACCAGCCCTTCCTCCTCGAAAATCGTGAACGCGATGTGCCTCAGGGAAACCCCCCCACTCTCCGCGAGTTGGAGCACGTCGTACTCCCAGTCCGCGGGGTTTGGGCCGTTATCGGACGCCATGCGAACCGGTCCACCCGACGGAACCGACCCGAACACACCGATCGCGCCCCAACCGTGTGCCGGTGGTCGGGGCGTGTCGGTCGGGGCGTGTCGCATGTAGACTAAAAAAACGAGAAGTGAGAGACGATTTGATTTGTCATACCCCAAATGGATACTTCTTTGAGAAAACCTGGCAAAATAAAGTGCTGACCACCAATCACAACGCGAATTAACCATGGTACTTGTAGGCGGACATCGATTCAAAAAGTCGGTTATTACGACTGGCTAAAACGTGCTGCCTTCGTCAGCTAAAGCTCACTTGTCCGAATTTTTCACATGGACATTCGTGGACAACGCAACACCCTACTCCTCCCCCGCGTCCTCCCGGTGCCCTGCCGCTTCATGTTCCTCCCGCATCTGCAACCGCATCTCCGCCACCGATCTCCGCGCTACGGACCCGCGGTGCGCGGCTTGAATTTTAATCGCGGCGCGCTGACTCGCGGCGTCCGCGCGTGCTTTGCGAAACGCGGGGTCGCTCCGCCGTCGTTTCTCGAGCCTCGCCAACCGTCGACCCTCCGCGCCACGAAGCGCGGCTTGAATCGAAACCGCCGCGGCTTGCTCAACCGGGGTGCCTTGGAGCTGCTCAGCCGTTTCCGCGAAGTCGGCTTCTATTTTCACGAGGCGAAGGGATGGGGAATCGGTGTTTTCGGAATCGGGTTTCGGCGAATCGATTGCCTCCTGTTTTTCTTCGGCACACTTTCGAGGAAGCGTCGCGCCGTGCTTCTGAGACGCACCGACAGACTCGGTTCGCGACAGATTCGCGTTTCGTTTCGCAACGAACTCGCGTCGCACAGCACGGCCTCGCGCCACGGCTTGAACCAGCGTCACGCGGTGGTGGTCGTAGTCGATACCGAACCCCGAGCCGGCCGAGTCCGCGACTTCTTTCTCGAGCGAGCGCCCGGTGCTGGGCGTTTCGTTTTCGGAATCGGCCTCGCCCTTCCCCGCCACCAAAGCCCGCGCCGACGCCTGCTGCCGCCGCACCGACTCCCGGTCACTCGCAGGCAGGGTGACCATCCCCCCAACCGAAGCGTTCGCACCGAGGGCTTGCGTTAGGTACTGCTGCGCGGTGGTTTGCGTAGCCGTGGAGGGATCGTTTGCCGAGGATCGAGAGTCACCGTCTTGTAAATCTTCCGATGCTTGAATCGCCCTCGTGGACGCAACCAAAGAGACGTGCGCCCTCGCCGTGACCTGCAACGTCCGCACGGCGTCGATGTTGCCGTCCAGCCTTGCGAGGTCGACATCCGCCGCCGCCGCAGACGCTTCCAGTAACAGAAACTCAAGACGCGCTTCCCTCTGCACAAAAGCTCGCGCCGCGGTTTGCACCAAACGCACTTCTTCGCGTTCGGGAGAACTTAAGCACGCGACGAGGTCTCCTTGCGCGAGTGGGGCGGGACCCGCGCCTTCACCACCCGTCACGTCCGCCACAACCGAAGTCGCCAAAGTCTTGTCCCGTAACTGCTCCTGAAGCGCCACTGCGTCCGCCGCTCGCCGCGCCAACCGTCCTCTGTGCGCCGCTTGAATCTTGTGCGCCGCGTGTCTTTCCTTTTCGCGTCTCGCGTTTAGCCGATCCACCGCGAGGCGCGTGGATTGGTACGCCGCGTTTCGGTCACCGTCGTTCGCGATGGCGAGAACGGAAAGCGCGTGCGACGTCGCGCGTGCGACGGTGACAAGTACGTCGTGCATAATTCCTTGCGTGCCATCGTCCGCAGGGCCATCCAAAGGGTCATCCAACGAATCAGAATCGTCATCCTCAAACTCCTCAACATCTCCATCCGAGTCGGTAAAAAACTCCTCGTCGGTTTCATCCGCCCGCAGCTCCGCGATGAGCGCGCGCCGGCGCGCGATGCCTTGCTGGAACGTCAGTTGGCCATGGACGCCTCGCAACAGCCGCTGTAGCAACACAACCGCATGAAACTCGGGGGCCATCTCATCCAACGGCGGCTCTAGTTCCGGTGTTTCAGGCCGCTCCACCCGCGACGGGCCGGTGTCTACTTTTTCATCCCGTAACTTCTGCCGGTCCGCGGCTATTTTGAGCGTCGCCTGCTCCGCCGTCGTCTCCGTCAACGGCGCGGGCCAAACCGCGCCAACCCCTCGGTCGCCCCCCGCGTGCTTCTTACTCAACTTCAAAGTCTCCGCGGTTTTATCAAGGCCTGTGAAATACAACGACTCCAGGCGCTCCGAGTTTGTCACTTTCGTCGCGTTACTGACGTCTTCGTTTTCCTCGTTTGAATTTTTTGAGTCATTGTCGTCGTCTCCAGTACTTCTTTGAACACCCCCCGTGACTCTTCGGTTGTGTAAATCAGCAGCCCGAATCGTCCGCCCCACGTCTGTTTCGCGACCAGGAATCGACCGCTCCAGGTCCAAAAACGTATCAAGCGCGCTGCGTCGGCGGTCGTCGTCGAAGGCGGTTTGGTTTTGAAACACGAAATCGGTACCCCTCTGCGCGACGCTGAACGTGTTCAACGGGTCCACCCGGCCTTCCCGTTGAAGCGGCGCGTACGCGGTCGAGGCGTAGGAGGCGTAGGATGACACGACACGCCCGGCTTGCTCTGCGAATACTCCTTCGCTCGCAATTTTTGACTCCTCCGTCGCGTGCGCGCGTCGCCGCTCGAGCTTGCGAAGGCCGCGAACTCGTTTCGTCTGCAGGGCGTCAAACTTTTTCCGTTTTTCGTCAAGCGCGCCCCGCAGCATGCGCTGCAGCCGCCGCTCCGCCACGCTCTCCGCCTCCATCTCCCGCGCGTCAATCGCGGATATCAGGACGTCAAGACGCGTTTCCTGCACAAGCGCTATTTCCCGCTCACGCTCCGCCCACTCCGCTTCTTCCCACTCCTGCATCAGTTGTCGGCGCAGGGGTAGGGATTCCGTGTCGCTAAGCGGAGGTAGACTCTGTTCGAACAACCGTTTCGCGCGCATCTTCCGTACGCGGTCGACATCGGCGGCCGACAGCTGTTCGCCGGTGTCGTACTTATTGTCAAGCAACGTCAGGACTTCGGGGCGGCCGTCCGGCACGGCGTGTTTTTCGTTTAGCGCTCTTTGCCGGGAACTCGGTCTTGAGGGGAGTACCACGCCGGGCGCGTACGGCACCGTCTGCGCTTCGCTTTCCCGGAAATCGGATTGCGTGCCTAGCGTTCGCGACGAAAACTTGGGGGGGTCGTGGAGTTGGCGCCGCCGGGCAAGAAGAAGCTCCATTTTTTGTCGCGCCACGTTTGGGTCCAACGCGGCGGTGCGTGAAAAGTCGTGCGGCACCGCGGTCCGAGGCGCGTGCGCGGGTCTTCCGGCCAAACGCTCCACGGGGCGCACCGCGTGTGGAGGCCGGTAACGGCCGGGGCGTCGAGAATTTGGCAACGATGAATTTGCCAATGACGTTGACGTCGATTGCGCCGCGCCCGTCGGAAACGATGAGGTCGCGTTTCCGAACGACGTCGAGACTGTTTGCCCATAAGACTGTTCGTTTCCCGCAGAGCCTCGGCCGGTCATTTCAGGCCGGAACGTTCGGGAGACGTGCGTTCCAGGCGCCAACGAGTCCCGGGTGCGCGTTCTGCGAGGACGAGAAAGGCGAGGTGCGAGGTGAGCTAAACACGGCAAAAAGAAATGGACGATGGGGACGCAATTCATCGTGCGCGAGACATGGATCTCGTCCCTACGTACCTCGTTTCGTGCGCGGGGTAGTTTTGCGCTTCCGCGAAGAAGTTCTCGGCGACGGGAACCGTTTCCGTGGTGTTTTGCGTCCGGGCCAAAGACCGGTAGTGGTCACGGGCTCCGGAAACGGTGTACACCGGGTCTGTTGTTTGGGGAACGCGTCGTTGGCGAGGGAAACGGGTCAGCGGTGCGGGTGCATCATCGACGGGCGGTCCGTGGTCCGCGTTGGGCATGTGCGCGCGTTACTCGCTGACGGGACGTGCCACTTTCACGAACGCGTACCGTAAAGCGCATCGTACGCGCGCGCGGCCTGCACCCGACTCATCCCAGGACCACAAGGGGCTTCACGCGCCAGCCCCTGTGGTCTTAATCGAGACGACGCAGGCCCGAAAGCCGAAACAGGAAAAAATATACGAAAATACCCCTCCGTTACCCTTCCTCGAGGCTGAAACAAAACACGTGGTTCAAATCCACCACGACGCCAGCAGCTCCTCCGCATTTCCGTCGCTCTCCACCCCGCGCCAGAGACACGGCGGATATGTTATGACTTTTGTTCTCCGCGGTCGAGTACGCCGCGAGAAAGAGCTACGACTGCGTGACGGGCAAGGACACCGCGGGTAGGTTTAATGGGTGCTGCGCGGGCGGCATCGCGGCACCGCCTGCGCACGTCACGGAGTACGACAGTAACCTGCCGCCCCAAAAAACGTTCGTTGGCAAGACCGTCGGCACGCACAACAACCACGTCGGGGTTCCCGCCAGGCACGTGGTGACTGGCACGCCCGTGGTGAGGTAAGGAAGCCTTGATGAGTCTTACGTCATGTAACTCGAGACCTTTCGGTAAAAACATGGAAAAAAACGCGCAGATTGATTTCGGCGCGCGGCGAGCGCTTCTCGACGCGACATGACGGCGCTTCATTTAAACGCCCCTCGAGGTACGGAAGTCGCCTGACACACTCGTAATAAGGTATATTACGAACGCATCGAACGAGTCTCGCGCGCGCGTGGAAATTAACAGTCGCGACGTAGTCTTTTGTAACACTAATTCTTTTCACATCTATCTAAGTTTCTCGAGAGACAAAGACAACCGGACAAAGAGACAAGACGTCATCATCTTGATCATTGCCACCGTCCCTTCGGCGTCGGTTTCTTCCTTACGAACCCGAACGCGGAAAGGGTCCTGGTGTACATCGAATGCTTTTTCACGCCAGATTCCGTTTCGGGAAGCGGAAAATTGGGTCAAAACAGTCTCCAGCACGCGCTGCTTGTTTTCTGTCAGGAACGCAGTCACGTCGTGCGCCGGAAAAGACCGCGAGACGCGGGAGGGACGCGCCGAGCTCCGTTCCCGGGATGACGAGTAACGGGCGACGAAGGGTGTGCGGGAAGGGTTCTGGGGAAAGGCTTCGTCGCGTCGGCTTCGTACGGTAGCTTTTCTTTGACGAAAGTCACGAAACGCTTGACGGGTGAAATAATTTTGCGCCTCGCAAACGGCTCTGCGTTCCGCAAAAGAGCCAATGAAACGCGGGCATTTGTTAAAGGCAAATCCTCCTTTGGTGTTTTGTTTGTTTTCGCTCGTCATCACGTACGCACTTCCCGTCGCACGTATCTCGTATACCCGCACTCTCCACACAAAAATGGCCGCCATGACCTCCACTTTCCTCGGCTCCGCCGTCGCCATGAAGGCCGCCGTCAAGGTGACCAGCAAGAAGACCGTCGCCCCGGTCGCGTCCCTGGACGGCCTGAAGAAGGTGCGCATTGATTGGCGTGGCGATCGAGAGAAACCTATCCCGCGATGTCGCGGATGCTGTCGCGTCGTGCGTCGATGTCGTTCAAATTGCGCGACTCGAATCTCGGCGTTTGCGTAGCCGGATTCTAGTGTGCACACCCGCGTCGCTTTGGCCTCTCGAAGAATGGCTCGCGTAGTGATCAAACGGAGTGGTACTCGCACCCACGGACACCAGGGTTGCCCAACAAAAATCCAATTGAGCAAAAACACTGACGTCCCTTTCTCTGCTTTCGTCATCCCATCTGCAGGCCGCCGTCGTCGGCGTCGCCACCATCCTCATGGCGTCCCCCGCCTTCGCCGCCACCATCAAGCTCGGCGGCGACAACGGTGAACTCGGTTTCTACGTAAGTAATTGTCTATACCCGCGGTCGCACAGACCAGCACGCGCGTTCCACGGGGCGCGCGTCGACGCGGATCCATACCGGTTTTGCGGACACGTCAGCGTGGAGGCCGAGTTTGCGGGTTTTCAAGACTGTTTAGAGTACCCGGAATCGATTTTTGCCGATTTTTGCCACTTTTCTTTGAATTTTTCCTCAAAGTATTTCCAACTGACCCTCTCCCTCCCCTCTTTCCACCTCACAAAACAGCCCAACAAGATCACCGTCGCCAAGGGCGAGACCGTGGAGTTCGTCAACAACAAGGCGTTCCCCCACAACGTTGTTTTCGACGAGGACAACGTCCCCGCGGGCGTCAACGCGGATGCGATCTCGCACGAAGATTACCTCAACGGCCCCGGCGAAAAGGTCACGAACAAGTTCGACACCCCCGGCACCTACGGCTACTACTGCGAGCCCCACCAAGGCGCGGGCATGCAAGGCACCATCATCGTCCAGTAAATCGAACGTCGATTTCGTCGAATGATGCGCGGTGGGAGATTTCGTGGATTTCCCGCGCGCCTTCTCGCAGCTTCGCGTCGATGTTGTATTAAACTGTGTGAATTCTTTTGTGTAATACGACGAGACGCGCTTTCGCTACGACAGTCAATCTCTCTAGTCTCGCTAGCACACACTAGTCTATCTCTCTAGTCTATCTCTCCTTCTCTCCTTTGCGTTTTTTCGTCCCATCCGCGTAAGTCCTTCCCTCCTCACCGCTGTTCCAAACTAACCGCTTCAAACACCAGGGCGTTGTCGAACGGGTCGGCTTCCTTCACCGCGAGGGTGACAAAATCGCCGATCCGCGCTCGGCGCTTCGTCGCGGTCTCCACCGGTGCTAGCTTCACCGTCCGCTCGATCCCCGTTTCCGTCAAGAAACCAACCGCGACGCGTTGCTCTTTTCGCGCCCATTTCGAGATGACGGCGCGGTGTGTTTTTCCAAAACCCGCCGTGGCGAACCAGTAGGTCTGCCAGAAGTTCGTCGCGTCACGCGTCGCGGACCGCAAATCCGAAACGACCTCGTTCACGTCATCCAGCAAACCTTTCAGCGAGGGTTCGTCAAACGGAAGCGGTTTTTCGCACGCGCCGTTTTGCCGCCGCAGGAACTGTTTGATTTGCGCGTGCGCGACTAAATCAAGGTACCGCCGGATCGGCGAGGTGACCTGGACGTACGTGTCAAGCCCTAGCCCGGCGTGCTTCGCCGGTTTCGTGGTCACGAAAGCGCCCCGCATCTGCCCTCGCTTCGCGATTTCGGTTGGGACGCCGGCGACGGCGAGGCCTTTCTCGGTTTCGGGTTGATTCCGAGTGCTCGCCGAGTTTTGCCCCCGGTACGGCAGCGCCAAACCGTTCGCCTCGCCGAACTTCCCCACTAAGTTCCCGGCTAAAATCATCATCTCGGAAACGATTTGGGGGATGTCCGTGGGTTTCTCCGCGACGAACAGCTTTACGTCGAGAAATTGTCTTTCCCGGTCCCGAACCGCGTTGGCGGCGCGTTCGCCGCGGTTGGAAAAGGAGGAGGAGTCTGACGAGGAGTCGTCTGAGGAGTCACCTGACGCGTCTTCTGATCCGTCTTCCGAGTCCTCGGATGCGTCGTCTGACAATACCAACTCATCCGAGTCAATAGTAGGTGTGTTCCGTCGCACCACGCACACCGACTCTGGGAGGTCAATCAAAACGGCTCCGTTTTCCATTCGCGTTTTGCGCAGCGCATTCGCGACTCGTTTCAGCAGCGACAACGGACCTTCGTTTTCGTGCCCCGACTCTTCCTCGCTTCGCAACATGGAAAGCGCCTCTTGTTCAGTCACCGCATGCGTCACCCTGACCACGGAAGGCCCGATCCAGTACTCCGTCACCTCGCCGTTGTCCGTGTTCACCACCGCGGTGATGGACAGCGCGCACTTGTCCACCCCGGGCGGGCCCAAGCTCATCGGGCCGTCACGGCCGGCGATTGCGAATGGAAACATGGGCACCGTTCCATCCGGGGCGTACGCCGACGCGCCTCTTTGGCGAGCGGACGCGTCCAATATATTGGAATAAACACCGGCGTCGTACAAACTGGCATCCTCCGCAACCGGCGACCACCGCGACGCGTCCGCTACGTGTATCCAGACGCGAACTTTGCCATCCGCCGTCGCCTCGGCGCCAATGGCGTCGTCGATTTCTTGTGTATCGCGTCCGTCGATGGCGTACGCGGTGAGCCTTGTTAAATCCTTTCTCGTGTCCTTGTCAAGGTCAGGAGGAGCAGTGACCGTACCACTGGCTAAACCTTCCGCGTACAAATCCACCCGTGGTTCGAACCCCACCGGAATCTCCCACCGCCTCCAGCTCAAGTCCTCGTACCCGTCCCACCGCCCGATGGAAACTAAACAATCCCGCGCGCTCTTCTCCGACGAACGCATGCCCAGCTTTTGAGTTTTGCCAGGAAAGTGTCAGTTTTGTGTGGGAAAACAGGAAGGCGGATTTGGAAGTGCAATTACCCACCTTTTGCAGCGCCTGCTTGGCGCACGCGAGCTGTCCTTGGGTGTACCGGCCGCTTCCCAGGGCGTACGCCTCCATGGATTGTATTGACCGGGTGATGTGCAGCTTCGCGGCGGTTTGCGATTCGGTTTGCAAATCCGCTGTGGCGCCGTCGCGAGATTCGAGATTGCACGATTCCACGAATGTTTCTTTTGCGGGTTTTCGCGAGGACGGCAAATCAATCGCGTCCCGAACAACTCGCCACGCCTCGCGCCTTTGCTCATTCTCCTCATCCTGCTCATCACTGCGAGCTGACATGATCTCCACGTCCTTCCCAGACCTCGCCGAGAACCTTCCTTTGGAGTGCGGTGAGAAAAACGTAACCCCGTTCTTCGAGGAAAGCAAAACGTGTGCCGCGTACGAAGCGGCGAAGCGTTCCTGTTCGGTTTCGTCGACCCCCGTGGTTTTTTCGACGAAAAACGGAAACCCGGCCGCCAACGCCTCCGCCGCGACTGGTGGGTTTCCACCCGATGGGATTCGAACCAAGGACCCATCGCTGTTTTCGGTTGTTTCGTATTGCGGTGATGGCAACGCGTCAGACTGTTTACTCAATGCTTTCTCCCAAGCCTGACGCAAAGCCGCTCCGTTACCTTTCTCGTCTTCATCTACCCAATGTCGAGCGAGTTCAGTAGCTTTTTTCAACCGCCCCCCGAACCGCGCTTCGAAGGACCTTTTCCCCGCTTTGGTTGATAAATCGAAAGCACAATTAACCCCCGTTCTCGAGTCAACACTCACGGACGGGAACACGCACTCGAACACGTTCAGGACGTGTTTCAGCTCCACCTTGTCCGCAGTGCCGTCGCCGTCCGTGACTTGTAGTAACCGCCGGAACGGCGCGCTCGTCACGACCGCCAGTTTCGGAACGCCGCCCTTACAATACGCCACGGCCTTGCCGATCGCGACGTCGTCCTTGCCGAAGTAGTTCCTTATCTTGGTGGTGTACTGTCGGGAGGGCCGGTTGCCGCGCAATGGTTGATGGCGCTTATGCGTGAATAACCGACCCGGCTCGCCCGCGATTGATTGACTTTTTCGAAACGACACAACCTTGGTCGCGGTGCCCACTGGTGCATGTTGAAAGGCGGCGGCGTTCGGGTTGACCCATCGCGAAAGGCTCGTGAACCCTCGAGTGGGGTTTGGCACGTTGCTGACTCTTGCTCTTGTTGTACCAGCCTGGCAACCCACTTGCCACGCCCTCACGCCGTGGCTAAAACCGGACACACACCGAGTAGCGCCCCGAGTACTCGATGCCCGCTCGCGGGGTGAAAACAACACGGCGCGCGATACAAGCATCGGGAAGTCGTGTACCGAGCAAGACGCAGGTAACACACGTCGCACGCCGTCGCGTACCCGGTCCGCCGCGCGCATGCACCGCGCCAAGTGTGTCTCGGTCGCGGGCTCAGTCGCGGACGACGGCCGGTCGCGTGGCGTGCGATGAGCTCGGGGGCGTGTGCGTGTGGTGTGCGACTCGGCGATTGCCGATTGTTTGTTCCACGTTTTCGTGGCGGCCAAAATTTTCGACCGGCGTCTCCAACGAACGCTCACATGTGACATGTCAGCATCCTCCGTCACTTCCCCCTGCCCCTGGCCCCTCGCCGACGCAATGTCTCGAGGCCCCGCCCGCCCCCCCGCGCTGTACCGCACCGCTTCTGGTAAGATGACCCTGGTGCCACACAACCAAGACGCGAAATCCGTGGTGGGTAGATACACGTCGGTGTTCGCGGTGAAGCAGTGTCAAGTTCCCGATACTGAAGCCGCGGCTGTTGACGAAGCGGCGGCGGGACCTATTGGCAGTGAGGGGCACGCGCATTTACGGCTTTTAACCGGGAACCGGGGAGGGAGTTTCAAAATCGGGGACAAGGCGGACTTCAATCGGTCGGTGGCGAACCACCGGGACGCGCGGATTGGGAGGGTTGGGGGTGACGTTGAAACAGCTTCGCGAGGAAACCGTTGACCTGTAATTTTTTCTAGTCCCATTCTACACATCAGTCGTCGTCACTTCGTCACGGACGCGACCCGCATGGCGTCGGCGTTGCAGCCCACCCGTGTTCGTCTCGCGCCGCCGCCGGTTGGGGTGGTCACGAACACAGGACGATGGCGTGTCCGTGGGAACTCGCTACGACCTCGTGCGGTACCAACTCGCGCATCATCCGCAGATTCGACCACCGAAATCGACGTGTCCTCTCGAAACCTCGCCGTGCTTCTCGGGACTTCGTTAGGGGTCTCGACGAGGGCGAGCGAGTCTACCAGACTCAAAATCGATGCTGAAATCGCACGCCTGGAACGCCACCCCGGCCCAGAGGCTCCAATAGCCTCGGACTTGTTGGATGGAACGTGGGTTCTGCGATACACCACTTCGCCTGGGACTGTTTCTGCAATTTCTGGTTGGACAACAATCGCGGGCGCGATGACTGACGTGCGCCAGCGGTGCGAACGAAACACAAACTCAACAGACGTCACGGTGACGAACATCGTCACCGTAGACGTACCACCCTTCGCCTCGTCAGTGCAAATCACGCAAGTGTTCGTGGCGGTTTTGTTGAGCAAACGGCGTTGGCGAATCGAACTGCGCAGGTCGGACGTCGACCTGCGGCGGTCGCGAGGCAAAAATAAAACAGAATCAGAATCGAGCCCGAGCGTCGCCGGCGTCTTGGTAAACTTCTTTGACCCTCTTGGTGTCATTAAATCACTAGCAAAAAACTTCGTCACTGAGGAATCACCAGGAAAGTCTCTTTTTAAACTCACGCAGCCCTTGGAAGGCGCCTCACGTCCGCCGCCGAAGCAGCAAATCACAACGCACGTTTCAAAAACGTGGCGCGTGGTGCGGGAAACGAGCGCGGCGGACGCGGTGTCGGTGTACTCGCGGTTAGGTAAACAGTCAGGCAACGACAAAGAACCGTGTGATGACATGGATAGTCGTAGCACTCGATGATAGTGGATCGCGAAGTGCAACCGCGAAGTGCAATACTCGAGATGATACCAATACTCGTCTTAAAATAACAATACAACACGTCTCAACACTTTCGCCGCACTAACAATAACAACCCGTAGTCTCATCTTCGCCCCGGTCGTCGCGCGCGGACGACTTTCCGGCCCGCGGGTGCGGCGTCACTGGCGCCTAGTGCCATTGACGGCGCCGCTGCGCTTGTGCCAAAGGTGAACGACGCTGGTGCGCCTGCGCTCGCCGGCGCCGCGGCAGGCGCGGCTCCAAAGCTAAAAGGAGCCGGCGCGCCTGCAGGCACCGCGGGCGCAGCGGCTCCAAAGCTAAACGGAGCCGGCGCATGCGCAGCGTCCGTCTTTGCCTCCACGTTTGGAGCGCCACCGAAACTAAACGGTGCTGAAGCAGTCGTAGTCGCCGCCGCGTCCGACCCTCCGAACGTAAACCCTCCAGGGGCTGTTCCAGTTGAGTGGGCGGTCGAGCTGCCACCGCCGAACGAGAACGCCACCGCGGGTGCGGCGGCAAACTTCGCGTCGTCCTCGCCGCCGGCGTTTCTTTTCTTCGAAGCAGCACTTACCGTCGTCCCGGTTTTCCCGCCGTTGAACTCACGCAGCGCCGCGCCGAGCAACGAATCGTCCTCGTCGGTTTGGCCCTGCCTCGATTTCGAGCGGCGCGCGGTGCTTTTCTCGGGCTGAGTGCTGCTTGTGTCCCCGAACGAAAACGCACCGGGGATAAGACCCGGGGGCGTAGTGATTGGAAGCGCGTTCGCGTCGGTCGCGAAAGAACGGGACGGAGCGTAACTCGCGCCGGTACTACCGTCGGTACCTCCGTGGTTTTGATCGGAAGGTAAATCCGTAAGTTCCGCGGTCAAAACGTTTCGGTCACACGTGGGTCTTGGAAGCGATAAATTATGCCGGCCGTGTTTGTTGTGTCCGCTGGTGCCGCCGAGACGGTGCAACGGTCGTGGTAACCGTGGTCTCAATCCAACCCCCGGCGTCGTCATTCGCAAACGACCCGGTTGGCGGGTACCCTGGACTTTCGGTAAACGATTCGTGTTTCCAGAAGTACACGCCGGACGCGTCGTGTTTCCCGTAGTATACTTCGTGTTTCCCAGAGTATACAAGGAAAGCACGTTTCCAAGTGACGGCCCTATGCCGACGGCCATGAGGAGTTCGGCGGTGCGCTTTCGTTTTTTGGAAGCGCGCGACTCGTCCGTGTCGTCGTCGGCGTCGCCTTCGGTTGACAAATCGCGTCTGCGCTTCCCCCCGTCCACGGAAACACGGTAGCCCACGTTCATTCCCCTGCTCAAGATGCCTTTGATTTTGAGGTTGCCGTTGCCGTGGCCGTGACCGTTTCCAACTCCGAACGCGGCAGAGGCGGTGACCGACTGATCGGGGATGGCGTGCGGCGCATCACCCGCAGGATGCTCGTTCCAATCGTCACGGTGGGATTCGTCCCGATCAATTGGTTCGGCGCCGCGTTTTCGCGTTGCCGGCGGCGCCACCTGCGCTTCACGCGCGAACCTTGTCGTGATTCGGCTCGCGTCCGCACCAGTCGCGGGCCCGCGAGTCGCGACTGTCGAAGTGTGCCGCGAATATCCATCGTGATGAGACGCGGGGGCTTCGTACGATGACTTCGTCGGTGTCGGATTGACATCACTCGGACTCAGACTCGTCTTCTTCGCGTTGGTGGGCGAAAAAACAAGCGTCTTCCTCGCCGCGTCGTCACCGGACATCAAAAAATGAGCCAAGTACCGACGCGCAGCTTGTGCGGTTTGCGTCACCGCTTCCATTCCGATTTCCGGGACGCGCACACAAATCCCCTCCAAGTGCCCAGCGCGCCGCCGCGCGCGTCGCAGTGCGGAGGCGATTCGGTGCGGTTGAATTTCTCGTTTCAACATATTTTTTACAAAAAAACTACTCATAGTCTCACTAGTGTACTGAGTAAGTGTATGTTTCCCTACCGTCTCACACCATCTCGCTCATCCCGATCTTGGGCTTGGCGTACATCTCGTTGAGCCTTTCCTGTTCCTCCTTGAAAGCCTCTTTACTTCCGAAGCGAAACGACCTTCCTCCCGAATGCGTTTGCCCGTGAGCGTAGTCGTTTGTTTCCGCGACGTCCCTCGCCACCGCTTTCCGCGCCGCCGCGGTCGCCGCCGCGAAACGCCGACCTTTCGCGAGCATGTCCTCGGTGGTTTCCATCTTACCCGGCTCCTGGCCTTTCAGGCAACGAATTTCACGCATCAACGCCTTGCAGTGGTCGAACTGCGTAACCCCAAGCTTGGGAAGTGAGTCGAAGGTTAACATGTTGAGCTTACCTCCGTGCACGTCGTTGGCTTGGAATGACAGTCGGTACGCCGCGAAGCCGTTTTTTTCCAGCCAATCCCCGACTTCAAAACAAGTCCAGTGCTGAAACTTCGATAGCGACGCCGCCGCGGCCGCGGCGTCGCGTAAAGCCCGTTCCCGGCTCGCCGTGGATGCCAAGATGAACTGCCAGAACTCGTCGAACGTGACCCGCGAGTCCCCATCCTCGTCAAGCGTTGCGTAGATTTGTTTATCCGAAACCGACCGGTCCACGCCCAGCGCGTGCCAGTTTATGTCAGGATTCGCCAAAGCTTCCTGGACCTGGCGCGATGGAGAAGAAAGTGTCAGTGCCTCGGGCCATGTGTATACGTAAACAGGGAAGAGGGAATAACAATCCCTTTGCAGGAATGGTATGCGCAATCGGTACGGCGGAGTTTGGTGATTGGGAAACTTCGTGTAAGTACCTCGAGCCGGTCCAACACGCCGTCGCCGGAAACGTCGATGGCTTTGAAGTGCGCGTACGCCCGTTTCAACTCCGTCTCGGTGGGGCTCCGCGTCGCCCCAATCAACAACCAGAACTCGTGGAAACTAACCTGGCCGTTCCCGTCCGCGTCCGCGAGCTTCCAACAACGGTCCAACATCTGCCGCGCGTCGTACGAATCGTTCCCTCGAATCAAATCGGAGTGTAGGAGCCCGTCCAGTAATTCCCCGTGGCTCAGGAAACCGTCCCCGCTCGTGTCAAGCCGCGTGAACACCGCCCGTAACGTCTCCTCGCTGAACGCGGTGCCGCTCATGGTGGACGGAGGGAAACGCCGCTGAAGCGGTCCGCACCGACCCGACACCGCCCGACCGCGGGCACCACAATGAAGCGAGGGCAATTTCGGCGGGAGCTCGAAACAACGACAAGTGTCGAAGTCGAAGTTTCGCGAAACTTGGAATCGGCCGTTTGCGAGATTCTCGTCGAAGAACCGCCGCGAGTCTTCCTCACACCTCTCACGCGCGCGGCACCCGAAATGCCACCGAAACCCCGTCGCCCGGGAAAGGCGACGAAGTTCAAGTCGAGGGTGGCGCTTGGCAAGCGCAACAAACCCGACGGCCGGGTGTTGCAACCGCCACGGAAACGCCGGTGCGTTGGAGATTTCGGGTTCGAGGGATGATTTAGATTAGGCTGAGTCGCAGTTGGTTAATTGAAAGGGATGCCTCTATAAATACAAGCGCAACGCTCGGCACCCACCAATCACCCCGGCACCCACACCCTGCTGCCCACGCTTCGTTCCGTTTTCGGGTACTGCGTCAGCTCACCCGGTGCGGTGCTGGTGTGCGTCGTGGCGTTGGCGCCGACCACGTTGCGGTGAAAGCTCAGCGGCTGCGTGGAGCCGCGGTGGGTAAGGTCCTCTTTGTGCCGGCTGCTTGCAAGCCCGGTGACGCCAACGATTGATTCGTGCGCGGTCTTGACGCCAGGCGGGTCCACGATGAAGTTTCGGTCATCCACGTGAGGGTTCGGGGACAGGTAGTGTCTCGTAAACGCCCGGGAAAACATCCGCTTACCGCCGCCAAAGTAGGAACCGGGCGACAACGCCGTGACGTCCGCCAACAGTTCCGTTAGCGAACCCGCGTTGGTGTAGGACGACCGTTCGAACCCGTCCGGTAAGGGCGAACCCGCCGGGCGGGGTTTCTGGTCTTTGTATTTGGTAATGTCACCGTTCCGCAAACCGTCCCTCCACGTTTCTTTGTACTTGGCGATGGGCGCTTGTTCCGCGATGACGTCCACTGCGCGTGTTTTCTTGGTCGTCGGACGAAGCGCCGTCATGTTCTGCTGTTCCCTCCACAACCCGTTCACGACGTTGGGCTTGTTTTGGGATGAGTTTTGTGATGAGTTTTGCGCGCTGTGCGCGATCGCTTCAGCCACGCCAACCGTCTTGAACTCGGGAGAATCAAGGTACGACGCGTACGAAGGCGAAACCCACTCGGGCTTTTGGGGCTGTTGGTTGGCGCTCGGGCTTTTTCGAGCTCCGCTTCCCGGGCCGCTCCCGCCGCTGACGTACCCGGCTTCGAAGGTGTGGCCACCAAAAATGTGTGTTGTGCCTCCAGGTGACACGCGTCGCAACGCCCGTCTTCCCGTTGCAGGCCTTGTCAACGACAAATCCATCCGCATCTTCATCGCGTCCAACTCCGTTCGCAGGCGCGCCATTTCCTGCTTCTCCGCGTTTCGTTCCAACGCCGCTTTTTCGCGCGCCTCAAACTCCTCCCGCGCCCCTTGTTCCTCACTCACCTGCCGCGCGACAATCACGGCGTCGTCCGCCATCTTCGCGTCCGCAACGCTGGCGCCGAAAATAGCGTCGAACTCGTGTCTGTCCAGCTCCCGGTCCCCGTTCTCGTCCCATTTACTGAACATGGAGACTAACCGGTCCTGGTCCACGACGCCTTCGCCCAGCCCTAACGTCTGCGCCAAAGCGGGTTCCTTACGCACCCCGATGATCATCTCCCGGACCGTAACCGTACCGCTGTTGTCCTTATCCAGGAAAGTGAAAATTGCATCCACCGCGGTCTGGTCACCGGTCCTGGCTAAACCCGCGGTGGCGGTCGCGTTCTCCAGCGAGCGCGTTGCAGGCGGAGGAGGAGATGCTGGTTTCGGCGCGTCGTCGTCGCTACCGTCGCTACTGCACGAACCGTCAACGGTCTCACCATTAGCCCTCAACACGTTCGTCACGCAACTTCGCGCGAACTCCGTGACATCGAAGGCATCGTCACCTCGCGCGATTTCGAACTCGAGGTTTTCCGCTTTTTCCGCCGCCGACCGCATGGACGCCGGAAGCACGAACTTGGAAACCGTTTTGATCATCTTCGTAAACTCGTCAAGACAAAGCTCGTTGTTTTGGTCGGAGTCATGCTCCCAGAAAAGCCGCGCGATTCGATCCAAACTGCCGTCGTGTTGCGACAAAATTCGTGACGCCAGCCCTAGCGTTTCTGCCAGGGACCCGTCCTTGCGCATGGCTTTAACCAGCTCACCGATTGAAACCCCGCCCGAGTTGTCCACGTCCAGCTTCTTGTGAAGCGCCGCGATGAGCTCGTCGCGGACTTTTTCAAGAGACGCATGAGCAGCCGCTTCCAACGCGTGTCTCTCCTCCTCCTCCTTTAATCGTACTGCCTCAGCTACTTCAGCTGCTTCTAAAGAAACTCGCTCGGCTTCAATCTCCGCGACCGTTTGCCGCGCCAGCGTCACAGGGTCAACCCCATCCTCCTCCTCCTCGGATTCGGAAACCCCGGATTCGGATTCGGAGTACTCGGAATCGGGACGCGCATTCTGATCACCCGACCTCAAGCCACCCAATCCCTCGCTTTTGCGCGTTTCCTGCTCTCCCATGATCTCCGCCTCCTCCGCAGTGCCCGCGGCGTCCATGTCTCGCATCAACCGTTGTTGCTCCGGGGTCAAATCTTTCATCGTGTCCGAGGTCGCCAAAGGATTGACCGCGACCCTGCGCCGCGTCTTGGCGACCTTCTTTTTCGCCGCACCGAACATCCCCATGGCTGCGAAGTGCTTTCCCCGTAAAACGGAGAGGTGACGAGACGCGCGGGCTCTTTTGACAGCCGCGTCACACGAACCCACGCGAACTCGCCTCGGACGAGACGCACACGACACGCGAGGCGAAGGGCGGCAACGGCGCGGGTCGATTCTGAATTTGCGAATTGCCTCGGACTCTGTTCTTGAAATCTCTTTCGATTCACAAAACCATTTTCGGAAGCCCCGACGCACAACGACGCGCACACGACGCGCACAGGCAACCTCGACGATGTCTTCCAACGCGACACTCGGTGTAGAAACTCGCGCGCGAAACAGAAAGCGCGAGCTCCGCGTTGCTAACACGGCGGATAACAAGGGCGAGGCCTTCCGCGGCCTTCCCAACCACCTCGTCGTCGCGCACATTCTCAAATCTGACTATTTCGACGACCCCGCCGATTTCGCACGGCTCCCAGCGGTGAGCCGCGCGATGCGCGACACAGTGGCGGCGACGGGGGTTCGGTTTAAGGATATTGGTGAATATCGCGCCGTGAAGCTCGGATGTTTAAGCGCGTTGAAGCGCCTGCAACGGGGAGTTCGCCTGTCGCGTCAACAATTCCTTTATCAGGCAGCGGCGAGCAGCGGACAGCTCGAAGAGTTGAAGGCGTTGCGCGAGAACGACACACCGTGGGACACAGACACGTGCTGGAGGGCGGCGGCTGGCGGGCACCTCGAGGTGATGCAGTGGGCGCGCGAGAACGGATGCCCATGGAACGCAGAAACGTGCACGTCTGCGGCACAGGGCGGGCACCTCGAAGTGCTGCAGTGGGCGCGCGCGAACGGATGCCCTTGGGACGAGGACACGTGCACGTCTGCGGCACAGGGCGGGCACCTCGAAGTGCTGCAGTGGGCGCGCGCGAACGGATGTCCTTGGGACGAGGACATGTGCACGTTTTTGGCGCAGGGCGGTCATCTCGAAGTGCTGCAGTGGGCGCGCGCTAACGAATGCCCATGGAACGCAGCCACGTGCGTGGAGGCGGCATCTGACGGGAAACTCGAGGTGCTGCAGTGGGCTCGCGCTAACGGGTGCCTATGGAACGCAGAAACTTGCGCGGGGGCGGCGTTCAGCGGGCACCTCGAGGTGCTGCAGTGGTTGCGCGTGAATGGATGCCCGTGGGGGGCACATACGTGCTGGTCCGCGGCGGAAGTGGGGCACCTTTAGGTGCTGCAGTGGGCACACGCACACGGCTGCCCGTGGAGCGCACACACGTGCATGATGGCGGCAAAGGGCGGACACCTCGAGGTGCTGCAGTGGGCGCGCGCTAACGGGTGCCCGTGGGACAACCAAACACTGCTAGAGGCCCGGGAAAACGGTCATTCCGAGTTGGAAAACTGGGCGATAGCGAACGGCTGCCCCGAATGAAGGTGTTGAGTGAGATTCAATACTATTCTGCTTATTGATTAGTCTATTGGTTGTACAAACCCTCCGCCCGGCCGCGAAGCGTCCTTTTCGTTTTCAGCGACGCGCCCCGCGTCTCGGCGACCCTACCCGCCCAGACCCACGCATCCGACTTCGTCACGTCGCTCTCCAGCACCGCCCTTACCGTTTCGTCGCACCCGGAAAACGCGGCCCACTCCATGGCGGATATTGGGCGAGGTTTCGATTTCGGAGAAACGCGCGGCGAAACCGGGGGTGACTTTTCTTTTTCGATGCGCGTTTTTGAGTTATTTTTGCGTTCCCGCGACGCCCCCGCCAGGATTCGAACCACCGCGGCAGATCCACACGAGGCCGCGGTTTCCATCGCGGTCATACCGGACACCGGGTGAATCGCAGCAAGATCCGCCCCGATCGCGGTGGCCTTTTCCACCGCGTGTGCGTTGCCCAAGCGGCACGCCGCGAAAAGCGCGCCACTCGCGGCGGCGGTGGTTTTCGGCTTTTCGACAAAGTCCGACAAAGTCCGTCCCGGTTCGAGGGCATTTAGTGTGCAAGTTCCGCAAACTGACGTTCGAGAAACATCGCATACTCCAGGATCAGAGATCACAGACGAATTTACTTCGTCGTCCGTGTCACAGACGCGAAACACAGACTCGATTATTGCCGTGTCACCCGACCTCACCGCCAGAACCAGGGCGTCGACGGTAACACGCGAGGCCGGTTTCAGCCGCAAATCCGAGTGGAAACACGAAACCTGCCTCGACGGCGAAGCGTTTTCCGCGCCGTTTTGCGAAGTGGACGTTTTCAAAGACGGAGTTACCCGCAAAGTCGTCGGCCGGTTTGGAGACGTCGACGTTTTCAAAGACGTAGTTACCCTCAAAATCGGCCGGTCAACCCGGTTCCTTTCATCAACCTCAACCTTCGCGAACGGGTCCGCCTTCTGTCGCATCAACGCTCGCACTGACTCCACGCTCCGGGCGATAATCGCGACGTGCAGGGGCGTGTACCCACGGCCGTCGGTAAGAAACGCGACGCCTGGATCTGCCGTTAACATCAATTGCAGACTCGCAAAACTGTTTGCCGACGCCGCGACGTGCGCCGGTGAGCTTTGTTTTCTCTGGGAGTGTAAAAGAAAAGGGTCATTCGTGAGTCTTTTAGCGGTAAGACTTGCGTAACTGCACTCCACACAGGGCATCAAACAGTGTTGGATTTGGGAAATCCAATACGTACCCGCGCGTCGGCTTCAATCGAAGCGTTCTCGCCGGTAAGATCGCCGCCAGCCACGGTTCTATACCCTGGGCGGAAGGAAACCCTGGGCGAGGCGCCTAATGCGAGCAACTCGTTGGTAACGGACGTGCCATCCCTGGTGGGTCGACTCGAGGCGCGCGCCAACGGCGTGCGCGGAACGTCCGAAGTCAGCGGTGCCGACCACGCGACGTCGAGACACCGCTTTGCTTTTGCCGCGGCTGAACTCTTCGGGTTGTTTGCAAGCCACTCGTTCCCATCCGCCCCCCCCCCAAAGGCTTTCACGAGTGAAGGCTTAGGGAGCGTTTTTACTAAAAACACAACCTTCAGAGTTTCGAACGACGTTGAAACTTGTTCGCCGTCGCCGTGTTGCGCGGCGGTGTGCAGTTTCCGAATCGCCGACTCCAATTGCGCGCTGGCTTCCCATTCCTCCAAGTGCCCCGCATCCACCAGTCTCGCGACTAGCCGCACGGAGGTGGTGGCGTTGCCGAAGACGGAAGCAACTCGTGATTTTCGTGAAATCGGAGTACCCGTGTTGCACCGGACTGCGGGCACCCAGTCGCCCACGTTACGCACGGATAACCGGTCCACGAACGCCGGGTCTAAATCGCCGTCTGGAAGCAAGTCCGTGACGCACAACGTGACTTTCGCGAGCGAGACGGGGGTGGGAGGTTTTATTAAGGGTTGATTTTCGGTTGAATTGCCAGCTGCTGCATTTGATGTAGGCGCGGTGGATGTAGAAGCAACCCCTTGCTCGTTCCCACTTCTCGATGAGTCAATCCCCTCTCCCATCACGGTCACGTAAACGTCGCCGCTCGCGCCGTCCGCGTGGAAGAAAATCTCAAACGAAGTAGCCCCTGATTGTTTCGGTTGCGGATTCGGGGCAGGCGCGGCAGGGGTTGTTTCCAGGAAAGAAGAACCGCACTCGACTAAACAAAAAATATCCCCGAAACCATGTGGGGCGTTGCGCGCGCCGAGCACGTCCAGCCTTAATTTCTTTCCAACCAACCGTTTGTCCACCGGTTTCGGGGGCGCCGGTTCTGGAGAGTGCGGTGTTTCCTCATCCAGCTCGGAATCGCTGTGCACAGGTGTTACTTCATTCGAATCAGTTGGCGTGGGCGGTTCGGGTGACGGCGTTCGTTGTGCAACGACCACGTGGTAGCTGGTTTGTTTCGGTGCGGGTCTGCGTAACTTTAGCTCTGGAGTGGTCACTCGTCTCGGCGGTGCGGGTGCGCCTGCTGGGGACTTGGGGGAGCCCGGGGCGATTTCGTCGTTCACGTCTGGTGCAGGTGGCTCGGTTGTTTCGAGAGTGTCTCCATCGCCCACCAAACCCTCGCTCTCGAAGCTCCCGTCCAACGATTCGCGCGCTGCCGGTGAGTCGCCTCCGGGAAGTATCTCGGCAACATCGGCACCACCCGAGACTATTCGCGGACCCGTGTCTCCCCCGACACCACCGCCGTCGCCCGAAGCAGACACATCAACGATTTGCTGACCAGACCCCGCGTTACTCGCGGGCACCGCGTCCGGACGCGGAGTCGCGGGGGGCGACATACCGCGCGGCGGCGAAGTGCGGAGCGCCGAGCAATTGCTCTCTGGTTCAACGGCAGAAAATAAAAACGGCCCGTCCCGAGAAAAGTGCTGACGATGTTCAGAGTAGGCGGCGCACGAAATTTCCCGAAGCCGCCGCCACGCATCACACCACGCCGCGCGTCCTGGAGACCCTTTGTTCGTCGTGTCCTGCTTCGTGGCTGTTATCCCCTACACTCAGGATAACACAAAATGGGTTCGTCGTTACGCAAGAAGCGCCGCGCCAAGCCCAGTGGCACCACGGTTAAGGTGGGCAGGGTGAAGAAAACGAAACAACACGTCAAGGTTGTTCCGCTTCGTCTTCCCGGGGCTGATGAGGACACGGTGTGGCACGAAAACACCACGCACGTTGGTAACTACCACAACGTCGGGATCGTGTCAGATGCTAATGCGGTTGGAAAAACAGGCCGGAACTCGAACCGCGCGTTTCTGGTGAGCACCGGATCAACTTCGGCGGAAACGAAAGCGAAAGACACGACCATCGCATCAACTGCGACGATAGGCGGCGACGAAGTGAAAGGCGCGTTGGGTGAACGACGGTCGACCGGGTTGGCGCCCCCGAAAAGGCTGACCACGAAACAGCGGCGCATCGTGGGGGCGCTAGTCTCCAAATACGGCTTCGAGGACCTCAACGCTATGGCCAGGGACCGTAAGTTAAACGCGATGCAGCACACCATAGCGCAGTTGCGAGAGCTAGTGGTTTCATTCGTGGCGTATCCTGATTTGTTAGAAGAAGGGGGGGGGATGCTGGACTTCAGAGCGCCGAAACGAGGAAGCCTTTCCGGGCGAACCAAGAACAAAGGGCGGTGAGGGTAGGTACGGGTAGGTTGTACTACTAGGTATTCCGGATTACAGGACTGCTAGGTATTACAAGTATTGCTAAGTCAAATTCTAATTCGTCTGCTCTTTTTACCCGTATCGCTATAGGTACGACCCGTGCATGTAGGCAGTACTGCTAAGTACTACTACTGCTGCTAGGTAGTACGAGTCTAGCAGTAATATGCATTTTTGCTAGGTATCACTTGTTCCCCCCCCCGTTCCTGGTGTACGCCTCTAACAACTGCGCCATCAGCAGATCCGAAATCGTGGACGACGCAAACGCGTTTGTCGCGGCCGCGATTTTCACCGCGAGCTGGTGCTTGCACGCCACATGCTCGCCTCGCGAAATAACGTCCCACTGGAACGCCCGGCAGCTGCAGTACGTGTTTGGGTAGCAAAGGTAGTTTTCTTTCACGGTTCTTCCTTGGACCTGGAAACAGGTCCGTAGGCTCGTTTCGGCTACGAGGCGCTTCACCTTCTGCGTCTGCACCAAAACAAGCGCGTTCGAAAGGTGCTTTTCGTCGAACACGAAAAGCAGGATCTCCAGATGCCGGTCGGTCAACTCGGGAGCCGTCGTGTCGCTGCCGCTATTTCGAATCTCGGCGAACACCGCGTCCGCGACATCCACGGCGGGGATCGGCGTGGACACACCGCTCGGGGCGTACCCCCGTCCTGGAGTCGTGCCGAGGGGGGACCGCGTGTTTGGTGTCCACCCAACGTTGGGGGCCGCGCGAGGTGCGGTGCCCACCGGTGGGTACTGCATGGCGAGCGAGGACGAAACGAAGTTAACACGCTTCCCAGGGGATGTGCTTTGCGTGAGTTTGGAGTGCGTACGTGTGCCCCTCGCTCGAGCGGGGACGAAACGCGGAGACACGAACGCAGGGAGACGCGCGCGCGTCTCTGAGAAGCGCGGAGTGCCCACGAGAGAATGGACGTCAGATTCAATTTTTCAACCCCAGATAAATATGTTACAACGCCTCGCGACTCTCAATCACTCCTCAATTCTTGTTTCTACACACGTGTTGCCCCAGCGCCGGGACGTTGTTGAAGTTCTGCGCGCACGCGTTGCAGGTGACGGTTCCGGTTTTGTTCCTGATACCAATAAAAGAAAGTGTCAGTCTTGTGTGGGAACACAGTCGGCGATTTTGGAAACACACGCGTACCTGATGGCTTCGTGAATTTTTCGCAGGTTGGTGTGTTCCACCATGTGATCCGAAAACGTATCCAGGTTGTGAAACGGACCGGCGCTACAGAGGTTACACCGACCGTCCACGTACACGCTGTCGTCCTGTTTGTGCATGCGCTTCGGGCCGGTTTCGTAATCGTGAGGAGGAGGCGTTTCTTTTTTGGCGTCTCCTTTGTTCGCGCCGCCACCCGACATGCCTTGCGCCCGCGGCGCGTTCATTGAAACCACCGCTAGCCTCTCCGCCCGCCTCTTCGCGACTTGCGTCAGGTAAAACGAGCCGTGTCAGTGTTTCGGATCGCGTGTATATCCGGGATTGGAAAGGGGTCCGGCCCTGTACTCCATACAGTGCAGGAAACAAGTCGTCTATAATTTGGGTAACTGGAAAGGAGCCCGTACCTTCCCCCGCGTCGTTGTCGTCGTCGGAAACGTCGTCCAAGTTGAAACTCCACTTGAACTTTTCCGGTTTCTTTTTTTGTAAAGAAAAGTGTCAGTATTGTATATCGCGATGTATGGACAACAGTCACCAGCTTCGGTAAAATAGTCGTCCGGGATTTGGGAAATACAATTCGTACCTTTCTATCCGCCACGCCCAATGATTCGCCCGTATTAGTGTACATCGTTTTCAACGGCGTGAACGGAAGATGCGAGCGCAACTCAGCGTGCTCCTGGCAAAGCGCGAAGGGGAAACAAAAGAAGTGCACGCAGATGTCGTTTGAAAAACCGGGAACGCACTGGCCGGATGAGGTGATGCCGAACTCTGAGGCGGGTAAAACAAAAAGAAAGGGTCAGTCGCGAGTCGGCGAGTGCGGGGTTACTGTAGCGTTGTGTGTAGTGTAGTCGACCAGAGGCAGGGAACAGGGCACTTGTGATATATTTGTAAGAGCCGCGAGTACTGTTAAACGTTACTAGTAGTAGGAAGTACTTCCGTTGAATGAAACTAGTGTAGTCACAGAGGGTCGAGTAAACAGATTGGATTTGGGAAACGCAACTATGCGCACCTTTGCGAATCAGGTGGCGGTACGACGCGGTGTACATGGCGAGCGGACAAAACGCGAGTGGCCCGATTGGCAGGAACGTGTACCCCGCCATCGCGATGCACGTGTACGGCACTAAGAACTTGACACACGGTGCGCTGCGTTTACAGCCAGTCACGTCGACACACGGGCTTTGGTACGACCCGCTTCGCAGGATCTTCACGTTGCTCCCGAACAGGAAACACGGGCAGAATATGGCAGTGCAGCACACGTCGCACCCACCGCCGCCCAGACACGCCAGCCCGAGCGCGGACGTACACAGCGCAGTGTCGAACCCGTCCTGGGTTGAGACGCTGCGCAGCTTGCCGAGCAGGACCTTGCCGTTTTTGTCCGTGGCTTGGGTTTGGAAGGTCGCCATGTTGAAGAGTTTGGCAAGGTTGCCTGGTAGTACGACGACGTTTTTTTAGCGAAATGAAATCCCCCGTCCGTTTTCCACGCCGACCACGGAGACCTGTCCCGCGACTGGTCGTCCAGAGCCCGTGAGGTGGCACGCGCTCCCGGTGTCCGCGAAGGTAGGCAAGTCGTGATTTGCAGCTGGACGAACACACGGTCGTGGGCTGGCGCGGGCGCGAGTGCTGGTGGCCCTCGGGGGAGTCGGAACACCCCTAAAAATCAGCGCAAAATCTTGCCAAGAGGCTTTTGACAACATTGAAGTCTACTCGACCGATTCGTGCGAGCCGCGTGGTGCTCGCCCAGTCACTGTTACGCGAGCCTTCGCCATGTCGCGCGCCGGGGCGAAGAGTTTGGTTTTCGCGGGCGAGGACTCCGAAGGCGAGGAGAGCGACGACGACCAGTGGCTGGATGACGTGGAGGACTCCCCGGGTCCCGGGTTTGGGGCGGGCGACGAGTCGGACAAGGACGACGCGACTTCGTTTCTGGATTCGCCGTGTGGCACGCCGAGAGCAGCCGGGGCCGACGCCGTGGTCGGGGCGGGGGTTGGGGTGACGAAAACGCAATTCAGTCCAGCACGTGGCACCCGAGGTGGCAGTGGGAATGGCACGACACACAACGGTGACAGTAGCGGACCCAACGGTGGCGACAGCATCGGTACTACCAACGACACCGTCGCCGCGGATGTTTCCCCGGCAGGTGCATCCGAAGGGAAAAACGAAACCGCCAAACACTATCTTCCCGTGGACCAAACCACGCGCGCGCAGAAGAGACTTTCACAAAAGGTCACCACCGCCAATACGCACACACGCGACACGCACGTGCAAGGCAAAGAACTTGGCATGACTTTCCTTGAATCGACCCAAGGCGCGCTGCAGGAAACGAGTCAGTCGGTGCAGGAGATTTCGAACGCGATGCGGTAAGTATTTCCCATTTACCACATTTCGCCGACTGATTGCCCCTACAGTACTGACATTTATTTTTTTCCAATCCAGGCGGTTGCAGAGCAATCTCTGGTCCCTCGCCAGCACGGGCGCCGGGCCGTGGCGACGCGTGCCGAACTCGCAAAGAGTACCTCGTGACGTGTACGAGAAGTATAAACGGGAACGTTCGGGGTAGTACAGGTAGTATTTGTAACACTTGTAATAACAGTACTGATGTTATATTGATACTTGTGTTTCCATACACCAAATAGACACCCGGCTTTTCCATTCGTCAAACAGACACCCAGGTGTGTTTCCTCATCAAACAGACACCCCCGGGGTGTGTTTCCATTCGTCAAACAGACACCCTGTGAGAAAACTCGAGATCTTTGCTCTAATAATACGTGTCTACTTTCGTAACGGCACCTCCTCTGTCTTTCCCAGCCCCTCCTCGCCTCTCACACTGGCCTGGTCAAGTTTCGACGTCGCATCCACCACGCGCCACGGCTCCGCGCCGAGGCACGAAACGTTTTTTCCCCACCGCAGCCCGCCTTCGTCGTCCTCGATGTACCACGCCGCGGCGGCGGAGAGACACACGAACAACACGGAGACGAAAAAGCAAACCGACAACGAAACGTCCACGTCGTTCGAGACGTACGAATACAGCGCGCCTTGGGATTGGTAAAACGGTCAGTGTCAGTCTTGTAAGACCGCGTGTGTAGGCCACTTGTGCTCCGCAAACAGGCCATGTGTGATTACGTGTTCGTGTTAAACAGTGAGTAGTCACGCGAGGGGCGGTAAACATGTACGGCGGGATTTGGGAAAGCCAGAAACACGTACCGGACAAAATCGTGCCGAACAGCCGCCCGAACGCGTTCTGTGATTGTTACACGAAAAGTGTCAGTCCTTGTATGGGCAAACGTAGGTGCCTGGATTTGGGAAACGCGCAAGACGTACCGCCATGTAGTAGAAACCCACGTTCATGGCGACTTTGTTTCCGTCCGCGTACCGCACGATTAGGTAGCTATGCACCGCGCTGTTTATGGCGAAGATAAAGGCGAACAGTACCACGCCGAATGACAGAATTATGACTTTGTGTGTGTGCGTGTTGTCCGTGTTGCTTGAGCCTTCGTGCTCGCGAGAAACCGCCCAGATCCCCACGCCTAACACTAACGGCACCGCCGCGAGCAACAAATTCCACAAAACACACACGAACTTGTTAGGCGGCGACTGTTTTAGCGGCATCAGCACCAAGTTAGGCGCGAAACTCTGGACTTGGCCGTACAGAATGATGTACCCCGCGAGCACCGCGCCCACCGCGGTTCGTGGCCAGTTCAGTCCATCCGCGGCTCGTAGGTAAAAAGGCAACGGCACTTCGAACCAAAGGTCCCTGGATCCAAACAGAAACAACCTGGCCAGTGAGAGCCAGTTTATGTTTGGTTTCTGTTTAAACACCGACTCCAGGGACACGTTTTGGGACGCCACCTTACCAAGCTCGGTGGTTAACCCGAAAAACGCAAAAGGCAGTGCCACGACTATCAGCGCGACGTTGACGTGAATCGCGAGTTCGTAGCTCACGTCAAGCAAAGCCGCGCCTAGGAAATACCCCACGCCTTTCAGTGAGTTTTTATACCCCGTTAACCCCGAAACTAACCGGAACAGCTGTTCTTGTTTCTCCTCCGGAGTTATTAGCTTAGTCACGGTTTTACCGCCCAACTTAACTAAGTCCTTCGCTACGCCGCAAAGCGCCTGAGATAAAAAAGAATGTTTCAGTCTCTCGTAATGTGTACGCGTAAACAGACAGGGTAATAGGCATCCGGTAATAGTCCCTTCTGGTGCGAGTAGGGCAATCAGGGAGGCGGAATGTGGTGATTGGGAAATACTTACCTGCGCGAAGGTGACGTAAACGATGGCGTCTAACTTACTCCACTTGTCGTTCCACGCGTACAGGGCGCTTAAACCCACGATTTGCATCAACAGACCGGCAATTAGCGTCACCCGTATTCCCCACTTCGCTCCCACCACCCCGGCGGCTAGGTTCGTCCCGGCGCCGCACAACTCGTAAAGCGCGAACATCACGGAAACCTCCATGGCGGTGAACCCCTTCGTGTACGCATGCAACAAAACCAACATTCGCACTGCCCCGTCCGTCACCGTGAACAACAAGTACGTGATTGTTATTATTATGAACGGCCAGAGCGCATTTTTCGGGGCGGCTTGTGATGAGTCCGGTGCGGTTGCAGTGAGCTGTACATCTCGGGGTGACGCGACCGGCGTAGCCATGGCGTGAACGCAAAAAAGATGCGTCTATTCCTCGCGCCCGACAGATGTGCCGAACACTGCAGAGTCGAAAACCGCAGCTGCGTAGACTAGGCGTGCAAATAGACGCACCACCGACCGACCTACGTAGGTACGAACACCCACAGAGTGTACAGCTTCGAGTTTACGGTATCCTGACTGTCCCCACCACCTGCGCGCTCGCTCCAGGTCCCCGGGGAAGTGCGACCGGAGACCTCACCTCGGCACTCCAACATTATTCCTTTTTTTCGTCGGGTATTCCTCTTCAATCGACGCCACAACCGCACACAACCGCACGCGCGATGGTCAAGGTTGGCATAAACGGCTTCGGCCGCATCGGCCGCCTCGCATTCAGACTCGCGTACGACCACCCCGAACTCGAGTTCGTGCACATCAACGAGAGTCCCGGATCGGGTGATTCGTGCGCGTACCTCGCGAAGTACGACTCGATCCATGGGACCTGGCGACACGGGTGCGCGTTTGTGGATGGGTCACTCGAGGTGACCTCCGCGGAGACCGGTACCGTGCGTCGCATTTCGTACTCCAGCGAAAGCACCCCCGGTGCGGTGGACTGGGCTGGGCACGGCGTGGAGCTGGTGCTTGAGTGTTCCGGCGAGTTCCTCACGCGACAAAGCCTGGCCCCGTACTTCGAACGAGGCGTGAAGCGAGTGTTGGTAAGCGCGCCGGTGAAAGACGCGACCGAGCCCGTGTTGAACGTGGTGTACGGAGTGAACCACTTGGCGTACGACAAGGCAAAGGACAAGATCATCACCGCCGCGAGCTGTACCACGAACTGCTTAGCACCGGTGGTGCAAGTGGTGCAGCAAAAGCTGGGAGGTATCAAACGAGGAAGCATCACGACGATACACAACGTTACAAACACGCAGACAATCGTGGACGCGCCGAACGCGAAGAAAAACGACCTGCGCAGGTACGCGACGCGCGGTTCCCAAGCCCCGACTTCCGACTGTTTGCCGATTGTCCAGAGCAATTATTGTTTACTACATCATACACCACAATCACGACTGTTCGGCCCGATTATGCTAAGTAGACTGTTTACTCTACCCAATCCCCCAATACATTGTACTTGTACACTCAAGACTGACACTTTCTTTGTACCGTGTCAGAGCGCGTTCGGGGATGACCAACCTCGCGCCGACGTCCACCGGCAGCGCCACCGCCATCGCGTTGATTTTTCCCGAGCTCAAAGGGAAACTCAACGGCCTCGCCGTGCGCGTGCCTCTTTTAAACGGCTCGCTCACGGATTGCGTGTTCGAACTGAACGAGGCGCACACGGTGGAGGAAGTTAACGCCGCGATGAAGCTGGCGAGCGAGACAGGTCCGCTTAAAGGTATCCTCGGGTACGAAGAACAACCCTTGGTCAGCACGGATTACATCAACGACCAGCGGTCGGGAACGATAGACGCCCTGTCAACCATGGTCGTGGACAAAACCCACCTCAAGATGTACGTCTGGTACGACAACGAGTACGGGTACAGCGCGCGGATGGTGGACATCGCGCGGATGCTCGTGGAGAAAGGACTGTGAGGCAGACGAGCTGGACATCGCGCGGATGCTCGTGGAGAAAGGACTGTGAGGCAGACGAGCTGAGTTTTTTTTGTCTCGGGGAGGAAGAAGAAGGAGAGGAGGAGGCAGGATTTGACTACGGGTTGTGGGACTGACGTGTCGTGGGGCTGGTGTTGTGCACTCATAGGAGTAAATTATTGCAATACCAGTCCTCACACCAGTCATCGGAATACCAGTCCTCACACCAGTCCTCACACCAGTCCTCACACCAGTCACTAGTGTCACCGTACACCCGTAGCACTAACTACTCGCACGCACCCGCCTCTGTCACACATCAAAGTAACCGACTATTCCTCCGGTACCCCGCAGTCGCACGAACTAAGCGCCATGCACTTCGGTTCCGCTCGCCCGGTGCGGTTCGCTTCGCGTTCGTCCCCGTCCTCCATCAGCGCCTGGACCGTCGCCAACCCCTCCGCGCCGTCCATCTCGATGGCTTTCAAAACCGTCCCGCCCCCGGTGAACAGGTAGAACTTCGGGTCCTCCAGGGCGGACATGTACAGCCCTTACGATGGGTAAACGAAAGCGTCAGGCCCGTGCGGGGAAACAGGGAGGCCGGGATTCGGGATACGCGCGAGGCCGTACCGGGCGATAGCGACTTAAACTCCGCCAACGTGTCGCCGCCGCCGAAGAACTTGTACGCGTTTTTGTTGTTGGAGATTGCCAAATCAAGCGCCTCCGTGCCTTGCGATGGGTAAATGAAAGTGTCAGTGTTGTACGGGCAACAGTCTTGTATGGGCAGAGAAAAGTCCCTTCTGGTACGAGTATGGGCGACGGTACCCGTCCCTTCGCAGGACGAATATGGGCAAACAGGCAGGCGGGGTTTGGGTGTGGGAAACACGAACCTTCGTGGAATCCGCTGCTCGTCAGCCCCATCACGGCGTTTACGAAAATCGTGTTCGCGCTTGACACGGCTGTTTTTGTAAAACAAAAGTGTCAGTCTTGAGTTTACAGGTATACTGTATGGGCAAACAGTCTACTTGTGATGTATGTAGTTGTGACAGTTGTTACTATTAGTACACCACCGTATCTGGACAATAGGCAAACAGTCTTGGGATTTGGTGAAAGGCGCAACACGTACCTTGCTTTACCCGGACGTCGGCGAACGAAACCGGCGCCACGTCCAGAACGTACCCGTACTTTTGGCCTTTTTTCAAGTCGCGCAGGTGCAGCAACTTGGTCGGGGGCGTGGTGTGGGGGTTCGACACGTCGGTGTCCGTGCCGCACACCCCGTCCCTAGGCACGCACCCGCATCCGTCAATAGAGTCGCTCTCAACAACCGTCATGAGGGGCACGAGCTTCTGTTCGATTTCGGGGCACAACAACTCCTTCTTTGCCAGCGCGATGTCTTCATCACTCACCCCTTCAATCATCACGTCAAACTTGGCGCACAAATACGCGTTGTAAAGGCTCCCGCCCAGCATAAGCGCGTCGCACTTGCTCGCGATTGCTTTTATGGTTCCGATTTTCGTATCCAGCTTGGCGCCCGCGACGACGGCAAGAAACGGCCGTTTCGGTTGCAGCAAACACTTCAGGGCTTTGATCTCTTTCTGCATCAACAGACCGGCGTACGAGGGTAACAGCTTGGGCACCTCCACCGTGCTGGTGTGGCTCTGCCAGCTCCCGAAAGCGTCGTTGACGAAAACATCCGCCAAGCCGGCGAGTTGCTGCGCCAGCCTCTGTTGCGATTCGGCGCCGAAGAAACCCTCCTCGCCTTTAAACCACCGCGCGTTTGGAAGGTACACGCCGCCAACCCTGCGCTGCTTTAAGTCAGAAATCAGCCAGTTCACGGAGGTGTCGATATCCACGATGCCCTGACCGGTGCCTTTGTCAGCCGCGAACGTGGGGCACGCGAACGTGACGCCCAATTTTGAGGAGAGGTACCGCACCGCCGCAGCGACGCTCTCGTCGTCGTCGACTTGAATCGTGTTTGTTTTTTTGTCATACGGCCTGCCCACGTGCGTCATCAAAATAGGCCGTCCCCCACGCTCCACGATGTTGTACAGCGTGGCGATCGTGGCGTCTACTCGGAACGCATCGGTTAACGTGCCGTTCCGCACGCAGTTGTGATCCACACGGACCAAAACTACCTTTCCGTCCAAATCCGCATCCTGCACTCTTCGCAAACGCCGGGCTGGGATTTCGGCCATTGACTGTTTGGTAGCGCGACGCCGTGCGCGCGCGCCGACCGACCCGAGGGCTCTCTGAACCCTACGCGCGTCGCGTGAAGAAACGTTAGCAGAAGCTCCGGAACAGTGTCCACACCCCCGCAACCGCGAACTGTGAGGTCGTGCGCGGTGCTCGGAGAGAACTGACACGCGACGAACACGAGCGTATCGGAAAGGAATAACTGGTTTTCGGTGGGCACCCACCCTACTCGAGCGCGATTTATGGTCGTGGGCCAAAAATCGCATGGCATCGTCAGATCTTGTACGCGGTCCCTTCGTGGGCACTTCCCCCGACGCGTGCGGGAGGACACGCGTTTCGTTTTCGTCTCACGTGATCTTCGCGCCATGGACGAACCCTTCCTCGCCCTGGTGCGGTCCGCGATGGCCTCCGTCAAGAAACCAACCGCGTTCGACGTGGTGTACAAAGACGAGTGTCAGTTTTGTTTCGACACGCCTTTTTCAGAGGGCGGGTTGTACGTCAACCTGAGTTCGTTGATGGGCGTGGGCCACGAGTTTCTTGACCTTGACCGGACACGGACGGGCAACAAGCTGTACCTACACCAGAAGTTCACCAAGACCAAGGTCGACACGAAAGGTGATACGGACGAACATGAAACACCGGCCGCGGCCGTACCGACGCAGATGGCGATCGGGACGGCCGGGGGCTTCGACGTGGATGAGTCTGGGAAATTCGAAATCGCGGAAACCTACGCGCTGGTTGTTTTTGATGACTCCGACCAAGGATCGAACCGCGGGCGTTCGGTGTCCTACGATGCCAATGTAGCCAACGATGACCTGCCCTTCATCGTGACTGACGCCATACACGCAATTGTCAAACACGCCGGTTTCCACGCGCAGGTCGAAACCGCGGCATGGCGGGAAGAAATCGGGGAGAGCAAATACGCGCGCGGTTTAAAACAAACGCCGGCGACGGAATTGACGAAGGTATCTCCCGACTCCTCGAAGTGGGTCTGTGTGGAATCAAACGCCACGGAAAACTTGTGGCTCAACCTTGGGGACGGGCACATTGGTTCGGGGCGGCAGCACTGGGATGGCAGCGGCGGTAACGGCGGCGCTTTGCGTCATTACAAAGCGGAAAAGGCGAAAGGCCATTTGTTTCCCCTTGTCGTGAAGCTGGGCACCATCACCCCAACGGGCGCGGACGTGTACTCCTACGCGACGGACGAGGATGACATGGTCACCGACCCGCTGCTGTCAGAACACCTGGCGCACTGGGGCATCAACGTGATGCGGATGCGTAAAACCGAGAAAAGCATGGCGGAGTTGCAGATCGACTTGAACAAAGGTACTGAAGTTTCCCATTTACCACGTTCCGCCCCTGCGATTGCCCATACTCGTACCAGAAGGGGTTGTTACCCTGACTGTTTACTCACACACATTACGAGAGACTGACACTTTCTTTTGTATCGTGCCAGGGTTTGAGTTTGACAAGATCACGGAGGCGGGGAAGGAGTTGGTCAGCGTCACGGGGCCGGACAAAATCGGCCTGGAGAACATGGGCAACAGCTGTTACCTTAACTCCGTGTTGCAGGTCATGAAGCTGGTGCCTCTGCTTCGTGAGAACTACGGAGAACAAGTCTCAGGCGACATCTTCAAAAGTCTTCCGTCATCCTCTGACCCGACCACTGACTTTTCCACGCAAATGTCGAAAGTCATCACTGCGCTTACCACGGATAGGTGCGGGGCTATCCCAATCACCGCGTTCCGCCTTCGCGATTGCCCTTACTCGTACCAGAAGGGCGCATTCCCTCGGACTGTTACCCTGACTGTTTACTCATACCAATCCCTCATACACATGGTCCGACCGACTGACACTTTCTTGTTATTCGTGCCAGGTACGTCGCGGCACCCAACGACTGCGACGACGCTCCCCAAACCTCCGTGTCGCCTCGCATGTTCAAGCGCCTGGTCGGTAAAAACCACACCGAGTTCTCGACGGGGCGCCAGCAAGACGCGGTGGAGTACTTCCAGGTAAGTTGGAGTGAAGTCAGACAGTCTTACCACTGCTATTTCCTTTCACAATCCCACGGCCTGACTGTTTGCGTATACTCATTCCGAAAGACTGACCTTTATTTTTTCCAAACAGCACCTGCTGGAGGTGATGGCCCGGGCGGAGCACAGCGCGGGCGATCGCTTCGCGGGTTCGAAGAAATCGCTGAGCGAGTTTGAGTTTGAGGTTGAGGAACGCGTGCGGTGTTCCGTGTCAGGCCAGGTGCGGTACGTCACACGCCGGGAAAACGTGTTACCCCTGGAAGTTCCAATTGAAGCTGTGGATAACGCGATGGAGGTTGACCACCAGAAGGAGTTGAAGCGACAGAGGGTGGACGGCGACGGTGCGAAGGAGGATGAAAAGGATGAAAAAGAGGAGAAAACAGTCCCCACCGTCCCGTTTGAAGCGTGTCTTGGAATGTTCGCGGCTGACGAACAGGTGGATGATTGGCACTCCACCGCGACTGGGAAAAAAGGCACCGCCACGAAACGCACCAGGTTCAAAACCCTTCCAAACGTGTTGGCGGTGCAGGTTCGGTACGTATTTCCCACCCAACACGTTCTGCCTTCGCGATTGCCCATTCGAGACTGACACTTTTCTGTTCGCAATCAGGCGCTACTACGTCGCGGACGACTGGACGCCGAAAAAGTTAAACGCCCTGGTGCGTGTTTCAGGGGACCCGACCCGAATTCTAACTGACTAAACACCGCCCCGCTCGTGTTTCAAAGCCCTCCCCCCAAGCCTTCCCTTCCTGATACTACGGGACTGACCTCACTGTCCGCCTCGCAGGTCCCGATGCCCGACGTTTTCGACTTGGAGGGTTTGCGAGGGTCGGGCTTGGTTTCCGGCGAGACGTTGTTGCCCGAGGACGACGGCAGTTCAGTTGGCGGCGGTGATTCTGGAGACGCAGTACCGCCCTATGTTCCCGGGTTAACCGGAGGAACTCTTGCTCCGCCAACCCTGACCGTCCCGGACGACGCCATCGTCGCGACGCTCGTGAGCATGGGGTTCAGCGAAAACGGCAGTAAACGCGCCGCGGTCGCGACGCAAAACGTAAGCGCGGATACCGCCATGGAGTGGGTCTTCGCGCACATGGAGGACCCCGATTTCAACGACCCGGTTGGTGTTGACGACCTGATGAGTCACGCTGGCACTGCTGCCGCTGGTAGTACTGCGGCTGCGGATGGAGTGATCACCGGTGGTAACACCACCGCCGCCGCATCTGCGACGACGCCTGAATCTGTGACCATGCTTTCGTCGATGGGCTTTTCCGAATCCCAAGCCTCCGTTGCGCTGCGACGAAGCGCCGGCGATGTGGAACGCGCCGCGGACTGGCTGTTTTCGCACGCAGATGACCTGGAAAAGGCGGTTGGTAAGGCGCTTGGGGAGCTTGACGGGGGTGGAGGCGATGGAGGCGGTACTTGCGTTAGTAGCGTAGGCGACTCATCGGCGGCAACTCCTTGCGTTGACGGGAAAGGCGTTTTCTCCCTCTTTGGCGTGGTTTCCCACATGGTAAGTATTTCCCAATAACCACATTCCGCCGACTGATTGCCAATACAAGACTGACACTTTCTTTTTTATCTCAGGGCGGGAACACCGGGTGCGGGCACTACGTGGCGCACGTCTTGGTTGACAACGAGTGGTACATTTTCAACGACGCCAAGGTTGCGAAAAGCAAGGAGCCGCCAAAAGACGTGGGGTACCTGTACTTCTACAAGAGGGTTTAGGGGGAGAAGTTGTTGGGGGAAGAGCGGCTCCTCGTGAAGAGTTGGAAACTCTTGTGATGCGATGAATCAGAAGCATGTACGGCGCTGTGTCCGTTTCTTTTTTATTACAAACAACCCGCCACGCCCGATTCACGGTGTCACTCAACGAACAACGCGACGAGCCACTTCATGCACATAGATACATACTTAGTACCTGTCACGCGTCCCGTCCCACCCAGTACCTCTCGCTACGCACCGCCGCGCCCGAGTTTTTCAAGATGCGGCGCGCGATTTGCTGACACCGCAGTTTTCGTGAAACCGCCTCGTCCGTGTAGGGCAACGCGAACCCGCTGATCATGTCGAGTCTTCCGCTATCCACTCGCCCCAGCGTTGCTTGTGGCGTAAACAAGGGCAACACGGCGGTCGGTGGGTCGAAACGGAGGCTGTTTTGTTCTTCCAGCCTTTGCTTCTGGGTCGGGGGCGTCACCGGTCTCAGCAAAGCGGGCGCGCTGTACGGCGAATGCCAGGCCTCAGGACTCTTGGGACTCCCAGGCGTTCGGCTCGCGTTTCGTTTCGACGTTTTCGGCGAGGTCGCCCGGGCGCTTGACAGGAACCCTCCGATCGCGTTGTCGTACGCAAACAGCTGCGTCTCGTTGAAGTCGTCGGGAAGAGATGGGACGTCCGCGTTCGCTAAATCGGCGAGGTCGTCCATCGACGAGCCAATCGGGTCCAACAAGCTCCGGATGTCTCCCGTCTTGAGTTTTGGCAATGCACACGCCATCACGAGTTTGGGCGCGAACACGGACCACCGCGTTTCTCCGGTCACGCCGTCCACGAACTCGTACACGGGCGTTGGAGGTGTATCGGGAAACTCCTGCCAAACCGCAGCCTGAAGGTTGGTCATCGCGTCTGCGGCGGGAGGACCGGGCGCCTGAGCAAGTGTGACCCGAGACAGGAGAGGCCGTTTCTGTTGACAGGGCCGATTTTGACAAGGAGCGGGAAAGGCGTTTTCGCGTTCGGGGACTTGACAAGCCTTTATTCGGCGCAAACGTTTTCTCGCATCAATCGCACTCCCCGCCGCAGTCCAGCGCACACAACGAGCCGCCCATACACGGCGGCCTCGCGCGCTTCCCAAGTCTTCGCAGCCTTCGAAGAAGAAACACGCTCGTCCGTCTCGACGTTCCTCGGTTCGTTCGTTCACACCAAACGGCCCACCCCTGTGCCTCGTTCGCTTTCAATAACGAATCGCGCGAACCGAACGTTTCGCCTGCCTTTCGCCATCCATCATGTCCAAGACCGACGGCATTGGGGTTCTTTCCCTGTCCCTTGATTTCCTGCACGTCCGCCGGTGGGTCGATGCGTCACTCAAAGGCGCGTCCGCGACTCCCGTGGTGTGCGTCGCCGTGAACTTCGACGACCCGCACCCCATAACGTCCTCCATCGTGGAGCTCCCCTCGGGCGAAGTCAGTAAACGCGACGCGATCGGGGAAACGGAGCTGTGGCACGGGTTACGGCTGACGAGTTTGGCGGACATCCTGCACGTCGAACTCAGGGGTTCGCCCACCGGCCCGACCATCGCGTCGTACAGCGCCCCCGTGACGTCCCTCCTGGAAGACGCGTTCCTGGAGAGCGACACCAACGGCGTCAAGGCTGAGTTCAACTTGGACGCGGAAGGGGACGAAACGCTCGGCAACGGGAGGCCGCTGGACACCGCGCCCGCGTCGTTCGCGAAAGGCGACGACGCCGATTCGCACACCGCCGGCGTGGCGCACACCCAGTTCCGGGTGAAGTTCCACCGGCAAATCGACATCCTAAGAGCGCTTTGCGACGGCGTCGGGATCGACGTCGCGTCCGTGGATTCCATGAAGGAATACGCCCCGCAGGCGGTTTCCGTGGTCAAGAGCGCTGATGGGCTGGTCAAGGCGAGGCGAAACTCGTTAGGGCGAGACGGGCAAACACAAAGTCCCTCCGACAGCCCAACAAAGGTAACCGCCTTCGACGTGAAAGGTACGTGTTGCATTTCCCAAAGCCCGCCTCCCTGTTTCACCACACAGTACTGACACCCTTTGTTTTCCCTATCGCAAGCCGCGGCGCAGGAGCGGGAGGAGTCCGCGCTGTTCAGAAAGTTCAACACCCCCACGGGAAGCTCGGTGGGTGGTCTGTCTTACGCGTCTCTCACCGCTGGGGTCCGGCGGTTCATCGCGAAGAACAAAGACGAGGACCACAAACTCGGGTCCGACCGCGGCAGCAACCTGGTAAGGCTGTTGTCCGACGCGAGGTGAAGACAAAAAAAGTGTTGCTTTTCTTTTCGTCCGCTCTCCGCGGCGATCGACGCTCAACCAGTTATACATAGACTAAATACAGGTGAACACGTACGAAACGCACGCGGGACACCACACGAGGCCACGCAGTTGACCCTGATTCGTGTAATACATACATACATTCTTATTCCCCTCCCGCGCCGCCCCTACGTTTTCGTTTCTTTTTCTCCCCCGGCGCAGGTGTAACAGCACCCGACCTCGGTTCCTTGACCGTTTTCGGTTTGCTCGCCAGTGGGTTCGGCCCCCGCGCTTTTGGTTTCGCGTACCGCACGTTCGTTTTGACGTGTTGCACGTCCCTCGCGGTTTCTTCCTGTCCCAACACGTCCCTCTCGTTCTGCGGCATTGACGCCATCTTCTCCAACTGCGACGCCACGCCCGACCCAGCGGCGTCCGCGGGGGGTTCCATTTGAAGCCCCGAGGTGTGGCAAAAAATTACGGGCACGAAGGGCGAGTTCTTCGCGAGCAGTCGCCGAAGCTTTTCGTCCTGCGTGCAAACCAGGAACCGCTCGGAGTTGTTTTTATCGACGGCGGCTAAAATGGAGTCAAACGCCTTGGCGGGCGGGTCGGGGCCGCCCAACACGCAATCGAGCCGCCGCGCCGCAAAACTCGCCTGTTTGAACTCCGCCGACATGTGTTTCAGCTCGTGCTGCACGCAACGCGTGGTGAACAGCTTGGACGATGACCCTAAATACTTCGCAAGCACGTCCCCAGCCTCACCCAGCTTCATGGACGCCACCGCATGCAAGAAGTTGCCGTCGCACAGAACCTGTGGGATGCGCCGTGAGAAAGCGAAAAAAGAAAGAGACGAAGAGGTGAGGTGAGATTTGCGCTTGCGACCACGGGATGGGACGGGCATCCACCGAGTGCGGCGTGGGGAGTCGGCCCATGATTCGCGTTCACCGCTTGTTGCGTCGTGACACGCGCTTGCACGAGGGTTGTGGTGGTCGCCAAGTCAAATCTTCACAAGCCACGCCTCCGCGACCGACCCTCGGTTTCGCATGGTTCCGCCTTCCCGTCCAAACGCCGCCGCCGCGAGATTTCGCGCGTTCGCCTGACTAACTACTAGGTGACACAAATCCGCACCGAGACGCACCTTGTACGGCGCCCGAAACCCGTGGCACGTGCGGTAGAACCGGAGGTACTTGCGCACCTTGCGCGCGCGCTTGACACGCATGGCGCCGCGCTTCCGCGGAAGTAAGGTGTACACGGCACACGGACATCGTTTCGCAAAAAGCAACGAATGCGTCAAACTTCAAATGCGAATCTAGTTGCTGACGCGACGTGCACCTGCGGCAAGCACTTCGCCGCGCGCGTCCGCGCCGCGCCTCGCGTCTGTGCGGGGCGCGTTTTTGTTTACCCGAACCCGGCAAGTTCGTCGGGGCCGTGGGATGTTCGGCGACGTGTACAGCAACCGCGGGTTCGCAGGCGAGCTCCGTGGGTCCAGTCCAGGTGGTGCCTCATCGTTGGAGATCGACGCGCCCGTGGTGCTCCGTGTGGGTCAGGATGGCGATACCCGGGGTGGGTCTCCGGGTTCCGGGACGCGACGAACTGACGACGTACGTGTTGGCGTGTCGTCGTGTGTCGCGACCGCGGGCAAACGCTCCGAGGACGTCTTACCCCGGGGTGGGTCGCGGCGGGCATCAGCACTCCTTCGCGACGACGGCACTTCGGATCGCGAAAAACAGCCGGTTTCTAGGCACGGTTCGGATTCGTTTGGCGCAAACGAGTTCCAGCGCGCGGAAACGGAATCGACATCGCCCCGTCCTCAAATTGACCCCCACACTGGTCCTTACCGAGGTACCGCCCCTGGTACCAGCGAAACTGGCGAAACACCGCGACAAAATGCACCAAGAAACGACCTGTTATTCCGCCGCGCGCCGTTACTCGGCCGCGGTCATTCGCAAACGCAACGCGGCGCGCAATTCGCGTTTGACCCGTGGACCAAGCTTCCCGTGCGAGTTGTGAATCAAAGGAGTGAGGATGACGATGCCGGTACCTCACCACTTGAGTTCTGGAGACTCAAGTGGTGCTGGCGCGTACGAAGCGCGTCATGGTGGGTCGCTTTGTGTTACCTTCTCGGGTCAATCGGGTTCGCCGTCGGGGGGTTGGCGAGTTGTTTTTCAATTGTGGTGAGGTCAGAGAGCCTGTATTTCCATTGGCAAGTCTTGCCTTACACAGCCGGCGGCATCTCTTTTTTAGTCGCCACGCTTTTGCTGGTGTTCACCTCCTACTCCGCGCGGTACGGCGAACCGGGACGCGCGGACCGGAAGGCGGTTGCGCGGCGACACGCTTTTCTTGGCGGCGGGGGCGGCGCCAAAAGAGGGAAAAGAGGGCGGCGAGCGTTATCATCTGGTGTTAATACCTATCTTGACGAGGGTTCCTCCGCGGAACAAGACGTGGGACGACTCCCCGACGGTTTCTGGCACCTTCGCGCCGCCGTCGGCGAGCCGGGGCTGATCGGAGACTCGATCGTTCAGCCCCTGATGGACGACGAGCGCTCTGAGGTTTTGAATTTATCCGACGCGATGGAAGAAGCAAGAAGGTTGTGGCTGGCGAATGACAGCTGGACACGACGACGACGGGCTTTGGAGTTAGTGAGCTCGGGCCTAATACTTCTTGGTGTGGTGCTGTACAAGGTGATGGTGTTTACCATGTTCGGTCGGTGCGTTTTTGGCGAATTTTTGGGGACGTGGACTTCCGACAAAGAGTTTCTTTTATACACCCTCCCGAGCATTCTGGGTTCGTGTTTCTTCGTGGTCGGGTCGCACGTGTTGTGGTGCGCGGTGAACCGTTCGTGGCGCCCGCCTTTTTTGCCCCAAAACACACCTACGTGGATCGCTTGGCTCTCCGTGCTCGGAAGCGTTTTGTACCTAATCGGGTCGTTGGCGCCGGTTTTGCCGACTTGGGCGGTGGACTTTTCGCAAAGCAATTCTTCAATCGATGGACATTCGATGGACCACACCACCAACCACACCTCCATATCAACACCTCTAGAAGAAGCACACCTCAACCCGACCTGGCCGTTCTTGTTCTCCGGGTTCTTCCTTGGCTCACTGGTGTTTGCGCTTCAAAGTTTGTTGATGATTCACGAAATCGCGGAAAGCGGCGGCGCGGGGGAGGCGTTTGTTGGGGAAGAAGTTTGAGGAGGTACAAAGCGCGATTAATCATTTAGAACACAGAAATGAACTGTACAACAAGAGTATCTATCTAGTCCTCTGTAATCGTCTCGCTAAGAGTAACCCTTAGGGTAAATTCACGATGAAGTTGACCCCGCGAACCTACTCTTTCGGGCAGTCGTTCGCGGTGGCCCAGCTCCACAACCCGAGTTGGCCCATTTCTTTCGCCGCCATTAACGTGAGGCCATCCCACGGGCAGCCGTTCAAACGCAGCCACTGCAACACCTCGAGTTTCCTACATTTCGCCGCAACCGCGCTCGTCTCCGCGTTCCAAGCGCAGTCTTTCCCTCGCGCCCACCGCAGAATATCGAGATGCCCGCCCTTCGCCGCCATCACGTACGTGTACGCGCTCCACGGACAGCCGTTTGATTTTGGCTACTGCAGCACCGAAAGGTGCCCCGCTTCCGCCGCGCTCCAGCACGTATCCGGGCCTCACTTTCAGCCGTTCGCGCGCAACAGTTGCAGCGTCTTGAGTTGCCCGCCGAAGGCCGCCCCCGCGCACGTGTGCGCGTCCCACCGGCAGCCGTTCGTGCGCGCCCACCGCAGCGTTTCGAGATGCCCGCCCCGTGCGGCGCTGTAGCACTTTCTTCGTCCCACGTCATGCCGTTGACGCGAAAAACCTTCAACTTAACAGGATCGCCGCTTCTCGCCGCAGCCTGGCAAAGGTGTTCCATACGCATCAGGTAACCTGTTTTCCGTAGCCAGCGATGCAGCGCGCTGACGTATCCGTTTTTCACGGCACGGAGTTCATCAAGTTCCGCGAAGCGAAGCCCTGTTCCTGACACCGCGTCGCGCATCGCCTTGCTCACCATTATTAGCCGTGCGAGATCGGCGGGGTCGTCGAAGTATTCGGATTTGAGAACGAGTGTCACGACGATGTCGTTGAGAAGGCCGGGAATCGCGTCTTGCGGGTCGATCTGCTTCGCGGTCGGTCCCGTAGTGGCTTTTTGTACGTGCATTGCGCCTTGTGCTCGGCCCAGTCCCCGCGCTGGCACTCCTTGCTGCAGTAAAACACCAGCTTGTACGCGCACTTCTTCGCAGAGCCAGCCGCACCGCACTTCGCGCAGGCAGCTTCCGGCAAGAGCATCTCGGTCATCGTGAACGTCTCCGCGGCGCGCGTGTCGTTGTGGCTTGCCAGCCTGTCCAGGGAAGACGAAAAGTCGGAATTTTGACGAAACAAAAATCAAGCTCCTGTGCTTTTGTAGTACTGGTACGGAACAATCAATGTCCGGGTACTTTCATCACAACTCTACGTGCTACCTACTTCTACTTCTGTTTCCGGGGATTTAATGGCTTCTAAGTCTAGTAATATCCCCGGGGACATCCCCATCCCTAAACCCATCATCAACTGGCGCTGATCGTCCCGTCGTACATCTCGTCCAGAACCCTCGTCGTGAGGTTTCTTATCTCAGCCTTGAGTCCGTCAAGAACTGTCTTGGAGGATTGCCCGCTCAGCCCGGACGGCGCGGTGTACTTACGCGAGGTCATGGCGCAAAGAGGCAGGCCGCACATCTTGGAAAGGTTCGCGGCTAAATCCGGCACGAGCTTCATGGCGGTGAAGTACTTCTTGCGGAACTGCGAGTTCGTGCCGGCGATGAAGTCTTCGTTTTCGTCAAACAGCGCGGCGTACCTTCTGTCCGAGTGGCACGCGCTTTGCACCTGGTCCGATAAAAAAGAAAGTTTCAGTCTCTCGGGCCATGTGTATGAGGGATTGGTATGAGTAAACAGTCAGGGGTAATAGTCCCTTGTGGTACGAGTATTAGCACAGGTAACCGTTCCTTCTGGTAGGAGTATGGGCAATCGCGTAGGCGGAACGTGTTGGGTGGGAAAGCCCCGCACCTGCGACGCCATCGCGTCCATCTGCGCCGCCACCGTGTTCGTGGGTTTGAACGGCGAGTCGATACCCCCGTCCGTGGTCACGGGTTCGTTTTTCGTGCTAGTCACCTTGGTGAACACCATGCGGAACACCCGCGCGCGGCACGTGCCGTTTTCAATCATGGGCAGCATCACGTCCGTCTGTGATTGTAAAAGAAAAGTGTCAGTCTTGTATGGGCAAACAGTGTGTCAGGATTTGGGAAATACAATACGTACAAAAAGCGCGTTGCCGGTCACGTCTTGGAACAGCCGGTTGAAGTCGCCGTCGTCAAAGGACAGCGGCACCACCGTTTTCGCGCAACACGCCAGCGCCAGTTTCGTCAAAACGCACGCGGCGAGGTGGTCGGTGTCTACGAAAACCGCTTGGAAGGGTTCGGGTAACGCATCTATCGCGAGGCGTAATCTTTTCGCGCACGCTTGCCAACCGTCGCCCCGACGCGCCCACAGCGGAACCTCTTTTTCGTCAAAGTCGTCATCTTCACGTTGCGTCTGCGACCACGACGTCGCGCCCGCACTCGGAACGAGAAACAGGTTCGGGGGAATCTCGGGGTTGTGGTCGTTGGGGCGAATCATGTACGGCGACAGGTCCAAAGCGCGCGGTGGTGCGGTTTCTTTGGCCTCGGCGCTTTTGCCGGTTTTGGTGGGACTTTTCTGTCGCGAGAAAAATGCGCCGAAGATTGACGAAGACGGTTTGCGTTCTTTTCCAGACCGCTCATCCACGTCCATCACGTCCGGTGCGTGTTCCAGGTCGCGAATCAACCCCTCCGCGCGTGTGTCGCACGTGGTGTTATCCACGGTGACTTGCAGGCCTTTCATCGGCGCACCGAAAGACTCACGCGCGCTTCCCCCGAGCAGCAACGCAGTTTGGTCGCTGTACAGCGAGAAATCAATCACCAGCACTTTTTTTTCGGGACGCGCTCTCGCGGCTTCGCACGCGGTTTGAAACGCCATGAAGGTTTTACCAACACCCCCGCGGTTGTTGCAAAAACACACGGTGTGTGCGGGAGCCATGGCGCGCGTCCTAGATGCTGCGCGGGTGCGGGGGGGTGCAGGACGGAGTGACGGGAGATTTCGGCCAGACTGGCTATTTGTTTACGGGACGTCCCGTAAAAATTTCACGACGTCCCCACGAATCGTCCTCTCTTACACCTCTCTCGTAGTAGTCCCTCCCCCCTCACTCGTGGAGTCGCCGCGACGGGTGGTTTCGTCGCGGTCGCGCTCGTAAAGCCGTCATGACTCTCCGCGACGACTCCGCGGCCGCGGCGTCGTGGCTCTGCAAACGCGGCAAATCAAAACGCCCATCCTTGTCGCGACATTCGCGCGCCGACCTGGCGTTGTGCTTTTCCTTAATCGACGAGGACGCCAGCGGTGCGATTGACTCTGCAGAGTTGCGCGTCGCGTTCGCCGCGCTTGGGGTTGCGATGACCAAAGAGCAGTGCGTAGAGGAGGTGAAATTGGTGGACCGGGACGGCTCGGGGTTTGTGGAGTTTCCCGAGTTTGTCAAGATGGTGGCATCCGAGAAATCCGCTTCTGGGGAACGCAATAAATTGCGCGCCGCGTTCGTCACCGACGACGCCGCGCGAACGGACCCGCGAGTCATTCTGAATAAATTCAACGTAGGGCCTGGCGGCGAGAATATGCAACACGCGGTGCAGGCGATACGCGCGAAACAGTACACGGAAAAAGGGGACGTCGTCACAAAAAGTCCTACGACGAAAAACCGCCGCCACAGATCTTTCCAAAACAGAGACGAAAGAAAAACTAAAACGCACTCGTCATTCGCGTCGTGGAGCGCAAACGCGCAGCGGTCGGAGGCGAAAATAAGCCTCGCCACGCACTTCGAACGTCCCAACGCTGGTGACAACGCTGGCGACCCTTATCAAATGCCGTTCAATTTGACTGCGATCGCGTTCAAACGCGCGGTCGCGATCGCCAGAGTGTACGACTCGTCGCGGCGCGTCAAGTTGTTACAGAGGGACGACGAGACGAAGAAGATGGCGAAAGCGCTGGAGGATAAGAGAATGGAAAAACGCAAAGCGGAGGCCCGACGGAGGGGGAAGTGTTTCGGGGTTACCAGTGTTTCGGCGAATGAAAGTTTTGACCGCAAAGCAGGTTGTGCACTCGATGTGTTCGATACCGCGCCGGAGACTACGCTCCCGGTAGGTCACGAGACTACGCTCGCGGTGGTTCCAAAGACTACGCTCCCGGCGGTTCCCGAAACCACACTAAACCGTCCCACGAGCGATGCTGTGTGTGCTTTGAAATCCAGGGAAGCGCTCGGGCGAGCCGCCGCGCGTTTGGAGAAAACAGACGCCAAGTACCCGCGGGACCGCGGTAAGTATTTCCCAATCACCACATTCCGCCGACTGATTGCCCATACATTGTACCAGACTGACATTTCCTTTTTTTTCAATCAGGAAACGAGGATTTCCAAAACGCCGACTCCGCGGAAATCGGTGGGTACCTTCTCAAGCTAAAGCGCGAACGGCGGCGGTTCTCCATGGCGTTCGAGGACGGCGCGCCACTCACGACCCTGGACGAAAAAGGGTTTCCAATCATCGCTAAGGGTATTGGTGTGTCAGCAAGACAACGCGGCGACGAAGTTCGTTCGGGTGACGAAACGGCGCGTGTAAAGCGGCCCGTGGCGTCGAAACGGAACGCGAGTTCGTTTGCGAAAACTTCCGCACCGCCGTGTGCGCAGACATTCGTCAAAAAATACGAACTCGGGGTTGACCTTCTTGTTTCTTCGGGGGATGAGGACGAGGCAAGTGATGCCGTGAGAACGACAGACGGGGGACGCGATGGGTGTGAAAGCACGGCCTCTGGGTGGCAGGGATTGTGCGTTGCGGACGAATCGAGTCTCGCCGAAACGCGCACGTCCAAGGGGGGGAAACGAACCGGACGCGAAATGAAACCGTCTCCACCGAAAAACAGAAAATCTGAGGTTCCCGCGCGCGTACGGGCGATGCGCGCGGCGATCACGCGCGGGTTCTTCCACTGTGGTGCGAAATTGGAACGAACGAGGGAACCGTTTCGAACCGTCTGAAGGCGGCGCGGCGGCTGGGTGGGACGAAGCGGCGGCGGCGGATTGACGGTACGGCGGAGCGATTCCGCAGACTGATTGGCCACACAGCGACACGAAACCCGGTGGATTTTTTCTTCAGGACGCAGGCGCGGTCGCGAGCCTCGCCGTGCGCGCCGCCGCGACGGAGCTGGCGCGCGTGAGGATACCGCGGGTGAAATGAAATTGCCGGGCGGCAAGTGCGATTGTGATGCCAAAAGAACAACCCTAGATTGTCGGCGTCCCTTTTTTGTCGTCAAAATCGAGTTCGGAACATCCAGTGTTTCCAGTTGTCGACCCAGCGGCGCGCGAGCACTTCAATCGTCGCGTTGACTGCAACACGCCCGTTACCCGAGTGCACTGCCCCTCACGTACATGCGCGCGGAGTCCAGACGTCGCGCCGCGTCCTGTCTCATGAGCCACGCCAGGGTAGCGCCGTGAGATCAATCCTGGGAAATTTTGGTGCGTGCCTGACGACGGGTTGCCGTTCCCGAAACCCCTAGCTAGAGTCTCCTTCCCTCGCCCGCTGGTGAGAACCTCATCGAGGCTTTGCCAAGGCGCGAAGGCACGTTTCGATTCGTCAAGCGCGTACACGCGCGCTAACCGAGACCACCGCCTCACGCGCGACGGTTCCGCGCGTTCCACGACGCGTACGCGTAGACAGATCTCTGACCCTCCCCAGTTGCTTTGCGCAGACACAATCCCCAGGTTTTTTTTGCCATGCGTTTCGCGCATCTCGCCGCGCTCGTCGCCGCCGTCGCGGTGGCGTCTGTCGCGGACGCTTCCCAGACTGTTGCGAGTGACGCGCCGATCACGGATGGAAGCGGCGCTTGGACGAAACAGGACCACTTGATTCAATAAAAGTATCCAATTTGGTTTGACGTGTCGAAAGATGGATTATACGCGGCGTACTGGGACAAAGAGTACAACTTCGCTGTGCATCCGTTGACGGACCCGAGTCTTACCTCCGAGGGGCGCGGAGATAACTATAATAATCCTCTCGAAGCTTTTACCGACTTTTCTTCAAATTACAAATTTCGCCTATCAAGCCGTTCTGATGGGGACTTGCGAGATCGCGGCAGTTGATGCTAGTCTCGACCCTGATTTCAAGGGTCAAGTCGCCGTGTTCACGCTTGTTGAATCCGTTGTTCCTTTACTAATCTATTGGGCTCAGGCAGGAAGTACTTTAGTTGGCGACCCCGGTGAGGGTTTCGGATACAGCCTGTCAATCTCGGACGATGGCATGGTACTCGCAGTGGGCAGCGACGTTCCAGACCTCGTTGAAGCAAGCAACAACATCTACGCTGAGGGAAATTCGCCGGAAGGCTTCGTTCGCGTTTTCAAGTATATTTCCGCAGACGATACGTGGACACAGCTCGGGGACAAAATCGAAGCGACAAGCGCGAGTCGAAATCTTGATTCGTGTTCAATCTCTGGTGATGGATTTGGCGTCGCCGTGTTTGACCAAGCAGTAGGCTTCCCACAGGTGTACAAGACCAATACGCTCGACGCGAGCTCGGGAAGCGCGCAATGGACGCTCGTTGGCGACCCGGTGGAAACGTATGGAGAGCCTGTCCTCTCGTATGACGGCACTGTTATGGCCGCAGGAAATGCGGTTTTTGAGTTGACCCGTGACTCCCAGTGGAGACAGGTTTTGTACGTGGACGGAGTGCTTGGCCGCGCTTCCATCTCTTCAAACGGCACTCGCGTCGCAATCGCAAGCCATACGTCTGACCCAAAAGTGCACATCTTTCAGCGGAACCCGCGAAGCCTCGAATGGGACGTACTCGATCGAATTGACACAGACACCACTTGGTACGTTAAGCTCTCATCTGACGGATCTCGTGTGACTTTCGTCGACGAATATGTTGCATTGCAGGTCTATGATGTCGGCGGCTGTGATTATTCAAACGTGCCGTCGGCTGAACGCGGCGACCCACCTTCGTGCGCAGCGGGCGAGATTCAGATTTGGGGATCGACCAACGTCGAGTGCGCCGCGGGTGCGCTTTTCAGAGCGTGTCGACCGTGGTACTCGTGGGGTGACGAAACGTTTTGTCCAGTCTGGGCAGAGCACTTTAGGTGTGGTTTCAACGGTAACTGCGGATACGAATACGACGGTGACTACAGCGATGCGGATGGGTCACTTTTCTTTGATTTTGAGAGGGAACTTTCCGCAGACGGCAGGTCGCAAGTAGTGACAGGTGCATTGGACTGCGGTGGCAACGGCGAAACTGCGTGCACCGCCAAAGCGGAGTGCAGTTATGAAAACAACGATAACGGGGGCTATTGTCGGATGACAGCTGACGCCTTTAAACAAGCCATGATCGCCGACGGCGCCCCGGGTAGCTTTGTGGCGTACTATTATGCAGTTATGAGCTCCAACGCCGACACTAAAACCGAGTTAACGGCGTTGCGCGTTTCGTGCGGCGATTACGTGGACTTCAGTTCTTGGAGCAACGAATATGGTGGATTCTGGGAAGATTTAAGTCCACCGCCACTGCCACTGCCACCGCCAGCAGTTTCTCAAGTGAACATCGATACCGACTCTCTGTGTTACGCATTACACGAGTTTGTTGAGTGCAGGGCAAGTGGCGAGTGCGGTCCCTACTCTTACGCGCTTTCTGATTCCGATAATGGAAGGACGGAACCGACACTTTCGTTGCAATACGTGTTTGATAATAAGCCGGCGTACCCGAGCGGCGTGCAGGAAATGATCGACAAGTGTTACGACATAACCGACGCCGCTTTGTGCAACGCGAATTCGCGCTGCGTGTTTGTCGACGCATATTCAAATTGCAACCCGAAGTCTGCCGAGGTCGTGAAAGGTATCGAGGCTGACGGCGCGTCCGCGGGTTACGTCGCGTTCGCGTCAATTTTTTGGAATGAATGCTGGCAAATGGACGCGTCAGCGTGCTCGGCGAGCTCGAAATGCTCGGTGGACGAAGGCATAAACGAGTGCTACCTGACCGCCGCGATGGAAGTTGCCATCTCCGCCGCCGCGTGCCGGATGTACGAGTCGTTCGACGACGTCGCCGGAACGTACGGTGTCGAGCTGACCGGCACGATCGCGACGCATTACCCAGGCGCTTGCGTTGCCGTATCAGTTCCCGCAAACGGTAAACAAGGTTTTCATGCGTTTTTTTATAAGTGGGGTCATGAACACCACAATTCTAGCTGTGACTTCATGCTTACCGGCGACGAGTGTACCGCCGAGTGCGACGCAGGTTACGTGCGCGCGTTGGGAAACAGTACGTTCACGTGCGTAAACGGCGTGTACACTCCCGCGACCTGCCGAACGCCATACTCCTGGGGCGACGCCGCGTTCTGCCCGGCGTGGGAGAAAGCGGTGACGTGCGAGGCTGTGGAAGAGTGCGAGTTGTTTTCAACTGCACAATTTGGAAGCGACTATGCCCTGGCTGGATACGTCACTGAGATGCACGAGCATACCGGTGATTTGTCGGCGACTTCCTCGGCGTACGATCGCGCGCGCAATGAGTGCAATTCGCTAATAAATGGGACCCTCGAAGATAGAGGTGCCGCGCAATGTCGCACTAACGTGAACTGCATGTGGTACTTATGGGGAGTTGAAGGTGACATGATCGGTTGGTGCGATCCGAAAACAAATGTCGTACTCGAAGCCGTGACGTCCGACGACGCGCCGTCCGGCTTCGTCGCGTTCATGTCTCTGTATTGGCACGAGTGCGTGTTCCTCGATGCGGAGACGTGCGTTGGAGACGCGCGATGCCAAAGCATGCCCGCGAGCTATGATTACAGATGTGCCCCGAGCAACGAGACCTCTTTCAAAACCGCGGCGGCGGCGTGCGGAGAACGCGCCAACTTCGCTGGCATGCAAGCTGCGTACGGGTTTTCGTATCCCGGGCGGAGCGGGTGTCAAAACACGTGCGAGGGCTGGCACGTGCCCCAAACCACGTGTCAATCAACCACGCATTGCGATTGGTTCGTGGATAGGTGTTTGTCCTCCGTGCAAGCCGCCGCGTGTCCCTCGAGTAACTCGTCGAACACCGACGACGCGTCGTCGTCGCCGCCGCCCACGCAGGCGGACGTTGACGCGGCGAAGAGCGCGGCTGGTGAGAAGCGAGTCGCGGCGGACGCCAAGCGCGCCTCCGCGGAGGCGAAGCGGGACGAACTGCTTGGCACGATCGGAAACGTCGCAGAACGACGCATGGCGGAGGTGTTCGCCAACGCGGCGCTGTCCGGGGTAAGCACGATTGCAAAGGTGAGTATCGAGTGGGTGGAGGCGTCGGGCGCTGCGACGGCGTGCGACGAGGCTTTTTCGGTGATGGGCATTTCCCCAAACGCGGGAGCCTGCGCCGCCGCCGCGTCTTCTTCCTCTCGAAGGCGCCTGCTCGCGTCCTTCGACGTTTCCGTGTTCCTGGACCCGTCCCAGGTGGACGCCGTCACGTTAGACGCGGCGGTGGCGAATTTGTCCAGCCGGGGTTTCGCGCCGCGAACGTTTACTGCCGACCCGGTTGCCGAGCTTTCCCGGATCGACGGCGTGGATCAAACGATGGTTTCGAGTTTCAAGCTCGCCGCTGCCGAGGCAGTCACCGCGGAAGCGGACGCGGTGAAAGCCGAGGAAACCTTTCGTGTCGCGGAGGAATCCCTTGACGCGGCTGGGGTTGTGGAACCGGCGGATGGTGCGTCGAGCGTGAGGGCGCCTCCTCCCTCCCCGCCCTCGCCGCCGCCTCCGAACATATTGATCTCCGATTATGATTCCAGCGGAGATTGTGCTACGACGCGTGTGTATCACAGCGTGATGTTCGCCGCGCTCGCACTGGTGCTCGTGGCGCGGTGAGCAAACCACGGTCAGGGACGATACGGTACGATTCGTTTCTTTCGCCAAATGAATCGTCGAGAAGCTGCACCGGCGACAACTGTCACTGTAATATTTTAAATTTTAAATTATCCAACGCGCAACCTACCCGACCACACTACTCCTCCCCCCCCCTGGCGAATCCCCAGGCCGCGAAGATAAGAACCGCCACGGCGTACGCGGTTATAATCGCCACCGCATTTGTTTGTTTGAAGTGAAACTTCAACACCGTGGGCACGTAAATCGCGTAGTACGAACACATGAAAACCACCCCCCACCACATGAAGAAAAGCAGGTTCGGAGATAAGTCGCTTTCTATGGTTTTCCCGTTCAGCTTCACGAGCAGCATGGAGAACCCGGTGCCCATGGCGAGCTGGCAAAGCGGTCCTGCGAGTGATGCTGTGATTGCTGTTTTGACGAACCCCGCTCTGGCCATGGCGAGCATGCCTCCCAAGTCCCCCGCAGATGCGCCCCACGCCATGACCGTGGCGCCCAACAGGCTTTCCCGAACCCCCGCGATTCGCCCAAACGCCTGGAAAACCCCGACGAGCTCATCCGCAAGCAGGTTCATCCACAGGATGCCCGTCACGAACGTAGCGACGTGCGCGGTTTTGGTGCGGCGCGGGTTCAATCCTGTTGGGGGGCATTTTTTGACCACGAAAAGGCAAACCGCGACTGTCCAACATACAAAGACAAACCACCAAACGCCATCTCCCCTACCGTCACGCCAAATCCCCGCGACTCGCGACGCAAACACGGGCGAGAGCACACAAACCGTCGCTAAATGAACACGTGTCACATTTCCTTTCGGAACGACGCTTATCATAGTAAGGGACATGCACAGTACGATGGGTGCGCCGACGTAAGACCCGATCGATTTCGCGTTTTGAGGGTTGTTCGGCGCGTCGTTCGATTTTCGTCGCGTTTGGTTCGAACCCGAAACAGTCTCGTCAATCTCGTCGGCGTCGTCGTCGGTACCGTCGGCGTCCTCGCCCAAGCCGCTTTGCGAGTAACACCAGAGCTTGAATTGCTGGGTGAAGTGTTCCCGGTTTCCTCTGCCGGTGCTGTTACCTCCAAAACCTTTGAAATTCCCACCAGAAGCTCGTCGTCCCGAGTGGCGCAAAATGCGCGCGGCGGAGAGCTCTGGCCGTCGGTGACTGTCGGATTTGATTTCGCCGACTAACATTGTACGCGCTTCGTCGTCGGACGCGTCCCCGTCCTCTCCACTGTCCGACCCCCCCCCGCCGTCCTCGTCGCCGGACGCGCCGGTGGCGGTCCACTCGTTCGTCGTTCTCGGCCTTCGCTCGCGCAAAGTAACGCCCGCGGTTTCCCCCAAACCGGAATCAAAACCCACCCCGACGCTTTCCAAGTCCGCGGCGGCGGCGAAAACGCGGGGCGACGCTTTTCGGTCGACGCCTGTTTCCTTCTCTTTCCTTCGCGAAAGCATCTCGAGCCCTTGTGATTGTCCAGGCCGGTCCAAACCGTCACGGCCGCCGCTGGTGTCTTCGCGTATACCGAACGAATTCGACCCGCCGCTCAAAACCGTTTTGTAAAACGCCTCCCCCTTCATAACCGCGACGACGTACAAGGCGTACCAGATGACGAAAAGACTCGACTCGAACAAACTCACTACGCCGTCCGTGACCGAACACACCGCGATGAACAGCAAACCGCCGTACGCGGAGGCGTCGCGCATGTACGGGAAGCTCGCGACGCTGATTGAGTCTGTATTTGGGGTGTCGTGACCAGACGAAGGCGTTACGTGAAAAGCGCCTATCGCCGCGCAGTCCGCGTTATTCGCGATTGGTTGTTTTCGGCGGCGCTTCCCGTTCCCATCCGCCCCGAGGCCGACGAAAATCGCCAGCGCCTTCCCGACCGTCGCCACGAACAAACCCGCGCCTATTGATTCGGACATGGCCAGGGCTAGGTCGGGGGTGTCACTCGCGGCGAGCGCCGCGGCTTGCGTGAATATATCCGGCGCCGCACCTGGCGATGGGTAAAAGAAAACGTCAGCCTCTTCCGTCGGCGAGTGTGGGTGTACTTCGTGATGTTCGTAACTTGTATGAGCAAACACTCGTGGGATTCGGGCGGAACAGTCGGAGGAATTTGGGAAGTACCGCACGTACCTCCGAAGGCTAGCAAAGTAGCCCCGGCGACGTCTTCGCTTAAATTAAGTCTTTTCGCGATTTTCTCAACCGCGGGGGCGAAGAACCGGTCCGCCACCGCGCCTATTGCGGCGAACAGCAAAACCGTCCATACCAACAGCAGCGGCAGTTTCAGCCAGTGCGGGACGTGCGAAAGCACGCCACCCGCGAAGTCGTGTATCTGCGTCCCCCCGGAACAGTAGTAGAAGGACAGGTAATCCACATCCCCTGGGTTGTGAACGGAAAGTGGTTAACGTCGGTCGTAACGTGTATTACGTAAACCGTCAGGGCAGAGGTAGTGCGCCCTTCGCAGGACGAGTATATCGCGCCGTGTGGACAACAGTCACCAGCTGAGAGATAAAACAGGGAGGCGTTGGATTTGGGAAACACGCAAACGTGCGTACCGTGCACGCAAAGCGGGTTTCGGTGCACGTGCGTACACGCCGCACTCGTGGTCAGCGACGCGAACGGGCGGCACCCCAGGGTGTAGTTCTGGTGCGGGGGCGGGTAGGCGGGCGGGGACGGCGAGCTGGGGTACGGCGGGGTGGGAGGGGGGTAGCTGGGGACCGTCGGAGGGCCGTTGGACATCGCGACCGCGGCCAAAAAGATGGCCGAGATTCAACAAACACAAAACAACAGACGATGACTCAAACCGGGTCCACCCGATTCGACGCTACGCTGCGCGGCGACCTCCCGTCGACGCGCGCGGACACGGCACGCCGCGTGCGGACGCGATGGTTGGAAATATCGCGCGCGCGCGCGGGACTTGTGTCCGCGAGCCTGAAGACGCCCACAAACATGAAAGTGCCTACAAATCGATATGGAAAGAAAGCGCGTCTTCCGAGGAAGCGCGTGGCGCGTGGCGGTGTGTCACGCGGCCCGACATCTGAAGCTGTCTGTCGCGCAAAAAACAACAACGCTCACTTCACCACGCGGGCTGCGGTGTGTGGCGCGGGGGAGCGAGGTGAGCGGTGAGGGTGTGGTGGTGCGAGTGGTGTGTTTGCGTGCCCGGTATGTCGGCATCAGGCACGCCTAGTGGACGGGAAAAGTCGCCTCTTTTGGCGTTAGCGCGGTCGCGCGCGTTGCGCGAGGGTCCTCCTGTACAAAACATCGATGCGACCGAGACCGACTTGGAAAACGAAACGTGCGGCGAGACCCCGGACTTCGAGTCGCCCGTGACGCGCCTCCGGGATGTTGTTTTCCGAAGCCTGCTCCTCGTGACGGTGGTCGTGACCGTGGTGGCGAGTCGGCGAGGCGGGTACCCGGTACTGGGAGGTGACTCCGGTACGGTGACCGCGTAGTCACATGTACGGGAGGCGTAGTACGCAAAAACGCAGTTTTTTCGGAAATAAGCGCAAACCAGGTTTTGTGCCATTTCAAACATTCATCTTTCGATCGCCCGCCGTCATCACAGTTCGTCACGCGCACCACCAAACCTCACAAAAAACCATGCGTCTCCGCGTGTTCCTCGCGACCGCCCTGGCCGTGTCCGTGCTGTCGGCCTGCCCTCACGTCGCACACGCGGACGAGGCTGCGGCGGCGTCGTCCAGTGATGGCACACCCCCAGATTTCGCGACGCTTAAAATAAGCGCCCTCCGTGCGATCCTATCTGAACGAGGTCTGGAGTGTCGCGGGTGCGCGGAAAAGACCGATTTCGTGGAGATGGCGCGTGGGAACTACCACCTCCCGGTTGTCGAGAAGGTTGTTGAGCAAGAACCTGCGAAAGAAACGAAAACCCAAAGCGACAAAATGAACGATCGCGACCTCGAGGAGATGATGAAATCCATGGGCATGAACTCGAACGCGAACACGGGCGATCCCGAAAAAGACGCTATTCTTAACAAACTCAAAGCCAAGGGAATCAACATGATGGGAAAGGACGGGATGAACGGCATGGACATCGAACAGCTGCGGAAGCTGGAGCAGGCGATGGGGGGGATGGGAGGGGCGGGTATGGGCGGGGGGATGGAGACGGGCGGGCGTAAGAAAAGGACAAAGAAAAAGGCGGACGAGACGCCGACGGAGGAGCTGTGAGAAGCGCGGCGACGTCTTAAGCATTGCTTGATGAATAAAAACTACTCCATCTAATGATGACTTATTTAACTAAAAGATCTCCCGTCGGTGTCGTGACCGTCGCTTTCTGTCCACTAATTTCCCACCCGTCCAGCGCAACTCCGTCGCCGCCTTTGAGCAACCGCGCTTGCACGCCGTTGAGGTGCGCGGCGCCGAGAATCGCGACGACTGTTTTTCTAGTTTTGTTTTTTTGTCCCGAACCAGATTGGGACGAGTCCGCGGACAAACCACAAGCGTCTCGAATGCTCCTGGCGAGGATATCGTTCCGGGTTTCAAGCAGCGCTTTCAGTAATAACCTTGAGAGGAAAACGACTTCAAGAATATCAAGCGCGAAGAAAAGGATTGATACGAAGTTCTCCGGGCCGCTCGCGACGTAGGTGTTTGTGACTTGGTCTATTTCCCCGACAGGCACCAGCCCGGGAAGGATGGCCAGTCCGTAGATTGCGAAAAACAACGGCAAAATCGTCTTCGGACTCTTGATCGCCCACGCCAGGGGATACCGGAACAGCGAAAGCGGCATGGAGGATACCAGCTTCACGTCGGTCGCAAGGTCGGAAAACCGTAAGCACTCGTCCGGTTTCGTCTCGCCGATGCCTATTACCTCCCTTACGTACGTCGCTCTGCAATCGCTCCAGAGCCGTGTCCACCCGCCGTTTAAAGGATTGACAAAGTCAGCCACCGTGCTTTTCACCTGCGCCTTGGCGCTCTCCCCGAGGTCCTCGATTGATTGGTCGCCCAACACGATTTTCGTGTCGTCATCAACGCAGCTATCCACCGCGGCTTGGAACTCGTTATCCAGAAGCAAACGCATGGGTGAGCCTTTCGGCTGGAAGGACACGGTTTTCGCCCACCGCGTGGGGCACGTTTCCAGCACCAACGCGGCGAGGGTGTCGTTTTTAGCTAGATTGGCAACCGTGGTTGATGCTAGCTCGATCGAAGCGGGGTTGTAGTGCATCGTGCCAACCAAACACACATCAACGCCCGTGCGCGCATCACGGAACGTAAGTGATTGGCGGTGCTTCGTCGTCGTCGTCGTCGGGGTGGCATCGGAGGTGGACGCGCGCGTCGCGAGGGAACGTGAACGTCGCACGTGCGGTCGTGACACCGCATCACCCCTGAACCCGACGTTCGGTACACGCAGCATCGCGCCGGGCGTGGGGCGCGCGGTGTGGCGTGACGATGAGAGTTGTGTAAGGTCACGTGGCACTTGGTCGATCGGTCGGCACGAATTCCACGTGGCATTCATTATCTCTTTCAGCGCTGTATCACATCAACGCGCGCCTCCCGCGTGTTCACCGTATACACGGTCCGAACCCGATGAGTGCGGTCTGTCTGCCCTTCGCGCCCGTCGCCCCCGCGTCGCGCGCGCGACAACCGAGTCCTCGAAGCCACCGCGGGAGTCGTTCCACTTCGATTTCGGCCAGTGTAGTGACCCCAAGCGTGGTTTACGCGTCGTCCACCCTTCGACGGAAACGAAGCTCGTGCACCGCCCACCAAGTGGCGCAAGTGAGACGCACACACCACGCACAACGGCCAGACGTTCGCGCTTTCGCGGAAAACGACGGCCGCGGCCCGAACCCGAACGACGTGGATGGCCCGGTGGCTTTCGGGGGGGAGATGGTCGGGGTTGGGATCTTTTTGCTAATCGCGTTTCAGTTTTTCGTGTTAGCATTCGTGGACTTCCCGATCCAATCCAGGTGACGGTGAGGTTTGGGGACAGGCGGTATTTGAGGTACATAAAGGTGATACGTACAGGTATACGTGATATGGAATGTGCGGTGATGTGCGTGACTAGATATTGACACGGTGATGAACACGGGACTGGTTTGCGAATAGCGCGTATTTGTTACGTTTGTGTGGAGGACAACCTTAGTAGTGGCGAGCAGACGTCCCCGATATCTCGCGTTCTTAATCCGTTTTCCAATCGTTTCGCGCCGCACCCGCGGTCGCGACGCCTAGCGCCGGGGTTCTCGGCTTTCGGTGGCGCATTGCGGGAGAGGAAAAGGCAGCAGAGGTACTTGTTGCGGTACCCGATGTCCCGTAGGTGTCGTCCGTGACTCTTTTTTTCGAACCGAAGTGCGCTTTCGCGAACGTCTTCGGCAACGCCCTGCCGAACTTACCAATCGCCATCGCGATTGACAGCCGGTGAATGGTTAACCGACCCGCGACGTACGCGATGAACATCAACACACGCGTAGCGGACTTGGTCACCGCGTTCAACAAGGTTAATAGCGTGCGTACCGTCTTGGGGTCCACCAAACCAAGCCGGAACCCAGAAATCAAACCAACCAAGGAGAGAGAAAAGTTTTTGGAGCTCGACTCTGCTGAGTTCTCCATATTTCTCAAGTCTCGCACTCCGGTAATCGCGGAAAACACGGTGAGCGCGATGAACACCACCCGAAACACGGTCCGTAGCCAAGGCCGGTAGTACACACCGAACTGCGCGAAAACAAGCGCCCATACGGGAATGCCATCCTCGTACAAAGTCAGTAACCGCTGTTTCTTCATAACCCGTTTTCGCAGCGCGTCGGGCAGAAGCGCGTCGTCGAAAAACGCGAACAGCGTCACGTCTTTGAATGTCTCGGACGGAGGGGGGGGTGATGCGCTGGGTGCGGCGTTTGACTCATGTGCGCCCTGTGCGTATGATCCATACCCTCCCAACCTGCCACCGATCGAATCTCGCTTGAAAACGCCCGAAACGGCTGGCGTGGAGAATACGCCGGCGTCGTCGTTTTTGGATTCCAAAAACGGTTCCCGCGAAACAAGCGTCGGCGCTTCGTCGTGACGCGGCGGCGTTTGGGGGGACGGAACTTTGTCATCTTGAGCGTGTTTCGATGTATCATCGAAGGGCGGTTCGGAGTAAGAAGCTTCAACTAATCGTGTCACCACCGGTGTCCCGTGGGCGCTGCAACGCGCACGCTTGTGTTTCGCGTCGCGTTCGTCGTTTTTCGTTCCCGCGGTGACGCTTCTTCTTGCGCCGCCGCGACCGACACCACCCGGATGTACGTTTTTAGGAACAAAGGAGTAGCCCGCATCGTCACACCGTGCTGGCGCGTTGTCTGCGAAGCCACCACTCGCGGTTGTTTCCTCATCACGCGAAAAAAACGCAACCGCCTGCTCGAAACTTTGAAACGCCCGTTTGGTGACTTTCTTCGCCTCAACCGCGAGCCGGCCGTCCAGGCACAGCGCATTCGCGTAGTTCAAACCCACGACGTCGTCGTGTTTGATTTCATACGTCAGCACTAACTTCGTGTCGTGCGTGCTTTCACGACGCGTGTTGTGTTTACCCGTACTGGCGCGTCTGGTGGGGTGCGTCATGGTCTTCGGGTCAGCAGCGCTGGTGCCTTGCACGAAGCGCACCGACGTGTTCTCCGCCGCGCTCGTAGTTGCGTTCTCGTTCTCTTTCTCAATCCTCGCACTACTTGTACCTGCTCCTGTTACCACTCCCCGTACGTCTTCTCTTCCTGTCCGCGTGCGTCCGTTAACACTGAACGGCGACAGCGGCATGTCCAAATCAAAGTGTCGCTTCACCGTTCGTTTCACCCGCTCCACGGTTCGCACGAACGTCCCTGGTTTCAACACCCGGCGCCGGCGAACCACCACGAAGACGAAACGCCCGGTTGCGAACACGATGCGCAGGCCGACGTGGGTTTTGGCGTGCCACACCCCCAGCGATAGCTGAGTTAGGGGGAAGGACTCTAGCTCGAACTCGCCGTCGTCGTCACTTGACTCGCCGTCGGAGTCTCGCCCGAACCACGACCGAGACCGGCGCAAACGAGACCCACTCGTGCCTTGGGTGACATTATCGTTCGCGCCGAACGTGAACGTTTTCGGGGGAACGTCGGGACACGAGGGACTCATGGGGAACCCGACACGGTCTGCGCCGCGTGTATCGGAGTCTCGCCCGAACCACGACCGAGACCGGCGCAAACGAGACCCACTCGTGCCTTGGGTGACATTATCGTTCGCGCCGAACGTGAACGTTTTCGGGGGAACGTCGGGACACGAGGGATTCATGGAGACACCGCACGGTCTGCGCCGCGTGTATCAAGCGCCGCGGTGTTCCAGAAATGCTTGGCAAACTCACGCGGGCGTGTGATTCTCGCGCGTGAGCCGCCCTGACCGCAGCGGCGGCGCGCGCGTGCCAAGAGTGGAATGGTGATGGAAGATCTCGAGACCGTTATATTTTCGGCAGGCGAGGCAAAAACCAGAATCGAGTTGGCCCGGACCGACTCGGGAAGAGTTACCGATGCGAAGTTTTTGCCGATGTTGGTAGATGAGACGATACTTATTGAAGGAAGTAAGGTACGGCGCGACCGTCGACGGTTTCCCGACCCACCGCGGTCAAATGCACCGCACGAAAACCACCGCGACTAGTCCTTACACGCTCGGTTCGCGTCGCCGCGCCACTGCGCGCAATCGCCGCTGGTCAGGGTGAACCGTTTGTCGTTAAGAAACCCAGTTTCTTTCCCCCCCCCCCACACCACGCGGTCCGCGTATTTTGACCACAGCGCATTGGTTGGAAAGGTACTCAGTACGAACGAAACCGTGGTGCCCGCCCAGAACCGCGGGGAGGTGTAGTGGTTGCCGTTTCTCAGCGCCACAATCATCTGGCGACGATTGGTCCAACAAAGCGTCAGTCGGTTTAGGGTTTAGGGTAATAACCGTCTTTTCGGGAAAAACGAGTATGGGTACTCAGACAGGCGGGGTTTGGGAAACGCGCGACGCGTACCTTCGGCCCGGTGCTGGCGTCGAACGTGCGCCGCGCGTCCCGGTACGGCGCGTTCGTGTCCTGGTCCGCGGAGAGATACAGGGACGGGACGTTTACCTTTTGAGATAAAAAAGAAAGTGTCAGTGTCTCTCGAAACGTGTACGAGGGATGGGGATGGGGAAGTAGTGGGTAGTACTTTCCGGCTGTACTCCAAACAGAGCGGTAATCAGGGAGGCGGCGTGTGGAACACGGGAAATACGTACCTTGTCCGCGAAGTACCCGGAGGGCGCGCCCCAAGGGTGGATCGCTACGACGGCGCCGACGACCCCGGCGCGGTCACCAGCGGCGCCCCGTAACGCTCGGCCACCGCCCAAGGAGTATCCCGCCACGGCGACTTTTTTGGCGTCAACCAGCACGTTTTTGGATGCCGCGTTTGATCTGCACGGCTGTAACTCCGACAACAGCCTCGCCGAGGCCACCGTGGAATCGCCGTCGCCTACTGGGATGAATCCAGGCAGCGCGGGGCATATTGTTACGATACCCCAGCTCGCGGCGTGGTGAAGCAGGTCGGGAAGCCAATAACCCAACTCATCACCAGCCACGGTGGAGGACCACCCGTCCGCCGTCGCCGCGAACCCGTCCGAACCGTCGCAGCTGATTGTAAAAAAAGAAATGTCAGTCTTGTATGGGCAATCAGTCGGCGGAATGGGGTAAATGGGAAATACTTACGATCCCTGGCCGCCGTGCGACCAGGCCAGGCCGGGTACTTTTTTGGGGAGCTTGAGGGTTTTTTTTTCGTCTTCTTCATCTTCATCAATTGATGACGCACCACCTGTACCATAGCTTCCCGCGAATGTCCACCCTGGTGGGACGTACGTGCCTAAAAACGCACCGGCGGCGGCGGCGGCGGCGGCGACGAAGTTTTGGCCATTTTGGTTGCCAGAGTCTTGGCCAGATTTCGGCGTGACGCTTTCTCTTTCCTCGGGCAGCACGGGGCACGCCACCACCGCGCTCGGGAAGCCGTATCTCGAGGTTTGCGTCGAGTCTAAATACACCAGGCGCGTGTCGTAGGGTCCGAACTTGGCGAACTTACCTCCGGGGGGCGAGGGTAACGGCGCCGGACGTTCGCAGTTGGAAACCGCGCACAACGCGCCGACCGCGCCGCCTCCGGTTAAACGCGCCACCGCTCTGCGCGCGGCGGACACGGAAGGCCACCCGTCGCCCAGCGCCGCGGCTGCGGGTTGCATGATGGCGAGCGCGCACGCCAGGGCGAGGGCGATGAGGGAGACGAGACGCGGCATGGTGGCAGGAGTGTCAGGAGTGGCGTCCTGGGTTGTGCCAGAAACGCGACGGGTCTCGGGCCTTTTGGTGTTGCGCCACCGAAAGGAAACGCCAAACGTATCGAGCGAGTGACACACCGCCGACGTCGCTGACAAACCGTCGACGCTTCCTTGGACCATGGGCGCGACCCTCGGAATGCGTTACCACGCCGAGAAGGGGAAGAGATGAGATCGGACGAGCTCGTTCGTAACAACGAGATACGTTTGCCAAACTTTCGACACTTCCGAGGCTGCGACTTTTCACCTTTTCTCGGAAAGCGCCACGACGCACCAACCTTCACTTCTTCCGCGCACGCGCCCCAGCAACACCACTCCAATCTTCTGCACGAACACGTAACATCAACATGTCTCTGAACGCTCAACGCGCTCGAGGCGTTGATCGCCCCTGCTCGGTCGTTTCGTTCAAGAGCTTCCTCTTGTTTTTCGACGAGAAGTCGCGCAACACCTGAACGACACCGACCTGAGACAGTTAGGGACTGTCTTGCCTCGGCATATGGTGTCGACGGCGCTGCCGTGGATTCCTCCACCTTCTACTCGAACCTGGGCACAACACCGCTTCGACCTCTTCGAAGACATGTATTTGAACAATGACGTCATGATCGACTACGACGACGAGTACGACTTCGAGCGAAAAACCGGGCTTTCTTACGGTAAAAAAGAAAGGCACGCCTTGGAGAGATACGTCGGATGGGTTCAAAAGAGCAGCAAAGGCAAACCCTTACCGTACTGCAAGAGATGTTCCAGTAGGTTTGGCGAAATCCAATGCATGATGTCCATAGAAGCGACTTACAATCACGCGAATAACCAGGTGCGCACAACCCGGCACGCGAAGAACGCACGCTTTCACGAAGAAATGCGCAACGCCATAGAACCCTTCTTGCAAGAGTAAACGGGCGAGCCGCCGCCGCCTGGCAATCTAAGGCTGCCAGCACGGTTGTTTGAAAAGAAAGGAGACCTGCGGGTGCACATGCCTGTGCGTCTGCTGGCGTAATTTTAATTATGCGTCATTTACTGCTTGTGCAAAATGTACGAGAACTCACATAGTGAGTAAGCGCGGCGCGTTGACGCCGGGCTCACTCCAGGCGATGCTTGAACGCTCTCCCGCACTGCGGGCAGATGTCACACGGCTCAATATTGTTGAGGCGTTGATCGATATGCAGCCCTCTCCCGCGACCGCGGGTTGGAGATACGCGGCTCAACAACGTTGAGCGGTGCCAACGGTGATTATTAATCACCTTCACTACGACGAAGAATCATCTCGTGCCAGCCACGCCCTTGCCAAAAAGTCGTCGCTTCCGAGAAGTATCGACTTTTCACCTTCTCGAAAGCCACGACGTACCCTCACTTCTGCGCACGCGCCTCATCAACAACACGCAAACCTTCTGCGCGCACGACATCGTCATGTTCGATAGCGATCAACGCGCTTGATGTAAGCTGCAACATGACGCGTTCTTCTCCTCGCCTCTTCTCGGTCGTTTCGCTCAAGAGCTTCCTCTTGTTTTTACCCGCGAAGTCGGGCAACACCAGGACGAGACCGACCTGATATGTTTAGGGGATTTCATGCCTCTGCATATCGTGATGACGGCGTTGGAAGGAAAGTTTCCTGCTCCACCACCGTCTTTGGCCGCCCACGTGGACGCGTCACTCGGCGTTCTACGCACGAACGGGATGTTGTCGATCCCGGGCCACCCTGGAGAGGAAAAGTTCATTGAAAAAACGGGGCTGTCTACTATTCGTCTGTGGCATCTTCCGGGTAGGCAAATCGACGCTTTTGAGGAATACGTCGATTGGGTTGATGATAGCAACGGTACAATCTTACCGTACTGCGTGAGATGTGCGGAACGGGTGCACGAATGGAGGAAGAAATCGGGTGCGCGTTTCGTAACCGAAGTCTGGGAGAACATCGACGCGCTATTTCGCCATGCTTGTGACAGCGCAGATGACCCGAGTGACTTGGATAACAAAGCGTTTCACGAAGGAATGCGTGAAGCCATGAGGCCCTTAATGTAAACAGGCAGAAACTAACGGAGGTTACATACATCGCCTCCAATAAGGTAACGAATAACTCGTATTCAAACCGACTACCTAAACGCCGCGCTACATGTACCTGTCATGACCTACGAAAAGAAATACAAAGACTCCCGCACCTGCTGCAGGTCCATGCTCCCCGCTTCCGGCGGCGGCGGCAGTTCCATTGCAATTTCCGGGTACTTCTGTTTGAGCTCTTCGAAGAGCTGTTCCAAAAGCGGCTCCGAGTGAAGATCAATAAACGTTTCCCGGATGTGTTTGCTCATCGCGGGCACGTCCCCCGCGTGCGTCCAGAACGAGTCGTGCACACCCGCGAAGGTCAGGCCGTCCGCTTGACACGCCACCGCGGTTTTCATCATGTGCGCTGAGTCCACACTGTGAATGTAGTTCGGGGGAAACGCGCTTCGTTGTTTGTTTTTCTGTACTTTGTTCTCGTCGTTGTCGAACTGTAACACGAAGGACTGCACCAACGTGCGGATTACTTTCTTTCCCTTCGCCCGGTACGGCTGTACCACCGGCAACCCCATCGGGGTGGTCCACTCAACAGCTTTGCCCCGCCCGGCGATGATCCGCGCGCACTCCGCGAGCCAAGCCATCACGTCACGCGCGTTGACGAACAAGTTACTCAGCGCATCAAGCGTCCGAGAAGCCGCGTACGTCGCAACCTGTGATTGTAAAGGAAAAGGGTCAGTCCCGAGTCTTGAGTATGGGTGTACTGTATGCGCAAACAGGGCACTTGTGATGTATGTGCAGTTGCCAGCACTGCTGCTGGTAAATGTTACTAGTAGTTACTAGTAGTGCACTCAAAGAGGGGCATCAAACAGAGATGGGATTTGGGAAATACGACACGTACCTGGTACCGCAGGTTCTCATCCTCCACGGCGTTTCTTTCTTTCAGCCGGTTCTGAATCTGCTGCCGCGCCCCGACGTGCGTCACGCCGTACACGGAAGTCATGACCGTCTGCTTGACCAGTTTCCGGTCGATGTGTTCCGACAAAAGGCTGGCGAGCTTTCGCGTGTCTAGGTCTTCGTGCGAAACCATATCCTCGGCGACTATTTTTTTCAAAACGTTGGCGATACCCGTGTACACGTCCCCGGGGCGGTCGTTGGGCATCAAGTTGACCTGATTGTAAAAAAATAAATGTTAGTCTTCTATGGGCAATCAGGGAGGTGGAATGTGGTGGGTGGGAAAGGCCCTTACCTGTTCGCCTCCGGCTTCGTCCCGGCCGAGCGCGGCGTAGTGCTGCAACCCGTTACACGAGCCGTCCTGGTGCACGGGGAGCCTGCATTGAAAGTTAACCGGGTCCCCGCTTTCCAAAGCCTTGTGGATTTCGAAACAAGTCGCGAGGCACTGCCACGGGTCCTCCGCGTCCAGCCAGAACCCGCCGAGTTCGCCAAGCGGGTCGCGCGCCGCGTTCTGAATTGTTTTGAACCGGTCTTTGATCCACTGCGCGCGTTCGCCCATCGGGAGCTTGTCCACCCCGCCGCCGTAAAGGTTCGCGGCCTGTACGCAAAGCCAGTCCAGACCGTCCGGCCCGAGCGGGCGCGTCTCCGCGAACATCAACGCGCCTCGGCAAACGTCGGAGCCAAGGTGGTTCAAATGCACGTGCATCGTGTACGCTCGGCCGCGGAAGTCGATGTTGTGTGGAAAATAGATGCGCTTTTCTTCCCGCATTTCCTTCGCGACTTGCAGTTTAATAAGGAAGTCACACCGCTGGCTGTGCAGTTCCCTGATCCGATAAAAAAGAAAGTGTCAGTCTTGTATGGGCAATCAGGGAGGCGGTGTGTGGTAAAGCAGGAAAGGCCCTTACCGATTCGTGCGTTTCACCCGGTTCAAGCCGTGAATGAACCCGGAAACGTCCTCCCTGCTGGGAATGGAACTAAGAGAGTAACAAGAAAGTGTCAATCTCTCGGCCATGTGTATGAGGGATTGGTATTACGTAAACAGTCAGGGTAAGGGGCAGAGGGAATAATCCCTTCTGGTCGTAATAGTCCCTTCGCAGGACGAGTATGGGCAATCGCAGAGGCGGTGTGTGGTGATTGGGAAACACGTACCTGGCGAGCATTTGGTGTCGCGACGTGCCGAACCGCAACCCGTACGGCGTTTGCGGCCACTGCGGGTCGTCCAGGTTGGACCTCGGTGGGACGCCCGCTTTGCCGCCCCCGGTGGCCCACACCTCCTCCATGACTTTCAAAACCGGGTCGTTGATCACCCAAGGCGTTTTGCCTAACACGTTCAGGGCGTCCAACACGGGCTGGAACCCGGGTTTTGCGTTGCCGCTCTCGCCGACGCCTTGCGCGTGGTGCAGCGCCAGCATCTGTTTCTTCGAAGGGCCGTGAAGGGAGTAGTGCCCGCGCATCACGATACTTTCGGAACGCAAATACCCGCCCGCGTTGAACCGCGTCCACGGCCTCGGCGGGGTGACCATGGGCATGTACCGCACCGGCGATAGCGTCGCGCGGATCATGTGCTGCGTGCATGAAAGAAAAGGGTCAGTTGCGAGTGGCACCAAGTGCCATGTATATCGCGTGTATTGGACGACGGCCTGGTCAACAGGGAGGGGTAATCGGTCTGAACCGTGACCAGCGTTAGAGGTAAAACAGCGCGTTTGTGATGTGATGTATGTAGTAACGCCCGTAATTACGGGCGGACAGTGGGCAAACGCGTTGTCCCCGGATTCGGGAAACGCCCAACGCGCACCTCGTCGTCCATGAACCCGTAAAACGCCTCGTGCCACGAAATCGTGCCGTACTTCTGGCCTTTGTGGAAGGTGTAGTCGTGGTAAAACGCGGGAACTTCTAACAGTTGGGACCCTGAATGCAACGTGTTTCTTTGCTGTTGACCGTCATCAACGGACGACTCAGAAGAACCCTCCAAAGCGTGCCCCGTTCCCGGCCCGGGGACTTTAACCCGAGCGGTGTTCAAAAGTAAGTGCGTCAGCGCCGCGCCAACCTTGGACCGCGCGGTGCTTCCCCAGTCGCTGTCATTCAACGCGCTCCGGGCGAACCGGGCGACGGAGCGCACTGATGTTAAATCCCTCAGCGCCGCCGCGTTTACCTTGGCGAACCGGTCCTGCAGGTGCGGTTTGTTGATGAAATCCTCAACATCGGTGGTTTCCTCGGCGAGGTCGGATTCGGATGTCATGTCCAACTCGTCGTGAAACTCGTCATCCAAAGTATCCCTTTTAGACTGTTGTTTGCTCTGCTGGGTTTTCACCTTGCTCCTCTGTCGCAGCCGCGCCAGGTTAACCTCCGCCTGCACGGCCTCGCCGAGCCGTTCCACCACCCTCACGAACTTACACATCCCCGCCTGCGGTTGGTCGGGGGAAAAGCTCTCCTCGCCTTTCATGAGCTGCCCCACGACGACGTGCAGGGTGATGACCGCGAGTTTATCGGGGTTCAGCATCAACAGAAACGGCCCGTAGTTGTTCCGGTCCACGCCCGGTACCTTCAGTCGAATACTTTCCTGCTCGACGGCGATGGCGTTTGATAGCGGCTCGAAGAACCCTTGAAGCAGCCGTCGTCCGATAGGTAAGGAAACCCCATCACCCCGTTGCGCGGTCGCGAGCTGGCCTTCCTTGTACCGCTTCACCTCGTTGTCCACGGCTAATATTTCGTTGTTCCGCTGCCGGTGTTCCAACCGCCGGCGCTCGTCGCTCGGTTCGTCCGTTTGTTGTTTGGCGTCGAACGAAAACGGGTCGTACAGCTGTCGCCGCCGCGCCTCCATCGCGGCGAGCGCGATTCGAATTCCGTCCATGCCAGGGTCCTCTTCATTCACGTTCTTCGCCGCTTCCAAGGCTTTCCGTTTGGATTTAGCTTCCGCTTCACCCACGATGATCATCTTCGTGCGTCCGCGTCTTCGGCGCGCCGCGAAGGACGTGCGCGTCGGGAGCTGCTGTTGCGACGATGAGGATGTGGATGACACGTCTTCTAACCCATCGGGGTCGTGGAAGTGTTCCACGTTAGTCCGTCCAGAAAAGTCGTCATCCTGCTTGTCATCATACGTGTCGTTGCCGTGCGACGCACCAGCAGCACCGAGGGCAGCACTGACTCCACCACCCGTTCGCGGAGCACCCATCTCTTCGCGCGCCTCGTCGCTGAAACTTCGCGCACCGGCGGCGGCGGCACCGGATGGGTGCGTCGCCGGGAGTGTCCATCGCGTAAGTGCGCTCTGGCCGACGCAACCGTGCCTTGACAGCACCGTCTGTGCGGCGCGGCGCAGCGCGGTGGTCAAAATCGGCATTGGGGCAGGGAAGGACGGCCCTCCACGAACACAAGCAAGGCGCGAACGGACCAACCAACCGCGCTCTCCTCTGATTACACAAACACAAGATGCCGTTCCCGACACCGCTCCGCCACGACACCACCCTCCCCAAAGCCCCGCCCGACACGCCCGCCGCTTCCCCCTAACCCCGAGCCCTAAGTGGCTCGAAGGTCGTCAGGGGGGTGGTCGACGCGCCTTTGGCTGAAAGCCCGTGCTATGCTAGTGGGGAGACGAGGCCCACAGGGTATCCTCGGCATTTGCTGCAACCGCCGAAGCTCGTCACGCCGAGCTGCGATTTGAGGAGCAAGATGGAAAGCGAGCCCACCTTTCAAAACCATCGCGTTCATCGGGAAACACGAGAACACGCATCAACATGAAAGACCAACCGGAAGTGTGATCGATAAAAAGCTAAAACTTGCCAAAAACTTGGCCAAAAAACTAGGGTTTCGCGTTTCGTCGCGATGGCCATTATTTCGACGGCCTTCCCGCGCGCCGGACTCTCTCTTCCACGCGCGCTTCCGTCGTGTCACACGCAACTTTTTATCGTTGCCCGGCTCGACACCATGGTGAAGGTTACCTCCATCGAGCAGGCGCTCAAGGGTACGCTCTCTAAGGGCAAGACCGCCCCCAAGAAGGCTTCCAAGACGCCTTCGTTTTACCCCGCCGACGATGCCAAGTTCCCGCTGAAGCGCGCCGCGGTGGTTAAGAACCAGACCAAGCTCCGCGCATCAATCACCCCGGGTACGATTCTCATTCTGCTCGCGGGGCACTTCAAAGGCAAGCGCGTGATCTTCCTCAGGCAGCTCGACAGCGGCCTGCTCCTGGTGTGCGGCCCGTACGGCGTGAACGGGGTCCCGGTAAAAAGGGTGAACCAGTGCTACGTCATTGCCACCTCCACGAAGATTGATGTCGCCGGGGTACGTGTTGTGTTTCCCTAATCGATTTCCCCCCGCACGTACCCGCACCACAATGGTGGAAGCTTCTCGCACTTTTCGGTTTCCGTCCTCGCGGCATAAACGTGACCTTTACCTGTCGGCTGGGAGCAGCCTGCGACTGTCAGGCTTACAGTGCACGGCGCCTCGAAGAGCGACGACGAGAACAAACCGAACCCTTGATAAACGCTCGATCCGTTCGGTCCACACGCATCCCGCCGACTGTGTTCCCACACAAGACTGACACTTTCTTTTCTGTATCTCAGGTGGACACGAAGAAGTTCGACGATAAGTACTTCAAGAAGCCCTCAAAGGACCGGAGCAAGAAGTCCGAGACGGACTTCTTCGAAGAGAAAACCGAGAAGAAGGAGCTGCCCGCGTCGTACGTCGCGGACAACAAAGCGTTGGACGCCGCCATCGCCCCGAAAGTCGCCGCGGTGCCCCACCTTGCTGGTACGTATTGCATTCCAAAATCCCTCGTGCGCGCCCGTTGCAGCACCTCGAGGTGCCTGCCCTCCGCCGCGTTCATGCACGTTTCCGGTCCCAAGGGCATCCGTTCGCGCGCAACCACTGCAGCACCTCGAGATGCGACACTGTTTTGTTTACCCGATACAAGGACTGACACTTCTCTTTCACAATCGCGCAGGTTTCATGGCTACGAAATTTACTCTGAAATCAGGCGATCGACCCCACGAGATGAAATTCTAATCGTCCAGAGGGTGTGTGCCGTTGCGAGCGCGGAACCGCGGAGGCTAGGAGAAGATGAAAAATAGCTGAAGCGAATGGTCGAGGTTGACCGAAACGTTATCGACGCGTGGGGGTGAGTCGTAGAGTTGTTCGTGTAAGAAACAGGTCCGGCTACTAAAATATAAACGTGTGTCTTGCGTCTGCGTGCGTCTCGCCTTTCGGGGTTTCAAAGCACATGCGCCTACCTTGACGCAGCATTTCCAAGCGCAAAAACCCTATTTTCGAGGAAAGGTTTCGACGATCGACGCTAACACTAAATGCTCTATCCCGGTTACAAACGAACTCTCTACACTCTCGTCGTCGCTTATAACGCGTCTCTTTGTCTGCCACTACTTTCATGACACAAGCGCAGTGTCACACAACAAAAACCTCCCAATAATTACTCCCACTGCGCCTGTCCGTACTTCCAGTCGCGCTGTTTTTTCGCGCTCGCGTCGTTTTTCGCTTTGAACATTTCGTGCTCGAACCCGGTCCCTCTGTCCACCCCGTCCCAGTGCCTTCCCGGTTTTATTCCAAACCTGTTTGAAGGAACGCCGACGCCTCGCCTCATCCAGCTGTGCTGCGGGACGTCTTGGGGAATTCGAAAGCCGCTCTTTTGAAGCTTTTCGGCATCCACGCCGGCCACGGCGCTCGTGTTCGCCACGGCGTCCAGTTCCGCGAGTCGGTTGCGCCGCGCTAGGTGCGCCATGGGGTCGCCGAACCGATTCGCCGCCCTCAGCGAGTCGTCTGTTTTTGTATCAATCTCGCCCCTCGCGAAAGGCGCCGCTGATTCTTCTGCGAGCGCCATTTGTCGGTCCGCGGCTTCTCGCGCCTGCGCAACACCCGACGCCCACACCGGCTTTTCCCGCGAAGGCGCTTTCGCCGCCAACTCCTTTCGCCGCGCCAATTCGTCTGCGTCGATGAGACGCCCGGTGGCTTTGTCTCGGAAAAGCGTCCCGGCGTTTTTCCCAGAAGTGTCATCGCTCATTTGATTGATCCTTTGTCGCGCCAAGGTTCGCTTCGCATCCGCCTCGCGGACCACGACGCTGGCGTCCACCAAACCGGCGGTGGTGCCATCCGTCATCACGCCGCGCTTGTTACCGCCGCGCATTGATACGTCGGCGCTGTCGCCATTTGTATTGTCATCGTCACCGCCCTTCCCCGTTCCCACCCGTCGCGGCGGCGACAAGTCAGGCGAGTCGTTTCTTTTTGGACGTCTCGGCGGTGAGACGTCATCGTCGTGTTTGGTAACCGGACGTCGAGGCGATGACGCGTCGTCGTCGTCGCCGTCGCGCCGTTTACCCACTCGAGGAGGCGATAGATCTCCGTTGTTTTCGTCATCCGTGTCGTGTCTTCCCCTCGCCGCTGGGGGAGGCGAGTTGTCCTCATCGTCGCTGTCGTGCCGGTTACCGCCTCGTCGAGCAGGCGACGCGTCGTCATCCGTGTCGTGTCGCCCGCGTCGCGGCGGTGACGCGTCGTCGGCGGCGGCGGCGGCGGCGTTTGCGTTACCGTTCGCATTCGCGGAACCATCCGTCGCCACCGCCCAGCCGCTTCCGTCTTCCTTGATGCCGAGGTAGGTTCTTCTTTTTTCTTCCCGTTGCTCTATTTCGGATGCGTCCACCACCACTGCGTCATCCAAACC
>Ga0209502_10000017_pt1 | contig 189200 bp, 179 predicted proteins | sample ArcticOcean_MG_C_10_FD_187442 | JGI IMG/M metagenome (GOLD analysis project Ga0209502, IMG submission 187442) | Marine microbial communities from western Arctic Ocean - ArcticOcean_MG_CB11_90 (SPAdes) (version 2) | ecosystem: Environmental > Aquatic > Marine > Oceanic | place: Arctic Ocean... | reverse complement strand
GACTCTGTTGACTCTGTTGACTCTGTTGACTCTGTTGACTCTGTTGACTCTGTTGACTCTGTTGACTCTGTTGACTCTGTTGACTCTGTTGACTCTGTTGACTCTGTTGACTCTGTTGACTCTGTTGACTCTGTTGACTCTGTTGACTCTGTTGACTCTGTTGACTCTGTTGGCATCGTTGTGAGGGGAGTCACCCAGACGTCTATTTGCCCGGCATGGGGAGTTGTTAAATTGGCCAGTCGGAAGCGTCCACTGAATCTAAAGTAACCAATTTAGTATGACCTTGCCAGCGATGTATGAATTCGCTTTGAGGGTCATAGGTCGCTGTTTGTTTATTTAAGTCAAACTTTCTGTGACCTCTTGGATCAGCGCCAACACCCGCTAAGTACTGCCAATTGCCCCAATTAGATGCAGTGTCGTAATCTATTAACTGTTGCTCCATATAAGAAGCACCGTAACGCCAGTCTAAATTGAGCTCGTGAACAAAGCAGCTAGCCACAAGTTGACGCCCTCGATTAGACATATAACCCGTCGTATTGAGTTGGTGCATCAGAGCATTAATGATTGGGAAGGGTGTATTGCCATGGCACCATTTCTGATAGCGCTGCGGATAAAAACTGGTGTTAGGGTTGCTTGCGCTAATGCCCTTGAAGGTAAACAGTGCTGATTGATGTTTATGAGCATACCACTGGTAGTATTCGCGCCATAGCAACTCAAAGTAGATCCAATATGTTGAGTCATTAGACTCAATATCATTTTCGTAGTCGCGCAGTCGCGCAATTACCGATCGGACAGAAAGACATCCGTTGGACAGCCATGGGGAAAATTTGGTTGAGTAGTCCATGCCGTCTAGACCATTGCGTGTGAGTTTATAGCTGCTGGCCAGCTTTTGGCTAAAGTAACTATTAAGATGCTGATGACCAGCATTCTCTCCACCTTCGAAGGTGCAACTGTTTTTTTCATGAATGTTAGTTTTTAAAAATTCGGAGGCAACCTCAGGTGACGGACTTGGTGGCATTGAGGGCGGCCTTAAGGTGGGCGGGCTTGCAGTGATAGGTTCAATGAGGCGCCTAAATTTAGAAAAGCTAGTAGGCAAGTCGCTTAGTTCAAATGGCAGCTCATCTTGCGTAAATAGGGTATGGCTATGCTTTTGCTGAAATACAATTCCCGGGTACCGAGAGACTAAAGTATTCCATTCATGGTTTTCATACCACCCAGCATTGCAGCTACGATATAGGTGAGTAACATCATGCAGGGTAATTAGCTCTGCTACTGCATCGAGCAATGGCTGCTCTCGAACCAGTAAGTGCTGTTGTTGGGAATGAAGATTTTGGTCCAGGGTCTGTAGCGACTGCTGCAAAAAATGAAGCCGATGGTGAGAAAGTTTACCGGGCCCGCGTACCCTGGTTTTCGTGGAAGGTTGCGATGGGCAATATAGGCAAACCAGTTTATCCATTTCGCGGCATGCCAATGCCAAAGCGGGATTATCTTCAAGACGAAGATCATTAGAAAACAGGAAAATTCCAATTTTTAGCATGCGTATATTCACCGTCTATGATCAATCTGTTAGGCATTATTTACGCGCAGGTTGTGCCCGCGGATCGCCTATGTATAAAACAGCATTCGCCTAGCTGGCCGATAACTAATCTAGCTGCCTGTCAATGCCGTATCAAGCGCATCGAAAAGGAGAAATCATGCCGTCAAATTCTCAAGGGCCTCTGATGCCCAGCATCATGAAAGTGCTTGGCTACGCAGGGTTGTTGCCTTTTTTCATTACTGCTGTGGTTATGCTAAATGCGGTAATGAATGGCCCAGGATTGCAGAGCGCGGCTATTTTCAATTTGTATGCTCCTTATGTGTTCATCAGTTATAGCGCAGTAATTTTGAGTTTTATGGCCGGAACCCTCTGGGCTAAGTGGGAGTCAGGCGGTAATAGCACAGCGACTAATGCCGCAGTAATATTCAGTAATGTGGTTTCGCTGACTGCCTGGTTGGCGCTGCTGGTGATCTTTATTTCATCCATCATGACGGTCTTCGCAGTCACCGTTTTATTTGTTGGCTTTGCCAGTTTACTATGGGTGGAGCGCTTGACTAAAACTGCTTCTAATTACTGGAAAATGCGGGTTAAATTAACCAGTGCGGTATTGTTAATGCATGTCGTGGTGATCTTTTTAATGCTTCGGGATATTTAAGAAATGGCTGAATTAACGATTTTTTATGATGGTGGTTGCCCGCTCTGCGCTGCTGAAATGAACCATCTGAGAAAGCTTGATAGCAATGATTCAATTGCCTATGAAGATATCTACGCCGATGGATTTGAAGGGCGTTTTCCATATATTGATCTTCCGCAAGCAGATCGCATACTTCATGGGGAATTGGCCGATGGAACAATTATTTATGCTTTGGATGTTACCTATGAGGCGTGGGCTTTAGTCGGTAAGCGGCACTGGGTGGCAATTTTGCGATGGCCCCTGTTCAAGCAAGTGGCCAATCTAGGGTATGTTTTTTTTGCCCGATATCGGCGTAGTATTTCATCCTTGATAAGCGGTCAGTCACGCTGTGATACATGTACGGTAGATAATGAGCCGAAGCCATGATTGATGTAGCTAGCAGCGCAATCGTTCTCGGAGCCAGTGGTGGGTTGGGCTCAGCAATGGTCGCGGAATTTCTCAATGACCCTGCAGTTGGTCAGGTGTTCGCGATAAGCAGTAAACAGCAACCCTCGGGCTTGGGCGACCCAAAAAGTGCTCGAAAACTAGTTTGGTTAACCTCCGAGTACAACGAAACGGCTATGGCTGAAGTGGCCAGTCAGCTAGTGCCTCACGCGGGTACGTTTAGCAGAGTATGTATTTGTCATGGGCTGCTGCACTCGGATACGCTGTGGCCCGAAAAACGCCTCGAAGACATAAATGGCAGTGCACTGCAGGATATTTTCCACAGCAATACTGTTGTGCCCGCGCTTTGGCTAAAGTTGCTCTTTAAGATTTTAAAAGGTCAGAATCCGTGCATTGTCGCGACAATGAGCGCGCGGGTAGGCAGCATCAGTGATAATCATCTGGGAGGCTGGTATGCCTACAGAGCATCTAAATCTGCGTTAAATATGATTCTAAAAACAGCTGCCATTGAATATGGACGAAGAGCAAAAAACGTTAAATTTATAGCTTTTCACCCAGGTACTACTGACACTGCTCTGTCTAAACCCTTCCAAGCAACAGTGCCAACTGGAAAATTATTTACAACAGAATTTGTCGCTGAGCGATTGGCAATAATCATGGACTCGGCAGAGATCGATGGCGAATTGTCTTATCTGGACTGGGATGGCCAATCAATTACTTGGTGATTTTTTATTGTGCGTTTTATAGTCGCCAATTCGGTTAAACTGGTTATCGATCTTTCGTTAAACGTCCTTCAACAAACACTAAGAAGACACTATGGGTGAAAAGCCAAGCTTAAGTTGTGAAATTAATGACCTTCTTCATGATGGGCGGGGCGTTGGACGGATCAATGGGAAAGCCTTTTTTGTTGAGGGCGCTCTGCCTGGAGAAGATGTTGAGTTCAGAGTAACCAATGAGAAGCGCAATTTTGCAGAGGCGCGGTTGACCAAGGTGCTGTCGGCGTCACAATATCGCACAGAACCGGAATGTAGATATTTTTCAAAATGTGGCGGGTGTAGTTTGCAACATCTGCAACACTCGGAGCAGATCGAGTTTAAAAAACAACAACTTTTAAATAGCGCTCAACGAGTAGGGCTGGAGCCCGAAAATACCCTCGATTCCCTCGTCGGTCCCCAATGGAATTACCGGCGGCGCGCGCGGCTTGCAGTTCAGAGGGCGAGAGACGGACAGTTTTTGGTAGGCTTCCACAACCCAGGTAGCAATCGTATCGAGCCGATTGCTAGTTGTATGGTGCTGGATAAATCGCTGGATGCGCTGCTAATGGCTCTGCCTTCAATACTAAATGCACTTGGTGCGGATATTAAGATTTTCGAAATAGAACTGGTCGCTGCAGATAATGCCTTGGCGGTTGCTGTTGAGGCCAGCCGAAGCCTGTTTGACGCTGAGTTAACCTCGGTTGTGAAAGCTCTTAATGTCGTGGCTGAGATGACTACGCAACTGTGGTGGAAAGTATCCAAAAATGGACGCTTTTCGCGCGTAGATGATGGTGAAGACGGGCTTTATTTTGGTGTCAAAGACGATATAAAACTCAGTTTTGAGCCGGGCCAGTTTATTCAGGTTAATGACAGCATCAATCGGAGTATGATTGAACAGATGCTGGCATTGGTTTCAGTTGAAAATACAGGGGTTGCGATCGACCTTTTTTGTGGTTCTGGCAATCTATCGCTGCCGCTGGCTAAGCAGTTTAATCAAGTTATTGGCGTCGAAGGCCTGGCATCGCTGGTCGTCGCTGCAAATGGAAATGCCCGCAGTAACGCGATTGATAACACCCAGTTCGTGGTTGCCGATTTAAATGATGCAGCAAGCCTAAAAAAGGTGAGCAAGATTGCCTCATCCATCGATCTTATTGTTCTTGATCCGCCGCGTAATGGCGCAGCGGCAATAATGCCTTGGGTGGCCAAGTCAGGGACTAAACAAATTATCTATATTTCATGCCACTCGTCTACCATGGTTAGAGATGCTGATTTTTTGATTAGGGCCGGCTACAAACTTAAGAATTTGGGGGTGATGGATATGTTTCCTCACACCGCCCACGTAGAGTCAATGGCGCTATTTGAGAAATAACTAAATGCGGCGGTAAAAGAAACGTAACCTTCGTTTTGATGCTGTAAGAGTCACCTCAAATAAGGTAGAATCACACGCTTTAAAAATCACCTAACCTCCAGGACAAAATTCCATCATGTTCGAAAAAGACCAGACAATTGCAAAGATTGACCCCGAATTATGGCAGGCTATTCAGAGTGAAGATCAGAGACAAGAGCAGCATATTGAGTTAATTGCTTCTGAAAATTACACCAGTTTGGCCGTTATGGAAGCTCAGGGTGGCAAAATGACCAACAAGTATGCGGAAGGTTATCCCGGCAAGCGATACTACGGTGGTTGCGAATATGTTGATTTGGCTGAAGAGTTGGCCATAGAGCGATTAAAGAGCTTGTATGGATCAGAGTATGCCAATGTCCAGCCGCACTCGGGATCACAGGCCAATAGCGCTGTCTTTTTGGCGCTCATCAAAGGTGGCGATACAATCTTGGGAATGAGTCTTGCAGATGGCGGTCATTTAACCCATGGGGCTAAGCCTAACTTTTCTGGAAAACTTTATAACCCAGTGCAATATGGATTGAATGCAGAAACGGGTCTTATTGATTATGATCAAGTCGAGGCATTGGCGATTGAGCATAAGCCAGCAATGATTATCGCCGGATTCTCTGCTTACTCGGGCATTATGGATTGGGCTAGATTTCGTGAGATAGCTGATAAAGTGAACGCTTACTTACTTGTAGACATGGCTCATGTATCAGGCCTAGTGGCAGCGGGTGTTTATCCCAGCCCTATCCCACATGCACATGTCGTTACTTCTACCACGCACAAAACGTTGCGTGGACCCCGTGGCGGCATTATTTTGACTAATGATGCTGATATCGCCAAAAAATGTAATTCTGCGGTTTTTCCAGGTAGTCAGGGTGGCCCGTTGTGCCATGTGATTGCGGCGAAAGCGGTAGCATTTAAAGAGGCAGCTAGTGAGGAATTTGTTGTCTATCAAAAGCAGGTGGTTGCCAATGCAAAAGCTATGGCTGCGACGTTTATCGAGCGCGGTATCGAGATTGTATCCAACGGTACGGAAAATCACCTTATGTTGGTGAGTTTAATTGGCAAGGAATATACGGGAACCGATGCCGATCGAGCAATGGGACAGGCATTTATAACCGTGAATAAAAATGCCGTGCCCAATGATCCGCGATCTCCTTTTGTCACCTCTGGATTGCGTGTGGGTACGCCGGCAATTACTACCCGAGGGTTTGGGCTCGATGAAACTGTCCAATTAACCCACTGGATGTGTGACATTCTTGATAGTTTGGAAGCTGGCAACTCAGAAACAGTCATCGCAGATGTTAAATCGAAAGTACTGGAAGTCTGTGCACGTTTTCCAGTTTATGGCTAATGAAGTAATAGCAAGGTGAGTGTGGCTCCCTGGGTAAAACAGTAGGCAGAAACTATGACAGATTTGTCGACATCGATTCGTTTAGCGGGAACTGCCGTTATTCTTCGTGATGGCCCTGAAGGGCTTGAAACGTTGCTGCTACGTCGCAACGCCAAGCTTGCCTTTGCCGGAGGTGCATGGGTATTTCCCGGGGGTGCCATTGATCAATCCGAGTTGGAGGTTGCTAGCTCTGAGGAACAGGCAGCACGAACCGCGACGGTGCGAGAAGTGCACGAAGAATGTGGGTTGACAGTGACTGAAGATAGCCTAATACACTTTTGTAACTGGACCACACCCATTGGAGAGCGGCGACGTTTTGCGACGTGGTTTTTTGCTACTAGAGCTATCCAGCACTCAGAAGACATATTAATCGACGGCTCTGAAATTCATGAGTTTCAGTGGATAAGCCTGCATAAGTCGATGGAACTTTATCACCTCGGCGAATTAACGCTTATGCCACCTACGTATCTTGCCCTCAGTCTGATTAGCCACTGTGAAGATGCAGAAGGCGCCTGTCACATGCTTGCGGCGCGTAACCCTTTTGAAGTCACTCCTAAACTATGTAAGTTGGATGGACAAATGGTTTGTTTGTATCCAGGGGATGCTGGTTACCAGGTTAATGATCCAGTTTTACCGGGTGCTAGGCACCGAACGGTATTCACGCCCAAAGGTATGGAGTACGCGCACTCAGGCGAAGATGTGGGTGTTGCGCCCATGGATAAACCCTAGCCTGAAGTAGTCTGAAAACTGCCGCCAATGTGCTAAACTAAGCCACCATTTTTCTGAGCGTCGCTATGTACTGTCCATTTTGTAATGCTGATGACACCAAAGTTGTCGATTCTCGCTTGGTCGCTGACGGTGGGCAAGTTCGCCGAAGGCGTGAGTGTGTGGATTGCAGTGAACGATTCACGACCTATGAACTGGCCGAACTGGTCATGCCGCGGGTAATTAAAAGCGATGGCAACCGAGAGCCCTTCGATGAAGATAAGTTGCGCGCAGGCTTGCAGCGTGCGCTTGAGAAGCGACCAGTCTCGATTGAGCAGATTGAGATATCTCTGTCACACATAAAACATTTCTTACAAGTCACGGGAGAGCGTGAAATTTCTTCACGTATTATTGGTGAAGAGGTTATGCGCCAACTTCAAGACTTAGACGAAGTTGCTTATATTCGCTTTGCCTCGGTTTATCGAAGTTTTCAAGATTTGAGTGAATTTCAAGATGAGCTGAATCGACTGAGCGACGCCAAGCCCGTCATAGGCGCAAAAAAATGAGTTTTTCGATCCATGACCGCGAGATGATGGCGAGGGCGCTGGTGATGGCCGCCAAAGGTCGGTTTACCACGGCGCCCAATCCTGCGGTTGGATGCGTTATCAGTCTTGATGAAAATATTGTTGGCGAAGGTTATACCAAGCCAGTGGGCGGCAACCACGCTGAGATCGAAGCGCTCAAAATGGTGAGTGATCCAACAGGTTGCAGTGTTTATGTGACACTTGAACCCTGCAGTCATCAGGGTCGAACGCCACCCTGTGTAGGCGCCCTAATAGAAGCTGGTGTGGCGAGAGTTGTAATAGCCTGTGAGGACCCTAATCCCGAGGTGTGCGGTCAGGGAATTCAGTTACTCAAAGATGCCGGCATTGAGGTTGACTGCGGGTTACTAGAAGATCAGGCAAGAGCGTTAAATCAGGGGTTTATCAAACGTCACGAACATGGTTTACCCTGGGTGTTGGTTAAGATGGCCGCTAGTATCGATGGCCGAACAGCCATGGCCAGTGGACAGAGCCAGTGGGTGACCACTCCGGCTTCGCGCCATGATGTTCAAAAATTACGTGCAAAAAGTTGTGCGATTATTACTGGCATTGGAACTCAGTTGATGGATGATCCGTCATTGACTGTGCGCATAACCAGTGAACAATTGGGTGTTGAGGATGAGTTGCAGCAGCCGTTGAGAGTTGTCGTTGACAGTCAACTGCAGATGCAATCTACAGCGCGTATGTTAACTCAGCCCGGCAATACACTAATTGCAACACTAGATGGGGAAAGTCAGCGTGAAAGAGCCGTTGCCCTAGTTGCCGCTGGCGCAGAAGTGATCTTTTTGCCTGCACAGGGTAAGCACGTTGATTTACATGCATTATTGAGAGAATTGGCCGAACGCCAGTGTAATTCGGTAATGGTAGAGGCTGGGGCTGGTTTAGCGGGTGGATTTATCGCTGAAGGGTTACTCGATGAGCTGGTTTGTTATTGGGCGCCTAAATTATTTGGCAGTGAGGCGCGGCCGATGTTCAATCTGCCGATTAATACTATTGATGCGCATCTCGCATTATCGATACAAGATATTCGCCAAATTGGTGAAGATCTTCGTATTACAATGTATCCAGACAAGGATTACTAAGGTTCCGCAACTAGGAATGGTTGAGAGCACAAGATTGTTGTGTGATTTAAAACGTGTAGTGAGGGGAAAAGATTATGTTTACGGGAATTATTTCTGCTATTGGTAATGTTGTTGGCTTGGAACCCCGCGGTGGCGATGTTCGGTTAACGATTGAAACAGGCGGTTTGAGTCTGGCTGATGTTAGCTTGGGCGACAGCATTGCATGTAATGGAGCCTGCCTTACGGCTGTTGAGTTAACCGGTCAGGGATTTGTCGCTGATGTGTCGGTCGAAACGCTAAATTTGACTACCATTGGAAACTGGAAAGCTGGAAGTCGCGTGAATTTAGAAAAGGCAATGCAGGCCACGGATCGCTTTGGAGGCCATATCGTCTCGGGCCATGTTGACGGCATTGGTGAAGTCGTAGCACTCGAAGGTGACGCTCGGTCTTGGCGATTCAGACTACGTGCCCCTCGAGAGATAGCTAAATATATAGCGCACAAAGGTTCTATAACCGTTGATGGTACTAGTCTGACGGTCAATGTTGTTGAAGGATCTGAATTTGAACTAAATATCGTTCCTCACACAATGTTACACACTGTAATTGGCGACTACAAAGCAGGCACTAAAGTAAACCTTGAAGTTGATTTGGTCGCTCGGTATTTGGAGCGACTACTGCTAGGCGATAAGGCCGCTGACCAATAATGATACTGATAATGGAAGAGAATAATCAATGCTGCTAAATACTGTAGAAGAGCTTATTGAAGATATCCGTCAGGGTAAGATGGTTATTTTGATGGATGACGAAGATCGCGAGAATGAGGGTGATCTGGTGATGGCAGCGCCAATGGTGCGACCACAAGATATTAATTTTATGGCCACCTATGCTCGTGGATTGATTTGTCTTACCTTAGACGAGCAACGCTGCAAGCAGCTTGATCTGGCAATGATGGTTACCCATGACGCCAACGCATCTGGTTACGCAACACCGTTTACGCTCTCCATTGAGGCGGCAGAGGGGGTGACTACGGGGATTTCTGCGGCGGATCGTGCGCGGACTGTGCAGGCTGCAGTGGCTAGTCATGCCAGACCCAGCGACATTGTTCAGCCTGGACATGTGTTTCCTCTCAAAGCGCAGCCAGGCGGTGTATTGAGTCGTGCCGGACATACCGAAGCAGGCTGCGATTTAGCTAGAATTGCAGGATTTGAGGCAGCTGCAGTTATCGTCGAGATTATGAACGAAGATGGCACCATGGCGCGTCGAGATGACTTAGAAAAATTTGCCGAAAAGCATCAGCTAAAAATTGGTACCATTGCGGATTTGATTCACTATAGGGTCGTGACTGAAAAAACGACGCAGTGTATTAATGAGCGCGCGGTTAAAACTCACTATGGGGAGTTTGTGCTTAAGACTTATTTAGATAAAGTGCGCAATGAAAAACACTTCGCCATGGTTATGGGTGATGTCAGCGGCGATGAACCGGCGCTGGTGAGAGTGCATATCAATCGTTCGGCGAGGGATATTTTAGCCCTTGAATCTGAAGGAGAGTTTAAGGCATGGTCGTTTCACCGTGCGCTTCAACGAGTGGCTGCGGAAGGTCGTGGTGTTGTGGTTCTGCTTCATTACCCCGAATCTGCGGAAGACATTGATACGGCGGTCGACCGAATTTTAAACCCAGGTTCCAGCAGTGTTCAGTCTGCAGGTGATGTTGTTTATCAGCAGGTTGGAACCGGTTCACAGATATTGATGGATCTGGGTGTTCAGAAGATGCGTCTAATGAGTGCCCCCTTTAAATTTACGGCGATCTCCGGATTTGATCTTGAGGTTGTTGAACACGTGAGTTGCGAATAGTTTCCACTATCGTTTTAAAATCACAGACTGACTAACAGTAAAATAGGATTTCTTGATGGGACAATTTAGACCAGAAGAATACAGCTTTGACACTGGTTCAGTGCGCATAGCTGTAATTGCAGCGCGATGGAATGCTGAAATTACCGATAGTCTTTTGGCCGGAGCTGTGCGGACTCTTGCGCGACAGGGTATCGAAAATACTGCGATCGAAACATATCGCGTCCCCGGAGCTTTTGAGTTGCCTATTGCCAGCCAGCGTGCAGCGCGAACTGGTCGGTTCGATGCTGTTATTGCGTTGGGTTGCGTTATTCGTGGAGACACTCCGCACTTTGACTACGTATGCTCTGAGACAACACGTGGTATTGGTCAGGTAAGTTTGAATGAAAATCTGCCTATTGCGTTTGGTTTATTAACCACAGATAACCTTGAACAAGCGCTAGTACGCGCAGGTGATAATGACGAAAATAAAGGCGAAGAGGCGGCACTTTCAGTACTTGAAATGCTCGCCGTGTTCAACCAGATGAGCGGTGCAGAGTAAATGTCAAAATCAAGAGAACGTCAAAAAGCCCGCCGTATGCTAGTTCAAGCGCTTTACTCATGGGATGTGGGGGGAACTGACTTAGAGACTATCGAGGCTGAGTTTCATGCTGACAACAATATGACTAAAGTTGATAGCAAACTGTTTCACAATATATTATTCGGCGTGCCCAAAAATTTAGCTGAGGTAGATGGTACTTTTGAGCCTCACTTAGATCGGGAAAATAAACAATTGGATCCCGTTTCTCGAGCAGTCTTACGTTTATCCTCATTCGAGATGCTATATAGCATCGATGTACCCTATAAGGTGGTTATCAATGAAGGGGTTAATCTGGCTAAAACCTACGGACCTACCGACGCCTTTAAATTTATTAATGGTGTACTAGACAAAATTGCCATTGAAAAACGAGCTGTCGAAGTTGGCGCTAATCGATCAGCGCTCAAAGTATAGAGCCTGTATGGTCAACGAAATTCGCTATGCTGCGGTTTTCTCACTCATAGGTCAGTAAAGCATCGTAGATAAGAGGTGGGCTTCTTGCTTCAACCAATACCTGAAAAAGAAGGTGAGTTTGAGATTATCGAGTCTTACTTCAAGGGTTTGACGACTCAGGAAGGTGTTCTTCTTGGTATTGGAGACGATGCCGCTATCCTTGATATTTATACTGCGTCTAACAAAAAACTGGTTGTTGCTACAGACACCCTAGTTGAGAAAGTCCATTTCCCGGGTGATGCGAGTGCCTACAATATTGCTCAGCGCGCGCTTTGCGTTAATTTAAGTGACATGGCGGCTATGGGCGCCACTCCACGTTGGTTTACCCTCGCGCTGACTCTACCTTCCGAATATGCAAGCTCTGCCTGGTTAAAAGACTTTAGTGCCGGTCTTGCAGAGGTGGCAAAGGACTATAATTGCGCGCTAATAGGCGGTGACACCACTTCCGGGCCGCTGACCGTCAGTATTACTATGCTCGGTGAAGTCACTTCTGAACTGGCATTAAAGCGCAGTGGCGCGAAGGTTGGAGACGCCATTTATGTCACGGGTCATTTGGCTGATGGTGGCGCAGGACTTACTGTTGTTACTAACAGTCATAACAGCGAGAACACGACTCCCCACCTTCGTGACCGGTTACATCAAAGATTCTACCGGCCTCAGCCCAAGGTCTCAGAAGGTCTTTATCTAGCAGCAATAGCATCTTCTTGTATTGATATTTCTGACGGGTTGATTGCTGATGTAGGACACCTGTGCAAGTCTAGTGGGGTCAGTGCGGATGTTTCACCATCATTACTGCCCATTCATACTGACGTAAAGTCCGCTTTTCCAGATGATTATTTAACCTGGGCTTTGTATGGTGGGGACGACTATCAGCTATGCTTTACGCTGCCCAATAAGAAAGTTGCAAAACTAACTAGCTGGATAGCAGAAGGTAGGTTAGAAGCAACGCGAATTGGTGAGATCATTGCGTGTAAAGACTCAGGTCCAGAGGTGCTGCTCGATGGCGCGCCAATAAATAAATTACAAAAGGGGTTTGATCATTTTGGCTGCTAATCCGTCGTTTTCTGAGCTTATTAAATCTCCGAGTCTGTTTCTGGCCTTTGGCTTCGGTAGTGGTTTGGCGCCAAAAGCGCCTGGAACCTTTGGGTCAATGGCAGGATTAGCGATTTGGTTACTGCTTGCCGATTTATCACTACCGGCCTATTTAACTATTGTGACCTTTAGTGGGTTAGCCGGCGTATATATTTGTGGAACTGCGGCTGAGAAACTGGGCGTCCACGACCATGGTGGCATTGTATGGGACGAATTTGTCGGTTTGTGGATAGCCATGGCTGCGCTGCCGGTATCCTGGGCATCAATTATTTTGGGATTTGGGTTATTTCGATTTTTCGATATTCTCAAGCCGTGGCCAATCAGCTGGCTTGATAAAAAAGTATCGGGTGGTTGGGGAATTATGCTTGATGATATAGCCGCCGGGGCAGCAACCTCAGCAACTATTTATATGCTCGCAAGTCTAGGATGGATTTGACGAAGCCAAGCTAGGTTCGGAAAGAGCTGAATCTGAGTTGGAAGTATAAAGCGTCTAATACTGATAACACTAAATTGGCTTTTTGATAGGTAGAATCTAAAAATTAATTACAAGGAAATAGTTACGGATGAAAAGATTTGCACCTGTATTACTCGTATTAGGCGCACTAATAGTCGTTGTTCTGATGGATGTATTGAAGTCAGAACCGATTAAAGCAGAAGTGCCGGATGCAGCACTGGCGGTCAAAACTCAGGTTCTTAATCCTACTGAGGTGACTTTGTCGGTAGAGTCTCAGGGTACCGTCCGCGCTCGAACTCGAACAACGTTAATTTCAGAAGTTTCCGGCACCGTTCTTGAGGTCTCAGACCAATTTATAGTTGGCGGTACTTTTAAAAAAGGTGATGTTTTAATGCGCCTTGATCCTGTGGATCACGAGGTTGCGCTGCAGAGAGCCAAAGCGCAATTAATTAGTAGGAATGCATTGCTGGAGCTTGAAAAAGCAAGGGCTGTCCAAGCTAAAAAAGAATGGGAAATGACCGGTCGACCTGAGTCCGAAGCACCAATTTTGGCGCTACGACAGCCCTACCTAGCCGAAGCGGAAGCCAACATTTTGCAAGCTCAAGCAGAGGTAAGGCAGGCGCAAACAAAGCTACAAAGAGCGACTATTCGGGCGCCCTATGCCGGTATGGTTTCGGTCAAATCAGTCGATGTTGGCCAATACGTCACCACAGGCTCGCGGCTAGGCGAGACCTTTGCCCTTGAGTTTGTAGAAGTAAGACTGCCGTTAACGGCCAAAGATTTATCGCAAATGGAGCCGCGGTCGCTTCAAAACATGAATGCTGGGGTTAAGGTTGTCCTTAGCGGATCTGTGAACGGTCGATCAGCTGATTGGTCTGCAGCCATAGTCAGGTCTGAGGGTGTTGTTAATGAACTCAATCGCTCTCAGTACTTGGTGGCACGAGTCTCAGACCCCTATGGGCTGAATCAACCGTTGCTCACTAGTGCGCCCCCACTACTGGTGGGTACATTTGTCACCGCAAAATTACCCGGCAAAACATTGAAAGGTGTATTTAAAGTTCCACGCAGCGCTTTACTGCAGGGTTCGCGAGTCGCTTTAGTCGATGAGATGCAGAAACTACAAATTCGTGCGGTTAAAGTGGTATTTAACGATGAAGGCTACTATTACATAAGCGAAGGTCTCAAGGATGGGGTCGAGGTGATCGTGAGCGCATTAGGTACGCCTATCGAAGGTCTCAAGGTTGAAGTAAAAAACTCCCTCGGTAAGCGGAGCTCAGAATAATGGATTTGGTCTCAAAAGGACTTATTAGCTGGTTTGCGCGCAACCCCGTAGCGGCAAATTTAGTCATGGTCTTGGTTTTTTTCGCAGGAACATTGTCGTTACTCAGTATGAGCAAAGAAATTTTTCCGCGCACTGAAACGCGCATGATTAGTATCGGGGCGCCCTATCCAGGTGCTGCGCCTGTAGAAGTAGAGAAAGGCGTGATTTTGCCGATGGAATCTGCCTTGGAAGGACTGCAGGGTATAAAAAAAATCACTTCTGCCGCGGATCGAGATTATGCTCGAATCTACTTGGAGATCGAAGCCAACGAAGACATCAATGAGGTAATGAGTCAAGTTGAAAACCGTATTGATAGCATCACTAATTTACCTGATGATCTTGAAAAGCCCACCGTTAAGAGAGTAGAGCGCAATCTTTGGGGAATGGGTGTTGCTGTTTATGGCGATATGACCCAGCTAGAGAAAAAGATTGTGGGTGACGAGATTTATGATGAACTTTTAGCCTTGCCGGAAGTGAAAGAGATTCGCCTTTGGGGTGCTGGCACCTATGAAATATCTATTGAAGTCAGAGAGAGTAGGCTTAGGGAGTTAAATTTAACCTTAGCTGAAGTTGCCTCGGCTGTTAGATCATCATCTCTTGATCTGCCTGCGGGTATTATTCGGACCGAAGCTGGTAATGTATTGGTACGAACAGAGGGTAAAGCGTATGTAGGTACTGACTTTGAGAACATTGTATTGCGCAGTCAAATGGATGGGACGCAGTTATTGTTATCTGACGTTGCTGAAGTGAGAGATGGTTTTACTGATAGTATTTATAAGAATCGCTTTGATCGGCAAAGTGCAATCAGTTTGGGTATATTTTCACTTGAAGGTCAGAATCTACTTGATATCAGTGCCGCGGTTCATGCCTACGCAGAAAAAAAACAACAGTCTATGCCGAGTGGTTTAAGCATAAGTGTGTTTGATGATGAGGCTTATACCTTAAATGGTCGACTGACTATGATGTCGAAGAACCTAGTGATGGGGGGGCTTTTGGTTGCTATTGTTCTGGGGATTTTCCTCAATCTAAAAGTCGCTTTTTGGGTCATACTGGGGATTCCTATTAGTTTTGCTGGCGCATTTTGGTTGATGCCATTTGGTTCGGTCACGGTCAATATAATGAGCTTATTTGCCTTTATTATGGTCCTTGGAATAGTCGTAGATGACGCCATTGTTATTGGTGAGAGTGTCTTTAACGAAGCTGAAAAAGATTACCAAGACAAGCTCTCTCAGGGCAACATACCTGAGGCAGGGTACTCTACTTCAGCAGAGGTTGTTGTTCGAGGTGCCAAAAGGGTAGCTACGCCATCAACCATCGGCGTTTTAACGACGATGGCAGCATTCCTGCCACTTATCTTTCTTGACGGGAGCTTTGCAGGTATCCAGCAGGCCATTGGTATAGTGGTTATCTTATGTCTTGTGTTTTCTCTCATTGAGTCTAAATTGATCCTCCCAGCACATTTGGTGGGACTCAAGTTTGGGCAAAAGCCATCAGGAAAAGTGTCTGTGGTTAATCGCTTTCAAAGCAAAGTTGCCAATGGGTTGGACTATTTTATTGAGGAGATTTATGAGCCAACACTGCGAAAGGCTTTACATAATCGTTACACCACTCTAGCTGGATTTCTTGCCATTTTTATTATTATTGTCGGATCAGTAAATAGTGGCATTGCTCGCTTTGAGTTTTTCCCTAATGTTCCTGGCGATGGTGTTCGGGCACAAATTATTATGCAAGATGGTGCATCATCGGAGAGTCTTGCAGAAACGATTGATCAAATAGAAACTGCTATTTATGCTGTGGATAAAGCGTATCGAGACGAAAATCCGGACACAGAAGGCTTAGTTGAGCATGTCGCATTTTTCATTTCTAGCGATGTTGAAGCTAGCTTTAGAGTGGTACTGACTAAAGCCGAGTTTCGAAGTGTGAGCGCGACTGAGATTGAGCGGTTATGGAGGTCTGAAGTTGGTCTGCTACCCAATGTGCGCAAGCAGCGCTATTACTCTAGCGAGGGTCCGTCTGGTGCGGCTATAAGTCTTTCTTTGTCTGGTACTAATCCCGATGAATTGACCATGGCCAGTGCTGAACTACAGCAATATCTAGCTCAATTTAATGGTGTCTATGATATCTATAATTCGCAGGGCTCAGGTAGTAAAGAGGTGCTGATTAATTTAAAACCTTTTGCCAGTCAGGTTGGTGTGCGTTTATCAGATGTTGCTGGACAAGTCAGGCAAGCATTTTATGGAGAGGAAGCGCAGCGTATCCAGCGTGATTCGGATACGGTCAAAGTGATGGTCAGGTATCCGATTGAAGAACGGCGTGATATTTCAACACTTGAGAATATGCATATTCGAACATCAAGCGGAGAGGCTATTTCAATTGGGGAAGTAGCTGACATAACGCTGGGTCTCGGGCTCACTGCGATTGAGCGACTAGATCGCAAACGCACGGTGACAGTAACTGCTGAGGTTGAATCTGAAAAAATTCAAAGTGACGATGTTGTTGGCGATGTACGTAAAAAATTGGTACCGCAGTTACTTGAAAAATACCCCAGTATAGAATTTAGGTTGAGTGGTGGAACCCAAGAGCAGAGCGAATATTATGGAAAGTTGGCCGTTGGCTTTTTAGCGTCGTTGTTTATGATCTATGGATTATTGGCGGTTCCTCTGCGTTCTTACATTCAACCTATCGTTATTATGTCGGTGATACCCTTCGGATTTATTGGAGCGGTGATCGGTCATGTGATATTCGATATGGCGGTTAATATATTATCGCTGTTTGGCATTATTGCTTTGGCTGGGGTTGTCGTAAATGACAGCTTAATATTGGTTGAATTTGCTAATCGGGGAAAGGCGGAGAATCTGTCCGCGGAAGAAGCGATCTTGAGCGCGGGCAAAAAACGCTTTCGTGCCATATTACTGACCACACTAACCACTTTTGTTGGCTTATTTCCGCTGCTGTTTGAAACGAGTGTTCAGGCGCAATTTGTTATTCCGATGGCTTTGTCCCTAAGCTTTGGGATTCTATTTGCCTCTACAATAACGTTAGTTTTGATTCCGTGCTTATATCTAGTGGTGGAAACCAATCATCGATTTATAAGTTCAATACTGCTGTTACTACTGCTGATAGCAGCAAGCTTTCTAATGGCCTTTTTGGGTATCTTTAGTATGGGAACTGGAATAACAGTGGCACTGATACTGTTAGTTGTCATGATTGGCTTGGCTGTGCGTAAGTTACTGGGGTACTTTCCAGAGACCCAAGCACCGGCATAATAGGATTATTGGCACCCCGCATTTCTGAAAATTCTGACTTAGCTAGAGGTTGGTTGTACAATGCCTGCCTTGACGCTAACAACTATTGGAGTCCCTATCAGTGCTTCGTTACATTGAATCTTCTAAGTTACCCACTCGATGGGGAACCTTCGATATTCACGGCTTTGAAGATCCCTTCAAAGGTAAGGAGCATATTGCAATTACTATGGGTGATTGTGGCACTGATGAACCATTACTCACTAGAATTCACTCTGAGTGCCTGACCGGAGATGCCTTGGGTAGTTTGCGCTGCGATTGCGGCGAGCAGTTGCATGAGGCGATGAAACGTATTTCAGAGCATGGCAGAGGTGCTATCCTTTATCTTCGTCAAGAAGGTCGGGGTATTGGGTTAGTGAACAAAATACGTGCCTATAATCTGCAGGATCAAGGCGCAGATACGGTCGAGGCGAATGAAAGGCTCGGCTTTGGTGCCGACATGCGTGATTATAATATTTGTGCGCCAATGCTTGAACATCTGGGTGCCACAAAGGTGCACTTAATGACCAACAACCCACGTAAAATAAAAGCGCTTGAAGATCTGGGTATTGTGGTGGTTGAACGCAAGCCTTTGCAGGCTGATAGTAACCCACATAATGTCCAGTATCTTTCAACTAAGGCCGGTAAATTGGGCCATATGTTCGAGGCCGAAGGCGAGTGAGTCGAGGGTTATCCAAACGTATTATTCCCTGTCTTGATGTCGACAAAGGTCGCGTGGTCAAAGGTGTACAGTTTGTGGACATACGGGATGCTGGTGATCCGGTCGAAGTCGCGCGGCGCTACAATGAACAGGGTGCTGATGAAATTACCTTTCTTGATATAACCGCTAGCCATGAAGGTCGCGATACTACTTTAGAGACGGTTGAGAGAATGGCAGGTGAGGTTTTTATTCCACTGACTGTTGGTGGTGGGGTACGTGAAATTGCAGATATCCGTAATTTACTCAATGCTGGTGCAGATAAGGTCGCGATAAACTCCGCAGCTATCTTCAATCCTGACTTTGTCAGTGAGGCTGCCCAGAGATTTGGTAGTCAATGTATAGTCGTTGCCATTGACGCTAAACAGGTTGAATGGGGAGAGCATCCTCGCTGGGAGATATTTACCCATGGTGGGCGCAAACCCACCGGTATAGACGCTATCGGATGGGCTAAAAAAATGACTGATCTCGGGGCCGGTGAAATTCTGTTGACCAGTATGGATAGAGATGGCACTAAAAACGGATTTGATCTTGACCTCACTTCTCTCGTCAGTGACTCCATATCCGTGCCTATTATAGCTTCTGGTGGAGTTGGAAATTTACAGCACCTAGCGGATGGTGTCATCCTGGGTAAAGCTGATGCGGTGTTGGCGGCGAGTATTTTTCATTTTGGAGAACACAGTGTTCTCCAGGCCAAGCAATTTATGGCCGAACAGGGTATTAATGTGCGGTTGTAGCAGCAGTTAGCACTGGTGATAATTCGAGATAAATAACGTCACGCAAACTCCCACCTTTTTGTCCTCTTTAAGACTACTTTTATCAATCCCTCTGTTTAAAAATCAAGATCCCTGACCTTTAGGCAGTAATGTGCCGAATGATCTCAAAAGTTAGCAAATTATGGCTATACTTGAGATTAGTGCTAGCTGTACTTTAAACCATAGATAAGTTTTGGATTTTTGCTGTAGCTATCAAGTATCAAACTACTATTAACAACATTTAAAATTAAAGTGAATAGAAAGGGAGAAACATCATGAACAGTTTAAAAAAGACTCAACTGCTTGCGGTTGCCGTCTCAACTATTGTTGCATCAATGGGGCAGGTCGCACTGGCGCAGGATGCGTCTGAATTAAATATTGAAGAAGTAGTAACTGTGGGTAGTCGCAGTAATGAGCCACGGTCTGTAACAGATTCGCCAGTTCCAGTTGATGTTTTTTCAGAAGCTGAATTAGCCGCATTTGGTAACCAGGCAGACCTAACGGATACACTCAAGGCATTGGTTCCGTCTTACACAGCAACTCCAGCAACTGGTGATGGTAGTGCGTTTATTCGCCCTACATCGCTACGCGGTATGGCGCCTGATCAGACCTTAATTTTGGTCAATGGCAAACGTCGTCATCGCTCAGCACTAGTTCAGTTCTTTGCTCCAGCAGCAGGCAACGGTGCTCACGGCGTTGATATTGGTATGATTCCGAGTATCGCATTAAGCAATATCCAAGTACTGCGTGATGGTGCAGCTGCTCAGTATGGCTCCGATGCTATTGCCGGAGTGATGGACTTTAAATTGAAGGATGCCTCTGAAGGCGGTCAGGTTCAAGTTCAATATGGTGAGTTTTTTGAAGGCGAGCAATCGACGAAAGTCGCTGCTAATGGCGGGTTTGCACTGGGTGAAAATGGCTTCCTAAACCTGAGTTTTGAATCAATTGATAATGATGCTTTATCACGCGGTATTCAGCGTCCTGTGGGCCAAGGACTTATAGATGCGGGTGTACTTAATGTTGGTGCTGATTCACCGTTTGGTGACACCCCTTTTGTACAGTCTTGGGGTCGTCCAGAGACGAGTGGCCAGCGGTTCTTCTTTAACGCAGGTAGTACTGATCAGAGTGCCGATGCCGGTCTATATGCGCACGGTGGCTATGCAGAAACTGACGGCCGTTATCGGTTCTTCTATCGTGCTGGTTACGATACTGATTGCACAGCCGGTCACAGTACTATTGCTGCGCTTTGTGGTGATGAGAATTGGGTAGCAGATACACTGCGTCAGGGTTACACACCTTTCTTAGACGGTGCCCAAAAGGACATGACATTGGTGGCAGGTATCAAGGGTGAGATGAGTAACGGCACTTCTTATGATGTCAGTATTGGTTCAGGGTCTAATGAGCTCCGTTATTTGCTAAACAACACTACCGCACCCAGCTTAGGTGTTGCAGCTGATGGAAGCTTCCAGCGTGATTTTGATATGGGTGGCTATGATCAAGACGAGACCAATATCAATGCTGACTTTGGTAAGACTCTCAGCTCTAATGTATTTCTAGCTTTTGGTGCTGAATGGAGAGAAGAGACCTTCACTACAGTGCCTGGCGAGCAAGCCGCTATTGATGGAAATACCAGTGGTATGAGCAGTGTAAAGCCAGCTGATGCGGGCGAGTTTTCTAGAGATAATATGGCCTTTTACGTAGATATGGAACATGACATTAGCGATGAGTTAATGCTCCAATATGCGCTGCGCTTTGAGGACTTCTCAGACTTCGGTAGCACCGTTAATGGTAAAGTGGCAGGGCGTTATACACTGAGTGATGCTGTTACACTGCGGAGCTCTGTATCCACGGGCTTCCATGCGCCCACACCAGGACAAGCCAATGTAAGTACTACCATCACAACCTTTGATGGAACTACAGGTCTTCAGGTTGAAGAAGGGCTTGTTCGACCTACGAGTGCCGGAGCACTGGCCGTGGGTGGAGCGCCTTTGAAAGAGGAAGAGTCGGTCAATATGAGCCTTGGATTCACTGCTGATATTGCTGATAACACTACCCTGACTTTTGATATGTATAAGGTCGCAGTTGATGATCGTATTTACCGTACCGGTGATATTGCTAACGGTAGTGGTGGTTCTATCTCTTTCTACACTAACGCAATGGACATTGAGCATCAGGGCTTTGATTTGGTTCTTGCCACCTCATTTGAGTTGATGTCGGGTATGGACACTATGGCTAGCTTTGCTTTCAATCATAATAGCATTGAGGTGGCAGGTCAGAAGACAATCAATGGCGTTAAGCCGGTAAGTGATTCACTCATTGAAGATATTGAGAATAACTATCCTGAAAATCGATTTGTAATCAATACCTTTACCAACCTCAGTGAACAATGGAGTCTGATGGCACGCCTTAATTTCTATGGTGAGCACTACGATGAGCGCGGTACTATAGGGGCAGCATCTGACCCTTCAGCGCAAATTGATAGCATCATTTATCTGGACGTTGAATTGGGTTATGACGTGACTGATGATTTACGTATAACCGCCGGCGGTTCAAATATTTTGGATGAGTATGTTGATGAGATTGGTGCACCAAATGCTAACCGTATGAGTGTTGGTTTGCAGTATCCTCGACGTACCGCAGCTAACTATGAAGGTGGTTCTTGGTATGTAAGAGCTCAATATGACTTCTAGTTAGAGTCTTGATGAGTAAAAAGGGTCTCTGCGGAGGCCCTTTTTTTTGACTAAATTTTTTCCAAAAAAAACCGCGCTAATTAAGCGCGGTTTAGATGATCTTTTCCCTTACATAGGGTTAATACGTAACCAAGGTTTCATTAAAAACCCAAGAGGATTTGATAACTTGATGGGTGAAGCTAACGCGGATAAGCAGATACATTCACCGTTCTGAGCGCCCATCGGCTGATGTTCATCGCCTGGTTCGCGTAATAAAAAATCCCCCTCAGAGTAGACTGCTTTTTCATCAGAGAAACTACCTTTCAACACAACGGTAAACTCTTTTCCGCTATGACCATGTCGAGGGGTCTTTCCGCCTGCGCAGATTTTATGCAGAGCGACTTCGTAATCTTTCTGCCCTGTTTTAACGCGGGCTACATCTACAGATGCTGACATGTGACGCCAACTAAACTCCTCAGCAGTATTTTCGATGAGTTTGTTTACAGCGAGTGGGAAGTATTCGTCGGTAGACTTACTTGAGCCGACATCTTCGAGTCTATTTGTCCGCTCTAAATCTTCAGGCTGAGCATCAATCTTTGCCATCACATTTTCGAACAATTGCTCACCCACAGCATAAGGCTCTGTTTCACTCATTAACTGCGAACCAACTTGATCTAACCGCAGGAGTTCACTGCGACATTTATTGCAAAAATGTAAATGCGCTGACACGCAGATTGACGCTGCGATATCTAGAGTACCCGCTGAAAACTCTACTAACATAGCGGCGTCTGGGTGATGATTAACTGGTTTCATAAAAATTCTTCTCTAAACTCTGGTGCAACCAGAATTTGCATTTTCTGAAGTGCTAGGCGCACTCTGGATTTGACGGTCCCCAATGGCAGTCCTAATTCTTTGGATGCCTCGGCGTGTGATTTACCTTCTAAATAAACTTTGCGAAGGATCTCATCTTGTTCTTTTGGAAGTTTCTCTAGTGACGCTTGTACCTTATCTTCACTACGTTTTTGACGTAACAAAGATACAGGCGTTTCTTCATCAGGCTCATGCCAAAAATCTTCATTCTCCAGAGGCAAATGCTGGGTATTACTTTTACGACGTAACATATCAATTCGACAGTTACGAGCTACGGTATAAATCCAAGTCGTTGCAGAAGCTTTCTCAGGCTTATAGCCAGCCGCTTTATTCCAAACTTTGATCATGACTTCTTGAACCAAGTCTTCGCTTAGTCCTGGAAACCAACCTTCATGGCGACTAGCATGCGCGAAGCTTTTCAGTAGAGGAGCGAAATGAGCGAAAAGTTGTGCAAACGCTTTACGATCTTTACTTTCACCCACGGCCACCAAAAGCAGCGACCACTTATCCGAGCGCTTCTCAGTGCTCAGGACAACGGGACGGTTTGCTGTTTGATCATCATCTACAATTTTAATTTTAGTGCCCAACATATTGGAAAGTCCTTCTCTTATATTTTATCTTTACGACCCAATATAATAATTGGATCAGCCAAATTTAAGAGACGGTACGCTTAGAGTTTGTATTACACTATACGCTGAATGATTAATTAGAAAAGACCAATCCTCTAGAACTTCTCTAACATCATTACCCCCCCTTTTTTTTAATTCTCATAAAGAGAACTGTCACATGGATGAATTAGCTATCCTCACCACTGGTGGGACAATCGATAAGGTCTACTTTGATGCAGAGAGTGAATTCCAGGTAGGACATCCAGTTATCGAAGATCTGCTTCAACGTATGAACGTTGGTTTTACAGTGTCTATGCGTCAAGTGATGCGAGTAGATAGTTTGGACATGACAGATGAGCACCGTAAAGTTATCCAGCAGGCGGTTCTAGACGTCAATGCAGAACATATTTTAATAACGCATGGTACAGATGGCATGGTTGAAACGGCGAGTTGGTTGGCCAACATTAAAGACAAAAAAATTATTCTTACAGGTGCTCTGCAGCCCGCTGCATTTGCTGAGAATGATGCTGTGTTTAACATTGGTTGTGCTATTGGCGCCATACAGAGTATTTCTGATGGCGTTTATATCGCGATGAACGGCCAGATCTTCAAAGGCGATGCAGTCGTCAAAAATCGTAGTAAAAATAGGTTTCAAGCGCTAATTTAGACATCATTTGTGAATGCCGATGAATCGCTCAATGGCGGTCTTGCGAATTTCAAGTTTAAAGATTTTCCCTGAGCCTGTGCGTGGTAAGAGAGTGCCAGTAAAGTCTAAATAGCGTGGTATTTTGAATGCCGATAAGTGACCTTTGAGAAAGCGACGCAACTCATCTTCGCTAATAGGACTAATGCAGCATATCGTTGCGCCGACTTCCTCGCCAAGACGTTCATCAGGCACTGCAAATACGCAGGCCTCGCGAACAGATGGATGCTCAAGCAGTGCCGCTTCAACTTCGCCACAGCCAATATTTTCACCACCACGAATGACCATGTCCTTAATTCGATCAACAATAAAAAGATAGCCCTCATTATCCAGATACCCAATATCGCCAGTTTTAAACCAATCACTAGTGTGCGACTCATCAGTTGCTGTTTGGTTGTTCCAATAGCCACGGAACATAGAGGTACCTTGTATTTGAACTTCGCCACGTTCACCAGATTGTAATGAACAACCATCTTTATCCGCTATTCTTATATCTAACACCGCGGCGGGGAAGCCAGAACTGCTGGGTTTATCTAAATAGAGTTCGCCGGCGATAGCGGTGCCAATAGCATTAGTCTCAGTCATACCCCATCCAGTGTTAGGGATCGCATTACTAAAGGCATTATCAATACTTTTGACTTGTTCAGGCGCACGAGCTGCGCCACCACCACCAACAGACCTAAGGCTAGACAGATCATGTCCATTTTGCTTGGCATAAAAAACAAGATCTCCTGTCATTGTTGAGGGTGCGATAAAAGAGCTGATTTGCTCTTTTTTGATCAAACTCGCTGCGGCAACAGGGTCCCACTTACGAATAAGAACTAACTTTGTCTGAGATCTAAAGGCAGAGAGGAAAACTGCATGACAACCGGTGGTATGGAATAAAGGCACGGCTGCTAGCCCTGCGGGTTGTTGGGCAGGCGATTTTAGTGGTTCATCAATAAGCATCATCCATATTTGTAGTGACATCTCCCAGCTCAATAACGCACTGATGACCGCTAAATTACTCGACACTACACCTTTAGGTCGACCGGTTGATCCTGAGGTATATAAAATCAATACATCATCTAGAGGCTCAATAGTGACTGCAGGCATCTCTGCATCGCGATGACGTTCTACTAGTTCCGCCCACCCAGAATGCGGACTTTTGGCATCTCCGCGAACCAACAGGATGTGGCAAGACAAACTAACATCAGCGACTAAATTACTGCGTTCTTGATCAGCAATTAGCAGTTTACAGCCACAATTGGTAACTCCATAAATAAGCTCTTCTGTCTGACATAAAGAATTCAGCGCTACTGCTATGGCTCCTACGGATGTAATGGCTTGAAACGCAATAATCCATTCAGGAAAATTACGCATACAGATGGCAACACGATCACCTTTTTGGATACCATAGTCTTTCACTAGGCCGCTGCCAATGGCACTGGCTAATGCCCATGTTTCATTAAACGAGTAGCGCTCCTCTTCAAAAACCAAAAAGGTTTCATTACTTAGATTTTGGCTGAATAGCTCGCGAAGACTTTTGGGTGCATTCTTATAGATTCGACGAGTTTTACCATAGACCTCGCTATTACCCATTTCTAGGGGCATGCCCGGTGCTGACAGAGTTTTTAAAGCTTGTTGACGATCCATTTTAATGTCTCCTTTGCTGCGTCACACGTTTAATCGAACTGTTTGTCTGAACTAGCATTGCGTAGGTAATAAAACATTCCAAATATAGATACAGCCCCGGCGACTTGAAACACCAGCACCCAAGACCCGGTGAGTTCGAGAATCATGCCTGCAGCATAGACACCAATGATGCCTGGGACAGCGGCAACCGTATTAGTAATACCCATCAACGTACCGGCATATTTGGGCGCTATGTCCATGTGGTTAACCACGAAGCCACCGATAGCCGCAGAACCAAGAATATTGCCTAGCGTCATAATACCGATAGCCATCCAAACATTGTCTGAGTAGCCCACCACCATCATCGCTGCTGCCATGCCTCCTAGGCTAATAGATTGCATGATTTTACGTACTCTCACTACAGGCATGCCACTCTTAATCATACGGTCGGCGATGCCGCCGGAAATGTTGTAAAAGAAAAATGAGGTTATAAAGGGAATCATGGTGAACATACCTACGGATGCATAGTCCACGCCAAGACCCTTATTAATAAATGTCGGCAGCCAAGTTAGGAGAAGAAAAAGAGACCAATTGTTACAAAAATGAGCCACCATAATGGCGCGAATGGCGGGTGACTTTAGTAGCGATAGTATCGGAGGGGCCGTCTCAGCTTTACTGGGTTCCCCCTCTGATTGAATATGAGCTAACTCTTTGGCGGTGATATTAGTATGATCAGCGGGCTGCGATGATGCTAATTTTTGCCAAACAAAAAACCAGATAATGCCGATTAATCCAAAGGAGTAGAAGGCCCATTCCCACCCGTAGACTCGGACTATTAAAGGAGTAGCCAATAATGCGAAGACAGTACCTAGGGGAATGCCACTATTGATCGCGCCCATCGCACGTGCGCGCTCTGAGGCTGGCACCCAGCGGGCAAGTAATGCATATATTGAGGGGAAGGTAACCGCTTCACCCATACCCATCAATATTCGGTTAAGGATCAAAATACCCAGTCCGAATGAGGCTGCTAGGGGGGTTAACATGGTAAACAGAGACCAGAGTAGGACGCCAGTACCAAGAACCACCTTTGCGCCATAGCGATCGGCGAGTGTACCACCGACAATTTGTAGCAATAAATAACCGACAAAGAAGGACGACAGCACTGTCCCCTGCATCTGAGGGCCCCAGCCAAACTCCTCAGCCATTGGGATAATAGCCACCGACATATTGATTCGATCGATATAACAGATAAACACCGCAAAGGCAGACAACAGGATCATAAGGTGACGTTGCTGAATTTTACCGAGCATACCAAGACCCTTTTTTGTATGTTATTTAGCGCTTGAGCGCCTTTTAATTATGATTTTTTAACTCTGAAGTTTACCTTGTCTTTAGACGTCTGTGGGTAATTCAAGATAATGGGCTAACATGACCAGCATTTAGCCAACCTTATAAGTCGTTCATTGAGTAATGTTGTTTAAAATTATTTAGCAAAGAGACTAAATTTTGGTTTTTTGTTTTTTGTTTTCCGTTAAAATCAGCGCCCTTTTAATATTTCAGTGAAAAAGTAATGGCACAAAATATTCCGCAGGCAAATCCTACTATCGGTATTGGTATCGACTTTGGTACCAGCAATAGTGCTGCTGCGATTTATGACGGCAAAGAGGTGGTGTTAGTCGAGTTAGGGCGTGATAACGCTATTATGCCATCGGCGAATTATCTGGATAAAGACCTTGTCACCGAGATTGGTCAACAGGCTATTGATGATTACATCACCGGCAATCGAGGCAGGACAGTTGAGTTAAGTGCCGAGCTATTAGGAGAAGAAAGGACCAGTGCAGGAGGCAGTGATGGGCCTGCTAGTGAGGGAGATACGAGCAAAGTTTACGGGCAGGCCATTAATGATGTTGGCCTACCCGGGCGTTTGTTTAGGGGAACCAAACGATTACTGGGTAATGCCACTAGCGACCGCACCCTGATATTTAATCGGCCCTTTCGATTGGTTGCGCTGGTTACCCCGATTTTAGTTGGTATTCAAAAAGCACTGCAATCTAGTTTGCGCAGATGGCCTCATGAGCGTGCTGACCATGCATGCATTGGTCACCCGGTTAATTTTGAGGGCCGAGAAGAAATGCGCAATAGTGTTGCTATGGAACGTCTCAGTGAGTCCTATGGATATGCAGGCATCAATCAGCAAAACTTTTGTCCTGAGCCAACAGCGGCGGCTATTAGCTATTTACACAACAATCCTGGCAGCAGTGACCAGCGTGTTCTCACCGTTGATTTTGGTGGAGGTACGTTGGATTTCAGTATTCTGCGGCGTAACGATGCTAACTTTACGGTTGAGGCGACACATGGTATCGCTCTGGGTGGCGATCGGATTGACCAGACTATTTTCAGACAGCTAGTGTTTCCTATGTTGGGTAAGGGTGAGCGCTGGAGCAGGGTAACCGATGGAGTGGCCGTTGATACGCTGTTTCCGTTTGGTGATTTTGAGGATTTGTTGATTAACTGGCCAGTCAGTTACACGCTTAATCAGAATAAATATACTACCCCAGTGATGCAGCGTATGGCGGAAACTGACGAGGCGGCGCAAAAATTTAGGCGTCTATACGATCTTATCAAGCAAAATTATAGCTATCAGGTGTTTGAAGCAATAAAGGCCTTTAAAGCGGAACTCTCGGTTCAGCAATCAGCTGTCTTAGATATTCCTGAGTTGGATATTGAGGTCGAGCTTGAACGTTGGGAGTTTGAGCTGATGATTTCTGATTTGCTGTTCGAGCTAGAGCAGGCGATAACGCTGATTTTAAACAAAGCAAACCTCTGTTCAGATGATATAGATCTAGTGTTGCGCACCGGTGGCTCGTCATTGATCCCAGCGGTTAAGGATATTCTTGATAATCAGTTTGCAGGCAAGGTTGTTAAGCATGACCCCTTCACCAGTGTGGCAGCTGGATTAGCCATTGCGGATTTCTATGGTTATGGCGACAAATAGTCAGCCGTTAGGCTGCGTATGATTTACTTACCGAAACGTCTATTACGCTGTTGCCAGACACGAATCGCACGCCAAAAGTCTATTTTACGAAATGCAGGCCAAAAAACTTGGGTGAAATAAAGTTCTGAGTAGGCGCTTTGCCAGAGTAAAAAACCAGATAAACGCTCTTCACCAGAAGTGCGAATAATAAGATCTGGGTCGGGCATACCTTCTGTGTAGAGATGATTGGAGAGCATGTCTTCATCAATAGACTCGACATCTATTTCGCCAGTTTTAATCTGTTCACCAATCTTCTTAACCGCGTCAACTATCTCTGCCCTGCCTCCATAGCCAATTGCAACATTAAGTTGAAAGCTATTATGATCTTGAGTCATACCCTCTACTTTGATTATCTCGTCTTGCATCTCTTGAGAGAAGCCATCGCGTCTGCCAATGACTTTAATTTTAACATTTTCATCCTCAATCAAAGGATCTGTTTGAAGTGTTCTGAATTTATTCAGAATAATACTCATTAACTCTTCCACTTCTTCACTACTTCGTTTGAAATTTTCAGTTGAAAATCCATACAGTGTAACGATTTCCACATCGAGCTCTAGACACCACCGTAAAAAGTCTTCTAGTTTGTCTGAGCCTGCCATATGGCCTGCTTTTCGAGTTGCCAAACCAGCCGCCAGGGCAAATCGACGATTGCCGTCAACAATCAGGCCAATATGTTTAGGGACTACCGTGCTCGCCAATTGACGACGCAAGAATTTTTCGTAAATACTGTATAAAAAGGGGGGAACGCGCATTAATTTTCAAATCCAACAGTTTTTTTACAGGCTGCCAGACTCTAACAAGCATTTACACCTGACGTATACACCAACATGAGGATAAACGGGCACTTGGAGCAAAGCAAGATAAAGCTGAACTCCAGACCCGATTTGAAAAATTGGGATCTATTTAAAGAGCCAGTTAATCATTGCCCTTAATAGCGAAATATAAACCAATAGCGACTAGAAATATTTGTTCGCTGGTAAATAATTTAGTGGTGATAAACCAGTCAGCATGAGCGATTGAAAATGCCCCAACCATAATTACTGCAACCGCACCACCTGACAGTCGGGTAATCAGATGCCCAAGAGAGGAGCCTAATAAACCACCAACTATAATGCCGATACCAGCAGCAACTTCACCGATGGCGACCATACTACTTACTAATTCTGGCGCTGGGATACCGATGCTGCCAAACCAACCAACCATTTTTTCTGGAGGTAGTGGAAATTTTCCGTACCCGTGGAGGAAAAATGCAGTACCTAGACTCAGTCTAAGTAACCAGGGAGCCAATACCGAAAACGGTTTGGCCAGTGAATCTAGAGTGGTATTAAGTTTCATAATAATAAGTCTCTAAAAAGTAGTTTTGATTGTAAATATTAGCCACCGATCGTATTCACCTTTGGCTGACCATCTCTATTGTAAATCATTTTTAAGAAAATTAAGGCTGAAACTCAAGAACTGTGACCTACTTCACAAAAAAGTATAAATCTACTAGTTTTATACCAAGGGATCACTGAAAACTAATTTGTATGAGCTGACGCTAATGATGAGGGGTATGACGTTAGTACTTTAAAAATTCGAAACACATTGTCGCGGTAAAGTCGGTATAATCTTTTTCTGCGTAAACACTAACACACCAGTTTCGAGCAAATCATCTTGAAAACACAATTTCTTGGCAAGACCCTATCGGGACCCTTTACGATTCCTTCTGGAATCGTGACTACGGCAACCTCCATCATTCAGGCAATGTTTGATCAGATGCCGCAAATCGGTGTGATCACTACTAAAAGTGTTGGACCCACCCCTCGTGCAGGGAACCGTGAGCCGGTTTATAGTCAATATGCACCTGGGTGCTTCGTCAATGCGGTGGGTTTAACCAATCCAGGCGCTGAAGCTTCGGCAAAGGCAATGCAAGCCTTACGTATTCCTGAGGATCGATTTTTACTGGTATCCATCTTTGGTGGCAGTGTAGAAGAGTTTGTTGAGGTGGCTAAAATCATGGCACCCGTTGCCAGTGGTCTTGAGCTTAACCTTTCCTGCCCGCATGCCAAAGGCTATGGAATGGCTATGGGGCAAGATCCTGAAATGGTTCGAGAGGTGACCGCAGCCGTCAAGGCAGTTGTCGATATTCCGGTCATTCCTAAATTAACACCTAACACACCTAACATCGGAGAAATTGCACTTGCGGCGGTCGCCGGTGGAGCAGATGGCATCTGTGCGATTAATACTGTCGGCCCAGGTTATACCTCTGCCCATGGACAGCCGGTGCTCTCTAATGGGGCTGGCGGAATGTCTGGAAAAGGGGTTCTGCCTATTGCGCTTAAATGTGTCCGCGAAATTGCGGCTGTAACAGATGTCCCAATTGTTGGGTGTGGTGGAGTGAGTAGCGCTGCAGATGTTCGCGAATTCTTAGATGCAGGATCCACTATTATTGGAATTGGATCTGCCCTTACCGGAATGACTACCGCTGATATTGGAAGTTACTTTAGCCAGCTTGAATCTGATATTTGCTTCGATAGTAATAAAGCCGAGGCTCATATTCGCTACGATATTGACATGGACTTCCAGCCGGTTGTGCTGGTCGAGAACAAGCGAGTATGCGATGACATTTGCGTTTTGACCTTCGATAGAAAAATTAATGTGCAGGCTGGTGAGTTTGTATTTCTGTGGGTGCCAGGTGTAGGAGAGAAGCCTTTTTCGGCTCTTTCAGACGACCCTTTTCAATTGGCAGTTATTGATGTGGGTATCTTTACTCATGAGTTAATGGACTTAGCCGTTGGGTCTGAAGTCTATGTGCGTGGTCCACATGGCATTCCGGTATCACCCCATGAAGGAGCTAAAATTATGGCCGTCGCCGGTGGTACAGGCTTGGCCGCGGTTTATCAACTTGCTCGAGATTTTGGTAACGCTGAAGTATTCACCGGTGCACGCACCGCAGAGCGTCTCTACTACCTTGAAGAATGTCAGCGAATTGCTGATGTACATGTCGCTACTGATGACGGTAGTTATGGGTTTAAGGGGTTTGTAACCGAGCTACTGCGAACTCGGTTGGAAAAAATGGATCAGACTGAGCTAGACAATTTAGTGTTTTATAACTGCGGTCCTGCTCCTATGGTGCATGCGGCTGCGGCGGTACAACGTGAGTTCTGTCGCGATGATCAAATATTTAGCGCCATTGATTATTTAACTAAGTGTGGCGTCGGTATTTGTGGAGCCTGTGCTGCGCCAGATGGCCAGCGAATTTGTGTTGATGGCCCATTTCTGCAAGGGTCGCCTGCTAAACCTGTGAGTCTTCAAGGGTAATACTTGTTTAGTACTTAGAGGCCGGGCGATTTGCAGATACTATAACCGTTTACAGGTAACGGGCTATTGGTGCTGCGGGGTTAGGATAATCAGTCGTTGCGAACGATTTTTTCCATAGGGACACTAAAGTAATCTGCCAAAACCTTCAGGGTATCGAACTTTAGTGACTTAGTTGTTCCGTTTAGATAACGGCTAATCGTTGCTTGAGGAATACCGGTTTCTCGTCCCAATTGACTTTGATTAATTCTTCTATCATCCATTAACTCATGTAACATTTTTCGCGCTCCTTGCGTTTGATGGTTTATCTTAAATTTAGACTAAAAATTAGGTTTGACCAATTTAATTCCAATATTTTTGTCAACTGTGTCACAACTAGAACCACTTTTTTAACAATCCTAAAAGTCTAAGATTATCCCGAGGTTATTTGGATATTTATTTGTGGATTTAGAGCTAAATAATATTTTGTAAGCAGGCTTGCTTCACCTAAAGTAATCGTATAAAAACGCTGGAAGGTAGTTGCATGTGATTATTTAATAAGCTGCCTAAAAAAGCTGACGACACTTGTTAACTACCCTTGTCGCTCTATCTATTGAGCGATCTATTGACAAGGTTTACTGAAGACTGTGTTAAATCACCGGCACTAAAAAATCAGTCGAAAGTAAACACTACCATTTTGTGATTTTTAGCAGAATAGTTCTCGAGCTCTGATAAAGGTATTTTGACGAATTCAGGCTTTCTTTTAGACATTAGTCTCGGTTTAAATAAATGAGCATATGCATAACCTTGACCAGTTAAAAAGGCCAAGATTTTACCTACTTCGGAAGGGTTCTTTTTAACATGTAACTCCAAAGCGAGCATAGGTTGGTGTCGTTGAAGAGTTTGAGTCGCTCCTTGAAGCGCCTTTAGTTCGTAACCTTCAACATCCATTTTGATAAAACTGATTGAGGCTGGAGCTTTACTTAGTAGATATTCGTCCAGCGCGACTAATGAAAATTCTATATTAGAGACTTCCCCCGCACTAACTCGAGCCCCTCCAATATTTAGGTTATCGACGGTAGCGGGTAAGGTAATGGTTTGGTCGCCAATCCCAACATTAACCGCTGATATATTTTCTACAAGTTTCGCGTTTAGCGCCAGTACCTGGAATGTTGCCGGATTGGGTTCAAAGCTAATCACCTGATCAAATAGATTAGCGAAGTAAAGGGCATGATTGCCAATGTTTCCACCGATATCTAGACAGGTATCACGAGAATTGGGCTGGGATAACAGGAATGCCTTCAATGCCATTAATTCTTTTTTCTCGAAAATCCCATCAATCATAATCTTTCGAGATATTGCATCGTGAGCAAAGCAGACAACCTGAGGGTATTGATGGATACTTTGCTTGGCAGCATGTTCAAGTCCTGCCTTTAAAATTTGACGCAATAAAATATTCATTTAGTGAAGTTAACCATTGGTTTATAGATTCATAAAGTATACACAACTTCCGAGCCTCAAAACCGACATTCATTACACCTTAATCCGTAACTATTAATGGTCATTTTAGCAGGCACCCTGCATTACCCATATCCGATCATAAACTGGTACAAGCAGTCGTCGTTTTAAACCTTAAAAATCACAGTATTAATGCAACCTGTAAAGGCACATACCCGAAGTTGAAAGCTTTTTAATAGTCTTATGCAGCTTTTTGTCTAAGGATAAATGACTTATTCATCGTTAAGGCCTTTTTAATATTGACCCTACGAATCCCTTTTTTATTTATCCAGCATTACGTTAAGTGGCACCTGTATAAGAGAATTGCTATTCTATCCGTTAACGAATAGAATAAAACACCCCCTTAAGCCCAAATAGAATTATTTGGAAGTGCTGGCTTAGTTCACCAGTGGCTGAAACGAACTACTTTAATGGTGGTTTACATCGTCTAGATAATCATCGGTAGAATCCCTTTTTCACCTCGACTACGTTACTATATGCGCCGATCAGATCGGTGTCGTAATGATTATGGTTTTAGTCTTCATACATAACGGCGATCTCTGACGGACCACCAAAAAAGCACCTAACAGTTTGTTATCAATGGGCCTCTAATTATGGGTTATGCGGTAAAAGAGATTTTCTACTCATTACAAGGCGAGGGGGCTCACGCTGGAAGGCCGGCTATATTTTGTCGCTTTACTGGCTGTAATCTGTGGAGTGGAAAAGAAAAACATCGTGCTGAGGCGGTATGTAGTTTTTGCGATACAGATTTTGTTGGTACTGACGGTGAAGGCGGCGGTGATTTTAGTCAAGCCGATGATCTGGCGAAGAGGGTCAAAGAATACTGGCCAACCAGTATTGTCGATGCGATACATCCCTATGTGGTCTGTACTGGGGGGGAGCCTCTTCTGCAGCTGGATGAAGTGCTTATCGATGCTTTTCATGCTGAGGGGATTGAGGTGGCGATTGAAACCAACGGGACACTGCCTATTCCCAAGGGGATAGACTGGATTTGTGTAAGCCCCAAATCCGGTTCTACGGTTGTTGTTGAACAAGGTGATGAAATTAAATTAGTTTATCCGCAGGACGGCCACCAGCCAAGTGACTTTACTCACTTGAAATTTGATTTCTTCTTTTTACAGCCCATGTTCGACGATGCTAAAAATAATAATGTTAATGAAACCATCAATTACTGTTTAAAACACCCGCGCTGGAATCTCAGCTTACAAACCCACAAATTACTGGGATTACAGTAAACGTTAGGTGCTAATCTTTTTTTAGCTACAGAGCTACTTGGTGGACTATAGCGGCAGTGCCCACTAAAAAACAGTAGTAAGAGAAGTACTTTAATTGAGCGTTGCGAACTAGTTTGATCATCCACTGACAGGCAACTATCCCTGTTATAAAGGCTGCAATGAACCCGGCAATTAAAATACCTAATTGATCGCTATTAATGTGCAGTCCCCCATCGATTAAGTCCTTAGCTATTTTCCCCAAAATCAGCGGTACAACCATTAAAAATGAAAAACTTGCGGCTTTGCTGCGGTCAACACCAAGTAAGACGGAAGTGGAGATGGTTGCGCCGGAGCGTGAGATCCCCGGTAAAATAGCAATAGCTTGGGCGATACCAATGATTATCGAATGGCCAAAGGTGACATCTTTGCTGGTATTTTTTGCACGATCGGCAACCATTAAAAGTATACCGGTCACCCACAGCATAACGCCTACCAACACTATCTGCTTGTCGAATAGAACTTCTAATTCATCGGAAAATATAACGCCGATAGCGGCGGCGGGAAGCATGCTGATCAAGATTTTCAGCGAGAACTTAAATTCTTCATTATTCTTGCGCTGTATCAGACCACCGGCAATTCGCGCCACTTCAGATCGGTAAACCACTAGGGTTGCTAAAGCCGTGGCAAAATGGACTACAACCGTAAACATCATGCTTTCTTGAGGAATACTAGTGTCGCCAAGTATAGCTTTACCAAGTTCAAGATGACCGCTACTGCTAACAGGTAAAAACTCTGTCAGTCCTTGGACAATTCCGAGAATAATCGCTTCAAAAAGTGTCAATCAGTTACTCCCCAACATTACATGAACCTGAACCGGTGTATTTTAATATGTGCATAACTAACTTGCTATGCTTCTGTTGTTTAATTTCTCACTCGACTTAGTATAAGCTTGGCCACAGAATTAATTACACTATTTTGGGGAAGTTCCGTCTTGAGCGTTAAAAAGCACTCTTCGTTTACGCTGATCGCTGTTGCAGGTTTGGCATTCTCTGCTGGCTTGCTTTGGAACCACTGGCAGGCAGGTTTGATTAGCAACGTTGAAGACATGGCATCGGGTGCGAAGGACGCCTCTGAATTGCTTTTTCAGCAAAAATTAACCTCGCCATTGTTACCGTCAAAACAGACTAGTCAATCCAATGAATTGGACTTGGACGATGCCACTAAGATCAACGGAAATGCCCTCACTCAATTCAAACAGCAGCTTTCTGACCATAATTATCCAGCAGCGGTTAATACCTATCAGATTATTTTAGATAGGGGAGGCGCTCAAGAATTAGGTCTAAAACCCATTCTTATGGCTCATCTTGGGATGTTGATTAACTCATCATCCCAAGATGATTTTACTGAGTTAACCGAGCACTATTTGTCAGTGTTTTATGATGACGTCGATGTATTGTTATCTCTCGCCGAATTCAATCGCTCCACTGGCTTTTTAGCCGAGGCGGCGGCGGTTTATCACCTGGTAAAAAGCTATGTCTATACTCACCGTGACAAGGTAAGGGTAGAGGCCGCAATTGACGACTTTATTAGCCAGATAAGCGCTGATCTAGTGGCTGTTGAGGACCTATTCGGTTTAACCAATATTTATCAGCAGATGCACAGCTTGAACTTGCTGAGGCCTATCCATCGACTTGGCCAAGCGCAAATATACTTGCAGACTGACAATATAATTATTGCTAGAGACATTCTTGTTGAACTGACCAAAGAACCCTCAGTGAGTGTTGCTGCTGAAAAGATCATGCTGGAACATCAACAGCAATTTGCCTCGGGCAACAGCAATAAAGTCGCTTTAAAGAATGACTATAGCGATCAAATAGCCTTAGTCAGCCGAGGTAATCAATATTGGGCTGTTGTTGAGATTGAAGGTCATGCGGTGACACTGCTAATTGATACCGGTGCATCCATGACAACACTATCGCGACAGGCCTTCCAAGCGCTTTCAAACGCTAATGATTTTGATCTTATGGGTCAGCGTATGTTCAATACGGCTAATGGTATTACTAAGGGTAATATCTATCGCGTTGATCATCTCGAAATAGGGCGATTTATGCTCAATGACGCACAAATCGCGGTGTTAGACTTTAAGATGCCAGAAGGAGTGGACGGTCTTTTAGGCATGAACGTCTTAGAGCATTTTCGTTTTCATATTGATCAAGAAAAGCAGTTGCTCTATCTTGCCGACCGCCCATGAGTCTCTCTTAGTTTATTCGTAGCGAAGAGCATCAATGGGATCAAGGTTCGCAGCCTTAGCTGCCGGAATAATGCCGAAAATCAGACCAATGCCTGCACTAAAGCCGAAGGATAAAATAATAGCCCATGCAGGAACCGTTGCCGATGGCAGGCCGGTTAAATTACTAATTAAAGATCCCGCACCGAAACCTAATATTAAACCGATTAGACCGCCGAGTAAGCACAAGAAAACAGCTTCAATTAAAAACTGTAGCAAAATATCGAACCGTGTTGCGCCTAACGCTTTTTGAATACCGATCTCACGGGTACGCTCGGTGACCGATACCAGCATGATATTCATAATACCAATGCCGCCCACTAGTAAGGAGATCCCAACAATGCCTCCAAGGACAAGTGTTGTACTGCCGATAATCTCATCAAAGGTGTCTAGCATTTGATCAGCGGTGGCAATTTCAAAGTCATCATCAGCATCTTTATCAAGCTTATGATTGCGGCGTAATAAATTTTTAATATGTTGCTTAACTTGCCCTAGCTGTGAGGGTTCGTCAACCTGAAGACTGATGGTGATATCTGGTTCTTCGGCACCACCTAATAACGCTCGGGTAGTGCTAAATGGTAGTAAAATAAAGTCATCCTGATCAAAGCCAAACAGTTTTCCGCGTTTTTCGGCAATGCCAATAACTTTAAACCATTCGCCAGAAACAGCGACATGTTGTCCAATGGGGTCGCCTTTAATATCCAGCTTGGACATTATGGAAGACCCTAAAACCGCTACTCGCCGTCGGCTCTTGTCATCACTTAAATTAAAAAATCGGCCGCGTTCTGGGTACACAGTGTTCAATTTTTGATAGGTCGACGCTGTTCCTACTATCATTGAGCTAGAAGATTGCCCGCGATAAGTGATAACTGCATTGGATCCCCACATTCTCACAGTGGGAGTGACATCACTGACACCGGGCACTCTATATTTTATTTGAAGATAGTCGTCATAGGTTAATTTTGCACGTACTCCCTGAAGTCGTTCCTTTCTTGGCGTATAAGATTCTATATTGACAACATTGGTGCCCATACCATCAAACTGCTGGCTTATGTTGGCACTAAAACCTTGAACCACAGAAACTACTGCAATGACTGAGGCGACACCAATAATAATACCTAGCGTGGTCAAAAAGCTTCGGAAACCATGGGCAAAAATAGACAGTGCGGCTGAACGTGTTCCTTCAACTAATTTAAACTTGAGATTAGACATGGGTAGCTATTCCCGAAACGAGTGGTTTAACAGAGACTTGATTAGCGTGATCAGACATCAAGTGTCCATCTTTTAACGTGATTACTCTGTGGCAGCGCTCGGCAATTTCTTGCTCATGAGTGACCACAATTAACGTTTGGCCATCATTATGTAATTGATCAAATAGCGCCATGATTTCAATCGTCGTAGACGAATCTAGATTGCCGGTAGGTTCATCCGCTAACAAGATAGCCGGCTCAGTAACCAGCGCTCGGGCTATGGCAACTCGCTGGCGTTGGCCGCCAGACAGCTGATTGGGGACATGAGTCATACGATCTTGCAAGCCGACCATTGCCAATGCGTCTGACGCCCGTTGCTTGCGTTCGGCCAGTGCTAGACCACGATAAATCAGTGGCTGCATTACATTTTGTAAAGCCGTTGCTCTGGGCAGTAAATTGAAATTTTGAAAAATAAAACCAATTTCTCGATTACGAATGCCTGCAAGTGCATTTTCATCTAGGGTTGCTACATCAGTGCCCTTGAGTTTGTATGCACCCGCAGTAGGGTAGTCAAGGCAACCTAGCAGGTTCATTAAGGTGGACTTTCCCGATCCTGATGAACCAACAACGGCCATGTAGTCATTTAGATAAATATCCAAGTCAATGCCGTTTAGGGCGTAAAAACCCTCGCTACCCATCATGTAGTGTTTGGCAATCCCTCTCAGCTCAATAATAGTTTGCTTAGACATTACTCAGCCTTTTTCTCGATCTCTTTGACAGAATCACCTTCTTTAAGTTTGCTCAGAGCTCTGGCAGGTCCGATAACCACTGTTTCATCCACCGCTAATCCGGAGGTGATTTCCTGCAAACGGTCATTGGATATACCTAACTCAACATCCCGTTTGACGGCTTTACCATCAATCAGCAAGAAAACATGGCTGGTCGAGCTTATGTTGTCTGATACACGAACGCTTATAGAATCAGACTCTTGTTCTGTATCGACATCAGAGGATTCATCGTCGCCGTCCTCGAACACTATCGCTTCAATGGGAACCGCTATTGTGCCTTGTTTGATTTTAGTGAAGATCTCAGCTCTGCAACTCATACCGGGACGAATATCAATATCGGCAGTTACTTCGAGGAGAATCTTTACCGTAAAACTGAGACCTTGACGATAGCTCGAGCGTTTCGCTGAGGTCGCTATGCTTTGTACCGTACCTTTAAGTGCTTGATCAGGATAGGCAACCGCGAACACATCTGCACTTTGATCAATCTCGATGTTGGCTATATCAGCCTCATCAACCAATACCTCGACCAAAATAGATGATGGGTCAGCCACTGTAATAAGATTAGATCCGGCAATATTTGTGGTGCCACTAATCGCTGTTTCGCCGAGCTTTATATCCACCGAGGTAGCAATCCCATCAATAGGCGATCTGAATACCGTCTTTTCCAAGCGGTCCATGGCCTTATCTAGGGTAGCCTGAGCTTGAGTTAATCCTTCCTCACGAGAGCGTAGATCAATCCGTGCTAGGGCATATTGGTTCTCAATAAGTTCGAACGCATCTTGCCCAATAATCTTGCGTTCGAAGAGATTTTTATTGCGTTGCCACTTGGAGGTGATGTTTTTCAATTCTTGCTTCTGACGCTCAATAGCAATGGTTTGAATGCGCACATAAGCTTGTTGTTGTTCCACATCAGCGTTAAAGGTTCTTGGGTCCAGGCGCATTAAGACTTGATCTTTGATTACCCTGTCGCCTTCCTCCACCAGCATCTCGCTCACCTGACCAATCACTTCTGAGCGCAGTTCAATCTGCTCTTTATAGATGAGCGTGCCAGAGGCTAGTATTGAACTTTTAATTTCTTCAATTTTAGCCTGCTCGACATTCACCGATACTTCGGCAGAACCGCCAGTTTGCTTAAAATAAGCGATAGCTACCAGAGCAACAATTGCTCCGACAATAATCAGATTCTTTTTCATAGAACGGTTACTTCCCCTAGCTAGAGTTAAGACCTATTTTTGCAGTTAGGACGTTGTGAGTTGGGATTTAGATTCAACTCAATCAAAATGGCCCTCAATTCATCCTGAAAAACCAATATAAAGTGCCCAGCAACCATAGATTACCAGTGATGGAGCTACGGCAATAATAAATGCTTTTTTGGCGGCCAGACCTAACCAAGATGAAAGTCCGATTGTCCCTAAGGCAATACTCCAAAAGCTGAATAAATTAATACCACCAAAAAAACCAAACCAAGGACTAGAGCGATCTGCCAAAAAACCGAGACTTGTGGGCGATAAATCGTCCAGTGAAACCATGCCTGCACTTGAAAACATAATGACCAGAGCAGCAAGTAAAGAGGAAATTACAAAGGGCATGCTGGTCCACCAGCTAAACCCATACCAGGCAGTGAATGTCATTTCATTGGGGCTATAGACTTTGGTGATTAAATTAAGATAGACGGCCATGAAAGCATTGATCACGATAATGCCAATTGCACCACCCAGTAGGGTACTCCATGTCATAGATGTTTTGGTCATGAACTCTTGTGTAGCTTGGAGCTGTTCTGCCGACATCTCATTTTGTACAGCCATTTGTTCGAGCATTTGATCGAGCATCCATTCAAAATCTACCACCGAAAAGTAATAGAGGAACAGAGCGATCGTAGAGACGACTACCAGTCCAAAAGGGGCCCATGACCAACCTTTTTTATCTTTAATGGCATCAAAGGTGTCTCGAGGTGACGTTAAAATATCCAAGCAGGCTTGTAGGGGATTAGATGACATAGTCAAAGCTCCGTTTAGCAGGTTAAAGTCCGTTTACACATGCGCATATACGCATGGATTGCTATCAAAGTAGATGTTTGAACTCTATAAGTCAAAGATCAGTTTAAATACTGTTGGATTAGACCATTGATCACGGGTGACATGGAGACCACTAGTAACAAAGCCATCACTATATTGAAGATGCGATTATGTAACGCATTGTCTAGATAGCGTTTTAATCCCGCGCCAAATATCAACCAAATCATCACCGAGGGCGCGGCGGTAATAAAAAAAGCGAAGGCAATAAATAGCACTTGCGTGAGCGTATCACCTGCAGTTGTTGTGTAAGTCGAGATGGCGCCCGTGGCCATGACCCAGGCTTTGGGGTTTACCCATTGAAACAGAACAGCCTGATCAAACCTAAGCGGTCTAGAGGGCGAGGAAGTCTCTTCAAAAGAGCTTGAGGAAGCCACCAGCCAGGCTAGGTACAATAAGTAGGCCACACCAAATATTTTTATAATCTCATGCAGTATTGGAACGCTGTCAAATAGAGCCCCTAAGCCAATTCCCAGAGAGATAACCATGACTGGAAAGCCTAAGCAAATACCCAAAACATGGGGAAGACTTGGTCTAACGCCAAAGTTGACGCCAGATGCCATTATCATAATATTATTTGGACCGGGGGTGATGCTGGCCGTCGCGGTGAACAACAGTATCGCAAGATAAAACTCCATCGCTGTGTTGTTCCTTTTTGGGGGGATTCAGGCAGGTGCTGCCTAGTACTTTACCACCCCAAGTATGGGTTCAAAGCTTTTTACCTAACCTTTTTTCAATTTGTTTTTTCTCCCACTCAGGGCCAAAGAGATTAAATACTTCAAATACAGACAGGGCATGGGCGACGAGACCTATACCCCATCCAAAGGCGGGCCAGATAACCCAGAAATGCTCTGGCGTTGTCAAAAAATTAAAAATAAACAATCCAGATATAACAATGGCATAGGTAAAGAGATGGCCGTAAAAGCCTTTTAAATCACGGACATATTCAATAACACGGGCTTCTTCCAAAGATATATTTTGTTCGGTTGGCATAACAGTCTCCGGTTGCAAAGTATAGATTTCAGTTTCAAAAACCGCAGCAAAGGCTTTTAATGATTCAAGACTGGGTGTTTGGCCTCGCTCAATACGCTGAATAGTGCGAATATTGAGACCAGTCATTTGGGCCAGTTGATCTTGTGACCAACCCCGTTGAATTCTTAGTTTGCGAATAATCATATTTGATTCCTTTGCTGCTGGAGATATTATTAAACACCAAGCACTTTGTTAGTAACGGCATTTCAACGACTTTCTTATGACATTTTCTCTATAACAGATTAATAACTGTAGCAAGATTTACACAATTGTCCTGAAAATGTCACCAAGTTTCGATTACTGCAAAAATTATCTTAAAGCGCCTATTAATTCTTCAACCGCCGGATTGATATTGTCTAATAAAACAAAACTCGACCAAGTAACTTATTGTTGCGACTAAATAGGCTCTATCTCGAGCATATCTGTTGCATCAATCCTTTGGTCAACTTATGCTCGACGACTAATAAAAATTTACTTAAACAACTTTTACTTTTTGGGGGTACAGATGGCTGGCTCAAATCCAGATAGCTCGGCAACAACAGTGTCAGAAGGCCAACAGCAAGAAACACAAACGTTCGCGTTTATCGCAATGACTTGCCTGTTCTTCTTCTGGGGTTTTATCACCGTCCTTAACGACATCTTGATTCCATTTTTAAAAGAATCTTTCGATTTGAATTATACCCAGGCCATGTTAGTGCAGTTTTGCTTCTTTGGTGCTTACTTTATCGTGTCGCCATTCGCCGGAAGACTCATCGATAAGGTTGGCTTTCAAACGGGTATTGTCATTGGACTACTAACAACTGCGTTGGGCTGCATACTTTTTTATCCCTCAGCGGACCTACATATTTACGGTCTTTTTCTGTTTGCATTCTTCGTTCTGGCCAGTGGCATAACCATTCTACAGGTAGCGGCTAATCCTTATGTGGCTGCCTTAGGGCCTGACAAAACTGCAGCTAGTCGACTTAACTTGGCTCAGGCTGCCAACTCTCTGGGTACCACAGTGGGTCCTTTTGTCGGCACTATGCTAATTTTGGGGGTTGTGGCAGCAGACGCCTCTGCAGTCCAGATGCCTTATTTGATGATTGCGGCCATACTGGTTGCCGCAGCACTATTGTTTAGAAATATACGGTTACCAAAGCTTGCCCATCTAGAAACGAACGAAGATGTGGCTAATGACAGTGTTTGGAATCATCGATCTCTAGTACTCGGCGCGCTCGCAATCTTTATGTATGTTGGTGGTGAAGTGTCCATAGGTAGTTTCTTGGTCAATTATTTCGCGGAGAGTTCGATCGCAGGAATGGAGATTGCCGAAGCGGGAGAAATGGTGGGTTATTACTGGGGCGCGGCAATGATTGGCCGTCTGGTCGGTGCATTCCTAATGAATTACATTGCTTCTACTAAGTATCTAGCCGTCAATGCGGTTATCGCAATTGTGATGATAATTGTCAGCATGAATACCTCCGGCAGTGTGGCCATGTGGTCAATCTTGGCTGTGGGATTCTTCAACTCGATTATGTTCCCCACTATATTTACCTTGGCAGTTAAAGGTCTAGGTTCTATGACCAGTAAGGGTTCGGGCCTTGTTTGTCAGGGTATTGTGGGTGGTGCTTTAATACCGCTTATCCAAGGTATGGCTGCTGACAGCATAGGTATTCAATTGAGCTTCATTGTGCCAATGATGTGTTACATCTATATTGGTTGGTATGCTCTGAGAGGCGCCGATCAGTCTTAGCAGCCTTAAACTGCAAATTTATACCTAAAAAATGGCGACTTCGGATTCCCGAAGTCGCCATTTTTTGTTTTAATACCTCGCTTTTATAACAGGCCGTTTATGCTGTTAACCTTCTCGCTCGCTTAAATACACTTTGGATTGCTTTTGATGATCGAACTGACTGCTGATATAGGCGTGTTGGAGCTGTTACTAATATGGTCAGTAGTTATATTTGCCTCCATCCTTCGCTCATTCACTGGCTTTGGTTTTGCGCTCACCGCGGTTCCCGTATTTGCTCTTTTTTTAACGCCACTTGAATCAGTAGTTCTCAGTGCGGCACTCACCCTGACAAGTAATTTAATTGGTGTACGAACATATTGGGGTATCGTGCCCTTGAAGCCAATGTTGCCATTAGTATTTATGGCAACTATTGGAACGGCGATTGGAACGGTGATATTGGCATTTATTTCACCCGCACAATTTCAATTCTGGGCGGGGATATCGGTAATAATTGCCTGTGTAGTACTGATTTTTTTCAAGCCTACGACACACCGAGTTAGCCCCATGCTCACCAGCTTTACCGGTCTGCTGTCTGGCCTGATGAACGGAGCTTTAGCCATACCCGGGCCACCAATGATTATCTATGTAATGCTGACTGAACCAGTGCCCGAGCGCAGTCGCGCGCTCCTAATTACTTTTTTTTTGGCCTCAGCGGTAATAGCCTTAGTTTCATTCGGCGTGGCAGGGTTTATTCAAATTCAGTCTCTATGGCATCTGCTGTTGGCATTTCCCGCCATGGTGGCGGGAGATAAAATTGGCTTTTACCTATTCAAAAAGTATGGCGGCCAGCTATACCGCCGAATTGCTATCGCGGGTTTGTTAGCCATCGGTGTCACCATTACCTTGCGCACATTACTGTAATTTATGTCCGCCAAGAAGTACCGCACTAACAGACAGCTTGCATAAGCGAGATAAAAACCTAAACTACGATAGGTGAAAATTTTACGCGAACTGGAGTTTGAGATATGTTGTTTATTAAAAGCTACTGTCGTTGCAAGCAGGTCCATACTGCCAAGCCGGTTAAATTTTTTGTGTTACTCGGAGTCTTTGCCATGGGTAGTATCTCGGCGATGGCCACAGAGAAAAGTTCTGACACAACGGCAAATTTGGTCAGCAGGCTGACCTTGGAGAGTTACAAAACTACCCTAAAAGGACTGACTCAATTTGGGGATCGTCGGCAGGGTACTGCCCGCAATCGAGATGCCCTTAGCTGGATAGAAAAGCAGCTAGTGCAGGCGGGTTGTGACAACGTGGAACGCATGTCATTTAGCTATAACCCCGAGCCGCGAGCACTAAGAGTACGAAAACCTGTCAACAACCATCCAGACAATCTAAAAACACTCACTGGGGGTGCTGTGGGCCGAAATGGCAGTGGGCCTGGCGGTGCGTCGGTATATGGCTATCGAGCAGACACGGGTGTTAATCGCGATGCTGCTGCGCAGCCAGATGAGCGCATTCGCGCGCTGAATGCAGAACTGCCGCTCAACGGCGTACGCCAGCAAGTTTACTGTACGAAAATTGGTAGTAGTAGACCCGATGAGATGTACATTATTGGCGCCCATTTTGACGGTCACGGCGTCAATGAGGCAGTGAATGACGATGGTTCGGGAACAGCCTTAGTCATGGAGCTAGCGCGTATCTTCAATGCATCTGATGTGACTACCGAGCGCTCAATTCGCTTCGCTCTTTGGAATAACGAAGAGACAGGTTTAAATGGCTCCAAAGCGTATGTGCAACAACGCCAAAAACTGCAAGGTATTGAGAGTCCAGCTGGGTCTGGTGAATTCCCTGAGCCACGCTGGTTGGGTATGATTCAGCATGACATGATGCTCTGGGATCATGGCGCCCCAAGGGCAGATGGATCGGTAAGTGCTGAGCAGCGACCAGAGGCCGACGTTAACATTGAGTTTCAATCTAACTCAGACTTGGCAGCTGATTCAATGCAGCTAGCCTTTGTATTCAAGGCGGCGGCAGACAACTACAACACAGACTATCCCGCTACTGTGGGCCCGCATATGACAAACACTGATTCCACGCCCTTCATGAATATTGTGCCCTCCATAAGCCTGCGAGAAAATGAGCGCGGAGCACATACAGGAGCTGGCTGGAACCCCACCTGGCACACGCCATTGGATGTTTGGACAACCTTCAGTGACAATGACTTTAGATTGGGTCTAAACGCCGCTCAAACTACCCTGTCTGCGATTGCGCAGCTTGCCGGTGCTGAGGTTGAGAAATAGCTGGGTTAGCGTTTTTGCTAATGCCAGCTGCCCTAATCTCTGAAAGACACCACTGATATAGATGCATTACCATCGTTATCTCGGGTCAAAATCAGCTCATCTCGGCCATCATTGTCAAGATCATGTACGAGAAATCCAGCTTTACTGTCCGGTAAGTCTAACGATAATTTGATGGCTTTTTTAGCAAACATCTTCTCCCCAGCTTGGCCGGGATAGACCAGTAGAGTTCCTTCACCTTTTTGCACGAGCAAGTCCTTTCGTCCGTCCCCGGTCACATCTGCGCCAAGCACCGCGGGAATATATAAATCACCACTACCAAAATCAAAGCGTGCTGATATTGTTTTTCTGGCACTGGGTTTCGCCGGAAATTCACCCTTATTCATTTTATAAATTGAGACATCGACAGAGACGGAACGGGCAATCAGCGCTCTAATAACAGCACCTATGCTTATATCCACCGAGGTAACCACAAACTCTTGATTACCGTCACCGGACATATCCTGCCGCTCATTGTCGAACTGAAAACCATCAGTGCTGATGATTGAAGAAGGGCTTTCCGGAAACTTCAGCAGATTATTTATACCCACAGCACCTAAATAAATCTCATACTCAGACTCCCAGCCAAAAATACCCTCGGCTTTAATCCGCTTGACGATAAGGTCACTAACGCCATCATTATTAATATCTACAATTTCATCTAAAAGCCTATTTTGACTATTGTCGTTTTTAGCACCCTCACCAATAGTAATCTGGGCATAGCCACTCAACATATCCTTGAGATTGGCATCTAAATTGACCGGTATCCTGGCAAACTCGCCCAGACTATTTTGCCGATACACTTCAAAAGAGCCGTCTTGCCAAAAAGCAATATCATTAAGCCCATCATTATTTTCATCAACAATAAAGGCTTCCTCCACCCGATAAGCTACATAGCGAGCGGTCTCACTAAAGCTCATATTGGGCCTTGGGCCGACTAATTGGGGTATCTGAAAACCATCATCGCTCTGCAGGGCTACTGCCCAACCGTCAAAGTTGGGCATTAAAAAATCGTCTAGTCCATCACCGTTTATATCAACAAACATTTCTATGAGTGGCGATGAACCCCAACTACGGCCAGAAAACATCGATGAGGTTGTTACTAAGGGTTCAAAGTTTCCTGTGGCCTCGTTTAAATAGACCAGCCCGGAACCCTTTAAAGCAACTAACTGCATGCCGATGGGGGTTTTCATGGTATCGACCAAATCCATAGAATCCTCAAGAGCTTTACTCAAGGTAAGATTCCATCCTGAGTCGCTACGATGAAACAGGTTAGCTGTGCGAATCGGCTCCTTACTAAGTCCTTGCATCTGCTTTTCTAGTTGGTTGATCTCTGGTGTTTCTATGATCAGCAGTTTGGCAATCTTCGATGACTCAATGGAGAAAGGAATGATGTCGATACTGTGTTTAGGGCTTACCGCAATGGTTTCAATATCAAAGTCTAAAGCCGCTAACTGGCCGCAAAAGACAAGGCTGGCAATACCAACAATGTGGGTAAGTCGTCTAACAAAGTACCTTAAAGGGAGTAATCTCATTGTTTAATTAAAACTCTCTATATTGTTGCTAAATGGGGGTGGTGCTTTTCATCTATGTACGACTGTGACCTTGCTATTAGGTTCATTTAATAGACCGCTGGAAGTTTACAATAGGTGTGTACAGATTAACCAGAGCGAGATTTAAGTATCTGAAATGAATAGTGCAGAACCCCCAAAATGGCGGTCTAAAAAGAAATATCAGTAGCGAAGAAACCAATATATAGAACTGGGTATCAGATTTATATATACCCAAGTCCTATTAGACATTGACTGACTTACTCAGGTGTTGGTACCGAGGCGTTGCCAACCACCAGCCATTGATCATCCTGCTTTTGATAAATGTGCATGCTTGCATGGGGATCAGCCCCAGCTGCCGTATGAACCATCACGGCAATATCCGCACTCAGGAATTTCACCTGATAGTCATTCACAACATACGCTTCATCAGAGGGTCCTGTGGCGGCCTGTCTTACCTCGGCAATACCAATAATACCTGTAGGCCCAATACCAACAACATCCTCAGAGACAAAACCATTGGGTCCACCAGCGCTTCCCCATTGCTTGTCCAATTCAATCAACATAGCGCTGTCATCGGAAAACACCTGTCCAGAAAATACTGTTATTAAAGTGATTAATATAATTTTAGTAAGTTGCATAATATAAGTCCCTATTTTTTAGCGTAAAAAGTAACCGTTAAGACTTTACTATAGACCGAATATTAGACTTGCTTATATTCACTTCTGTATAGACCATGCATTAGGCGTTATTTAGATATGGCCTAAAGCGTAAATAGATTACTTTTGTAGGTCACTATTTGTTATTTTGTTGGCTGTAGATAACAGGCACTGAATGATGATTAATACCAAATTATATAAAGCGGTCTATAGCCTGTCTGAAAAACTCATGGCGGCGGCAAAAAAAGACAATATAGAGGTGTTCGGGGCACTCTATGCCGAGCTAAATGCTATTTGCTTGGATAATGAAAATACCGAAAAAGATCACCCCGAACAATGGGAGACGCTAGCTGACTTTACAGAAGACCTAAAGGACGCGGTGGCTGGCTACGAAAAAGCCCTACAAAAAGCCATGGTTATTAATTCTAAAGATCACATGTCCTCCATCGCATTTTCCATGGCGACCTTACAACTGGAATTAGGCGAAACTGAGGCCGCAGTCAAAAACCTCCAGGATGCCAAGGTGAGCGCCAATAAAATTGCCGATAAAGATCTCAAAAAAGAAATAGATGACCTGCTTGAAACACTAACCGCAGATTAAGCTTATTCGCGTTGGTTGAGCTGCAACAGCAAAAAAACTAAGCTACGTATTATTAGGCATTCACCCACATCATGGCTTCCTACCCTGTTATGATCGATATCAGCTTCAGGATTGTGCCATCGACTGACAGCGATCTTTTCAAGTTGCGCACAGAGGTGAATACATATTAATTTATCTCTTAACCAATAAATGGAGAAATGTATGGGTAAAGAAAAGAAAAGTAACAAAGAAGTAAAGAAGCAGCCATTACTAACACCGAAAGAAAAGAAGGCGGCTAAGAAATCCAAAAAATAACCTTTTAGGTAGCCTCATAGAGGTGACACCAGGGTGGCCTCTCCTTAGGGTTCCTAAGTGATAAAGGGTCCTCGCGCGTTAGATTTTGTTAAAATTATCATGCTGGTATAAGGCTGCACAAGCTATAAAAGCAGGAATTTTTAAATGCGCTGCAGTTACAGCAACTAACTGAAATCACGAGGGCAAATATTTTTGAAGTGGTAGCTACGGGTGGACTTGAACCACCGACCCCAGCATTATGAATGCTGTGCTCTAACCAGCTGAGCTACGTAGCCATAGACATTAATCGGTAATTCTTGCCGACCATTTTGGAGGCGAGAAGTTACACTTGCCACGGCGCTTAGTCAAGTCTGATCGACACCTTTTTCGGTTAATTCGTTGCTCTCATAAACCGAGTACAATAGGATGGCGATTAGAGATTAGGGTTTTGAACAGGTGTTGCCAATAAAATGCATGGGTTTAGCATCTAATTAAAATAAAAAAATAAACAAATAAACCTATCAATAACGACCAGTGGTCATTATTGGGGAGTACAAATTTTGGATCAAATAAACGCTAATGATCAGGGTGCAGCGGTAACAATTGTCACCAGAACGTCTGGTTTTTATCAAGGCTTCAACCCGGTTGTTGCCTTAATGCCAAAAATTTTAGTGGCAGCGCTCATTTTATGGGTGGGCTTGTCGCCTTCTGCAGCGGGTCAAGTCTTACTGGATGTTCAAACTTGGTCGACACAAAATTTTGGTGGCTGGTATGTCTATGTCACTGCCTTTTATACCATTGTCTGTTTAACCCTTGGCATTTGGCCACGCACCGCGCACGTCAAATTGGGCCAAGCCGGTGAGAAACCTGAGTTTTCCATGTTTACGTGGCTGTCGATGATGTTTGGCGCAGGAATAGGCATAGGTATGTTGACCTACTCAACTGCTGAGCCGATTTTTCATTTTGCCAACAACCCTGACACCATCAAAGGCCTGACAACCGGATTAGATGAAGACAATGTGCGCAATGCCTATAAGTGGGCCATGCTGCATTACGGTCTCACTCCCTGGGCCTGTTATGGGGTGGTGGGTATTTCCTTGGGTTATCTGTCATACAACCGCGGTTTGCCGCTGACTATTCGAAGTGCATTGGAGCCGCTGTTTGGGCGTGCTATGTCGGGTGGTTTTGGGCATGTGGTGGACATTGTGGCTATTCTTGCCACCATCGTCGGTTTGAGTGTCACCATTGGGTACGGAGTGTCTCAGTTCGCCTCTGGTCTATTTAACATTAGTGGTGCTGACTGGTTGGTGGGTGAGGGCGGCAAGCCAACCTTACTAGCGCAGTTAATGGGTCTTATTTTAATCATCAGTGCGTCCTGTCTATCGGCAATGTCTGGTTTGAATAAGGGTATCAAATGGTTGTCCAACATTAACATGGGTCTGTCAGTCTTCTTAATCGCGTTTTTTGTTCTGTTTGGCGCCACCTTCTTTGCGCTGCAAACATTCTTTTACACCATCTGGGATTACTTAATAGCCCTCCCTGCAATGTCCACTACGGTGTGGCAGGCAGCAGGGACTGAAACATCAGTTGCTCTTGAGAGCTGGCAAGCGTCCTGGAGTATTTTTTACTGGGCTTGGTGGATTGCCTTCGCTCCCTTTGTAGGACTATTTTTAGCGCGAGTGTCTCGCGGCAGAACCATTCGTGAATATGTTATTGGGGCGATGATTATTCCGTCATTAATTTGTCTGGTGTGGTTTACCTTCATCGGTGCAACGGCCATTGATCTTGAGCTGTCGGGTGTTGCTCAGGGCGCTATTGTCAACGCAGACATTTCGGCACAACTGTTTGAGACCATCAATTTGATTCTCTCGCCAACGCTGGCGGTAGGTCTTTCGGTAGTTATTGTGGTGTTGTTACTAACATTTTTGGTCACCTCGGCCGATTCAGGCATTTTGATTATCAATACTCTCGCTTCAGGGGGTGATCAGAGCCAAAAGCAAACCAAGCATGTGGTCATTTGGGGAACCCTGTTTGCAATCTTGATTGGTGTTCTGTTGGCCGCCGGTGGAATGGATGCGTTGCGCTCAGTCATGATTATTGGTGCGTTGCCGTTTTCTATCGTCATGGCGCTAATGTCTGTGTCACTAGTTAAAACCCTCATCACCAACGAGAAATAATTTTTCGCCGCGCGACCCTAGCTGGGTACTGAATAGTCATTATTAGACCCTGTTAAAAGTGGCGCTAAGCGGTAATAATACCTAATACTAAATCCAACAATCAGCAGACGAACAGAGGGCAGAATAATGAGAGAAGCAGTAATCGTATCCACAGCGCGAACCGCCTTAACCAAGGCAGCTCGAGGCGCATTCAATAATACTCATGGAGTGAAGCTAGCGGCTCATTCAATTCAGCACGCTATAGCGCGCGCCGGAATTGACCCTGCTGAAGTGGATGATGTCATCTTAGGTAACGCTGCACATGCTGGCACTACTGGCATGAACATTGGCCGCAACGCTGCTCTTTCCGCGGGTTGCCCAGTCACTACATCAGGCACAACTATTAACCGCTTTTGTTCATCGGGTTTGCAGTCACTCGCTATGGGCGCAGGGCGTATTATTGCCGAAGGCGTAGACATTATGGTTACTGGGGGTGTTGAAAGCATCTCAATCCCTGGCACCAGTGATCCCTCTGAAACGGTAGAGCCTGAGCTGTTTGGCAAGTACCCTGGTTTGTGGTATCCAATGATTAAGACTGCAGACATTGTTGCTGATCGTTACAATATTTCTCGTGAAGCGCAGGACGAGTACTCACTAATCAGCCAGCAGCGCACAGCTGCAGGACAAGAGTCGGGTAAGTTTGACGATGAAATTGTCGCCATGAATACCATCATGAAAGTAAAGAACAGAGAAACTGGAGAAATCACCGAGCAAGCTGCTGTTGCTGATCGTGATGACTGTAACCGCCCGTCCACGACCATTGAAGGGTTAGCGAGCCTCGCACCCATTATGGGCGAAGGTAACTTCATTACTGCAGGCAACGCCTCGCAGTTGTCTGATGGGTCCTCTGCACAGGTGATAATGGAGCGCTCTGAAGCTGAACGACGCGGTTTAGACATCCTTGGTACCTTCCGCGGTTTTGCCGTTGGTGGTTGTGAGCCAGATGAAATGGGTATTGGCCCTATTGTGGCTGTGCCTAAGTTGCTCAAGGCAGCCGGTCTCACTGTTGATGATATCGATCTATGGGAGCTTAACGAAGCATTTGCCAGTCAGGTCATTTATAGCCGCGACACTCTAGGTATACCGATGGACAAGTTGAATGTTAATGGTGGCTCAATCTCTATTGGTCACCCATTTGGCATGTCAGGTTCACGCATGGTCGGTCACCTGTTAATTGAAGGCCGTCGCCGTAAAGCTAAGTATGGCGTTGTTACCATGTGTATTGGTGGTGGCATGGGTGCAGCAGGATTGTTCGAGATCAACTCTTAATAGAACAATTCTTGGCACACGCCAAAGTAATTAAAAAAGCCCGACTACTTAAACAGTAGCCGGGCTTTTTTGTATCTATGAATCGCTAGTTAGCGACCACTTACTATTACGCGTTAGCTGATTCTACAATGCGTTTCATATCAGTCATGTAGCCGCGCAGCTCGTGGCCAATAATCTCTACATCATGGTCGCGAATGGCGTCGTTGACTTCAATTAAACGAATGTTGTCTACCGCATTTGAGGGGTCGGTTAAACCGCCGCCTAAGTCTTCTAGGGTTAGTGCATCAGCATGTGCTTGCAATAGTGGCACAGCGGCGTGGGTAAACAGGTAGTTGCCGTATTCGGCGGTATCAGAGATAACCACGTTCATTTCATACAACTTGTTACGAGCAATGCAGTTGGCGATTAACGGCGTTTCGTGCAGTGACTCGTAGTAGGCAGACTCTTCGATAATGCCTGAGGCAACCATTGTGTCAAAGGCTAGCTCAACGCCAGCTTTGATCATGGCTACCAAATAAATGCCTTTGTCATAGTACTCTTGTTCGGTTATCTCGGTGTCGCAATCTGCGGCTTGCTCAAAGCTGGTGTCTGCGGTTTGGGCTCGCCACTTTAAGAGGTTGGCATCGTCGTTACCCCAGTCAACCATCATGGTGCGAGAGAATTCACCTTCAATAATGTCGTCCATGTGCTTTTGGAACAACGGCGCCAAGATAACTTTTAGCTCTTCTGCCATGTCGAATGCTTTGATTTTGGCTGGGTTACTCAAACGGTCCATCATGTTGGTAATGCCGCCGTGCTTGAGTCCTTCAGTGACTGTTTCCCAACCATACTGAATTAACTTGCGAGCATAGGCTGCATCAACGCCTAGGTTGAGGAGCTGTTGGTGTCCTAAGATGGCACCAGTTTGCAACATGCCACACAAAATAGTTTGCTCGCCCATTAAGTCAGACTTAACTTCGGCAATAAAAGAGGATTCCAGTACACCGGCGCGGTCACCACCGGTAGCAGAGGCATAGGCCTTAGCAATGGCGTGGCCGTTGCCTCTGGGGTCGTTTTCTGGGTGCACAGCAATCAGTGTCGGTACGCCAAAGCCACGCTTGTACTCTTCGCGCACTTCAGTGCCGGGGCACTTGGGAGCAACCATAATAACGGTGAGATCAGGACGAATTTGCATGCCTTCTTCGACAATATTAAAGCCGTGAGAGTAGGCCAGTGTGGCGTCTTGCTTCATTAACGGCATCACCGAAGTTACTGCGGCCGTGTGTTGCTTGTCTGGAGTTAAGTTGAGTACCAAGTCAGCGGCAGGGACCAATTCTTCTGCGGTGCCTACGGTAAAGCCGTTCTCAGAGGCCCAAAGATAAGACTGACGCTTTTCAGCAATAGCTTGGGCCCGCAGTGCGTAGGATATGTTGAGCCCTGAGTCGCGCATATTGAGGCCTTGATTGAGGCCTTGAGCACCGCAACCAATAATGACGATGTTCCAGTCTTTAATGAGGTCGCAACCATCGGTAAATTCACTGCGATCCATAAAGCGACATTTGCCCAGCTGGCTCAGTTTGCTGCTGAGGCTGAGAGTATTGAAATAGTTAGCCATTGTGTTCTCCAGTAACCGCTGTGCGGTTGGTTGTTCAAGTGTGTTCATGTCAGGCGTATTAGCCTTGAGCGCGCAGTGTAACTAAAAACTAGCGTTGCTTAAAACGATATGTATACAACATAGTGTTTCATATTTTGCAATAACCATGGGTATTGCGTACTATTAAGTATGGATATTCGATCAATGAGCTTGTTTCAACACCTTGCGGGCAGTTTGCACTTCGGTAAAACTGCGGCGGCCAATCACGTCAGCCCATCCACTTTAAGTCGAGCCATCCAACGGCTTGAAGAGCAGCTGGGTAGCCAGTTGTTAATTCGTGATAATCGGTCGGTTCTTTTGACCAAGGAGGGCCAGCAGTTTTTAACCTATGTTGAGCAGCAACTAGATCAGCTCGAATTACTCAAGCAGTCACTTAACCAGACGCAGAAACAATTGTCGGGTTCGTTAAATATTTATTGTTCTGTGACGGCATCCTATGCCTATTTACCGCCGCTATTGGAGAAGTTCAGACAAGCGCACCCCAATGTAGATATTTATCTTGATACCGGCGATGCGGCGGATGGTATTGACCAAATTAAGAACCGAGGCGTTGACCTTGCCATAGCGGCGAAACCGGATGATCTCTCAAGCAGCATTCATTTTCAGAGCATAGCCACTGTGCCCCTCGGCATTGCAGCACCCAAGATAAACTGTGTGGTAAAAAAAGCACTTCAGGCCGATAGCGTCGATTGGGCAAATGTACCTATTATTTTGCCTGAACACGGGGTTGCCAGAAAACGCTTTGAACAGTGGTTTAGGCACAAACACGCAGGGCGGCCAAATGTCTATGCTCAGGTGTCGGGGCAGGAGGCATTGGTGAGTATGGTAGCCTTGGGCTTTGGCATAGGCTTATCACCCATTGTGGTGGCTGATAATAGTCCGGTGAAAGATCTGGTGGAGCTGTTACCAGATACGAAAATTGCCCCCTTCGATTTGGGGCTTTGCTGTTTTAAACGCAATTTGGAAGACCCGGTTGTCTCAGCATTCTTAAGCATGGTGCCGCAGAGCGACGGACTAACGCTCAATTAGTTATCGGTTACCGACAATTCAACTGCGTCCTTTTAGTGTCGCGGTCATAATAGACCCAGTGACCACAAAAATTGCTCCGAGTATGGTGATGGTCTGCAGGGATTCAACCACTATGTCTGGCATTGGAATTGACTGCACAAGCAATAGAGTGACTAAGGGTGTCATGGCGATCACTGCGCTGACTCTAGAGGCTTCAATGTGGGCTAGGGCCTCCGAGAAACAACCGTAGGCGACGAGTGTATTAAGCCCGCAGAAAGCCAGTAAATACCACTGAATGTTTGTAAGTTCAGATAGTGCATCGAAGCTTGAAAAAGGCAGGAAGACCATGGCGCCAATCCAGTAAAAAACCAACATGGTCTCTTCGGGGTTAAATTCCTTGATAAGGAATTTTTGCATAATGGCATAACCGACCCAAGTGGTCGCGGCGGTAGCCAACATGAGTAAACCAATGCCGTAAGCACTCAGAGATACAAAGATGTCTGCAAATCGAGGGCTGAAAAACATCAACAAACCAGACAAAAAGATGGCGAAACCCAACCATTGAAGGATTGAGAACCGCTCCTTGAATACCACTACGCCGGCCAGCAGCAGCATGACTGGTGCAACCTGCATCATTAGTTGTGCCGCCTCTGGTGTGGTGCGTTCAAGGCCAAAAATGTAAAGCGCGTAATTACCGGCGAGCAATAAACCTGCGAACAGAAGCTGTAGGTTTAATTTAACGGAACGAAATTTGTGCCGGTTGACTAGTTTTTTGCGGATTAAAAGGAAGGGGGTAATTAATGCTGCGGCAATAAAATACCGGAAAAAGGTGGTGGTCATGGGGTCCAGCGTAGTGAGTACGCCCTTTAGTGCAATTGGCAGAACTCCCCACATAAAGGCGGTACAAGCGGCTAAAAATAAACCAAACTTCCAGCGCCCAGAAAGGAGGTTCATAAGATACTAGCTAAGGGGCTAAACATTGAACCGAAAGTGAATAACGTCCCCGTCTTTAACAACATAGTCTTTGCCTTCAAGACGCCATTTACCGACATCTTTTGCGCCCTGCTCGCCGTTGCCGGCAATATAGTCGTCGTAACCTACAATCTCAGCGCGAATAAAGCCTTTTTCAAAATCAGTATGAATCTTACCGGCAGCCTGAGGGGCGGTTGCACCCACTGGAATAGTCCATGCGCGCACCTCTTTAACACCGGCGGTGAAGTAGGTCTGCAAGCCTAGCAGCGTGTAACCGGCTCTAATAACGCGATTTAGGCCAGGCTCTTCCATCCCTAGTTCTTGTAAAAACTCGTCTCGCTCATCATCTTCAAGCTCGCCTATTTCAGCCTCTAACTTGTTACAAATAGGGACCACTATAGCGCCTTCACTTTCGGCTATAGCGATGACTGAATCTAGATAGGGGTTGTTTTCAAAACCTTCCTCATCGACATTTGCAATGTACATGGTCGGCTTGAGTGTTAATGGGCTGAGAGGTCTGAGTAGTTTTAATTCGTCGTCATTGAGTCCAAACGAGCGCAGTGGTTTTGCCTCGTTAAGATGAGGAAGAATCTTTTCAAGTACTGCCTGCAGTGCGATTGAATCTTTGTCTTTGCCTTTGGCAGACTTTGCAACGCGCAGTAGCGCCTTTTCAACACTCTCAAGGTCAGCCAGCGCCAGTTCCGTATTGATAACGTCAATATCATCTACAGGGCTTATTTTACCTTCTACGTGAATGACATTGTCATCGTCAAAACAGCGCACAACATGAGCAATGGCGTCAGTTTCACGAATATTAGCCAAAAACTGATTACCCAAACCCTCGCCTTTGGAGGCCCCGGCCACTAAACCTGCAATATCAACAAATTCCATGCTGGTAGGGATGATTTTTTCTGGCTTAACAATTACAGAAATCTTATCTTGGCGCGGATCTGGAATCGGCACTACACCGGTGTTCGGTTCGATAGTACAAAATGGAAAGTTTTCAGCACTAATGCCGGCTTTGGTAAGTGCATTGAACAGGGTTGATTTGCCAACGTTGGGTAGGCCGACAATGCCGCAATTAAAACCCATAATGAAATCCTTGTGACTAGTGGTGACAGCTGGAATCGCCAGCTATAAATTTATTCTGTGCTGTGAAGCGCGGTCATGGCTTTTTCCCATTGGCCTGATACTGCTAACGGCAGAGATCGCATGGCGTCGTCCATGCTATGGCCAATAAGTTCTTGTTCCTTGGCGGGAGCTTTCTTTAGAACGTAATCAGCCACCTGTTTAGCATTACCTGGATGACCTATGCCAATCCTAAGACGCGCAAACTCTTTACTATTACCCAAACATTGAACAGTATCTCTCAGTCCATTGTGGCCGCCATGGCCGCCGCCCTTTTTAAAACGCGCTGTGCCTGGCGATAGATCAAGCTCATCATGGGCGATCAGGATACGGCTGGTGGGTATTTTGTAAAAACCTGCTATGGCTGCGACAGACTTGCCGCTGAGATTCATAAAAGTACTTGGAATCAACAGCCTTAATGTTTGCCCTTCTAACTGCAGTAAGGCGGTACCACCAAAAAACTTGGCTTCTGGCTTAATAACCACATTGCATGAGTTTGCTAGGGCCAATACGAAATCAGCCCCAGCATTGTGACGCGTTCGATGATAGGTAGAGCCGGGGTTTCCCAGCCCTACGATTAACTCTACGGGCGCATCCAATGTCAGGGCCTTTTCGTCAGTAGGAGAAGATTACTCTTCGCCTGCGTCCTCTGAATCATCTGCATTTGCTGGAGCTTCAGGCGCTGTATCTTCTATGACTATCTCTTTTGGCTTGTTGATAGTAACTACAGATAAGTCATGATCAGGACCATGGCTTAGAGCAACACTTTCAACACCCTTAGGCAGTTTAATATCTGAAATGTGGACATTCTGCCCAATTTCAACAGCAGTCATATCAACTTCGATGTACTCAGGAAGATCTTTAGGCAAACAGAAAATTTCTAGATCAGTCATGGTGTGGGCAATTATGCCGCCGCCAATCTTAACGCCTGCGCAGATATCTTCATTGGTAAAGTGCAACGGTACTTTGGTTTGCAGTTTGGTTGATTTGTTGACGCGCAAGAAATCAACGTGCAAAACAATCTGCTTAGCAGGGTGACGCTGCACATCTTTAAGAATCACATCTTCAGATGAGCCATCTATGTTCAAAGACACAATGTGAGAGTAGAACGCTTCATTTTCTAGCGCTTTAACCACGTCTTTGTGAAGAAGAGTCAATTTGGCGGGATCTTTCTTTCCACCATAGACAATTGCAGGTATTTCTCCGGCCAGACGACGCAGGCGGCGGCTCGCACCTTTCCCTGTGTCTTCGCGACCTTTCGCATGTAATGTAAAATCAGTAGACATTTTAGTCTCCAAAGTTATGCCATTGCAGACCGCGACCAGACCTGTAATGGAGTTTAAGAGCCTCTTATGAGGCGGTTACATCATGCCCTGTTATAAAAACATGGCGCTGATTGATTCTTTGTTGCTAATCCGACGTATTGATTCAGCGAGAAGAGGGCCCAGAGGAAGAACGCGAATTCTATCGCATTGCTTGGCGTCGTCTCTCAGTGGAATACTGTTGGTGACGACTAATTCATCAAGCTCTGAGTTGGCAATATTTTTTATCGCTGCGCCGGATAAAACTGCGTGGGTTGCATAGGCAACCACTTTAGTGGCGCCTTTTTCTTTGAGTGCTTGGGCGGCTTTGCACAAAGTGCCTGCGGTATCCACCATATCATCAACCAACACGCAGGTTCGCCCTTCAACTTCACCAATGAGATTCATTACCTCGCTCTCATTTGCAGAGGGACGGCGTTTATCAATAATGGCTAGGTCACAACCCAAATGCTTAGCTACTGCTCTCGCTCTAACCACACCACCAATATCGGGAGAAACAACCTGAAGGTTGGAGTAATTTCTACGCTCTATGTCACCGAGCAATACAGGTGCACCGTAGACATTATCTACAGTACAGTTGAAAAATCCTTGAATCTGCTCTGCGTGTAAGTCGACAGTTAACACGTGGTCGACGCCAGCATTAGATAGCATGTCCGCAACGACTTTGGCGCTGATAGGGACACGGACAGAGCGTACTCTTCTGTCTTGGCGAGCATAACCGAAGTATGGAACAACTGCAGTGATACGGCCGGCTGATGCGCGCCTTAGAGCGTCGATCATCAGAACCAATTCCATCAGGTTTCGGTTAGTTGGTGCACAGATTGGTTGAACAATAAAGATATCATGTCCGCGAACATTATCGCGAATCTCGATATTTATCTCACCATCTGAGAAGAGTCCAACATGGGCATCGCTAGGACTAACACCCAGTGAACGAGCAATTTCATTGCCTAACTCTGGATTTGCGTTTCCAGTAAAGATCATTAATCTAGCCACGTCATGTTTCCCAATGCTCGTGATAGTTTGAAATGGCTGGGGCGGGAGGGATCGAACCTCCGATGACGGGATCAAAACCCGTTGCCTTAACCGCTTGGCGACGCCCCAGTAAAACAGTTACTCAATTTTAGGTGTAGCGGAGAGTTATTCACACTCCTCGCCACAAACCCACTCCATTGCTCTGGCAACTGCGCAAGGACCTTATCGGCATCTGCTCGGTTGTCAAAGCTACAAAATACGCTTGCACCTGTTCCAGTCATCAGAGGGGCCGCAAAATTACCTGCCCATTTCAGCGCTTTTTCAACCGCTGGGTAGAGACTTACTACTACCTCTTGACAGTCATTTCTGTACTGTCCCTCTGAGAGGGCGCGTATTTTGATCGGTGAAGAGTTCCTTGTCAATTGAGGATGTGAAAAAATTTCCTCAGTCGAGACCTGGCAGTTGGGCGTTATGACCAAAAACCACTTTTTTGGCAGTTCTAAGGGGGTCAATATTTCGCCAACTCCCTCAGCGAAGGCGCTCTGGCCATGAATAAAAACAGGCACATCGGCACCGAGTTTTTGCCCTAGTTCAGCTAAAGCATCAGTGGTTAGGCCGCATTCCCAAAGGGTATTGAGCGCCATAAGCGTGGTCGCAGCGTTACTGCTTCCACCGCCTAAACCAGCGCCCAGCGGTAGTTTTTTATCCAAATCGATAATACAGCCTTTGACACAACCGGTTGATGCTTGAAGTAATTTTGCAGCAAGAATAATTAAATTATTTTTTTCATCAACGCCGTCAATATTTCCGTTTAACTGTATTTTTCCAGACCCATTGCAATGAAAAGTGAGATTGTCGCCAAAATCGAGTAGTTGAAAGATGGTTTGCAGGTCGTGATAGCCGTTTGCTCGCTGGCCGGTAATGTGCAGGAAAAGATTAATCTTTGCCGGTGACGGTAAGCTGAGACTTTGCATAGGCTCCGTAGCGAGAGTCATTTTAATTATCTGTAAACATCCATTGTGATATGAGTAGTTTAAAGCTTTGTTCACCCTGTTGGCCGATTATTTTTTTGGGCAAGTATCCTTGCTGGGTGAAGCGATAGTTAGAAAACGATAATTGCCAGTTATGTTGTTGAAAACTGGCGGCGCTACCGTTTTTATTAGCGACAAAATTTTGTAAAGACTGGCGATCTTTGGAGGGCAGACCTTTTACCCAAGAGCTTAGAAAATCTACAGGGAGGGGCAAGCCGGTGAGTTGCATTACCAATTGTTGTGGAGTGTTCCTAACTATTTTACTACCACTTTGCATTTCGGCGATTTGCTGGTCACCACTGATAATGGCCTTTCCCGAGGAAAAGGGGCCGCTGAGCGTTATTGTGTAGTTAGCCTTATGCTGCTGCCAATTAATCGTAGCGCTGCCACCCTGAGTTGTAGATTTAAATCCCAGCTTACCCTTTATTTGCCAGTGATTAATTTGACTAATTTCGATGGGGTCATAGCTCAATACGTCGTCTTGGATGGTCTTGGTCGGCAGAGAACTGCAGCCACTGACAAAAACTACTGCAAAGACTAACTTTAACCATCGCATCAATAGCACCTCATGGGGTTATCGACGCCGAAGCACCTAAGCGCAGCATAGTCTGAACAATTGCCCGATGATTGGGGTATTGATCTAGCGTTTGTGACCATAGTGCCAGTGCCCGCTCGCTATTTCCCAGCGCCCAATAAACTTCCCCTAGATGGGCCGCTATTTCGGGATCGGGTACCATGGTATAGGCTTGTTTAAGATAGGTTAGTGCCTCTGGGGTGCGGCCTAGCTTAAATAGCACCCAGCCCAGACTGTCGATAATAGACGGACTCTCGGGGCTCAAGTTGTAGGCGCGGATTATGAGGTCGTAAGCTTCTTGTTGTCGATCAGTATGCAGTGCCATGGTGTAGCCTAAGGCATTGAGAATGGTGGCGTTATTTTTATCCTGGGCTAACAGTAATCTGAGGTCACTTTCAGCCAGAGCAAAGTTATCCTGTTGCTCGGCCACCATTGAGCGTGCATAGAGTAATTCTGGGTCATTCGGAAATGTTTCTAGCCCGGATGACAGTATTTGCAGAGCCTGCGCCGGCTGTTGCAAGCTTATAAGAAGGCTAGATTCTACCTGAAAAAGGCTGACAGCCTGTTTTGGCTGACTGTAGCGAAGTCGCTGCAAATATTGGCGCGCTTCACTGATATTACGATGCGTCGCCAGTAGCGTGCTGACTCTGGATGCTGCAACAATGTAATTACGCCCAAACCGTACTTGAGTGTAGTGGTTTATAGCGTCGACAATTCTTTTCTGCCGTTCGGCGATAGTGCCCAGATGATATTGTGCATTGGCCCTCAGGCTGGGCGTATTTGAGGCCTGTTCAAATAATGGAATTGCCAGGTCAAGTTTGTTCTGGCTGAGACGCAGTAGACCCAGTAATAAGCTCACCTCTTGGTCGTCAGGATCCTCCGCTTGCAATAGTTTAAATTGGACGATGGCTTCGTCCACCGAATCAGCGGCCAAAAAGCGCGCGTATTGCAGGCGCAACTTACGAGCTGAGGGTCCATCTTCCAAGGCCTCTTCCAAGACGGCTATGGCCTCATCTTTTTTCTGTTGCTGATGTAATAACTGCGCCAGAAGCAACAAGCCGCGCTGATCTTTGCCTCTGAGCGCTAAAAATTCCCGGACCTTGGTCTCAGCCTCAATCACTTGATTGCTTTTTTGATAAAAGATAGCCTCGATAAACTGAATGATTGGCTTCTTTTCATCGCTCAATGACAATGTTGCAAGGTGGTCAATAATCGCCGTAAATAATTGTAGCGACGCAACAGGTGCCGTAGAGACAAAAATAAAAGCATCCAAATCATCACGGTTTTGGTACAGCCAGCTGCCTTGATCTAGTGCATCTAAAATATGGCCACTGGCCATAAAAGTGTCCAGTGCTGCACGCCGAGCCTCAGCACTATTAGGTTCCAGCTCCAACCATAGTCGGGCCATTTCCATACGGGTTGGCTGGTCTTCTAAATGCTCAGCAATACGCAGGGCCAATTTAATCACTTCTTGATCACTAGTCACTCGGGCTTGGTGGCTGTATTTAGCCAGAGCGGTATCAAATTGGTTACGGCTCAGCGCAACATCGCCCACGAGAAGGTCATAGAGACTTTCGCGGGGTATTTTTTTCAGCGGAAGATCTACTTTTTCTAGGGCTAAACTGGATTCCACACCCTCGTGAGCCAATAATTCCGCATCAATTAAAGGCGGTTGGCTGGCGCAGCTAGCAAGAACACTGCTGAATAAGACAAGACTGAGTTTTATAGTTGCTTTCATGATCTTATTTTCATAGATATCTGCCCGTAAGACAATTGCTATCGTAAAACTCGGTGGTTTTTAGGCCATTCTTAGTAAATGTTTTGAGTTTAAACTGCATTCCCGAGGGATACTTGTGTAAAATTGGCACTAATAAAAGAAATTCTATAAAGATAGTGGGTAGGTAGGCTTTGAAAAGTAGGGTTATTCTCTAACAGCGATGGGTATCTTAGCCTTTGGTATCAATCATAAGTCGGCTTCTGTGGATCTTCGCGGAAGGATTTCCTTTGCCCCTGAAATAGTGGTTCAGGTACTGCAAGACGCTCGGTCGATTCTGCATGTTCAAGAAGTAGCTCTGTTATCGACCTGTAACCGCACCGAAGTGTATTTGTTCGGCGAAACCACAGATGTTCAGTTGCTAACCTGGCTATCAATGATCAAAGGAGTCGAAATCGGTCAGCTACAGGACTGCTATTATTGTCATCGCGATGAACAGGCCATTACGCATATGATGCGCGTCGCCAGCGGCCTGGATTCGCTTATTTTAGGCGAACCGCAAATCTTTGGTCAGATAAAGTCGGCCTATTCGGTGGGGCGCGAAGCGGGCACCGTATCAACCTTTCTCAATCAAGCATTTCAGCAAGCATTTTCAGCGGCAAAGCGAGTGCGCTCTGAGACAGCAATTGGCAAAAATCCTGTTTCAGTAGCCTATGCATCGGTTAATTTAGCGGCGCAGATTTTTACTAATTTAAAGGATGCCCACGCCTTGTTGATTGGCGCTGGAGAGACTATAGATTTGGTCGCCAAACATTTGTGCGACCAACAAATTGGTAAAATTACCGTTGCTAATAGAACCTTAAGTCGCGCCCAAGAACTCGCTGAAGTTTATTCAGCCGATGCGATTTTATTAGCCGACATCCCCGACTTTTTACCCCACGCAGATATCATTATTTCGTCAACAGCCAGTCAGTTGCCTATACTCGGTAAGGGTGCGGTGGAATCAGCGTTAAAGAAACGTAAATTCAAACCCTTCTTTATGGTTGATATTGCAGTCCCAAGAGATATTGAAGCTGAGGTAGAAGAGCTGCCAGATGTCTACTTATATACAGTTGATGATCTTGAAGAGGTCGTGCAAGACAATATGCGAGCTCGAAGTAGCGCTGCAGACCTGGCCTTAGAAATAATAAACCAAGAAGTTGAAAGCTGGGTAAAGCAGCACCGCGCATTGGCTGCTGTAGATACGATACGGGCATTTCGCAATAGTGTTGAGTTGATCCGCGATGCGGAGATTGACAAAGCGATGGCTTCGCTACAGCAGGGTAAGGATTCAGCTGAAGTGATTACCACGCTAGCACGAAATCTCACTAACAAACTCCTTCACAAACCGACTACTCAACTTAAAAAGGCCGGCGAAGAAGGCCGAGATGATGCTATTAATGTTGCTAATGAGCTGTTTGATCTGACCAACAAAAAGCATTAGTTAGTTCCTACTACAAATTAATTTTCTAAAATAACCTAGGCCTTAAAACTGCATGAAAGCATCAATTTTGAGTAAGTTAGATCTGCTCTCCGAGCGCTATGAAGAAGTCGGTGCGCTTTTGAGTGATGCTGAAATAATCAGTGATCAAAATAAGTATCGCGAGCTCTCCAAGGAGTATGCGGAGCTTGAGCCTGTGGTGAAAAGTTACCAAAGCTTCCTCGAGGTATTCTCAGATATCGAAGAGGCCAAGCTACTACTTAAAGATTCTGATCCAGATATGCGCGCCATGGCGAATGACGAAGTTCAAGACGGCCAAGCACAATTAGAGTCGTTGGAAGTGGACTTACAGCGCTTACTATTGCCTAAGGACCCCAACGACGGGAAAAATGTATTTTTAGAAATTCGTGCCGGAACTGGGGGCGATGAAGCGGCTATTTTTTCAGGCGACTTATTTCGGATGTACAGCAAGTTTGCCGAGTCAAACCGTTGGAAAGTTGAAGTGATCAGCGAGAATCAGGGTGATCACGGTGGTTACAAAGAAATTATTGTCAGAATAGTGGGTCAGGGCGTTTATTCTAAACTTAAGTTTGAATCTGGCGCTCATCGAGTTCAGAGAGTACCGGATACTGAGTCGCAGGGCAGAATTCACACCTCTGCCTGTACCGTGGCTATTATGGCTGAGGCTGATGAGAAGGACGCTATTGAAATTAATAAAGGCGATCTTCGTGTAGATACCTTTCGAGCGTCGGGCTCTGGTGGTCAGCATGTAAACAAAACTGATTCGGCAATTCGGTTAACGCACCTACCTAGCGGTATGGTAGTTGAATGTCAGGATGAGCGTTCACAGCATAAAAATCGCGCTAAGGCGATGTCAGTACTGCAAGCCAGATTAACTTCAGCCCAAGACGAGGCGGTGGCGAAAGAGCAGTCTGATCAGCGTAAAAGTTTGGTTGGCAGCGGGGATCGTTCTGAGCGTATTCGCACCTATAATTTTCCACAGGGTAGGGTCACTGATCATCGAATTAATCTGACTCTTTATAAGCTGGGGGAAATTATGGAAGGCTCTCTCACTGAGATTGTTGAGCCCCTCGTGAATGAATTTCAGGCTGAGCAACTCGCGCAGTTGTCGCAGTAGGTTGGCGGGAATGGAAATTAATTCGGTTGCCACCTTATTAAAACATGCTGATCAGCTAAAGGAGATTAGTGACACGGCAGTTTTAGATGTGGAGCTTTTGTTGAGCCATGCCTTGGATGTTGATCGAGCGTGGTTGAAGACTTGGCCGGAGCATATTCTGTTGTCAGCACAGGTGAGTATTTTCGAAGACTTGTTTGCGCGTCGCCTAACCGGTGAGCCCATCGCTTTCATAATCGGCAGCCAAGGATTTTGGAGTCTTGATTTAAAAGTAACTCCTCAGACACTGATCCCGAGGCCCGAAACTGAATTACTGGTTGAGACATCACTGGCCTTAGATTTACCTGCTGATTGTCGCGCTATTGACCTTGGTACCGGCACTGGTGCAATTGCCTTGGCGTTGGCTAAAGAGCGACCCAACTGGCAGTTAACGGCGGTCGACTCTGAACCTGCGGCGGTAAAACTCGCGGAATTAAATAGCCACTACTGTCAGATTGACAATGTAATGGTTTATCAAAGTGATTGGTTCAGTCAGGTGCCTCTGCTTGGAAGACTATCGAACTATCATTTAATTGTTAGTAATCCGCCATACATTGAAATTGATGATCCACACCTCATGCAGGGCGATGTGCGCTTTGAGCCGGCTTCAGCGCTTGTATCCGGTGTCGATGGTTTGGACGATCTAAGAGAAGTGATCAATAGCAGTGTCAAATATTTAGAGACGTTTGGTTGGTTACTGGTTGAGCATGGCTATCGGCAGGGCAGCGCCGTCAGAGAATTATTTAAAGCGGCAGGTTTTATCACTATTGAAACCATGACTGATTTTAACCAACTAGAACGCATCACAATGGGTTGCTTACCAAAGGCTGACTAGCCAATCTAATTTCCCTTTTCGATACTAAATTCCAGCGGACTATTAAGCATGTGGCGGCCACGCTGGCGGCAATAACCGTGCCTATCCAGAATCCATAAACTCCCAGTGGCGGCCCCCAAAAATCCGTTAATGCTAGGCTGTAAGCAATTGGAAAGGCGATAACCCAGAACGCGATCACCTGAATAACTAGAGGTACTCGCGTATCCTTGTAGCCCCTGAGCGCTCCGCTGCAGGCCATTTGTAAGCAATCAACTGCCCCTAATGCTGCTGCAAAGAAAAATAAATTAGCCGTGATTAACTGCACGTTGACGTTCGAACTAAACAGCATTGCAATATCGTGGCGAAATACTATTTTGGCCACACTCATCATCAAACCAAGCATCAATACCAGCTTAAAACCAGCAAGACAAAAGACTCTAGCTTCTGCTGGATTACCGCTACCCTGGGCATGAGAGACTTTAATAGTAAGTGCCTGAGCAAGCCCCAATGGCACCATGAAGGCCAAAGAGTCGATATTTATAGCGATAGCATGAGCACCGACAACCTCAGCACCAAGGTGGGCAATCATAAAGGGGATCACCGCAAAAAAACTGAATTCTGCGGCAATGTTTAGAGCAATGGGGATACCCAGGCGGAGCGTTTCGGTTAGACTGGCCAGATTGGGGCCAGCGAAATTTTGGTACAGATCAATCGTTCTCATGGTTTTAGAGCGCCGACCATAAATAGCCATGCAACAGAGTAAGAAAAACATCACCACTACGGTTGCCCATGCAGCGCCAACGCCACCGAGTTGCGGTAATCCAAAATGACCAAATACCAGGGCGTAATCAAGAATACCGTTGAGAATAAATGCCGCACTATTAAACACAAGTACCGGACGAGTATCGCCCATACCTTCAAAGGTGGTACGGAACGCGAAGAATGCAGGAAACATAAAGCCAGTAATCACAAAGGGATACAGGTAGCCAGTGGCAATTTGATAGACGCGGTCTGAAACCTCTAAGTAACTCAGTGCAAAGATACCTGCTAGTACCGCACCCACCACTACAAGCCCTATGGGCAGAGCGAGCCACAATACCTGCTGAAATTGAAAACGCACTCGATCAAACTGCCTGGCACCCCAAAAATTGCCAATAATTGGGCTGTTGGCAATCATAATGCCAATCACCATTAGATTGATTAGCGACCATACACTGCCACCCAACTGCAGTGCGGCCAGCGTATCTGCATCCACCTGGCCGGCGATATAAATATCGGTCACGGTCATACCAACCACAGCGATCTGACCCATAATCAAAGGGGCGGCTAGACGCATAAGAGTTCGCGCATTATCGGCGAATCTCGGCCTTTTTAATGCGGCCACTGGTTTATTTTGGATGGGTGCTAAGGACATAAAGCGGTCTTTAAGTGATGAGTTTCTAGTGTCCTTGAATAGGTCAGGCAAAGAAAGAAAAATTTACACTGCTTGGACAGCAAAGCCTGCATCTATTCTTTTCAGCGATCAATGTACAATTCTGCTACACTCCGCGCCCGTGAGGGCGGTAGAAATTTCATCTGCCCTCCTTTAAATTTCGATAACCAAATTGCGTGATTAAATTGACTGAAGAAACTACTGCTCCATCTGCTGAGATCAACGCCATAGGCGTTGAAGCGCCAAAAAATAAACCGGCCAACAACCGTAAATCTCGTACTACCAAACCTTGGGATATAACCAGCTTTAATGTTGAACCCGAAGAAGGTAAGGCTAGATTCCATGATTTCGATTTGCCACCGCAACTTATGCGCGGCATTCAAGATGCCGGTTTTGAATTCTGTACGCCCATTCAAGCAGCTTCATTACCACATACGCTTAACGGCCATGACATTGTTGGCAAGGCACAAACCGGCACCGGTAAAACCGCCGCATTTTTAATCAATATTATTACTGATTTAATTAATCACCCGATAGAAGATGAGCGTTTTGTGGGTGAAGCCCGAACTCTAATTTTGGCGCCGACCAGAGAGTTGGCCATTCAAATTGGTGATGATGCAACACAGCTTTTAAAGCATACCAATCTAACCGCACACACGCTGGTGGGTGGGATGGACTATGGCAAACAACTGCAAAAAATGAAAAAGTATGACTGCGATATTTTGGTGGGTACGCCGGGTAGGCTATTGGATTTCGCCAACAATCGAGATATCTATCTTGACAGAGTTGAAGTGCTGGTAATCGACGAAGCTGACCGAATGCTCGACATGGGCTTTATTCCTCAAGTGCGACGCCTAGTCAACCTAACGCCCAAGCGTGAAGATCGTCAATCGCTTTTATTCTCTGCCACCTTCACCCCTGAAGTGTTACGCCTGTCTGAAACCTGGACAGATAAACCAGTTACGGTCGACGTGGGCGCGGAACGCGTTGCTACCGACACGGTTGATCAGCAGGTATTAATTACCACCGCAAAAGAAAAATTTACTGTTTTAAATAACATACTTTTGGGTGATAACGTTGAGAGTGTCATGGTGTTTGCTAATCGCCGAGATATTTGCCGAACCCTGCATGAAAAGCTTAAGAAGCAGGGTTTTAAAGTAGGTATCCTATCCGGTGACGTGCCTCAAAATCGCCGTATGAGAGCCTTAGATTCATTCAAATCAGGTGCTTTGACCGTTATGGTTGCAACGGATGTTGCCGGACGTGGCATTCATGTCGATGGTGTAAGCCATGTTATTAACTACACCCTACCTGAAGAGCCTGAAGACTACGTACATCGTATTGGTCGCACAGGTCGCGCGGGGAAGACCGGTATCTCTATAAGCTTTGCCTGCGAGGATGATGCTTTTCTGTTGGAGCCTATAGAAAAACTATTAGATATGAAGCTGTCTTGTACCATGCCTGAAGAGCATCTTATTCAACCAGTAGCAGCCCCCAAACCAATGGCCAAGAAAAAGCCAGTCAGTGCGCCCAAAGTAGAAGAACCCAAAGCAGAAGCGCCTAAAGCGGACACCCCAGAACAAACAGCGCCCTAGTCTATATCGCGATGTTGTCGGCACCACAACAGGCTGCCGGCAACCACTGACGCTGGCAACATCACCAGATTTACCAGTGGAATGGCCGAGGCTAGCATTGCGCTCAGTCCGAACCCCATCGAATTTAACCGATTGTCACTGACCTTTTTACGCAGCGCTAAAAACGTGACGCCCTGGCTGTCCGCGGCATAATCTAAATACTGCAGACACAAACACCAAGCCGCCCAGGTCCCGGCGATGATAGGCGCAAGCAAGTTTAGCACTGGGATAAAACTCAGCATCACAGTCACTATCCCAACAACCAAGGTTCTTGGTAGAAAATAGCCAATTAACTGAATTTCTCGAACTAGACTATTCCATGCGCCGCTAAGCAACCCACTGTCAGCTAACAGATTACTCTGCCCGTCGGCGACTTCTGTCGCAATTACCCTTTGAGCAATCACCCCATAAAACGGCGACCCAATAAGGTTAGCTAAAATGGTAAAGGTAAAGGCATAAACAGCGAGCGCCAAGATCGCAAACAGAAGCCAAATTACCCATGCGAGCCACTGCAGCCAATCAGGGACTGACGTAGTAATGGTGGTAATCCAGTTTTGTAGCCAACTGGCAGCAAATCCGGTAGCTGAGGAAAATAGGGCAACATTAATCAGTAACGGAATCACAACTAGCCAGCGAATATCTCGCCGCCAGAGCATTCTCAAACCCTCAAGCATAAGTGAGGGTCCGCCGGTCACTGCATTGATTATGGTTGGTTGTTTATTGATGATAATGTCCTTTGAAAGCCAAAGGTTAATTGTAGCGCGTTGATAGTTTTACTTAATAGCTCCTTCGGATGAGCAGGTTTTGGGATCATCCGAAATTAAGAATGGCGCATTAGGCGTTGCTTTTGGCGATTCCAGTCACGTTCTTTGTCGTCCATGCGTTTATCGTAGCTGGCCTTACCTTTAGCCAACGCGATCTCACATTTGATTAGATGATTTTTCCAGTACAGGGCGGTACAGACGGCGGTGTGACCTTTTTGGTTGACGCCTTCTTCAAGCTTCTGTAACTCTCGATGATTGAGCAACAATTTACGTGTTCGCTTAGCATCAGTGACGTAGTGAGTTGAGGCTGATAGGAGTGGTGTTATGTTAGTGCCGATTAACCAGGCTTCACCATCGCGAACAAATACGTATGTGTCAGTGAGGTTAACTTTACTTTCGCGCAGACTTTTAACTTCCCAGCCGAGCAACACCAAGCCCGCCTCGAATGTCTCTTCGATAAAGTAGTCGTGCTTGACCTTTTTGTTTAGGGCAATTGTGCTTGAGGGCTGCTTCGGTTTCTTTTTTGTCATGGCGCGATTATACGTGGCACTGCATGTTTTTCATCAATTATTGCTAATTGCTTTAGCAATCTAAATACATTGGCCATTTATTAGGTAGTTAGTCTTTGAATGAGTACAATTTGATCTGAATTATCGGAGAACATGGTATGGCACTGCAACAAAAAGGAATGCACGGAACCTGGACTAGTCGATGGACATTTATTATGGCCGCCACGGGCTCAGCTGTGGGACTGGGTAATATGTGGAAATTTCCCTATGTGGCCGGGAGTAATGGTGGCGGTGCCTTTGTACTGATTTACCTTGGTTGCATTTTGTTGATTGGCGTGCCAGTTATGATGTCCGAAGTGTTGATTGGCCGCAATGGTCGTCAAAGTCCCATCAACTCGATGAATGAAGCTGTTACCCATAGCAACGCCAACGCACTGTGGCGAAGTGTTGGCTGGCTTGGCGTACTTGCCGGATTACTGATTCTATCTTTCTATGCGGTTATTGCTGGCTGGGCACTGGATTACATATTTTTAATCTCCTCTGGCGAACTGCAGGGGATTAATGGTGAGTCTGCGGCCGCTGCATTTAACACTCTTTTATCTGATCCCAGTCGACTTATCTTTTGGCAAACCATCTTCATGTGCCTCTGTGTTGCCGTGGTGGTGGGTGGTGTTAAAAAAGGCCTTGGCATTGCGGTAGAAACTCTGATGCCGCTGCTATTTATTATGTTATTGATGTTGCTGGGCTTTGCAGTTTTTAAAGGTAACTTTTCTGCCGCGGTTAATTTTTTGTTTAGCTTTGATTTAGAGGCTTTGACATGGCGTGGTGTGCTTGAGGCCATGGGACAGGCGTTCTTTACGCTTAGTATTGGTATGGGTGCGATTATGGCGTACGGTGCCTACATGCCACAGAATGCGAATATTGGTAAAACCATTCTTATCGTCGCATTTTTTGATAGTTTAGTAGCGATCATTTCTGGATTAATTATTTTTTCCATTGTGTTTGCGACACCAGGTATTGAGCCTAGTGCTGGTCCGGGACTAATGTTTATTAGCCTCCCTGTCGCATTTGGTAGTATGCCTGGAGGGTTGCTGATTGGTGCGGTGTTCTTTGTGTTAGTGTCTATTGCTGCATGGAGCTCGGCAATTTCTCTACTTGAACCCTGTGTTGCTTGGTTGATGGAGGCAAAACATATTGGTCGTGCCAAGGCGAATTTTGTCATTGCTGGTATCGCATGGATACTGGGTTTGGGCAGCGTATTTTCGTTTAACATATGGGCTGAGTATAAAGTCGCCGGTTTCACCTTCTTCGACTTCCTTGATTTTCTGACCGCTAACATTATGTTGCCGATCAGTGGGCTGCTGATTACGCTCTTTGTGGGCTACGTTATCAAGCGCGATGTCATTGATTTTGAGATGCAGGGCACCTCAGCAAGAGTCATGCAAGTTTGGCAATTGACCATCAAGTACATTGCTCCTTTTGCGATTGCGCTGGTGTTTATAATGGGTGTGTATGACAAATTTTTTGCATGATAGGTAATCAGTCTTGACCGAGATAAAGCGTTCCGCACTAGTTATGCATTCTGCTCAGGCAATGTATGATTTGGTCAATGACGTGTCTAATTACCCCTTTTTTATGGATGGGTGCTACGGCGTAGAAGTGTTTGAACATACTGACCTGACGATGCTTGCACGCCTAGATTTAAAAAAGGCGGGCGTGAGTCTGAGCCTAATGACACGCAATCACTTGCAGGCGCCCTCGCAGATAAAAATGACACTGGAAGATGGGCCTTTTAAAACCTTTCGTGGTGACTGGGTTTTTACGGCGTTGACTGAAAAAGCCTGTAAGGTTGAGCTTGATATGGAATTTGATTTCAGTAGCAGAAGCTTGAGTTTTGCCGCCTCTAATTTGTTTGCTGGAGTAGCCAATAGTTTGGTTGACTCTCTGTGCCTGCGAGCAGACAAAATCTATGGGAAGAATAGTGCCTGAGACTGCCGCCATGATTAACGTCGAGGTGGCCTATGCGCTGCCTGACAGGCAATTTCTGATTTCACTTAAAGTGTCTTCCGGCACCACCGCTTTACAGGCCATTGATAAATCTGATTTGCGACAAAAGTTTCCTGAGCTGGATATCAGTAAAGTGGGTATCTTCTCTCAGGTGTTGGGCAGTAAAGGTCTTGCCGAAGCGGATGTCTATAAGTTGCAGGAAGGTGACCGAGTGGAGATTTACCGTCCCTTAACCCTAGACCCAAAAGAAATCCGCCGCCGCCGAGCGGAGGAAGCCAAAAAGAAGCGGCAAGCAGAGCTCTAGAGTGACCCTCTAAGGTCGTTTGAGTTGTTGCCTAGCTCCATAGGTCATATAACAACCGAATGGGCTGAAACTAAAGCGTCGCTGGCTTGGAGGTTTCGATGGCTTGCGAAAGCTCTAGTTCACTCATAAGGCTCACCTTCGCTGTTAGTTTATTGCCTCAGTGGCTCTTTGATTGACAGCCTTTTTTCGCCAACAGCTACTCGGTCGCTGTTTCGGTCAATGTGTAATTGCCGGCAATTTCTTTTAATAACCCTTGGTCGTCAAAATAGACGATGACATCTTCTTTTGTTTCAATTCCGGTCGCCGAGAGACGTCGGAATGGATAATCCCAGCGTGCTTGGTTAAATGTATCGGCAATAAGAGGGGTCCCCAGAACGAACTTCACCTGAGCTTTGGTCATGCCTATCTTCAATTTATCGATCATTTCTTGATCGATAATATTACCTTGCTGAATGTCAATTTTGTGGACGCTAGGAAACTTCACCCAAGTGCAGCCAGATGAGAGGAGCGATAAAAACACAAGGCTCAAAAGAATTATTCGCATGGTGGGGTTCCAGTTAGAGTCGAGAACATGGATAATAACCGGATACTCAAAAATAAAGAAGAGCAAACCATGAATCATAAAGATCAGGAGCTAAAAAAGGCCGGTCTCAAGGTCACTCTGCCGCGGATCAAGATACTGCAAATTCTGGAGAGTACTCCCGAATGGCATATGACTGCAGAAGATATCTATCAAGCGTTGCGTGATGCTCAAGAAGATGTTGGTATAGCAACGGTCTATCGAGTTCTTACTCAGTTTGAAGCGGCCGGACTTATTACTCGACACAGTTTTGACAGCGGTCCTGCGGTCTATGAATTAGATCGTGGTGATGGTCATGATCATATGGTTTGCACTGAGACAGGTAAGGTCGTTGAGTTTCAAGATGCTGAAATTCAAAAGATTCAGGCAAAAATTGCTAAAGACAACGGTTACATAGTTGTTGGCCATAGCCTAGTGTTGTATGTAAAGCCAATCTAAGTATTTAAAATCAGCTTACTCTTACTCTTACTCTTTGAATGGAATTGAATCCGGCCCTATGCCAACACTGAAGCAAATAGAAGATTTTCTCAATGCATGGGCGGATCTAATGTGGAGCACTCCACTCGTTGTTTTGTTAGTGGGCGGTGGTATGTTCTTTATGGTTTATTCGCGCTTCCGGCCCTATCGTTATTTTGGCCATGCGATTGATCTTTTGCGTGGTAAGTACAGTGACCCCAATGACCCTGGTCATATTCCCCATTCTCAAGCCCTAGCAACGGCTCTTTCTGGCACCCTTGGTTTGGGCAATATTGCCGGTGTCGCTATTGCCATTAGTATGGGCGGGCCGGGTGCAGTGTTTTGGATGTGGGTGACTGCCATTGTTGGTGTTTCGACCAAATTTTATACTGCATCACTAGCGGTTATGTATCGGGGAAAGGATGCTGATGGGACAGTGCAAGGCGGTCCTATGTATGTGATCACCGAGGGTATGGGGAAACGTTGGTACCCTCTAGCTGCCGTATTCGCGCTGGCGTGCACCATTGGCGCTCTGCCACTTTTCCAAGCTAATCAGTTTATTCAACTACTGCGCGACGTTGTGGCAATTCCTGCTGGAATAGCCACAGCTGAAAATCATTTTGCTTTTGATCTAGTGTCTAGTTCAGTGGTGGCCATTTTGGTGTGGCTCGTGGTAGCTGGGCGTATTGAACGCATTGGGCGAATCACCGTTAAGTTAGTTCCTTCGATGGTGCTGTTGTATCTTTACATGGCAGGTACGGTTCTCTATACCTTTGCTGCAGATATTCCTGCCACTCTCCTACTAATAGTTACTGATGCCTTTACCGGCGAAGCGGTAGCCGGAGGCTCTGTAGGAGCGGTTATTTTGATTGGTGTACGGCGTGGTGCTTTCTCTAATGAGGCCGGCATTGGCACGGAGTCGATGGCCCATGGTGCGGCTAAAACGCAAGAACCGATTAGAGAGGGTATTGTAGCCATGGTGGGGCCAGTGATAGACACCTTAGTTGTGTGTACCTGCACCGCCTTAATTATTCTACTGACCGGTGTATGGCAGAGTGCCGAGGGCGTTGAAGGCGTGACCATGACCGCTCGAGCGATCCAGCAAGTGTTTCCAAATACCGGAATTTATCTATTATTAGTCATGGTGGGTTTGTTGAGCTTTAGCACCATGGTCACCATGTGGTTCTATGGCGCTAAATGCACGGGGTTTCTTCTCGGCTCTCATCGCCAGCATTATTATACGCCGGTCTATTTGGCACTACTGCTTGGGGGTGCTGTGGTTTCAATGGATATTGTTAACGGACTTATTCTGGCCACCTATGCAACGATGGCCATACCGACGATGATTTCTGCTTTGTATCTATCCCCAAAGGTCAATCAAGCGGCGAAGATTTATTTTGCTGCGCTGCGTAACAAAGACTAGTTACAGTAGTTTTTCAATGTGCTGGGCAAGTGCATCAGGCTTAGTGACCGATGCAAAGCGCTCTATTACCTGACCTTCACGATTAACTAAAAACTTGGTAAAGTTCCATTTAATGCTGTCTGTTATAAGCCCTTTAGCCTGTTTAGTCAGGTAGCGATAAAGAGGGTGTTGCGCAGCGCCATTAACGTCAATCTTCCCCATCACTGGAAAGCTAAGCCCATAGTTTAGTTGGCAGAATTCTTGAATAGAGTCATTATTACCCGGTTCTTGCGCACCGAATTGATTGCAGGGCATTGCCACTACTACAAGCCCCCGTTCGCTGTAGTTGTTGTGCAGTGCCTCTAAACCTTCATACTGCGGCGTAAAGCCACACTGACTAGCCGTATTCACAATAAGGACTACTTTGCCTTTATAGTCAGCCAAGGATTGTTCTTGGCCATTGCTGGTGGGTACAGTGAAATCATAAATGGTTGTTGAGCTTGTCACGGTTAACATCCTTATCGATAAAAGTTATTTAAAGCAGTGCTCTGACGCTGGGAAAGTGCCGCTTCTAACGTCGTTGCCGTAGGCAGTGATAGCCTCTTGAATGCTGTCTTTGCCAGCAAGAAAGTTTTTGGTGAATTTGGGTAGCCGCTGTGAAATACCGAGCATGTCATGCAATACCAGAACTTGCCCGTCAGTATCTGCGCCAGCGCCAATACCAATAACAGGAATGCTTAATGCGCGGCTTAAAGCGGCACCCAGAGATGAGGGGACGCATTCTATCACCATAAGGTCAGCGCCAGCTTCTTCGAGAATCAGCGCTTCTTGAATCATTTTATCAGCCGCTGCATCTTCCTTGCCTTGCACCTTGTAGCCGCCGAGCTTATGCACTGATTGCGGAGTGAGACCCACATGTCCACAGACCGGAATGCCCCTCTCGCTGAGTAAATAGACTGTATCTGCCAGCCATTCGCCGCCCTCGAGCTTAACCATTTGTGCGCCGGCCTGCATAATAACCGCGGCATTATCAAGGGCATTAACTTCAGTGGAGTAAGACATAAATGGCATATCAGTCACCAAAAGAGAGCGATTGTTACCTCGCTTAACGGCAGTCGTGTGGTATGCCATTTCATCAACAGTGACTGGGATCGTGCTGTCCCGGCCCTGAATAACATTGCCCAGTGAGTCACCTACCAGTGATACTTCGATGCTAGAATTTTCGATTAAGCGTGAAAAAGTGTAGTCATAGGCGGTAATTGCTGCGAACTTTTCGCCATTCTCTTTCATCGCACTTAATGTGCTTATGGAAATTGTTTTCATAGTGTCGACATGACCTCGAACGTGACGCAATGACCCAGAGTACTATGTTTCTAGTATTACATGGAAGACACGCTGAGTGTCTCTCCCATTGGGTGTGGATTGTAGTAGTGGCGACCTGAACGTGTTTGCAATATGTAGCGAACTAAGTTTTGGTAATCACTTTCATTTTCACAATTGGCTAGATTTATCTCTGAAGTATTCACAATTAGCAGCGGAGTGTCATCATAGTGATAAAAAAACTGCGTGTATGCATCGTTCAGCTGTTGTAAATAAGATTCTTCAACGGGTTTCTCAATAGCATTTCCTCGACGCTGTAGTCGCTCGTACAAGGTTGCTGTTGGTGCTTGCAAATAGATCACTAGATCAGGTTTTGGCAGATCGGTAATAATATTGTCATAAACTGTTTGATAGAGTCGGTATTCATCATCCTCTAGGGTTACTCTTGCAAACAATGGGTCCTTATCGATCAAAAAGTCTGAAACGCGTACCTGCTGAAAAATGTCACCCTGCCGCAATGCCTGTAGTTTTTGCATACGCTGGAATAAAAAATGCAATTGGACAGGTAGGGCATGCGTTCGTCGGTCTCTGTAAAAGCGCTCAAGAAACGGATTGGTCTCAGGTTCCTCTAACAAAATATCATAGTTAAAAGTGGTAGCGAGGCGTTTGGCTAGCGTGGTTTTACCGACACCGATAGGGCCTTCAACGGCAATATAACTGGGTATGGATATAGCCGATCGTTCTAAATTTAGATTCACTAATAGACTATCGTCCACGGATGACCTCAATATAATTCTTTATAGTCACTAAAGCTTTACGATACCTTGATCGGCACAGTTTGCCAACAAATCGGCCGTGCTTTTACCTTGTGAACTGAAAAAATTGCCATCTAACTCTAACAATGGCACCAAAACAAATGCACGCTCTTCCATTCGGGGGTGCGGAATAATTAATCGTTGACTGATTATTTCGAAATCTGCGTAAGTCAATATGTCGAGATCAAGCGTTCTTGCCCCCCAGCGCTGCTCACGCTTGCGCTGGTGTTGGTCTTCAATTTCCTGTAGGAAATCCAGAAGTTGGAGCGGTTGCAACGTGGTTTTGAGTCGCGCCACTGCATTAACATAATCGGGTTGATCTTTAGGGCCTATGGGGCTGGTACTGTAAAACGAGGATAGCTTGAACTGATGGATGTGAGCGTTCTGTGAGATCGTCTCCACTGCTCTATTTAATTGATGCTGCGGATCACTCATTGAGCCAGAGAGGTTACTGCCGAGACCGATATAGGAGGTATTCATTAGGCTTCGGAGGTTTTGTTCTTTCTTGGGCCTCGACTGCGACGCCTTTTTTTAACAGTTTTACCGGCTTCATCAGCCATCTGTTGCTGCTCCTCCGGGCTAACCTCTTGATACCTTGTCCACCATTCGCCTAGACCATCAAGGTCTTCACCTGCTTGTTCGCGCAGTAAAATAAAATCATACCCGGCGCGGAAACGAGGGTTCTCCGCTAAGCGTTTCGCACGCTGTCCTCCGCGTCTTGGTAACTGTAATTGCAGATCCCAAATTTCCCGCATTGGGATAGTAAAGCGTTTTGGAATAGCGGTGATATGCACCTGTTTGGAAATAACGTCACTGGATGCTTTGCTCAGCGCATAACTCGCCGAATTTCCTTTTTCCCTTAACTGCTCGGCCAATTTCTCTACCGCAGGCCAGAGCAATGCGGCGTAGATGAAGGCCGGAGTGACTCTTTGATTTGAGCTAATACGACGGTCGGTATTTATGAATGCTTGCTCAAACAAACAGTTAGCATTGTTACTACCGTCATTGGCAAGGCGATTAGCTTGAGGTACTAAATAATCGAACAGTTTGTATTCTCTCAGTAAGGCGTAAATTGCCGCGCCTTTTCCGCTCATAAACAACTTTAGCGTCTCATCAAATAATCGGGGTGGGGATACCTGAGCTAAATCAGCAGATAACTTACTCATAGGCTTTGCGCTACGTGAGTCAATGCCGAATCCTAATTTAGCCGCAAATCGGACTACGCGAAGAAGTCGCACTGGATCCTCGCGATAGCGGGTAGACGGGTCTCCAATGATTCGGATAGTCCGGCTATTAATGTCATCCAGTCCACTGGTAAAGTCGTGGATACTGTTGTCGCTGGGATTGTAATAAAGCGCATTCACCGTAAGATCCCGACGACTAGCATCTTCATTCACTGATCCAAAAATATTATCTCGGGTTAGCATTCCCGTCTTACTTTGCTGTCTCAGGCCTATGTTTTTATTACCCGCGCCTTGGCTCGCTTGGTCATTAGAGCGAAAGGTGGTTACTTCGATAAGTTCGCGACTGAACTGCACATGAACAATTTGGAATCTACGTCCAATGATACGTGAGCGTCTAAATAAAGACTTAACTTCTGAGGGCTCCGCATTGGTCGCTACATCGAAGTCTTTGGGCTTAATGCCCAGGAGTAAGTCGCGCACAGCTCCACCGACCACGTAGGCATCAAATCCCGCATTTTGTAAAGTTTCGACGACTTTTCGTGCGTCTCTACTGATCATGTTGGCGGTTAGAGAGTAGGCGGCGCCATCAATAATCGATGGGTTTGATGATCGGGTTTTATCGTCAAAATAATTGATGATGCGCTTAAGCATTGATTGCTGACCAATAGTCTTTGTTGAGTTGGCAGTTTAACAGAGGATTGGGCTCTCAGTGTGACTTATTAGCTTTGCAGAACATGGTAGCTTTACGAGTATATTATGGCCCCTTCAAAGCAAAAGGGGCTGTCAAAAGACAACCCCTTTAAATGAGCTTTGAGGCCTAAGCCACCAAACCCTTTCGCAATCCAACATTATTATTATTATTAGTTATTATTATTACCCACACAAAACATGTGGAATACCTATTCTCAGTTATAAATCTATCCACTTCAAGCCTTTCGTACACTTTTTATGATAATTTCTGTGGTTTTAGCTTTTTGTTAAGTGTTCTTAATCCGTTTTACGGCTAATTCCGAGTTTGTTGCGTCGTTGCCAAAGGCTCTTTCGGCTAATGCCCAGTTTTTCTGCCAGTGTGGTTTCGCTCATAGCGTCTTGGTTGTCTAAAACAAATTGCGTAAAGTAATTGGTGAGCGATAGAGCGTCTTCACCATTGGCAGACATGGCTAACAAGGTTTGATGCTGTTTTTGAAGGGAACTGCGTGATTGATTATTTAAACCTAACAGGGCGGGAGAAATTTGTTCTCCTGCTTCGAGCAAAATCGCCGCCTGGTAAAGCGTATTTTTCAGCTCCTTAATATTGCCCGACCATGTATTTTGACTCAGCGCCTGCATGCCGTCTTTAGATATCGTGACGGTGCAGTTTAGTTGGTTGCTAAATTGACCTAAAAAATAGTCGGTCAACTGAACAATATCGGCTAGCCGCGCTCTTAATGGCAGAACTTTTATATGGACAACATTAATGGCGAGTAAGAGATCCTCACGAAACAGGCCTATTTCACAGAGTTCATGTAAATCTCTCGTCGTAGACGCCACGCAGCGAACATTACTGATTTTGGTCAATTTCAATATATTATCTTGCAAGTTAGCTGGAAGTTGGCATAGGTCTCTTAAAAAAATACTTGCTGGTTCATTTTGTTTGGTTACTAGATCAAAATACTGTTTGATTTCATCTTCTGACGCAGTTGCGCAATTAATGACTGTAAACAGCCTGTCGCTCAGGGCGCTGGCGTGGTGAATGGCTCTGGCAATAGCCTGCTTACCGCTGCCAGTTTCGCCAGCGATTAGCACCGGGGCGTTGGTGGGTGCTACTTTGCGAATAGTGTTTAAAATGTCGAGAGTTTCAGGGCTATTCCCTAAAAGAGGGGCTTGAGTTGTGGTGATGGGTGAGCTTTTATGAGACTCATGATCTATGATTCGTTTTACTGAACTGATTAATTCTTCATGATCGAAGGGTTTAGAAATATAATCAGCCGCGCCTTGTCGCATAATATCGACGGCTGACCTTAAACTTGCAAAACTAGTCATAATTAGAACAGGTACATTACCAACAGCGCCGATGAGCTCTGCGCCAGAGCCTCCTGGAAGTCGCAGGTCACTAATAATTAGGTCGAATTCATTAAGGTTAAACGTTTTTAAGGCTGCTTTAACACTGACTGCTTGTTCGGTTTGATAGTGATGACGTTCAAGTAGTTTGACAAGAGAGATTCGAATGATCTCTTCATCTTCTACGACTAAAATTTTTTTACTGATACGGTTCACTTCTTGATACGCTCAATTAATTTAGGTGTATTTCTGTATTTTAAGCAGTTTATGGTCAGGGCTCCACATCTTACTCTTCAAACTTGTCAAAAGTTAGGGCAACAGTAGTGCCGCAGTCGCTATCTTGTGCGGGACTTAAAATTTCAATGTCGGCACCCAGACCCTTAACCAGGTTGAACACAACCCAGAGGCCCAGCCCAGTGCCTTTCCCTGGATCTTTGGATGTAACAAAGGGCTCAAACAATTGCGATTGGAGATCTTCTGCGATGCCGGTGCCCGAGTCATTAATAGTCACCTTTATTTTATCATCGATTGAATTTGCCAATATGGTGACTTCGCTATTGGGCGGAGACGCGTCTCGGCTATTGCTTAGTAGGTTCAGAAAGACTTGGATAAGTTGGTGATGGTCACCCAATATGTCTAGTTCTGTCGCTATATGACAGCTAAAGCTCAGCGTTGATTCATTATCGGCGAGAGTTAAAAGCCGAATTGATTCTTGGCATGCGTTATGTAAATTAACCCTCTTGAAATGATGTCCAGTGAACTTATCGCCGCGTGAAAAACCAATCAGTGATTCAACGATACGTTTAATACGATCTGTTTGCGAAAGTATATGCTGAGCGGATTCACTGATTTGTTCCGGCTGTGTTTCATGTTCTAAATTCTGAGCAATACAGGCTATTCCGGTCACTGGATTACCTATCTCATGAGCAACTCCAGCAGCGAGCCGACCCATAGATGCAAGCCGTTCATTGTCGATTGCTTTTTGGATTAGCACCACAGATTGAGTTTTTTCTTCGATTAGCAGAATAATATTATCATTGATTTCTTCCATCGATATCTGTGACGATTTCTGAAAGCTGAACCAGCGAATGCTGCCACCGAGATCCAATCGCACGTTATCTCTGCTCACATCACCACTGGAGATAAATGCGGTAAGCTCAGTTCTCCAGGGGTCAGGTAGATCTTGGAGGGAACTTCCTGAAGCGGTAACCGCATTTATACAGGTATAGTTTGAGATGGCCGCATTCCACTTTAGAATTTCTCCATTTTGATCAAGTGCAATAATACCAATAGGCAATTTATCCAGTATTTCACTATGGTGTACGCGAAGCTTGTTGAGTTCGCTAGCAATACCAGTCAACTGATCTCCGTGGACGGCTAGTACAGATTCAAGGAGTAAAATATCTTCTTGTCGGGTACCAGAGGGGGTAGGCAGCGGAAGTGCTTGGCTCATTATCTTATCTGCCGCAAGTACTCCAAAACGCAGATTCAAAGAGGCATTAATGGTATCTCGAACTTGGCGAAGGGCTCCCGGCCTTGTTTCAGTACTGTCAAAACCCAGACTAGTTAGTGCTGATTGAATCTCGGTATCTGCCTCATTACCCAGTACTAAAAGTAGTTGTTGGTTCATTTCGGCAATGTTTTTTTGATTTATCTCCACGCGCACAGGTATGTAGACATTGTCAGCCATACAGATGGAGGCAAAGATTTTTTGTTGTTCATCCATTTTGTTAAAAATAGAAAATAAGGTGCACAGGGTTATATTGAGTATCAAGGCCTCAATTGCCCAGACCTCCCAAGCCTGCATACCAAACAGTAGTGGTTTTTCAATTAATGGCACCTGCCAATACCAATCACCAAATATTAGCGGCAGTGCGAGAGTGATCATCCATACAGACATGCCGCCACAGAGACCTGCAACAAATCCTCGTCTACTGGCCTTGGGTAAGTAAATGGCAGCTATCATTCCCGGCATTAGCTGCGCCAACCCAGCAAACCCAACGAGATATAGATCGGTGATGCTTCGACTTTTAGCGATAAAACTTAGCAGAATACAAAACATCATCAGGCCGATTGCAATGGTAAAGTAGCGACGATCAATCCACTGCGTTAAATTCTTGGGTTCAGAGAGCTCCTTGCCAGGCAATACAAAACTATTAAGAATCATCCTTGTGGAAAGCAGTATGAGGCTGCAACAAAGTGCTAGAGCCATAAGAATGACACTGGCCGCACCTAGGCTAGCGATGATTGGCTGTTCTAGCGCTAGGGGTAAAGCAAAAAGGTATTCTTGAAAGGTAGAACTAGTTTGCAGCGATAGCCCGCTCCACAATAAGGGGAAAATAGGTATGCAGGCTAAAAGCATCAATAAAGGGTATGCCCACGACATTGTGCTGGCTTGGCGATCTGTTATAGCTTCAGAGACAAGCATATTAAAGTTAGCGGGAAAAGAAACGCCAGCAGCCAGGAAAATGATGAATAAACTATAAGATGAATCAAAACGTTTTATGATTGATTGCTGTCCGCTGTCCATCACCCACAAGTTCATCTGAGAAATACTCCCAAATTCTGCATGTACAGCAACCCATGTTGATAGACTCAATGCGATGATAAGCAGAATTCCTGCGGCAGCCATTATCCATCTAAGTTGCTGTACACCGCCTATTTTAATTGATTGTCGCACTGTTAATCCAACCGCAATTAGCAGGAGCAAACAGGTGATTAGTTTGATGTCGACATTAAAAACGCTGTTGACTAAAGAGCCTGCTGCCAGTACCTGGGCAACAATTAGTGGCGTAATGGCCAGTATAGTTGCCACGCAACTGATGACAGCGACGCTTTTTCCGCGATAACGAAACGTCAAGAAATCTACTGAAGTCGCTAGTCTGACTACGCTGCTGAGTCGACGAATAGGAAACAGCACCAGGGGCGCGATGACAAACACTAAGGAAAAGCCAAACAACGCTAAAATCATGGTATAGCCGTAGCGCCCAGCCATTTCGATAGAGCTCGTCGCTAGGAGTACGCCAGTGCTTGCGAAAAGCGCCAGCGCTAAAATAAAACTTTGGCTTTTCGGGTCACTCCTCGCATTGATTTTCCGTGTTATGAGACAGGCGATTACAATGATCAGTGGGGTAAAAAGAGCGATCTGATTGTTCATTTTTTAGTTCGCTCACGCTGTAAAATAAAAGTGGAAAATACCAATAACCCCCACACTAAAAAGAGCCTGAACCAATGTCCAGAGGGCTCCAGCGCCCATTGAATGGCGAGAGGGAAAACGACAATACATAACAGTAGTAGTGTTGCAACTAATCGATAATTAAACATAGACGCCGTTTTTTAAATGGTTACACCGAGTCGATCTTTGATGGTATTGAAGGTTGCTCCGCAAAGCAAACAAAGCCCCGTGATGAACTTTAAAATCCATCGGGCGCAGGTACTGTTAAGGTGGCGGGCAATTTGCTTTGATCCCAGTTTTCAGTGGCCCAAGATATTACCTCAGCAGGCGCAAGAGCACTTAAATAGTTTGGAGGAGACTGCTTTAGCCAGTCTAGCGCGACCCATAGGTTAAAAGACTCATTACCTGGCGGTAAGCCGGTAGCCAAATTTTGTTTACTCAATTTTTGCCCATCTTTAGTTACTGCGATTGGAACATGAGCGTAGGAAGGTTTTTTGTATCCAAGACATTGCTGCATATAGATTTGGCGAGCAGTGGAGTCGAGTAAGTCAGTACCTCGTACCACTCGCGTAACCCCCTGAAATGCGTCATCCACGGTAACGGCAAGTTGGTATGAAAATAATTTATCACGCCGTTGAATGATAAAGTCACCTACTGCTGAATGAATGTTTTGGCTAATGTGACCCATAATTTGGTCTTCAAAAGTGACCGCGTCAATTTGGTCATGCAACGCTAGCCGCGTAGCGTGGTTTTGTGCATCCAAACCTAGGGTACGACAGCGGTTATCATAGACACCATTTAATTCAGATATACGCTTGCGATTGCATTGGCAGTGGTATGCCAAATTTTTATCTTTTAATAAGGATAATGCTTCAGCATAGGCTTGCAGTCGGTGACTTTGGTAAAGAACCTGGCCGTCCCAGCACAAGCCATGGGCTTCAAGTTGAGTTAGGATATGCTGACTTGCGCCACTGATTTCGCGAGGAGGATCCAGATCCTCCATGCGCACCAGCCAACGTCCGCCGTGAATTTTTACATCAAGGTAACTCGCAAGGGCACACACTAGTGAGCCAAAATGGAGAGGTCCTGTAGGAGAGGGCGCAAATCGACCAACGAATTTTTCTTGTACCATGCCTAGTGCCAATGAGTTTTGCGCTCAAGCTGAGATCAGCTAACAATTAGGCTGGTATCAACCCCCAGTAAGCTGCTTTTCCTTGATTTCATCTAAGGTCTTACAGTCGACACAAAGATCTGCAGTCGGCCGGGCTTCTAATCTTCGTATACCAATTTCGATACCACACTGATCACAGAATCCGTAGTCATCGTCTTCGACACGAATCAGTGTTTTGTCAATTTTCTTAATGAGTTTACGTTCTCGATCGCGAGTGCGCAGCTCTAAACTAAATTCTTCCTCTTGGGTAGCGCGGTCGGCGGGGTCGGGAAAATTAGCCGCTTCGTCTTTCATGTGGGTAACAGTACGATCAACTTCTTCCATCAACTCATGGCGCCATGCTTTCAAAATCTGCTTAAAATGCTCGCGCTGATTTTCATTCATGTACTCTTCATTCTTTATTTCCACGTAGGGACTCAATCCATGAAGTGTGACTGAACTTGTAGGAGCTACCTTCCCTTTCTTTGCTGCTGGTTTTGCTGTTGCTTTTGCTGTGCTCATGAATACATTCCGCTGTTGGTGTATCGCCGAAAAAACGACGAGAGTTTATAGAGATATTTTAACAATTAAGCAAGTAAAAATTTCGAATTTGCAGAATCTATGCAAAAAAGAGTACGTCTAAGGGCTGTGATAATAGTAGACCATTAATACAATATCGCACTGCAATGAACTTTTTTTAATATCACCAAGGTATAGTACTGCTTAATTTTAAGGGTTCCGCGTCTGATGTTAGATTCTCCTCAGTTGTTTCCGGCGACATTTGTGAGGCGCTACAAGCGCTTTTTCGCGGATATTATTGATGGCCAAGGTAATCTAATAACCGTTCATTGTCCGAATACGGGGTCAATGAAAAATTGTCAGGTAGAGGACTCTAGTTGCTGGTATTCGTTATCAGATAACCCTAAGCGTAAATTGCCTGGTACTCTAGAAATTGTCACAACTAGCCATGGTCAGCTGGCTGGAATTAATACCATCAGAACCAATCGTTTAGTCGCCGCTGCTTTGGCCAAAAATCAAATCCCACAATTAAAAGCATATGATTTAGTCACGCCAGAAGTCCGCTATGGGTCTGAAAAAAGCCGGATTGATTTTTTGCTTCAAACGTCAGTTGGGCAGCTACCAGACTGTTATGTTGAAGTGAAAAACGTCACCCTTGATATGGGAGATGGTCTTGCCATGTTTCCCGATTCAGTGACTGCTCGCGGCACCAAGCATTTGCGCGAATTAATAGAGATGGTCAGTCTAGGACACCGTGCAGTATTGTTATTTTGTGTACAGTTAAATACTGCCGAACGAGTTAAAGTTGCCGCCGATATTGACCCTGAGTACGCTAAAACCATGGTGCTGGCGGTCGCTAGAGGGGTCGAGGTTATAGCGTGGAGAACAAATATAGACGCTAACGGCATTAGTTTACATCAGGCGATTGAGGTTCTGAATTCGCCTTAGATTACGATCGCTAGTGACCAATTAACGACCTGATTTTAAACGATTATTTACTTTTATTTGCCAGCGAGGTATAAACTCTAGATTTGGCAGTTACATGCAAAGGCCTGACAACACTATGCTGGCAAACAAAGCTATTGGCACAGATATTCTGACCGGAACAGGTAATCGACATTTGGTTAACTTGACTCCAGATAAGTCTAAAGGTGCCCAAATGACACCCTTAAAGATGCGAATTCACCAAAAAGTGTTGCAGCCTTTCATGGCGTTAAAAGCCGCCGCCGCTATTGAGGGCTTTGACCTTTGTATCTGCAGCGCCTATCGATCATTTGACCGCCAGAGGGTTATTTGGAATGACAAGTTAGCAGGGCTGCGGCCGGTGCTCGATCAGTTTAGTAATCCCATTGACCTAAGCCAGCTTGACGAGTGGCAGAAAATTCAAGCGGTATTGCGTTGGTCGGCTTTGCCTGGAGCATCGCGTCATCACTGGGGTACAGATTTTGATATCTATGATGCTGGAGCCATAAGTGCCGATTATCAAATTCAATTGGTGCCTGAGGAATGTGAAGGCACCGGCGTTTTCGCACCCATGCATGGATGGTTAAGTAGCATGCTGCTCAGCACCAAAAAAGATCTCTATGGTTTTTATCGACCCTATGCGGTTGACCGTGGCGGAGTGGCGCCTGAGCCATGGCATTTAAGTTATCGGCCGATTGCTGATGGTTACGCCGAGCAGTTGAGTTCTGCCATTATCACTCAGCAGTTACTTGATGATGGAAAACTAATGTACCTTGATACTGTCATTGCGCACATTGATGAAATCATGGAGCGCTTTGTAAAGTTGTAACTCAATCCCCCAAAGGTGTTTTTATCGATGGTTACACAAGAATTTGTTTGGCAGCATATTAGAGATGAGGCTAATCAGCTGGTTGAGTCCGAACCTGCAATGTCAGTATTTTTGCAAAGATCTATACTTGACCATTCACGTTTTTCAGAGGCGCTTGGACATGCTCTGGCTGATCAGTTAATTGATTCGGATTGGACTAGCGCTAGTCTAAGTGAAATCATAGGCGAAGCACTTGAGTGCGACCGCCAGATTGCGACTAATGCTTGCTTAGATTTGTCGGCCAGTTTTGAGCGCGATGCAGCCTGTGATAAATATCTTACGCCGTTGCTCTATTACAAGGGCTTTCAAGCCCTGCAATTACAACGTGTAGCCAGCTGGTTCTGGAAAAATGATAGGTGTGAAGTCGCATTTTTTTTACAAAGTAAAATGGCAGAAGTATTTCATGTTGATATTCATCCAGGAGCAAAAATTGGCTCAGGCATTATGCTTGATCATGCTACTGGATTGGTTATTGGTGAAACCGCGATAATCGGAAATAACGTTTCAGTCTTGCACTCTGTAACACTGGGTGGGAATGGCAATAGCGGGGGTAAACGTCATCCTACCATTGGCGATGGAGTGATGATTTCGGCCGGCGCAAAACTTATTGGTGACATTACTATCGGCGAGGGCACCAAGATTGGCGCTGGCAGCTTGGTACTTAAGTCAATGCCAGCTCATGCAACCGTGGTGGGTGTTCCTGCCTCCGTTGTTGGAATGCCACTTGATGAGATTCCCGCATTAAATATGAATCAAAATTTAGACGGCTAGGGGTAAATGAAATGGCTGAAAAAGGTATTTTGGGATTACTTCATCGACGTATTGTTCAGACCACCACTCATTCATTGCATGGTCTTTCAGCGGCAGTTAAAACACAGGAAGCATTCCGGTGTGAAGTGGGTGCTTGCGCTGTACTTATTCCGTCAGCCTTTTGGCTGGCAGAATCTAAACTGCAATTAATTTTACTGATCGGTGCGCTACTATTTGTATTGACCACGGAGTTACTCAATACCGGAATTGAAATAATAGTTGATCGAATAGGGCTAGATTTTCATGAATTGTCCGGACGGGCAAAAGATGTTGGATCTGCCGCCGTTCTGATATCCCTCGTCTATTTCTTTATGGTTTGGGGTCTTATTCTCAGCGAAAATATTAGCCGATTCTAAAGACGCTAAAGGCAAATCGAGGCGAGATGGGATATTTGTTTTTCAAGTAACACCTGTCTTTGTTCAGGGAAGCCTTGGAATACAAAGGAGTGCTCTTCCAGTTTGCTAAATCTGGCGATAGAACTTAATTGATCAATGTCATACTCGACGATTGATAAGGCAATAATGCTACTGTCGATACGATTCGATAACAATAGTGAGGCTGCTTTTAAGGTGGATATACTTTCGTGATATCTAAAGGTCGGCAATGATGAAATGTTGTCGCTGCAAAGTGTCCAGTTGATCGCCAGTTCAATGCCAAGTTTGACTGAAAGCCGCTCAAGTAGCTGTTGCAGCGAGTACATGGCCATTAAGCAAACTAAAATATGTTGTTTTGAGCATTGTGTTGAGCGGATGGAAAAACATATTCCTCCGTTGCTGCCCTCTAATCGCTGACCTCCGTAAAGCTCAATTGTTCTGTCCACACAAAGGTCGATATGCTCGAATAGCAATTCTAGATTTTCGTGATTAAGTTGCTTATTTAAACTTTTCCGATTTTTAATCGTTCCAGTGACGACTGAACAGTAATAGCCGCCATTTGAATGATTGTCTAACTCCCGAGAGTTAGACAATAGTGGTTGAAGCCTTGTTTCCAGTTCAAGTATTTCGTCAATCATGGGATCGCTGCTTCCAGGTAAACGATTGGTTAGGGATCGCAAGCGGCGGGAAATTCGGTCAGTGAGTCGATAGCAAGCATAGGTGCAAGCTGCTGAAAATAGCAGCCATAAAAGAGCCCATAAAAAAAATACATTTGAGTAGGCTGCGTAGATTGGCCCGCTATTAACAGCTATCACTAAAGTCCCAGCTAGGGAGTCCTCAAGGAGGATGTTACGTTTAAATATTTCCAGATTAGCTGGCGCCTTTTGAGCCCGAGAGCTTTGTGCTATCAGAGTATTTTCAACATCATACAAGCTGGCACTGTATATAGCCGTATCTTTGGTTGCATTACGCAGAGTAAATTGAACAGCAATGATGTCGCTGCTAAATAAAGGTGTTCTAATGACTTCGGCTAATTGACTGAGCGTCGCATGGCTTTTCTCCTCAACCCTTTGATGAGAGAGCCTTGATGTCTGGGTTTCTATGATCACCCAGCTCAAAAAGCCGAATAGTAATAGGCTAGAGGCAATAATAGACGGCAGTTTCACGTTGGTAGCGTATTGACGCTGCATCCTCGAGCCCTTAAACAATTTATTTTCTCTCTATTCTATCCTATTCGATAAGTTTTTATATAATAGGCATCTAAAAATTAACGGGATTATCCACTGTGTCGAATGTTTTACTGATTAACGTGTCTGGTGAAGACCAGCCGGGGGTGACCAATGCGGTTACCGAGACTTTGGCTCAATTCGGCGTAACCTTGTTAGATATTGGTCAAGCCGTTATTCATGACCAACTAAATATGGGTATTTTGGTGTCGGTACCATCCAATAAGAGTGTCGCGAACCTCACTTCTAATGTTTTAGCCACTCTCCACAGGTTAGATATGCAGGCTATTTTTTTGCCTATTTCCAATGAGCGCTACCAAAACTGGGTAGGCCTGCAAGGTAAACCTCGTCATATAGTGACTCTTTTGGCGCGGAATTTAGAGGCATCTCATCTTGCCGCAGTTACTAAGGTGACAGCAGAGCAAGGGCTCAATATTGATAAAATAGTCCGCTTGTCAGGGCGTATATCTCTTAGTCATTCCGACATCCATGGACAGGCGTGCATAGAATTTTCTGCGCGCGGCGAGCCAGATAGTGCAGATGACTTGCGTAAATCGCTACTTAAGCTAGCGGGGCGGCACAATATTGATGTCGCCTACCAGGAAGATAATATTTTCCGTCGCAGTCGGCAGTTGGTAGTTTTTGATATGGACTCTACCCTGATTGATGCAGAAGTTATCGATGAACTTGCCATTGAAGCAGGCGTAGGTGAACAGGTTGCCGCTATTACGGAAGCAGCAATGCGTGGAGAGGTAGATTTCAAGGAGAGCTTTAAACAGCGCTTAGCATTGCTTGAGGGGCTGCGTGAAAGCGTTTTGCAGACGGTTGCCGATCGCTTACGTCTCAATGATGGTGCTGAGTACCTACTGAAGAGTTTAAAACAACTGGGGTTCAAAACCGCCATTGTTTCAGGTGGCTTCACTTTTTTTGGGCGCCATTTACAGGATAAATTGGGTGTCGATTATGTCTATGCTAATGAGTTGGATGTTGCTGGAGGAGTTGTCACGGGTAAAGTTGCAGGCGAAATCATTGACGGACAGCGCAAAGCCGAAATACTCGTCGAGATAGCCAGGGAGCTTGGCCTTAACCTTGAACAAGTGATTGCGGTGGGCGATGGAGCGAATGATCTGCCCATGCTGAATATTGCTGGTTTAGGGATAGCCTTTAGGGCCAAGCCTTTGGTGAAAGCGTCGGCTAAACAGGCAATTTCAAATGTTGGCCTGGACGGAATACTCTATTTGCTGGGTTACAGCGACAAAGACATTGTCAACTTACATAGCAATGCCACAGGATAAAATTGGATATTCGTCGTAAAACTTAAAAAACACTACTAAACTTCAGTTATCATGCTGCCCACACTAATTTTTGGAAATAACAACGATGGCCAATTATTCTACTAATGAATTCCGCTCTGGACTCAAAGTCATGCTTGATGGTGATCCCTGTTCAATACTGGAAAATGAATTCGTCAAACCGGGTAAGGGCCAAGCGTTTAGTCGAGTAAAACTGCGCAATTTAAAGACTTCTCGAGTGCTGGAAAAAACCTTTAAATCTGGAGAGTCACTGGAAGGCGCTGATGTGATGGACCAAGATATGCAATATCTGTACACCGATGGCGATTTTTGGTACTTCATGGAACCTGACACCTTTGAGCAGCATCAGGCTACTGAGAACGCAGTTGGCGACGCGCTGCAGTGGTTAAGCGAGCAAGACGTCTGTATGGTGACTTTGTACAACGGATCGCCGCTTTCCGTAATGCCGCCTAATCATGTCGAAATTGAAATCATTGAAACAGATCCTGGATTGCGTGGTGATACAGCACAGGGCGGCAGTAAACCAGCCAAGTTAGTGACCGGTGCCGTGGTGAAAGTGCCACTATTCCTTGATCAAGGTGACGTGATTAAGGTCGATACACGAACAGGCGAATATCAAGGCCGTGTTAAATAGTTGTCAGCGATTTAATCTCTTTTTTGGCAAGCAGTAATGGCGCTTCATAATGAATAAATGGCAGCCGGGAGCTAGTCTAAACACCTTGCGTCGGCGTGCGGTAATGCTCTCCTCCATACGCGAATTTTTCAAACATCGCTCAGTGCTTGAGGTGGATGTTCCGGTGCTGGGAAGGTCTACTGTTACTGACCTCAATATTGATAGTATTGCGATCTCCTCCGACGGTGCGCAAGGCTATCTTCAAACTTCTCCTGAATATTTTATGAAACGGTTGCTGGCTTCGGGCAGTGGCGATATTTATTCGATGGGTAAGGCATTTCGAGATGGTGAAATTGGTATAAAGCATAATCCTGAATTTACAATGCTTGAGTGGTATCGGTGTGGATGGGACGACCATCAATTAATGTCTGAGGTAGCCGAGTTAATGAAATTGCTCCTAGCTAGTGAGGATGGCACCACGTGCGACGTGATTAAAATGAGTTACGCAGACTGTTTTTTCGATAGTCTTGGATTTGATCCCCACCGTGCAGACCTCAGTGATTTACAATTGCTGGCCGCTAAGTTGGCCTCAGAGAGTTGGTTGGATGAGACTCGTGCTAATTGCTTAGACCTTATCTTTAGTGTTCAGGTTGAACCGCAGCTCCCTCTGGGGGTGGCTATTATTTATGATTACCCTGAATGCCAGGCGGCATTAGCAAAGATGGGAAAAAACAGTGTAGGGCAAACTATTAGCCGAAGATTTGAAGCATTCTTTAATGGTGTCGAAATAGCTAATGGTTATCTCGAGTTAATTGATGCTAACGAGCAAGCTATGAGGTTTGAGCGCGACACAGAAGCCAGAAAGCGCCTTGATAGGCCTACTTTAGGCATAGATCAAAACTTCCTTGCTGCGCTTAATAGCGGCATCCCAGCGTGCGCAGGTGTTGCTATTGGTTTAGATCGTCTTCTGATGGGAATCTTAGGTGTTGATTCAATTGATCAGGTGCTGGCTTTTTCTTGGGTGCGTTGCTAATGCTGTTGTTGAATTACTTAGCCGAGAAATAGTGATTCATCGCCTTTGCTGGGTTGGCCTCTTTAAGATCGCCAACTTCGACTGCGGGCACCCCGGCAACCACTTTATGGGCAGCCACGTTTTTTAGTACCACACTTGCCGCGGCGACCATAGCGCCCTCTCCGATGTCGATATTGCCAAGAATGGTAGCACCGGGCCCAATTAAAACGCCTTTACGAATTTTCGGATGGCGATCGCCACTATCTTTTCCAGTTCCACCCAGCGTCACTGATTGCATGATCGAGACGGAATCTTCAATCACCGCAGTTTCACCGATAACTAATCCAGTTGCGTGGTCAATCATTACTCCACTGCCAATGATGGCCGCAGGATGGATGTCTACAGCAAAGGTAATAGAGATTCTATGTTGCAGAAGTAGTGCTAGTGAGGTTCTTCCCTGGAGCCACAATTCGTGTGCGGCGCGGTATGCCTGCAGTGATAAAAACCCTTTAAAATAGAGAAAAGGGGAGCTGTAGAGGTCACATGCTGAATCCCGGTCGACTGTAGCCTGTATGTCCCTGGCCACCATCGCCATAATGGGCTCCTTAGCAAAAACCGCTTGCATAATTTCTTGCAACATCGGCTTGGTCGCTGCCGCACTAGCTAGTTTTCTTGCTAGATGGTTACTCAGCGCAGTACCCAAATCGTTATAATCCAGGATCGTGGTTGCAAAGTAGTTGGCAAAATTAGGCTCGGCCGTTGCCGATACCCTAGCTTCAGCAGTAATTCTTTGCCAGATTTCTTGAGGAGATAATTTCAATTTAATCGTCATGGCGACATTTTCCGTCAGCTGGTCTAAATATGCCAGCTTGTTCTTGCGAGAGCCCAAACATCAACGTATTTTGCGCCAGCATCGGTCAATACTGAGGCTAGAGCACTGGCCGTGGCGCCGGTAGTCACCACGTCATCAATAATAGCTATCGTTTTATTGTCCAAAACGGGTAAAGATAACGAAGTTTTTTTTGAAGAGCTGTGTCTCGCGGGCCTTATTGCAAACGCATTATGCATATCGTTGATACGTTGCTTCTTGGTTTTTAGGTGTTGAGGGCTTGAGTAGCTTTGGCGAAGACAAAGGTTGTTATCGACTTTTAGTGAGTTGAAATGTCTCGCTAGGGCAATTGCTATGCCGTCTGTTTGATTAAAACCTCTTTTTAGCATTGTCCGCCAATGCAATGGCACTGGAATTACAATCTCGGGCATAGCAACGCCCTGGTAAGCCTGTTCGATCACTCGAACTAGTAGTGCCGAAAGTTGCTTGACCTCTGGACAGGACGGATTGGTTTTTATGGCCAGAATAAGCTGATCGATTGAGCCATGTTGATATTCAAAAGCTGCCACACATCGTCGAAAAGGTGGCGGAGATATTTGGCATTGGGAGCACAATTGGTTAGGCTGAAAGCTGATGCCACATTGAGGGCAGTGGTTTTTAATCCATGGCAGATTACCAATACATAAATCACAGAGACAATAATTTGGTGATCTTATGACGTCTCTACATAGGCAGCAGAGACTTGGGAAAATGGTGCCTCGCGCATCATTTTGGACGCCGTCTAGGTGCGACTTCAATGCAAACCTCCATGTTTACCCGAAACCTACATAACATTTAGCTCATATTTTCGGTTGGGTCCGACTCCGCGTCTAAGTTGTTCACACCGTTCGGTGCAGACAGGTCCGACTCACCATCTGTTTCAGTGTCAGCCAAACCATAACTCTCACTCAAAATGCCACCTGGGACCTTGGGAGCATAATCCCGCGGGATTTCGACATCCTCCATACTGATCAACGGGTTTCCCTCTGCATCGAGCAATGATATATCAGCGCCGCCAGATTTTAGTAGCTGCCGCCCGATTTCTGGACTTGCTAGGCGTATCGCACTGCTTGCTAAATGCTCATGTATTTGCCGATAGCTTTGAGCAATATTGGTAGTCAAGTGAGATACTGTAATAAAGTGCTCAGACACTTCTTGTTGGTAACGTTTCAGTTGCTGATCACTTTTCAGTAACTTTTTCTGAATATCATCTGTATTGTCAGTATTGGTATCAGTTGAGCGCAAAAAAACAAAAGCCGCAGCCACGCCGACCAGAAATGCTAAGCCCGCTATCATGAATACTGTAAACCCTGACCATCCAGCAATAGCCGGAGCTACAGTAGCGGCGGCATCAGCCATTGCCGGGGCTGCGAGGGGTGTTGTTAGTACGTCCAAAGATAGAGCCTCTTCATTTATAATCTGAGTAAAAGTCAAGTTCGTCGAGTCGTTAACTATTTATAAGCAAGACGTTTATTGTTTGTGAACATTTATTATACCGTAGATTTTAATTTTGTGGCGCTAAGGTGTTCTAGTTGAAAGAAATTAGTTTGCTAGTTACAGTTGCCTTCAAGCCCTAGTTCGATGATCAGTAGATGCCATCTCCCCGACAACGTTATGAAAATGACCTAAAACAGCAGGGTTTTACGACGGATATCTCTCAAGCCTCTGCCGTGGACGATTTTGAGAACCTGTATTTAGTGTTGATACAAAGACATCAATATTCTTTGAAGAGTCCCTCGCGAAAATTAATCCATAAATTATTTTATGCGCCGCTGCCAGTACCTAAGGGCCTTTATTTATGGGGAGGGGTTGGCAGAGGTAAAACGTATCTGATGGATAATTTTTACGAGAGCTTACCCTTTGATAATAAAATGAGGGTACATTTCCATCGGTTTATGCGCAGAGTTCATCAAGAATTGACGGAACTCAAAGGTGAAATTAACCCGCTTACTAAAGTGGCAGAAAAGATTGCCGGTGAGACCTGTATTATATGTTTTGATGAGTTTTTTGTCAGCGATATTGCCGATGCAATGATCCTTGCGACTTTACTCGAGCAATTGTTTGCGCGCCAAGTATGTCTTGTTACTACCTCGAACATTGTCCCGAAGCGGCTTTATAGAGATGGTCTGCAGCGTGTTCGGTTTTTGCCTGCGATCGATTTAATTGAACAAAAGTGCAAAGTCATCAACGTTGATGGTGGGACTGATTATCGGCTAAGGGCACTTGAAAAAGCGCCTCTTTATTGTTATCCACTGAATGAACAATCCGCAGCAGATATTGCCGATATTTTTCACCGCTTGGTGCCAGTAGAGGGCGAAATAAAAACTGACGTTAACTTGGAGGTAGAGGGTCGTTCAATACCGGTTATTAAGCTCTCAGAGGATATTGTTTGGTTTAATTTTGCCTCAGTGTGCGAAGGGCCGCGCAGTCAAAATGATTACATCGACATTGCTTGCGAATTTCACGCTGTCATTATATCTGACGTGCCGGTTATGGGGGCTGCTAACGATGATGCCGCAAGACGTTTTGTGAATCTGGTTGATGAGTTCTACGACCGCAACGTAAAGTTGGCGATATCAGCTGCAGAACCCCTGCAGACACTATATTCTGGCGGTAGACTAAGTTTTGAATTTGAGCGAACTCAGAGCCGTTTACTTGAGATGCAGAGCCATGAATATCTTGCTAGACCACACCGTCCTTAATCTACTTTGTAAAAAAGTTAAACTTTGCTGCAAACAGCCCTTGTATTAGGGCTCTCTGATCATTACAATTCGCACCCTTTTTGGGGATGTCCCAAATCCAGGTAGGAAATAATGAAAACATTTAGTGCAAAAGCAGAAACAGTAGAACGCGATTGGTTTGTGGTTGACGCCGACGGAAAGACCTTGGGGCGCCTGGCGACCGAAGTGGCTTCACGTCTTCGTGGAAAGCATAAGCCAGAATTTACCCCCCATGTCGATACCGGCGATTACATTGTCATCGTCAACGCTGAGAAAATTACCGTTACCGGTAACAAGGCTAAGGGCAAGATTTATTATTCCCACACTGGTTATCCAGGCGGAATTAAAGACATGACTTTTGAAAAGTTGATTGAGAAAGCGCCTGAGCGCGTTCTTGAGAAAGCAGTTAAGGGCATGTTGCCCCGCGGTCCATTGGGCCGAGAAATGTTTAGAAAGTTGAAGGTCTATGTAGGCGCGAATCATCCGCATACTGCACAGCAACCTCAAACACTCGACCTGTAACGGAAAGCGATTATGGCAGATACCCAATTTTATGGCACTGGACGTCGCAAGACATCCGCCGCACGTGTTTTCATGACCTCTGGAAACGGTAATATTAAAATCAATAACCGCAGCATCGAAGTTTACTTCGGCCGTGAAGTGGCTCGCATGATTATTAGACAGCCTTTTGAAGTTGTTGACATGGTAGAAAAGTTTGATTTAAACATCACTGTAGCCGGCGGCGGAAACTTTGGTCAGGCCGGTGCTATACGTCACGGTATTGCCCGAGCGTTGGTAAACTATGATGAAAATCTGCGATCTCCATTGCGAAAAGCGGGATTCCTGACTCGTGATGCCCGCCAGGTTGAGCGTAAAAAGGTTGGTCTGCATAAGGCGCGTAAACGTCCACAGTTCTCCAAGCGATAATTTTAGAATTACCAAAAAGCCCGACCCATTGGTCGGGCTTTTTTTTGTCTAATAAAATCAGGCAGTTAACCTATTTTTACTGAATTGCTCTGTTGCGTAAAAAATACAAATCCGGTAAAATCCCCGCGAAAGAAATTGCGTACTTTTTTCCTTAAAAAAAGCTCTTTTCTTTCTATTTATCTACCCTATAACCAAATATCTATGTTGAGGAACCGCCATGAATGGTGAAGTTGTCAATGAGAGCCGCCGAAAGTTTTTATTAGGTGCAACCTCTGTCGTTGGAGGAGCCGGTGTCGTCGGTGCCGCGGTCCCTTTCGTCGCTTCTTGGCAGCCCAGCGCAAAAGCGAAGGCTGCAGGAGCCCCTGTAAAGGTCAATATATCCAAGCTTGAAGTCGGCGCACGCATGGTCGTGGAATGGCGTGGAAAACCCGTATATATCGTAAGAAGAACTGCAGAAACGCTCGCAGCGATCAGTGAAATTGGTGATGATATTTTGAGGGATGCTGATTCTCAAGAAGCCTCACAACCAGATTATGTTGATGGCAGTGCACGCACTTTGGCCGGCAGAGAGGAGTATTTGATTTTAGTTGGGCTCTGTACTCATTTAGGCTGCGCCCCTTTATTCCGGCCTGATGTTGGTGCCGCAGATCTCGGCGGTGATTCATGGATGGGTGGTTTTTTCTGTCCTTGTCATGGTTCCAAGTTTGATCTTTCCGGACGCGTTTTTGCGGGTGTTCCGGCACCAAAGAATTTAGAGGTTCCACCCCATATGTATGAATCAGATAATGTTGTTATTATCGGCGTCGACGCAGAGGTTGCTTAATTATGAGTGAAGAAAAAGGATTTGCCGCCTGGTTAGATTCTCGGATGCCAACACTCAAGCGCGAGTGGAACCGGCATATGGCGCAGTACTACGCACCCAAGAACTTTAACTTCTGGTACTACTTCGGTGTTTTGGCAATGGTGGTGTTGGTCATTCAATTGGTTACTGGCGTTTGGCTTTTGATGAGCTATCAAGGATCTGCAGAACAGGCGTTTGCCTCTGTGGAATATATTATGCGTGATGTTGAACTTGGCTGGGTGATTCGCTATGCCCACTCCACAGGCGCCTCGATGTTTTTCCTTGTGGTCTATATGCATATGTTCCGTGGGTTGATGTATGGATCTTACAAACCACCGCGCGAGTTAGTGTGGATTTTTGGAATGACAATCTATGTTGCCCTAATGGCCGAAGCCTTTATGGGGTATGTGTTGCCTTGGGGTCAAATGTCCTACTGGGGTGCCCAGGTGATCATTTCATTGGTCGGAGCAATTCCAGTGGTGGGCGAGGACCTCACCACTTGGGTTCGGGGTGATTATTTGATCTCCGGCATTACTTTGAATCGATTTATGTCTCTGCATGTGGTGGCGATACCGATCATTTTGATTGCCCTAGTGCTTATGCATATTATTGCTCTGCATGACGTGGGCTCAAACAACCCCGATGGCGTCAGTATCAAAAAATACAAGAACGAAGACGGCAATCCTATAGATGGCATACCTTTCTTTCCATACTTTGTAATTCATGATCTCGTACCGATTGTTGTGTTTTTACTGGTATTTTGCACAATCTTATTCTTTATGCCTGAGATGGGCGGTTACTTTTTAGAGTATGCTAACTTTGAGATAGCCAATGGCCTCAAGACTCCCGAGCATATTGCTCCGGTCTGGTATTTTACGCCGTTCTATTCGATGCTTCGCGCGGTCCCAGATAAACTGGGTGGCTTTATTGTTATGGCGGCTGCCATTGCTATTCTGTATGTTCTACCTTGGTTGGATCGCAGTCCGGTACGTTCAATTCGCTATAAAGGCACCTTTAGTCGAATAGCGCTGCTGGCATTGGCAGCTGTGTTCATTATCCTTGGTTACCTGGGTGTTAAAGCGCCGACAGAAGGGCGCACGATCCTGACTCAAATTTGTACTGCTCTATACTTTAGCTACTTTTTTGGTATCTACTTCTGGACCAAAATAGAAAAGACTAAACCAGAGCCAGACCGCATCACAATGGATGGAGGGATGGGGTTTACCAAAACCTTAGGTGCGGTATTGATTGTGGCACTCATGGTGATTATACCCATTAAGGTAGTGGGTGCAGAGAGCAATTACTCTTGCGGCACGATTGATTGTGATCCCTTTGAAGCGCAGTTGAGCAATGATGCTTCGTTACAAAATGGGGCCAAGTTAGCGGTTAATTACTGTATGGGATGCCATTCATTTAAATACTCTCGATGGCAGAGAGTAGCTGATGATATTGGCATACCCCACGGTATCATGATGGATAATATGATATTCACCGGTCAGAAAATTGGTGAGTTAATGGATATTTCCATGCCACCTGAAGAGTCTAAATCTTGGTTTGGCGCTGTTCCTCCGGACCTAACGTTAGTCGCGAGATCGAAATCACCAGAATGGGTATATACCTACCTACGCAATTTTTATAAAGATGATTCTCGGCCATTAGGGGTAAACAACAAGGTCTACAAGGACGTTGGTATGCCGCATGCACTTTTAGATCTACAAGGTCTTCCAGAGTGTCAGTTTGGTCAAGCTACCTCTGCCTATGGCGGGCTAAAAAGAGACCTTTTGACCGGCGAAGATATTCTTGATGATCCCTGTGGTAGTTACAAGATAGAACAGACTGGGAGTCTTTCACCTGAAGAGTTTGATGTGGCCGTCTTTGATCTGGTAAATTTTTTAACCTACGTTGCGGAGCCTATGGCGGAAGAGCGTAAACATATAGGTAAACTGGTTATCTTATTTCTGCTACTATTGTTAGTGTTCGTTGTGTTGCTAAATAGAGAATATTGGAAAGGCATTCACTAGCCATTGCTCAATCAGTGTAGTTTAGCCCATTTATTCGATTTCTTCGGTTGGGGTACAACCCCCACCCAGTTTTGTATGACTAATTAAATATCCCTTGAGAGGTATGTGTGCGCCGTTCTTCAATGACATTATTTTCAGATCCGACTTGCCAATATAGCCACCGCGTTCGTATTGTACTTGCAGAGAAAGGCGTGACTGTTGAGATCGAAGATACAGATCCTAAATCGGTGACCGAAGAAATACTCGAGGCCAACCCGTACGGTACTCTTCCAACGTTGGTTGATCGTGATCTTGCACTCTATGAGTCTAAGGTGATTATGGAGTATCTCGATGAGCGTTTCCCTCACCCGCCACTTTTACCCGTTTATCCTGTTGCTAGAGCGGAAAGTCGGTTGTGGATCTATCGTATTGAAAGAGATTGGTGTGGTTTGTTAGACGCAATCATAGCTAACCCAGAGGGTAAAAAAGCAGATGAAGCTCGCAAAGAGTTTCGTGAATCGCTAGTGACTGTGGCGAGTATTTTCGATGAAATGCCCTACTTTATGAGTGAAGAATTCACCCTCGTAGACTGCTGTTTGGCGCCGATGCTTTGGCGATTGCCCGAGCTTGGTATCTCACTGCCCAATAACCGCCAAGTCAAACCATTATTAGATTACATGGATCGACTTTTTGAGCGTCCCTCTTTTGAAGAAAGTTTGACTGACCTTGAGAGAGAGATTCGCGAGTAAGAATGCGACTTTAATATGCACTCCAATCGCCCCTATCTGCTGAAAGCTTTTTTTGACTGGATCGTCGACAACCAATGTACGCCCTACATTATTGTCGACGCTTACTACGCTGGGGTGGAAGTTCCACAAGAATTTGTGAACGACGGGCAGATCGTTCTCAATATAGCGCCTCGTGCTGTTTCTAACTTCTCTATTAATGATACTTCTGTTGAGTTCTCGACTCGCTTTAATGGCATGCCGTTGGACCTATTTATTCCTACTTTATCCATCATAGGCATTTATGCCCAAGAAAATGGTAAGGGCATGATGTTTGAGGCTGAAGAAAGTATCGCGCCACCGCCGGCTCCACCAGCAATCGTCAAGCGTAAAAGCATGCCTAAGCCGGAGAGTACTGAGTCGAACAGTAAATCAAAACCTTCTCTGAGAGTGGTCAAATAGACCGTTCTTTTTAACCTCTTGCGACAAGGAGTTGTTCATGTCTAAGCCAATCGCTATATTATCTGCCGTCCGGACACCTATCGGTGGATTGATGGGTAGCTTATCCTCTCTTTCAGCGTCGGATCTTGGCGGCATAGCAATAGCCACTGCCGTGGAAAAAAGTGGATTAAAGGCCTCTCAGGTGGACGAGGTCATCATGGGATCTGTGTTGACTGCGGGTCAAGGGCAGGCACCTGCCAGGCAGGCTGCGCTGAAAGCAGGGCTCGAAAAATCCACCTCATGTACCACAATTAACAAAGTCTGTGGTTCAGCAATGAAGTCCATCATGCTTGCAGGCAATGCGCTTCGTTCCGGTCAGTCTGAAGTGTTGGTGGCTGGTGGCATGGAGAGCATGAGTAAGGCTCCCTATCTTTTACCTCAAGCGCGTCAAGGCTATCGTTTTGGTCATGCTCAGATGCTTGATCATATGCAATATGATGGCTTGCAGGACGCCTATCAAGATGTTGCTATGGGTGTTTTCGCCGAAAGCTGCGCTAACAAATATCAATTCAGTCGTGAGATGCAAGATGCCTATGCGCTGGAGTCATTGCGTCGAGCAAATCAAGCGATTGACCAAGATTATTTTGCCGCTGAAATCGTCCCCGTTACTGTGACGTCTCGCCGTGGCAGTGTATTAGTGTCCAGTGATGAGCAGCCAGGAAATGCGAGGCCGGATAAAATCCCTCAGTTGAAACCGGCGTTTCAAAAAGACGGATCTGTTACTGCGGCTAATGCCAGCTCAATTTCCGATGGCGCGGCGGCATTGACATTGATGATGGCGGATCAAGCGGCGGAGCAAGGCTTGAAGCCGATAGCATTAATTCATGGCTATGATGAGTCAGCGCAGGAACCTGAGTGGTTCACCACTGCGCCGGTGACCGCTATTCAAAACACCCTAAAACGAGTGGGTTGGACTCTTGATGAAGTCGATCTATGGGAGATTAATGAGGCTTTTGCCGTAGTGGCAATGGCTGCGATGCATGAGCTTGGTATTTCCCATGAAAAACTCAATGTGCACGGAGGCGCCTGTGCTTTGGGGCATCCAATAGGTGCCAGTGGCGCACGTATCGTTGTTAGCCTGATTCATGCGATGATTCGCCGCGGTGATAAGAAGGGTGTAGCGAGCCTATGTATCGGCGGTGGAGAAGCTACCGCGATGGCTATTGAGATAATTTAAAACACGTGCCAATAGAGCTACTGTTTAGTCAACGTATTCTAGACATTTAACGACTTTGCGAACACCGCTGGTATTGCTGGCTATTTCAGCTGCTAGATCTCCGGTGCTTTTAGATACAGTGCCAAGTAAATACACAATACTGTCTTCGGTGATGAGCGTGAGGTCAGAGTAATCCACGACCTTATTAAAAGCTAATTTGGTTTTAATTTTACCGCTAATAAGGGTGTCATTTGTACGGGATATAATGGATGTCTTTCCGCGGATTTGCAGCTCATTATAGACTTGGCGTACGCCACTATATTCTCGCGCCACATCACCGGCCAAGCTTTTCAACGTTGTGCTAGAAACCTCTCCTGTTAGCAAAACTAAACCGTTGAAGATTGAGACATTAATGTGGGCTTTATCCAGTTGCGGGTCTGCCTTTTTAAGATTCACGCCAATAAATGTTCTCATCTTAGTATCATCAATATCAGCCCCTAAGGTACGGCCGGTAGCATCAGGTTTAAAAGGCTCCATGGTCACTTCATTTACGATAGAAGTACAGCCGGAGACTAAGGCAATCAAACTGAATATCACCACGAAATTCCGCATTTACGATCCTCCCAAAATTTTATCATCGACCAAAGAGCACAAACATTGCACGATCTGGAACTGAGCGAGCACTGCCAACTGACCTGAAAAGTTGGCGACACTAATGTGAACATCATTGTAACCCACCGCGTCTACCAATTGCTCATCATTTATAGATGACAATAACACTACCGACATCCCTCTTTCAATGCCGGACTCAATCACCTTGAGCAGTCGGTGATCATCATTGCCTGCGCTTGCAATGACTAATAAATCGTTACTGTTAGCATGGATATTTAAAACATCCGAATACTGATCTTGGCCGCCAGTATGATTGCACAAATCATGGATATTCAGTGCCGGGAATCCCGGCCTCTCAATCTCAAAGCCGGCTGTAAGATAATCGCACAAGAGTTTAGCAATCACGCGCCCCGATTTTTCACCACAAGTAAAAATGGTACCGCCTGTTAGCAGAGTATCACTGACTAGTTCAGCAGCATTGGAAAGTGAATCAGAAAATAGATCACCCACCACCATGGTCGTTTCGATCATTCCCTGAAACTGACTAAATATTTTTTCTTTCATGATTGACAGAGAAATTCCAGATAAGGTTGGCGTCGGTTACGGGTTAAACAGGCGTTTCTGTGATACCCGTAGTTAAGCGACTAAGATATTTTCTATCCAGTTTACACTATAAAGTTCTCTGCGACTTAAATCCCCAGTCAAAGCGATTACATCGAATCGGGCTGCAGTATTATTGGTTAATCTATGAGTTTGCATGTAGGCCGAGGCCGCCGCTTTTAGTCTCTGACATTTCTTTGCAGTGACCGATTCCTCTGCACCGCCAAAGAGAGTCGACTGTCGATAACGTACCTCCACGAACACGAGCTGCTTGCCATCATTCATTATTATGTCAATCTCACCACGTCGAGTACTAAAGTTTCGTTCGACAGGAGTAAGTCCCTTTAAAAGTAGATAATCATAGGCAATTTGCTCGGCTTTGATGCCGATAGCTGAACTACCCGCCTGCTGATTATGCTTGCTAGTGAATTCCATTTCACAGTCCTATAATAGAGTTATCTAGCTAAGGTGTTGCTGGGCGTACCTTCCCTTTTCGAAATTCACCCCATTGTGTTTGACGAGTAATAACACCGTTTTCGAGGCTGAGTATGCCGGTCGATCCGAATAACGGCATTTTCGGCTCTAATTTTAGGTTATCTATATTGCGATGAACTAAAAAGGCGTCATAGCCCATTGCATAGAGTTGACGGTATGCCGTATGCATAGTGGCATCAGATTCAAGTTCTGCGCTTAAATAGCCTGGGAGCGTCCATGGCATAGCAGTAAATTGGATGCCACTTAGATCTCTATCTAGGTCTGAACGTTGAATACCATTGTAAATTTTAGAGCTTGAATAGACGGGTAAGTCGGATGCATAGAGAAATTCTAATGCGGGTTTGATCTGACGAGCCCTATCCGGGTAACCCAATACAACAACGAAGTCTATGTCCTGACGACGACGAGGAGTATAAATGACCTGACTGTTTACGAAACGTCTCAGTTCAACGCCACGCTGTTCACTCAGATCTATTTGTAATGGTTGTTTGAGAAATTTAGTAAAGTCTTTTATCGAGTCTGAGTAGAGCGTTGAGCTAACAACACGTCCACCTTTGGCTTGCCAGGAGCGAGCAAAATAAGCTGTGGCTTGTTGGCCCCAGTTTTGGTTCGGAGCGATCAAAAATACTGAACGGTGACCTTTCGCCCAGGCTGCGTCAGCGATCTGATCCATTTCATCGCGTTGTGAATTACCAAACTGGAATAGGTTTGAGGATTTATCAAGCCGCTTATTTTGGATGCGATTCAAACTAATAGTGGGTACTTCTAGAACTGGCATATCCATCAGTGCTTGGACTTCAGACTCACGAATGCCGCCTATGACCATGTCTGCACCCTCTGCCACTGCATTACTGTAGGCCTGCTCAATGGGCAGTGAGGAAGTGTCGTGAATTCTCAGGTTTGGTGTTGAACTATTATCCTGCCGGTGAAGTTGATAATAAGCCTCCATAAAACCATCTAAGAATGTTGTGCTGGGGCCTTTATACTGACCTTGCAGTGGCAGTAAAATCGCAACCTGCAAAGGTGTGGAATTATCCAAACTTTGCTTGAACCAGGAGGGACTCACTAAAGCCGCAGGGTGATTACTATTAGATGCTTTCCATGCGCCAAACTGTATCCGTTGGACCTGTTGGTTATTTTGATAGCGACGATTATCGTACGCTAGCCGGCACCAGCCAGCCATTATTTCATCAGCGCTTGTTTGGCAGGTCTGCAAGTTACTGTAGGTTTGACGCGCTAATTGACGCCAAATTTTGTTATGGACATTAGTAATATCAGCTCTAGTTTCTAGTAGCGCGCTGAGCGCGATAGAGTTGCCAATACTGGCTAAACCGTCTCCACGTTGCGCATTTATATCACTGCGAACGCTAAGTACGCGACGCAGGTATTGTTGGCCAAAATATAGTTGTAGATTTAAAAAACGCTCATTATCAAGATTGAGAAGTGCCGCAGCCGGATTATTAGCCTGTAAATTTAACTCAACACTGAGCAGAGAGAACTCGACAAACATCCGGTCATCAAGTTTATCTGTGTTGATAAGTACTAGAGACTCAGAACTTCTTTTAATATTACCGTTTTGGGCAAACAGTATTGCAACATCAAGTAGCGATTTGTCGCGCGATTCCAGTTTTTGAGCCTCAGCAAATAAGAGCTCTATTTCCTGCTCTACTGTTACATTTATAGAGTCAGAGATATAGGCAGCGGGAACCCTACCGCTGTCGTTCGTTGCAGTTGGCGTACAACCGCTAATAAAGGCTAAGATGCACCCTAAATAAATAATCTGTGGAAGAAATAGTTTGCCCATGAATTCAAATCAATCCGGTACGTTATATGTTGTCGCCACGCCAATAGGCAATCTAGCTGATATGGTACCTCGCGCGGTCCATACTCTCCAGTCTGTTAGTGTAATTGCCTGCGAGGATACTCGCCACAGTAAAAAACTCCTCGAGCATTTTAGTATAAATACGCCCTGCATTGCTTATCATGACCATACAGATGAGAAGAGTGCATACAAAATCCTTAATCGTTTAGCTGATGGTGATGACGTCGCTCTAATTTCTGACGCGGGCACGCCGCTTATTTCAGACCCTGGGTACCGGCTTGTGGCTCAAGCACGTACCCAAGACATCCCGGTGATACCTATTCCGGGTGCCTGTGCGGCTATTTCCGCCTTAAGTGTGTCTGGACTACCTACCGACAAATTTCGTTTCGTGGGTTTCTTGCCGGCCAAGTCGACACAACGTCAAAAAGTATTAGAGACACTTAAGTCTGTATCTGACACTCTGGTCTTTTATGAGGCTCCGCATCGTATTTGCGCCGCTCTCAACGATCTACTGGAGGTGTTTGGTTCGGAACGCATCGCTTTTATGGCTCGGGAAATTAGTAAAACCTTTGAAACCTATCTATATGGGACTATTGAGGAATTGCTTGTGCAAGTTAGCGCCGATAGTAACCAGCAGCGAGGAGAGATCGTTTTAGTGCTAGCAGGCAACACCGCCAGCAAAGAAAACCTCTCTGCCGACGCTGAAAAAATACTGAAATTGTTAATCAAAGAGTTGCCGCTCGCAAAAGCAGCATCTCTCGCCGCCAAAATTACTGGCGACGACAAAAAGCAGCTCTATCAGTTGGCATTAACACTACAGAACAAGTAACTCTAAACAGAGTTACTTGCCGGCATGGATATCGGCGACAGTCAAGGCGGTCATATTAAAGATTCCCCGCGAGGAAACCGATGGAATGACAATGTGTGCAGGTTTGCGAAAACCATTGATAAACGGGCCGATCAGCAGGGCATCCGTTAATGAACGGATTAGACCCATAGCGATATTGGCTGAGTCCAGATTTGGCATAACCAACACATTGGCACGACCTTGTAAGTTTGCTTGCGAATAAATAGTGTCTCGCAGCGCTGGATTCAATGCACTGAGCACATGCATTTCACCATCAAGCTGCAATTCGGGGTATTTTTCGCGCAACAATTCCGATGCTTTGCGCATCTTTTTCGCCGAACCTGCATTGGATGTACCAAAATTTGAATGCGATAACAGTGCAACCTTGGGTTCGATACCAAAGCGCGCCACCAAATCAACGCTGGCTTCGGTGATTTTTACTAGATCTTCCGCAGATGGATCGACGTTCATGGCAGTATCGGCCAAAAACAAAGGGCCATCCGGCATTAATAGAACAGCAGCGGAAGAGACTAATTGGCTCTTATCCTCGGGGCCCAGTAAATGCATGATTTCTCTAAGATGAAAGTCAAAACGACCAACTTTGCCACAGATAAGACCATCTGCGTCATCGTTAGCTACCATGACAGCGGCAATCGCAGTATTGTCATCACGCATAATCTTTCGAGCAGCTGCTACTGAAACCCCATCTCTGCCAACCATCTGGTGGTATAGAGCTGCATACTCTTCATACTTATCATTATCATCTGGATTGAAAATTTCTACTTGCTCATCAAGATCGATACGCAGTCCAAGACGATCAATTTTCGTGGCCATCCGCTCGCGGGCGCCGATCAAAACTGGGGTGGCAATCCCTTCATCAATGACGGCCTGAACGGCCAATAGGACATCGTCATTTTCACCTTCGGCATACACAATTCTCGCAGGCGCTTTTTTAGCGACCTCGATAATCGGCTGCATAAATAGTCCGGCCTGATTAACGAACTCATGCAGAGTTTGCCGGTACGCTTCTAAGTCTTCGATGGGTCTAGTCGCGACACCACTGGCCATGGCTGCCTTGACCACCGCCATGGGAACTACTTCTATTAAACGTGGATCAAAGGCCTTGGGGATAAGGTATTCTGGGCCAAACTTCAGTTTTTCATCAGCGTAGGCGGCAGCAACAACGTCGGATGTTTCCATGGTGGCAAGATCAGCAATAGCGCGCACCGCTGCCATTTTCATCTCTTCGTTAATGGTTGAGGCACCGCAATCTAAGGCGCCTCGGAAGATAAACGGAAAGCAGAGTACATTGTTTACCTGGTTGGGATAATCTGATCGGCCAGTGGCTAAGATCGCGTCGGGGCGCGCAGCCATAGCCTCTTCGGGCATAATTTCTGGAATTGGATTAGACATGGCCAAAATAATAGGTTTTTCACCCATTTTTTTCAGCAGATCACCATTAAGAACACCGGGGCCTGAGAGGCCCATAAATAGGTCTGCGCCCTCAATCGCATCTTCTATAGTGCGGTCATTGGTTTCTATGGCGTAGTCTTCTTTCCAGGGGTTCATACCCTTGGTGCGGCCCTTATAGATAACACCAGTACGATCGATCATGCGCACATTTTTCTTTTGAAGCCCCATACTCACTAGTAAGTCGACACAGGCAATACTGGCAGCGCCAGCACCAGACACCACTAGTTTTACATCTTCAAATTTCTTTTCGACAATACGAAGGCCATTGTAAATAGCTGCCGCGGCGACAATGGCAGTACCGTGTTGGTCATCGTGAAAAACTGGGATTTTCATCCGTTGGCGAAGTTTTTCTTCGACCATAAAGCATTCAGGGGCTTTAATATCTTCCAGATTAATACCGCCAAAGGTGGGTTCAAGTGAGGCAATAATGTCGACTAATTTATCGACATCTGTTTCATCAATCTCTATATCAAAAACGTCAATATTGGCGAATTTCTTAAACAGTACCGCCTTACCTTCCATGACCGGCTTAGATGCCAATGGGCCAATATTACCTAAACCTAAAACGGCACTACCATTGGTAATCACGCCGACCAAATTACCTCTCGCGGTCACCGCTGCCACGTTAGTGGGGTTTTCTTGTATCAGCTCACAGGCATAGGCCACGCCTGGAGAATAAGCCAGCGAAAGATCTCGTTTATTGGCTAATGGTTTAGTTGGCCTAATCTCTAATTTTCCAGGAACTGGATGAGTATGGTATTTAAGTGCACTCTCTTTAAAGGAGTCGGTCATGGCAATATCCTGTGATGGCGTGGAAATGCGCCATTTTTTTATAGGTAAGCTAAAATGAGTGGCGCATTTTAACGTTGAAGCCCCTCAAATAGCTAACTAGAACACGGTTTGGCTTGTAATTAAGACTATTTCATAAAAGAATACGCCAGCTTGAGCTATTCGGTTTGCGTTTATGAAGGGCCGCTGTAGTTTTTTGCGAATACTATTTTTACTTGATTCAATAAATCAATGGATTTTGACTATTTATGACTATGCACCTTATTTTCCCCTACGCTTCAAAACCTGTATCGATCACCCAAAACATGTGTGATCACAACGGCCATATGAATGTTTTGTTTTATTCGCAAATATTTGGCGAATCTATGGATGACTTTTACGCTGGGACCTTAGGTTTCTCTGGAGAGTATTTTGACTCTGGATTTTCGTCCTTCTCACTGGAAGACAATATCAAATATGTAAAGGAGTGCTTATTGAGTGAGGTCGTGGTGACGCGCTACAGGCTGCATCGTGTGAATAAAAAGCTGATTCATCTCACTGCGGTGATGCTCAATGAAAAAGATCAGCTGTGCGCTATCTATGAAACGATACTGGGTCATATTGACATGAACACACGAAAAACAGCGCCAATGGTGGGCCCTTTTTTCGATAATTTACACCAGATTATGCGAGAGCATAATCAACTGGATATCGATATTCCCTTGAGGCTGCAGATCAAGGAATTTTGAAGAGAATCTATCAATAGCATTTAAAATTATGCTCTTGGTCAGCTGAGCTGTACCATTGTTGGCAAATCTTATAATGAACATGGAGCAACATCGTGGAAGCTTTTGTAAATTACCTCAATAGTATCATCTGGAGTTCAGCGCTTATTTATCTGTGCTTGGGTACTGGTTTGTATTTTTCGATCCGCACCCGCTTTTTACAGATAAGGCACTTTCGCCACATGATAGCGTTGATGTTTCAGGGCAAAAGCTCTGAATCGGGAGTGTCCTCGTTCCAGGCCCTGGCGATCTCTCTGTCTGGTCGTGTTGGCACCGGTAACATTGCAGGTGTAGCCACCGCGATTGCCATGGGCGGCCCGGGAGCGGTGTTCTGGATGTGGTTAGTGGCCTTTCTCGGCGCATCCACTGCCTATGTGGAAGCAACATTGGCGCAAATATACAAAGAAAAAGACGAAAAAGGCATGTACCGCGGTGGTCCAGCTTACTTTATCGAAAAGGCGATGGGCCAGAAATGGTATGCCTGGTTGTTTGCAATATGCACCATTATTGCGGTTGGCTTTTGTCTGCCGGGTATTCAAGCTAACAGCATTGTCGCTGCCGCTGAAAATGCCTGGGGTGTTTCGCCCGTAGTCGCAGCTTCGGTCATTGCCGTCGGTGTGGCGGCAATTGTCTTTGGTGGTGTGCGCCGTATCGCCCGTTTTACTCAAGTCGTAGTGCCGGTTATGGCGCTCGGCTATATTGTCATTGCACTACTTGTGATGTCAGCTAACTACGAAAAAATTCCAGCTATGTTTGGTTTGATTATCGACAGTGCCTTTGGCTTTGATGCTGGTTATGGTGCGATTATTGGTATGGCCATTCAGTGGGGTGTTAAGCGTGGTATCTATTCTAATGAGGCCGGCCAAGGAACAGCACCCCATGCGGCGGCAGCAGCTGAAGTATCCCATCCGGCTAAACAGGGTTTAGTCCAAGCTTTCTCGGTATACATTGATACGTTCTTCGTATGCACCGCTACGGCTTTTATGATCTTGCTCACCGGTCTTTACAACGTCCAAGGCCCTGATGGTGTTATGCTCTATACCGGTCTAGCCGGGGTAGAGGCAGGTCCGATTTATGTGCAAAGTGCCTTTGAGACCATATTACCGGGGTTGGGTGCTAGTCTGTTGGCAATTTCACTGTTCTTTTTCGCATTCACCACGATTTTGGCTTATTACTACATCGCCGAAACCAACGTTACCTACATTAACCGTTCAGTTCACCGCCCTTGGTTGATGATCTTTTTAAAATGGTTAGTACTTACTTCCGTCATGTACGGTGGCATCAAGTCTGCCGACCTAGCGTGGGCCTTGGGTGATGTTGGCGTAGGCGTTATGGCCTGGTTGAATATTGTGGCTATTTTGATTCTGCAGCGGCCGGCATTATTGGCACTGAAAGACTACGAGACGCAACTTAAGGACGGTGTTGACCCGACGTTTGATGCAGCGGCTGTGGGTATCAAAAATGCTGATTTTTGGGTGAAAGAGAAAGTGCAATAATAGTTATGTAGAGTTCGTGATACTGCAAGAAATATAGCCGCCAGATTATTCCCTAACTAGACATATTTGCATAGTTGTTCTAGTGTTTATGTAGGGGTGATGTCATGAATTGGATTTCAATTGTTTTGATGTTAGTTGCTGTGTCTTGTTTTTCTGATAGCACTAGAAATGACAATATTAAAAAATTTAACGCTGCTCAAATATGTTTTAAAGACGCCAGTCTTCATGGGACAAAAAGAATTACCTGCGCCCAAGATTCGCTAGACGCTGGATTATTAATCTTCGATGATTCTAGCAAGAATATTATCTTGCTGACCCATAGTTTAGCTATGGCGTACCCTAAATTATCTACTAAGAGATATGATTTATTGAAGCATGCGCTTAAATTGTCTGAGAAATTACATGGTAACGAGTCGATCGAGCTTATTGATTTACTAATGGACCTAGCTAATGAAGAGCATGGAAATAGGTATATTAATAAGCGTTATACAAGGGCGTCAGGCATTTTTTCTAGTGAGGTAGGGAAACAGTCATTAGATTATGCATTTTTTTGCCTGCAAATTTCAGAGGAGGCTGTGAGATATCTGAATACCAAAGGTCGGCTCCGTACCTCTTCTAAATACGCTCAGCTCGCAAGTGAAATTTTTATGGAGCAGTCAGGACGTTCATCTGATGGCTATGGCAAGGCTAATTTGAGGTTGGCTAAAAACCAAATGGCGATTAAAAAGTATCGCAAAGCAATTCCTTATCTAAAAAATGCACTCAATAATCCTACGGTTTCTAAATTTGCTCGCGGATTCTTGGTAACAGTATATGAGCAACTTAATGAATCAGTATTAGCTGCATCATATCGTATCCCAGTTGACCTAGCTCCTAGTGAAAACAAAAACACACTTTACCAAGCAATTTTTCAGAATTGGCCAGGATCTATAGGTGGTACAGGGTGGGCCAAGGTGGAATATACTATCACTAAACTAGGCGTGACTGCTGATCTTAAAGTCATTGATGGGTCCCATAGATCAGCTAAAAGATCACTATTAAATGTTGTGTCAGAGTGGCGTTTTATACCGGCTTATGTTGAAGGGAAGGCGGTGGATACGACGGGTGTAGTTGCCAAATATCGCTGGAAGGTCCACAAGCGTTAGCATATAAGTGGTAATTAGCTATTAGGTGGCCAGCCACCTAATTCTTTCCAACGATTAACAATGCCACAAAAAAGCTCTGCGGTTTTGATGGTGTCATACAGCGCACTGTGCGCATCACGATTGTTGAAATCGATTCCTGCGGCTTTGCAGGCTTTGGCTAATACGGTTTGACCGTAGGCAAGGCCACCTAGACTAGCGGTATCAAAGCAAGAAAACGGATGAAAGGGACTGCGCTTTATATCGCAACGATTAATCGCAGCATTGACGAATCCAAGATCAAAGTGGGCGTTGTGCGCGACCATTACTGCACGTGTACAGCCAGTGATCGACACTTCTCGACGAATAGGTTGGAATATCTCTCGCAACGCTTCACCTTCTTCCTCAGGATCTCTCTCTGGGTCGTAAAGATCAATACCAGTAAATTCTAGAGCGGCATCTTCAACTATGGCACCGGGAAAAGGTTCAATATTTTTGCTATAGCTCTCTTTGATTTGTAAGTTGCCCTGACCATCCATTTCCAGAATAACCGCGGCAATTTCTAGTAAGGCATTTCTATGGGAATCAAAGCCCCCAGTTTCCACGTCGACCACCACCGGCAAAAAGCCACGGAAGCGTTTGGCCATGAATGTATCGGTGGTTTCATTGAGAATATCCATTATTCCACCAGCTTCCAGTTGAGTGTGGTGCCCGCGCCCAACGGAATGACCTGAGTATCTTCAAACGGCACACTGTCGGGCAATTGCCATGGCTGCTTTTTCAATTCAATGGTCACTGGATTGTACGACAAGCCATAAAAGTCAGGTCCGTTGGTACTAGCAAAAGCTTCTAGTTTGTCCAGTGCGCCGGCTTGCTCAAACACTTCGGCATATAGCTCGATGGCGGCATGATGACTAAAGCAGCCGGCACAGCCACAGGCGCTTTCTTTATCGCCCTGAGCGTGGGGTGCTGAATCAGTGCCGAGAAAAACCTTGTGACTGCCACTGGTGGCGACACGTATTAGCGCTTGCTGATGGATATCGCGTTTTAAAATAGGCAGGCAAAAAAGATGCGGGCGAATACCCCCAACCAACATGTCATTACGGTTGTGCAGCAAATGCTGAGGGGTAATGGATGCGGCGACATTATCACCCGCACTCAATACAAACTCGGCACCTTGCTTAGTAGTGATGTGCTCCATGACCATCTTTAGTCGTGGGAACTTTGCCACCAGAGGGCGTAAATGGCGTTCGATGAATACGGCTTCGCGATCGAAGATATCGATATCGGGGGTGGTAACTTCACCATGCATTTGCAGAACCATCCCCACCTCTTGCATGGTTTCAAAGACTGCATCCATGTTGTTGAGATTGGTCACCCCAGAGTCAGAGTTCGTGGTGGCGCCGGCTGGGTAGTACTTACAGCCGTAGATAAAGCCGCTGTTAGCCGCCGCAATAATGTCATCAGGGCTGGTATTGTCAGTAAGGTACAGCACCATCAGTGGCTGCCAGTCTGAACCCTCAGGACGTTGAGCTAGAATGCGCTCGCGGTAATCACTAGCGCGGTTGACGTTAGTCACTGGAGGTGTAAGGTTTGGCATTATAATACCGCGACCAAAGCCTCGGGCAGCTGCTGGGACCGTGGTCTTCAAGGCCTGATTATCTCGCAAGTGAAGATGCCAGTCATCAGGTTGGATCAGAGTTATTTTATCCATTAGAGAGGGTCCGCTGTTATGGAGTGAATGCTACCGTAAATGGTGGCTGCATAACAGGTTTTGTGAAAAACTAAGCGTAATCAATTAGCCATTAGAACTGTTGATATGAATATAGCACTATTAATGAACCGCGATTTAGCTAGTCATTTGGCGTTGACCTATCTCAGCAAGATACTCAGAGGGCATAGGGTTTCGGTTTTTCTCTCAGAAAAAGTCGGTGCGGAGCAGGAATTACCCTTTGCATTAGCCGAACTGACGGCCTTTGAGCGTGAGGTGATTGGTAATGGAAGACCTAGTTTTGCGCAACTAGCAGAGCAGTTGGGGTGCAAACTTCAAGACTTTACTGATTGTGATAATCAAATTAATAGCCCTAGGGGATTAAAAAAAATAGCGCTCTGTGAACCGGATTTAATAATCTGTGTGCGTTTTGGTTTAATTCTTCAGCAACCGATTATTGATCTGCCCAAGCACGGAGTGATTAACCTCCATTCTGGCCTATTGCCGGCTTATCGTGGAGTGATGGCCACTTTTCGTGCGATGCTTAATAATGAGGCCGAGATGGGTTCGACACTTCACTACATTAATGATTCTAAGATCGACAGTGGAGTAGTCATTGCAGTGGCAAAGGCCCCTTTAAACGTATCCGCCTCCTACACGTTGAATTTACTCAATATGTATCATCTGGGCTGCGTTAATATTGCCGTTGCGGTGGCTCAACTGAGTCACGGTGATCAGATTGAAAAGACAGTGCAGGCGACAGGCGGACATTATTACAGTTTCCCAACTGATGCTGAGCTGTCTGATTTCCATTTTAGGGGCTATAAGCTGTTCAATCGATCAGAAATCGACGCTGTTAACAGGTTATATTCGCAATTGTAGACAAACAGTGAATCCCCACCGAGCTTAGGTTAATATTGCGGGCTAATTCAATATCTAAGAGGTTATTGCGTGTCAGCAGTTAAAAAAGTGGTTTTGGCCTATTCAGGCGGTTTAGATACTTCGGTCATTGTAAAATGGCTACAAGAAGAATATAACTGCGAAGTCGTTACCTTTACCGCCGATATTGGCCAGGGTGAAGAGGTAGAACCAGCCCGGGCAAAAGCCGAGGCTCTGGGTGTTAAAGAAATTTATATTGATGATCTGCGTGAAGAATATGCACGGGATTTTGTATTTCCGATGTTCCGCGCTAACACTATTTACGAAGGTGAGTATCTATTAGGTACTTCCATTGCACGGCCCCTCATAGCCAAGCGACTCATTGAAATTGCTAACGAGACGGGTGCCGAAGCTATATCGCATGGCGCTACAGGTAAAGGTAATGATCAAGTACGCTTCGAACTGGGTGCCTACGCCTTAAAGCCGGGTATCACTGTCATTGCACCTTGGCGTGAATGGGATCTGAACTCACGTGATAAATTGATGGAATATTGCGAAATGCACAATATTCCAGTGGAAATGAAACGTGGTAAAAAGTCCCCCTTTTCTATGGACGCCAACCTTCTGCACATCTCCTATGAGGGCGGTAATTTGGAAGATCCTTGGTCTGAGGCCGAAGATGATATGTGGCGCTGGACAGTCTCGCCAGAGGAAGCGCCAGATCAGCCTACTTATATGACAATTAGTTATGAGAAGGGCGATATTGTCGCCATTGACGGTACACCTATGTCGCCAGCAACGGTTATCGAATATTTGAATACTGTCGCTGGTGCCAATGGTATTGGGCGATTAGATATTGTCGAGAATCGCTATGTCGGTATGAAGTCTCGTGGATGCTATGAGACGCCAGCGGGTACCGTGATGATGAAGGCGCACCGTGCTATTGAATCATTGACGTTGGATCGAGAAGTTGCCCATCTCAAAGATGAACTCATGCCGCGTTATGCCAAGCTTATTTATAACGGCTATTGGTGGGCCCCAGAGCGTGTGATGTTACAGACTGCAATTGATCAAAGTCAGGATGTAGTCAATGGTGATGTCCGTATTAAACTCTATAAAGGCGGTGTTAGTGTGGTCGGGAGACAGTCTGATGACAGCCTGTTTGATGCCAATATAGCGACTTTTGATGATGATGGCGGTGCCTATAATCAAGCCGATGCTGAAGGCTTTATTAAACTTAATGCACTGCGCATGCGTATCGCTGCTAACGCTGGGCGAAAATTTTAAGTTTCACTAGTAGACTAAATGTATCGCCGCCAAGGGGATGGACTCCTTTTTTGATAGGCGACTGTGGCTCAATTTAGTAAAGGATAGATCAATGCCAATCAGTATTGCTGATGTAAGAGACGCGCATACACGCATCAAGCCTTACATTCATTGCACGCCAATGCTGCAAAGCTCGCAACTGAACAAGCTATTGGGTTGTGAGCTGGTTTTTAAAGCCGACAATATGCAAAAAGTGGGCGCCTTCAAAGCTCGCGGTGCGTGTAATGCGGTGTTTTCCATGGATCAAGATAGTCTCAATAAAGGCGTAGTCACACATTCTTCAGGTAATCATGGTGCCGCCCTAGCTTGGGCTGCCGCTATGCGCAAAACACCCTGTACCGTCGTCATGCCCAATAATGCCCCGCAAGCTAAAAAAGATGCGGTGATTAGTTATGGGGCAACGGTGGTCTACTGCGAACCGACCATGACAGCTCGTGAAGCGACGGTGGCGAGTCTGATGGACAAACATAATGCCCGCCTTATTCATCCCTATGACGACGACTTAATTATTGCCGGTCAGGGTACCGCCGCCCTGGAAACCTTGTCTCAGATTCCACAGCCTATCGATATTCTCATGGCACCGGTGGGTGGTGGCGGTTTGCTGGGTGGCTCTGCACTGGTGGTAAAGCAATCTTCAGGGTTCGACACGATACAGGTCATAGGCGCTGAGCCAGAGATGGCTAATGATGCTTGGCAGGGCTTCAAGTCGGGTGTCAGAGTGGCGCAATTTGTTCCCCAAACCATTGCCGATGGTTTACGTGGCACCCTGGGGGTGCGTAATTTTGAAATTATAACCGAGCATGTCGATGATATTTTATTGACCTCCGAAGCGCGTATTGTAGAGGCTATGAAACTTATTTGGAGCAGGCTAAAAATTATTGTTGAGCCTTCAGCAGCAGTTCCAGTGGCAGCAATAATGGATCAGCCTGAGCAATTCAAAGGCAAGCGTATTGCCATTATCCTCAGTGGCGGCAACCTAGATTTGGATGATCTACCTTGGTGATTCTTACCTAGATTAAAGGGATCTCAGATGGACTATTGTTACTTTATTTGTGATGTATTCACCAAGCAGCGCTTTAGTGGTAATCCTTTAGCCGTGATACCCGAGGCCCAAGGGCTCTCCGATTCTCAAATGCAGCAGATCGCTCGAGAGTTTAACTTTTCGGAGACGACTTTTGTTTTTCCTGCACAACTGGGTCATACGCGACAGGTACGGATATTTACGCCAGTTCGGGAAATCCCCTTTGCCGGCCACCCCAATATTGGAACGGCGTTTGCTCTGGCTCAAGATGGCGCTTTTGGCAACCTTGATAACAGCCTAGAGGTGGTCTTTGAAGAAGCCGCAGGACTTGTTCCGATTAGTATTAACAAAGATCACCAAGGGCTGATTAGCTGCGAATTAAGCGCGCCAGAACCTCTGTGGTTAGGCAAAACTGTATCCAAAGTTGTTATTGCTAATATTCTGAATTTGGATGCGAGCGATATTCTAAGCACCACCCACGAGCCTCAAGAAGCCTCTGTGGGTCTAGAGTTTTTATTCGTAGAAATTGTCTCATATGAGGCGTTGCAAAAAGCGCGAGTTAATCTAGAAGCGCTGACTGCACTGTCAGATCAGGGAGTGATTGCACATATTCATTTGTACTTTCAAAGTCATGACGAATTTGATGTCAGAGTCAGAATGTTTGCTCCTCTTGATGGTGTTCCGGAAGATCCAGCAACGGGAAGCGCCAACTGTGCCCTTGTCGCTTTACTGAGTCACTTCAATAGCGCTACTGAGGGTGACTTTAATTGGCTTATATCTCAGGGCAGTGAAATGGGTCGGCCGAGTATTCTAAATGGCCGAACAGAAAAGCGTCAGGGTCATGTTACTGGAGTCTGGATCTCTGGAAATAGTGTTTTAGTCAGCGAAGGTATGCTCAAAATTTAGCGGTCGCAGGTTGGTTGAAATTTACCGAGTTGAGCCTTACTATGATCGCGGTGGTTATTTCAGCTGTCCGAACAGCGCGAAGGATGTTTGTCCACCAACACAACATTATTAGCAGACACAATAATAAGGAGTAGTTATGTTCAGTCACATTATGCTCGGTGCAAATGACATCGATGAAGCAAAAGTATTCTACGACGCCACATTGGGTGCCATTGGCCACAAACCAGGCATGATCGACCCTAAAGGTCGCTGTTTATATCTCGCCGATGGGGGCATCCTCCTTCTGACCAAACCCATTGATGGTGAACCTGCCAGTCACGGAAACGGCAGTACTATGGGATTTGCAGTGGAGAGCCCAGAAGCAGCAGATGCCTGGCATGCGGCGGGTATCGCTAATGGCGGAACGGCCTGTGAAGAACCTCCAGGTGTTCGTGACGGTGGTCCAATGAGTATGTACCTGGCTTACCTGCGTGACCCTTCAGGCAATAAGATTTGTGCTCTATACAGAATGCCGTAACGGCAGTTCAAAGCACCACCTAAGGGCGCACTCTCGACAAATATAGGTTTTATAGTTTGTCGAGAGTGCTACTCTAACCCACTTATAAATACGCTTAATTATCATGTCAAATCCAGGGCAACCTCGTTTCCATTTAGCCTTTCCGGTCACCGACTTAGAGCAGGCGCGAAGCTTCTATGTTGAGACATTGGGCTGCTCAACAGGCCGCGAGTCTGATCGCTGGATTGACTTCAACTTTTTTGGTCACCAACTTGTGGCGCATCTGGTTTCGCCTGAAGATCATCCTGCGGCGGCAACCAATGCGGTAGATGGTCACGCAGTACCAGCATCGCATTTTGGTGTGATTTTAGATTGGGCTGTGTATGAAGAATTTGTGGCTCGGTTAGAGACTGCAAAAGTTGAGTTTGTCATTGAGCCCTATTTGCGCTTTGCGGGACGCAGAGGAGAGCAGGCCACATTGTTTATTCGTGATCCCAGTAACAACTATCTGGAGTTCAAAGCCTTCCGTGATCTCGATATGCTGTTCGCTAAGGATATCGATAGCGACTAAACGGCACTACCTAGCTAATATGCCCGGTCGTTCTAACCCTTTTTGCGCCTTTAACAGACTTTTCTCGCCCTGCGTCTGCGCGATGCCTAGCTATGTCATCGATCATATTCTTTAAAGCAATCAGCAAACCTGTGACCAAAAATGCGCCGGGGGGCAACACAAATACTAAAAAGCTATAGTTCTCACCAAAGGGTTGGATGAGCCAGTTGGAGGCCGCGGGGCCAAACAATAGGTTCATATCGATGAACAGAGTACCTTGCCCCAGCAACTCTCGGGTTGCTCCCAAGACGACCAGGACGAGTAAAAAGCCTAAGCCCATCATCAATCCATCTAGCGCGGCCAAGCCAATAGGGTTTTTACTGGCGAAGGCTTCGGCCCGGCCAAGAATGGCGCAGTTAGTGACGATCAGGGGAACAAAAATACCGAGTATTTGATACAACTCATAGGTATAGGCTTTCATGAGCATTTCAGTGCAGGTAACAAACGACGCGATAATCATCACAAACACCGGTAGTCTCACGGCATCACTGACATGATTACGAATGAGAGACACGATGGTGTTTGAGCCTACCAGCACCAGCAGAGTTGCCAGGCCTAACCCCAGAGCGTTGGCAACCGTAGAGGTGACTGCCAATAGCGGGCAGAGGCCAAGTAGTTGCACCAGCGCCGGGTTGTTGCGCCAGACACCGTTAGCGGTTATCTCCTTGATAGTTGATTGGCTCATTTTTGGCTCTGTATTAAAGGCGGTTGATCTAAATTTAGCAGTCGTGACTTATCTTGCTCAAAATATTTGAGGGTACTCACTAGTTGATTTATAACCGCTCTGGGGGTAATCGTGGCTCCGGTAAACTGATCGAACTCGCCACCATTTTTCTTAACGGCCCATGCTGAGGTTGCCGTATTTTTCAGAGAACGGCCATTAAAGTCGAGAATCCACTGACTTTTACGCAGGTCAATTTTATCACCTAAGCCAGGAGTTTCGCGGTGGTTAACGACCCTGACCCCAGCAATACTGCCATCAGCATTCACACCCACAATCATGGCGATATCACCGCTATATCCATCGCGACTAATGCTGGGAATAATCGCTGCTATAGGCGTGCCATTGCTTCGGGCAATATAGATATCAGCACTCTCATCCAGGCCTAGTAGTGGCCAGAACCGCTCAGGAATGGGCCGAGTATCCATAAGAAGATCATTGTCATGCCGATCCGGGGGTACGATCTCAAGAAGTGCTTTCTGCGCAACTATTCTCTCTGCATTGGCAATACGGTCAGCGGTAAGGCTATTAACCGATGACAACACTAATGCGGTTATTAGGGCAAACAAAGCCAGGGCAAGCGCATTTTTACGAACTGACTGCAAGATCATTCGCTCGTCTCCTTGTCGGTTGCGCGGCGACTTTGGCCGTGCCCATAGGTTCGTGGGACGGTGTAATTGTCGATAAAGGGTGCGGCAAAGTTGCCTAGAAGCACTGCAAATGCCACTGCATCGGGATAGCTCCCCCAAGCGCGGATAACATACACAAGGAGACCAATCAAAGCTCCATAAATCAAGCGGCCACGATTACTAACGGCTGAGGAAACGGGATCGGTGACGATAAAGAAGGCGCCTAACATAGAGGCCCCACTAAATAGATGCATAAGCGGTGACCCTGGGCTATTGGAGCTGCCGCCATCCCAAAATAGCATGGACATTAACGCCAGGGTGCCGAGCATGGCCATTGGGGCATGCCAGGTAAAAATACGTGCCTTGAGTAATGCTAAACCGCCGATTAAAAATGCCACATTAGCCCATTCCCAGCCAACTCCGGCAAAGCTAGCAGCGCTAAAGAGGCTGTTGTTCTGATAGATTTGCTCAACCAGCAAGCCATCACTATGCTTGAATAGATCTAGTGGCGTTGCTCCGGTGACGCCATCCACCGGGCTGTTACCGGCGAACACAATGGCCAATGATTCTAGGAGTCCTGGGTGGCTGACATCAGCTGCAAGAAGAGATACAGGTGTGACCCAAGTCGTCATCTCTATAGGGAAAGAAATTAGCGCAACAACGTAGCCCACCATTGCTGGGTTAAAGGGGTTGGAGCCAAGGCCACCGTACAGCTGTTTTGCGATAACAATTGAAAACACCGTCGCTACCACCACTAACCACCATGGCGCGAGTGGTGGTAAGGCGAGACCTAGCAGCACTGCGGTGACCACTGCACTGTAATCACGCAGATAAAACTCGATGGGTCGATTACGTAATTTAAGAATTAACGCCTCGGCAGAAATAGCGGAAATAGTGGCTATTAGGATATTGATTAACAGTCCCCAGCCAAATTGATAACTAAGTACTAACAAGCCCGGTAAGGTCGCCAGGAGCACCAATTGCATGATCTGACCGGTACTCTGCCGAGCATGACTGTGGGGTGAACTTACCTGTTTGAAGGCCATTAGTGACTTACCTCAGTCAGCCGCTGTGCGGTCTGTTCAACCTTACGTTTTGCGGCTTCAACACTGGCTAGTTGTTGTGTTTGTTGGTCTGCACTGCCATTAGTTGTCGCCTGAAGGAGTCGTTGTTGAGCCTCTTTTAGACGCATTTCTGCCGCCATTAATGTGCGCTCTAATTTGGCTTTTTGTTGCTCCGGCGACGCCTGTCTAGTACTGCCGCGCAGTTGAGCTGCTTTTATGATGTCGGCAGCTGATGATCCACTGGATTGGGTTGTCGTCGGAGATGTTATCTTTGCTTGCTCAGTAGCTAGCCGCCGAGCTTCTCGCTTAGTCTCTCGAACAGTATCCGCTTTCTCTAGTCTGACTTGCCGAAACTCAAAACGTTCACGAGCAACAGCAGCAGTGGCTTTGGCAGTCCGCGCATTGACGATATCCCCTTTGCTGCTGCGATAATATTGTACTAGAGGGATATTGCTGGGGCAGACATAGGAGCAAGCTCCACACTCGATACAGTCAAAAAGATTGTGCGCTTGAAGACGTTCATGGTCGTCTGCTCGTGCGTACCAATATAGTTGTTGAGGCAGTAATGATGCTGGGCAAGCTTCAGCGCAAAGGCCACAGCGAATACACGCCTGCGCGGGGTCTCCGTCAGGTATTTCAGTATGACTTGGTGCCAAAATGCAGGTGCTGGTCTTGACCAGCGGTACATCACTAGAGGTCAGACTAAAGCCCATCATTGGACCACCCATAATGAGTCTGCTACAGAGATCTGGATTAAATGCATTTTGCTCAAGTAGATGGCTTACCGGAGTGCCGATTAATATTTCATAGTTACGATTAATGTCGCAAGCCTCACCGGTGAGGGTAGTGATTCGTGAGATAAGTGGCTCACCATCGATCACCGCACGCTTGATGGCAAATGCAGTGCCGCTGTTTAGGCAGACCATACCAAGGTCAGCCGGCAATTGCCCACTGGGGACCTCTTTACCGGTGAGAATATAGATCAGTTGTTTTTCACCGCCAGAGGGGTACTTAGTCGGAAAAGACACCACCTCAATACCAGTGCCTTGGCACTGCTGATTAAGCGCAGCAATGGCCTCGGGTTTGTTATTTTCGATACCAATTAAAATAGTCTTTGGTGTTCCCAATAAATGACTAATGATCTCAATGCCTTGAATAATTTGATCAGCGCGCTCACGGATGAGTATATCGTCAGCGGTGATGTAGGGTTCACATTCAGTGGCGTTAATAATCAAGGTGTCCACCGGCATGTGTGTACCGCGATCAAGCTTGGCTGCCGACGGGAAACCCGCACCACCCAAACCTGCAACGCCGGCATCGGCGATAAGATTGCGCAGTTGTAGGGGAGTTGCCTGCTTATAGTCGGGATAACCCATGCATTCTATCCAGCGATCTTCACCATCACAGGTAATCTCTATGCAGGGCGCTGACATGCCTGATGGATGAGCTACGGCGCGTTCCTCAATAGCCGTTATCCAGCCAGAGCTAGGTGCGTGAATAGCAGCGCTAATACTGGCGCTAGCAGAGGCTAATTTTTGACCTTTGAGTACTTTTTCACCCACTGAAACACAGACTTTTGCGGCGCCGCCAACATGCTGAGTAAGCGGTAATATTAGTTTTTCAGGTAACGGTAATTGACCTATACCGGAAGTCAGTGACTGCGCTTTATTGTCCGGAGGATGTACCCCACCAGGAGTGTCCCATATGCGTCTCATGCGGCATCCTCGTGCATACTGGAGGCCGTTGTAGCAATTAAATCTATAGGGTTTGGCGGTGCAGGCCATTGCCATTGACCAATATTTTCTACAATGGGTAACATGTCTATGCAGTCGACAGGGCAGGGTTCAACACAGAGATCACAACCGGTGCATTCCTCTGCAATGACGGTATGCATTAGTTTTGCTGCGCCTAATATTGCATCTACAGGACAGGCTTGAATACACTTAGTACAGCCGATACATTCGTCTTCTCGTATATAGGCAACGGTTCTAATTTCTTCTTCACCATGTGCTTCATCGAGACTCGGCGCGGTGACATCGAGTAAATTGGCGATGGCGTTAATGGTCGCTTGGCCCCCGGGAGGACATTTGTTGATGGCGTCTCCATCGGCTATCGATTGAGCGTAGGGACGACAGCCAGGAAAGCCACATTGGCCACATTGGGTCTGAGGTAAGAGCTCATCGAGTTGTTGAACAATAGGATCGCTGCCGACTTTAAATCGTTCAGCGGCGTAGCCAAGCAGGCCCCCAAATAGAGTGCCGAGCCCCACTAGTGCGATTAGGGCGGCGAGCATCGTATTGTCAGTGAGTAGGGTAATCATTCAAACGAGCCCACTAAAACCCATGAATGCCAATGACATTAAGCCCGCGGTGATCATGGCAATCGCTGCCCCCTCAAAGGGGCGCGGTATATCAGCAGCGGCAAGTCGCTCGCGCATCGCTGAAAAGAAAATGAGTACTAGAGAGAAGCCAGCGCCGGCACCAAAACCATATAGGGAGGACTGCATAAAATTGAGGTCTTTATTGGCATTTTGTAGTGCGACACCTAACACCGCACAGTTGGTAGTTATCAGCGGAAGAAAAACGCCCAGTACGCGATATAACAGAGGGCTGGTTTTTTCAATAAACATCTTAGTGAATTGGACCACTGCAGCAATCACCAAAATAAAAGCGATGGTGCGCAGGTAAATTAAGTCCAAAGGCATCAATATTAATTCATTGACGATATAGCTGACCATTGCAGTAAGGGTCAGTACAAAGGTGGTTGCAGCTGACATGCCAATGGCAGATTCAAGTTTTTTCGACACGCCCATGAACGGGCATAGTCCTAGGAACTGCACCAGAACGTAGTTGTTGATCAGAATAGAGCTGACCAGAATGACGGCGAATTCTTGCATGCTCTTATTATAGTGCCTGTTTTCGACCCCTATTATTATGGAAGTGATCGATGCTAGTTAATATGTATAACCAGTGCAGCGGGCTTTTTGCCAATAACACTTACACCAGCATAAGTAGGCGTCTTTCAGTAAGGCTGTGCGCTATTAGGTTACGCGCTGACCCGGCTGAGCTCCGCTATCAGGTTCTAGTAGATAAATACCCTTCTTGTCTGCCGCCGCGAGCACCATGCCTTCAGACATTCCGAAACGCATTTTACGCGGTGCTAAGTTGGCTACCAAAACAGTTAACCGTCCTTGTAAAGATTGTGGCTCATAGGAAGATTTTATTCCTGAGAAAACCTGACGTGTCTCCCCTCCAATGTCCAAGGTCAACTTGAGTAATTTGTCTGCGCCCTCAACATGCTCGGCTTTGACAATGAGTGCAACCCGCAAGTCGACTTTAATAAAATCATCAAAACTGATTTCATCAGCCAATGGCTCATCGGCTAAGGGACCACTGATTGTGTTTTCAATAGCCTTGGGAAGATCCTGCACACTGGCTTCAACCATAGCGTCAACTCTCTCTTTTTCTATTCGCTGCATGAGTGGTTTAAATGGATTTATTTGATGCTCAACCAGTGGCTGATTAACACTTTCCCAGCTTAAACTGTCATTCAAGAATGCCTCACCAGCCTCTGACATGGCGGGCAATACCGGCTTCAGATATGTCAGTATTACTCTGAACATATTGATACCCAAGGAGCAGATGTCCTGTACCTTTTGTTTTTGGTCCGGATCTTTATTGAGCTTCCAAGGTTCCTGGGCCGCTATATATTCATTGGCTGAATCCGCCAATGCCATAATTTCACGAATGGCCTTACTAAAATCCCGGTTCTCATAGTGGTTGGCAATACTGTCTCCAGCTCCACTGACTTGATCCCACAGCGCTTGATTTTCGATGGTTGCTGAAAGAATGCCATCATTACCGTTGGTAACGAACTTGGCACAGCGGCTGGCGATGTTAACTACCTTGCCGACCAAGTCGCTGTTGACCTTCTGAATGAAATCTTCCAAATTAAGATCAATGTCTTCAACTGAACCGGAAAGCTTGGAGGCGTAGTAATAACGTAAATACTCTGGATTCAGATGGTCCAGATAACAACGTGCATTAATAAACGTGCCACGAGACTTAGACATCTTTTTGCCGTTAACCGTAACAAAGCCATGAACACACACCTTTGTGGGAGTGCGATATTCGGCGCTCTTGAGCATGGCTGGCCAGAAGAGTGCATGAAAATTAACGATATCTTTACCAATAAAGTGATAAAGCTCGGTGGGACTATTCTTGTTCCAAAAATGATCAAAATCTATTGATTCGCGATTACAAAGGTTTTTAAAGCTGGCCATGTAGCCGATAGGTGCATCCAGCCACACATAAAAATACTTACCCGGCGCATCGGGAATTTCAAATCCAAAATAGGGGGCATCACGGCTTATGTCCCATTCTTGCAAACCACTGTCCAGCCACTCGCCCAGCTTGTTGGCAACTTCTTTTTGAACGGTGCCACTATTCACCCATTGTTTTAGAAAGTCAGTGAACTCGGGTAATTTGAAAAAGTAATGGACAGATTCTTTTTCGACGGGCGTAGCGCCAGATATAACAGATACAGGGTTAATGAGATCAACCGGTGAGTAAGTTGCTCCGCAAGCTTCGCAGTTATCGCCGTATTGATCTTCAGTTTTGCACTTCGGGCAGGTACCTTTAACATAGCGGTCGGCCAAGAACAGTTTCTTTTCTGGGTCGAAGGCCTGGGTGATAGAGCGCTGTGCAATGTGGCCATTGGCCTTTAAGCGGTTGTAAATTAACTCTGAAAAAACTCGGTTTTCTTCCGAGTGAGTAGAGTGATAGTTATCAACACCAATTAAAAAGTCTTTAAAGTCAGCCTCGTGAATAGTGCGCATGGCAGCGATATGTTGCTCTGCAGAAATGCCTTTTTCATCAGCCTTTAGCATTATGGCCGTGCCATGAGCATCATCAGCGGAAACGTAGTAACATTCATGCCCGCGCATTTTTTGAAAGCGAACCCATACATCAGTTTGGGTGTACTCTAAGATATGCCCAAGATGTAACGCAGCATTGGCATAGGGTAGGGCGTTAGTAACCAGAATTTGACGTTTTGACGACATTGTAGGCATCTTTTAGCGTTTATTATAAAGACGCAAGTATAGCGATTTTATGCTAACTTTTCATCGGCAATTCAGTTGCCATGATGAGTTTAGCGACTTATTTAGAAACAGTAAAAAGTTGGAGTATTTTTGTGTTAAGCCAAGTAAAAAAAATTATCGCAGTTGCATCCGGCAAGGGCGGTGTGGGCAAGTCAACCACCGCAGTTAATTTGGCGCTGGCATTACAGCAGGGCGGTCAGAGAGTGGGGCTTCTTGATGCCGACATTTATGGCCCCAGTATTGCCATGATGTTAGGTGTTGCAGAAAATACTCGCCCTCAGGCAGTTGATGAGAAATATTTCCAACCGATACAGGCTCACGGTCTGGCGACGATGTCGATGGCTTATTTAGTGACGGATAAAACCCCTATGGCATGGCGCGGGCCAATGGCGGCCGGTGCATTACAGCAGTTACTGCAACAAACCGCATGGGGTGAATTGGACGTGTTGGTGGTAGATATGCCACCAGGCACTGGTGATATTCAGTTAACACTGGCGCAAAAGGCCCAGGTGGCCGGCGCAATTATTGTCACCACGCCTCAGGATATTGCTCTGCTTGATGCGCGGAAGGGTATCGAGATGTTTCTGAAGGTTAATATTCCGGTATTGGGTGTTGTTGAGAATATGGCAGTTCATATCTGCAGCCAATGTGGCCATGGAGAACATATTTTCGGCGATGGCGGCGGAGCGAAAGTTGCGGCTGATTATGGTACTAAATTATTAGGTAGTCTGCCTTTAGACCTTGCGATTAGACAGCAGGGTGATCGCGGTATCCCCGCTGTATCGGCACTTAAAGATCATGCGATTGCCCAGCAATATCGAGATATCGGAAACTTGGTCATGACTGAATTGGCGGCAATGGACAGTGATACTGGACCAGAGATTGTCTTTGAATAATTGAGCTTAAGATTGAAGACTGGCCTTGCTGAAAGACTGTAAATGCGTATCATACCGACTACATTTAAAAGCAGGTACTACCTGCACCCGATGGCCCAACTGAGAGAAAGTAATTCATGAGCATCAAATCAGATAATTGGATACGCAGAATGGCCGAGAGTCAGCAAATGATCTCGCCGTTTGAGCGTGAGCAGGTAAGATATTCCGGAGACGAACGAGTTATCTCCTACGGTACGTCAAGTTATGGCTATGACGTCCGATGCGCCAATGAATTTAAAATTTTCACAAATGTACATTCTAAAACTGTTGATCCTAAGAACTTTGATGAAGATTCCTTCGTTGATGTTTCGGGCGACTACTGCATTATTCCGCCAAACTCATTTGCCTTGGCAAGAACGGTTGAATATTTCAAAATACCGCGTTCGGTATTAACTATCTGTTTGGGTAAGTCGACCTATGCTCGCTGCGGGATTATTGTCAATGTGACACCGCTTGAGCCGGAGTGGGAAGGACATGTCACCTTGGAATTTTCTAACACCACGAATCTTCCTGCCAAAATATATGCGAATGAAGGGGTTGCACAGATGTTGTTTTTTGAATCTGACGAAGTTTGTGCTACCTCCTACGCGGATCGAGGAGGCAAGTACCAAGGTCAAACTGGCGTAACCTTGCCTAAGACCTAAGTGCAGGTGAGGTTGTCGAGTGTTTGGTTCTAGTTATCACCAGCTGGGTTAAGTAGGGCGTTCTTCAGTAGCAACGCCTGCTGCTGGAGTCTTTGCGTATTCTCCGGGCCACTGCGTACTAACTGTTTTTGCAGTGGTGATAGCGACTCTAGCTCTGGATCGGCAAATTTGAAGGCAACAGACTCTCGAGTTAGTCGGATGGGTTCAACAATAACTGGAGCCGATAAAATTTCTTCTAAGGCGGTTAAAATAATGCCATCCATTTGCCGAGGTTGATAACCTAGTTCTGAGAAAGCTCGCTCTATCAGCGGTCGAGAAAAATGAAACATTTGGGCCATCAGTTTCATATCTATTGAACTCAGAATTAAGATTGTCGAGTTGTAGCGCTCATAATTACCTGCATTTAACCAGATTACGTTGCCATCACGATGGGTAGTAAATTTTCCCTGCGGCGGACTTAAGGGGAAGATTTTAGTCAGGATAACTCCCCGAGCGAGGCCATCCAGATAGCTGGCCGTTCGGCGCAGCAAATCGTCTGTGGCTAACCAGCCCTGTAGATTCTCTTTATTGCTCATTAGTGACACTCGCGTACGAACGAATGGATCGCTATCATCCAGCGAGGGAAGTGTCGGTTTACTTTGAGCGACTTCAGTAATTTCAGTGACGGCGCTGACAGAATCAGGTATCGATGCTTCAGGCACCATTGCCTCATCGGTCGCGGTGACTGCCGTTTGCTCGGGTATAGCGAGAATTTCTTGATCGACTAAACTATCATTTTGCGCCTGATACAAAATCCCACCGACAATAATAATTGATGCCAATGTGCCGAGCACAAGTATAAATTTACTAGCATTATTGGAAGTTCGAGGTGCCGTCATAACTCGTTCTCTTGGGTCATTTTCAAAGGGGCTATATCGCGGCCGGCGACTTGCCCACGGGTAATATTAAGTTGGTGGTTGTCACCATTTTCACGATGAGATAATTTTACTATAAGATACGACCAATCGTCAGCCAACCAAATGATAGTCTCGCGCTTTTTATCCGGATTGACAACTCTTCGTAATTTCGTGGTGTTTAAAGCGCCTAATGCAGTCGTTAAAACTTCCGTAGCGAGTACTTCATAGTCATATTGTTTGGCTCTACCACGAGACATCACTGGGTAGGAAAGAGTGGTTTTCCCCGCTTCCAGGTCTCGCCGAATTTGCAATTTATGGGTAATTAGATCTAGAGAGCTTGGAGCTAGGGGAATAATTTTTTGAGTCCCATTCTTTGTGTAAGTGAGTTGGTTATTACTCCAGTCAAATAATTGCTCCTCGCGTCGAGAAACCCCCATTAAGGATCTTTTGTAATGATAACTTCGCGGGATTATTTGACCCAATGTATTTAATTCAAATTGCGCCTTTTCAGTAATTTTACCAAAAACACTCTTGGCCTCAGAAGTTTCAATATAGTCGCCAGAGTCGAGCTGTTCTAATTGGTGCTTGGCGACGATATCCATACCGTTGTAATTAGCACTATAGCTGGCGGTGTAGCCGGGCAAATCTGAACCGTTTGCAGAGGTCAAAAACATTACGGCAAGGATGAATAGAAATGTACGGACGAAGTCTAAAAATTTCAGTGAAGAAACTTGATTGACGATGTTTTTAAGGCTAGTCATTTTGCTCCTCAGCGCACCAAATACGTTAGACGTTGTGGAATTAGAGTATTAAAGCTTGTTAATGTTCAATTTGGTTAGAAAATAATAGCCCGCTCTCACCGACTTCAACACTATCATGGAAAACCATGCCTTTATTCATAAAAACACGACCCTGACAATGCCACTGTGCCACTAGTGGGTAAATTTTATGCTCTTCGATCAATACTCGGGCAGCCAGCTCAGTTGGGGTGTCCGTCGATAATACCGGAACCTCTACTTGCAGTATGGCTGGTCCGCCATCTAGTTCTGGAGTAACAAAGTGAACAGTGGCGCCAGCCACTGAATCACCAGCCTCAATTGCTCTTTGATGAGTATTAAGACCTGGATAGGCAGGCAGTAAAGAGGGGTGGATATTGATGATTTTGCCGACAAACTGATTGACAAAGTCGTCGGTGAGTATGCGCATAAAACCAGCTAAAACAATCAAGTCAGGCGTAAATCCGTCAATTAGATCAGCGAGATACTCATCAAAATCTTCTCTTGATTGAAAGGCACGGTGGTCAGCTACTATACTGGGTATACCGGCGACTGATGCTCGTTCAAGCCCCTTAACACTTGGCCTATTACTGATAACAGCCATGATTTTTCCATCTATACGACCTTCTTTACAGGCATCAATTAATGACTGCAAGTTGGAGCCGCTACCTGAAATAAGTACTACGATTCTACTGAGTGGCTTATCGCCAACCTTCATTGACTTAGTCCAAGAAGTTGAACCTGCTCATCGCCTGCAGACATTGGCTGAATGTCACCCAGAATGAATGCTACTTCCCCACTGGCAGAGAGTTTTTCAAGCGTATTATCGACCGAAGATGCAGGTACGCAAATAACCATACCTACCCCGCAGTTTAGCGTGCGATGCATTTCATGCTCATCGATATTACCGCCTTGTTGTAACCAGTCAAAAATCGCTGGGCGTTGCCATGCATTGACATTGATTATGGCCTTTGCATTGTCAGGCAGTACACGGGGAATATTTTCTAGTAGACCGCCGCCAGTAATGTGAGCAAGGGCATGTACAGGTGATTCGGAGATAAGTTTGAGCAGAGACTTTACATAAATTTTGGTTGGGGCCATCAGTAAATCAATCAGCGGTTGACCGTCAAGTTGTGTGGTAGCCGGGTTGGTTCCTGTTACTTCGAGAACTTTGCGAATAAGAGAATAGCCGTTGGAATGGGGTCCACTTGATGCAAGCCCAATCAACACGTCGCCAGTGGCGACTTTACTACCATCGATGATTTCAGATTTCTCTGCAATACCGACGCAAAACCCTGCAAGATCATAGTCTTGATCTTCGTACATTCCGGGCATCTCTGCGGTTTCTCCACCAATCAGTGAGCAACCAGATAGTTCACAGCCATCGGCAATACCATTGACGACAGCGGCAGCAGTGTCTATATCAAGTTTGCCAGTCGCGTAATAATCGAGAAAGAACAATGGCTCGGCACCGCAGACAATAAGGTCATTGACACACATGGCGACCAGATCGATACCGACCGTATCATGTCTACCGTAATCTAGCGCGAGGCGCAGCTTGGTACCAACCCCGTCGGTACCTGACACCAGTACGGGTTGCTTATAGCCAGTTGGTAGCTCAAATAATGCTCCAAACCCACCTAATCCGGCCATTACCTCGGAGCGACGTGTGCGCTTAGCAGCGCCTTTTATTTTTTCGATTAAAGCATTGCCAGCATCAATATCAACACCTGCATCTTTATAGCTCAACGATGGTTTATTTTCGGCCATGGGGGAAACGTCCTATTTGAAAGCAGACATTTTAGCGCGGCTGACATATAGGCGCTATTTTTTAATTGATGTTATTTTAAAATAACGATATTTTTATCAATAAGGCTAATCGGGATGAACGGCTGTTACAATACTCGAAGTTCAGGCGGAGTGATGATGTTAAGAAAAGTATTAGTCATATTATTATGTATTAGCAGCCAGCTAAGCATTGCCGAAGAAGTTGAGAATCTTTATGTGAGTTTGGTCGCTGTTGCAGATCAAAGTGCAGAGTCTAAGCAGGGAGGCATTAGTGAGGCGCTTAAAAACGTATTAGTAAAATTGACTGGCAATGGTGAAATTTTGCAATTAAGCCGTTTGAGTCCGTCGTTTGATAATGCTAGCACCTATATTGACGCCTTGAGTTTTCAAGATTTACCTGCAGCAAGTAACCGAGCGTCTCAAGACTTGATTGACACACCAATTGGTTTACGCGTGTCTTTCTCCCGATCGGCTATTGACGAACTCATTCGTAACAACCAGCTACCAGTATTGCCGTCGAACAGGCCAAAATTATTAGTCTGGGTAGTCATAGATGATTCAGCAACTGGGCGAGAGTTTTTGGGTCAAGATTCTTCGAGCTTGGCAGACAACAATATAGGCGCCGATATTATCACCGAATTGTCTGAGGTCATGACAGAGCGGGGTATCCCTTATATGCTCCCAACCTTTGATCTCGAAGATCAGCTTGCTCTCCCTATTGAGTCAGCTTGGAACCTTCAGGCAGACAAGATTCAATCAGCGTCACAAAGGTACAGTGCGGACGGTTGGGTCGCACTGCGTTTTTATCGAACATCAAGTGGAGATGTTCGCGGAGCTTGGGTCTATCAAGTTGCTGGCCGACGGCAGTTAGGTGACTTTAATGCCGAGCGCGATCAGCCTCTTATCACCTCTGCGGTAAATAATATTCTAAATAGTTTAACGGGCTCCTTTAGTTATATCCCTAGGGGCGATATCAACTCACTCCTCGTCGAAATCACAGGTATAAATACCTACAGTGACTACCAGCGGGTTAATGAGCAGTTTAAGAAGTTGGAGATAGTGAGTTCATTTGACTTATTTTCAACTAGAGAAAGTCAAATTACCTTATCCGTATCTGCCGAAGGTGGTGCCGCACTGCTCCATAAGGCTTTGGTGCGCAGCGGCTACTTTCGTAGCCGCAGTGTTAACTTACCCAATGAGAGTGAATATCTTGTTTTTGACTGGACTGCAAAATGAACCCTACTGAGCAACTGAGTTTGGCTATTGCGTTAGATGATCAAGCCACATTTGATAACTACTATGCGCCCAATGGCACGCCTCAGCACATGGCGACTTTTTTACTCAAAGATGATGCTCGCAAATTTGCTTATTTTTCTGGCGGTAGCGGTACTGGATTATCCCATCTGCTTCAGGCTATTTGTCAAACCACTGCACTGAGTAAAACCACAGGTAGCGTTTATTTACCACTAAAAGACCTACATAGTTATCCTGCAAGTCAAGTATTAGAGGGCTTAGATAAGGCACCTTTGGTTTGCATTGATGATTTGCAATTAGTCGCTAGTTGCGAAGATTGGCAGGTACCACTATTTAACCTATTTAATAATTGTCGCGACTCTGGAGCTCGTTTAGTGATTGCCGCACATCAACCTGCTGATCAATTAGATGTCCCTCTTGCCGATTTGTTATCGCGGCTAAAATCGGGCGTCTCCCTGCATTTACCAGCCTTTAGTGATGCTGACCAACGGCGACTACTACAATATAGATCTAATCGGCGAGGGCTATATCTGTCTGATGAGGTGGCTCTTTTTCTACTGCATCGATTGCCCAGAGATACCCATACTCTAATGCAGGCGCTAGAAACGTTGGATAAGGCTTCGTTGCGTGAGCAGCGTCGATTAACCATGCCATTTGTAAAAGGCACCTTGGACCTCTAGCGCAAACTTAAGGCGAAATTTGTCAATGTAGCGACTGTTGGTTAACGAACTTATTTGGGTGAGGACTTCGTCTCATTTTCCGACATCAGTTGTTGAATAACCCCCTGACTGTGCAAGTTTAGAAATGCTTCGGTGACTTTTGGGTCGAACTGCGTACCGCTCTTAGATTTGATATATTGAATCGTATCTTCTATCGACCACGCCGCTTTATAGCAGCGTACGTTGACCAGTGCATCGAATACATCAGCAAGGGCTACAACACGTGCGGGTAAAGGCGTTTCCTCAGCCACTCGTCCCTCGGGATAACCTAATCCATCCCAATGTTCATGGTGACTGAGGGCAATAGTTTGGGCCAAATCCATACCATACATATTACCTAAAATGGCTGCACCAATAATGGTGTGTTGGCGCATTGTATCAAATTCGTCCGCCGTCAGTTTTCCGGGTTTTAGCAATATACTGTCAGGAATTGCCATCTTGCCGACATCATGCAGTCGAGAAGCTTGACCCCATTTTGAGGCGGTGTTCGCGGAGTGACCCATTTCAACAGCGACTCTTTCAGTATAAAGGGCGATACGACTGATATGCTCGGCGGTGTCTTTATCTTTGAATTCAGCTATCTCCGCTAGAGTATCAATAGACTTTTGGTAGGCTTTTTCAAGATTAGTGTAGAGTTTTATACTCTCAAGAATACTGCTGCATTGACTTAAAAATACTTCTAATAATGATCGTTCAGATGGCGCTATTGCGATGTTATTCTCTGCGTAAACAAAGGCAGCAGTCTTGCCATCAATGTTGAGAGGAATTAGTATCTTCTTAGAATGTAGGTCGATAGGCTGCGATTTTTGGTATGTTTTATTATGATATTTTTTGAGCAAACTCATCATATTGGCTGAGGTTGGGTCAAATTTAAGAAAGCTTCCTGTTGCATGCTCGATCTTGGCACGGTCGCCATCCACACTTGCAATGAGCGTGTTAAGAGTGCTCCCGTTCGAGTGTGGTGGAAAAAATAAGACGACTTGATTCAGCACAGCTTCAAAAAATAGTAATTCTGATTGACGTGCCAAAGCGTAAATTTTAGGGACTTCTGATAAGACCCGGCGCAATCCATTACGATTCTTCTGAAGCTCATTTAAATCACGGTAGCCTTTAATGGCAAGGCGCAACTTTGCGTAAAGATTTTGACTGGTTAACTCAGTTTTAGTGAGATAGTTGTCAATATCGTAATTATCAATAACATAGCGCTCTGGTGCGAGGCCAGGTTGTCCAGTACTGATAATTATTCTAGATATTTGGTTACGCATTGTATCGCGGATATATTCAACTAAATGTAACCCTGCATTATCTGTCTCCATAACGACATCGACAATGAGTACAGCAATATCATCATGTTCATGGAGAATTTCGGTTGCCTGCGCTGCGCTATTGGCTTCCAGAATGTTTAGGCCCAATCCGCAAAAATTAAAATTCCGCAAGCTTAAGCGGGTAACTTGAATAATGTCTGGATCATCATCTATCAGTAAAACCTTCCAATAGGGTCCATCCTCTTTTACTCTAGATTGCTGTTTGACGAGATTATGGTGTACTTCGGATGATATTAATTTCACAGAGAACTCCTTAATCGCTAACCAAGACGGCGTCATGGTGTTTTTTCATGTCCACCTGAAGAGGAAATTTAATCAAAAATTTTACGCCTTGATTTTCAGTGCTCTCGCACCTAATAGTCCCACTGAGGTCCTGAGTCACTATGGAGTGACAAATGTAAAGTCCCAATCCAGAACCCCCGGTGCGTTGGCCGGTAAAAAATGGTTCAAATATGTGGTCGAGAATGGCTTCGGCAATACCAAGACCATCATCTTGATAATTGAATATAATATTTTGATTGTCACTATCTAACATCCAATCTAAATTGATTTTGCCACCTTTATCTGGAAAGCCATGGGCTAGGCTATTAGTGATTAAGTTAGTAATTAGTTGCTCAATCAGGCCTGGTCTTCCATCCAGAATCAGGTGATCTGGACAGTTAGTTTGCACTGTTACAGATTTATTCTTTAACTGATGGCTTAGGTTATAAACGGTATCTTTTGATAGTTTTTTTAGGTTGAACTCGCGCGTCAATTCGCTGTGCCTATCGATAGAGCTCTGTTTAAAATTTTCTACCATGCGCCCAGCGCGAGCCAGATTATTTGCTGCCAGTCCTGCGGTCTCGTTCAACTTTTCAGCATTAACCTTTAGACTCTCTACGTTTATTACGTTGATATTTATTTCATAAGTAATTCTATCTGCAGCCTCTTGCATCTGACTCACGGCACTCACCGCGATACCTATGGGGGTACTTAACTCATGTGAAAACCCTGATACCATGCGCCCTAGTGATGCAATTTTTTGGCTCTTAACTAATTCAGTCTGTGTGCTCTTTAGTTCAATAACTTTTGCTTCTAGGGTTTGGGTCTGTGTTTCTAGAGAGAAGAACTGTTGTGTGATTGTTTTGATCATCGGTCGAAAAATAAAATATGCCTCTAACATAAGAATAATTATCGTCGACATCCAAAGCAGTAATTCAACTTGGGCCATTTTTTTGAGGGCATTTTCTGACTGCTGCACATGCGCCTTTACTACAAGATGCATATCATTTAATAATGTGTCGGTCCGATCAATAAAGCTAGAACTGAGTATAGGTTTTTCATGTAATTCTTGATCACTTAGTGACAGCAGCGTGCGAGCCAGCGCCACATAATCTGAAATCTGCTTATTCAGTTGCACTGGCTCTTTAAAATAAAGGGCACGCACGGTAGGGATCATTTCGCCGCCTAAATTTTGTGATTCCTCTCTATCTAGAAGCGCTTGATGATTGTTTTCTAATGCGGTTGCCGCCTCCGAAAGCTTTTTATGAAAAACTGCCTGACGAGCCTCACCTCGATAAGCTAAGTAGGCTATGTGATACGCTTTTATGGTCTCCAGTAGCAAACGTTCGTCGCCAGCTCTGTCAATCGTACTGGATGCGTATCTTTCATCTGCAATTATTTTTTGAAAACTAAAGGTGGACGCAGTGACTAAAAGGGCGATTAGGGTAAGGGCAAAAAGATATCGTAGGGAGAGACTTCTATGACTTAAATTATCCCTTAATGACTTAAACATTCCATGTACTCAGTGAGTCAATCGTTGTGGTTTATCTATGTAGCTGGGTGACAGGGTCTAGGCGAATTAACTGTAAACACTGCAAACACTATGCTTTAAGGTATAGACCATAAATATTGAAGAGTAAAGCCAGATCTAAGACCTTGGCTTTAGCTATGATGGAGTAACGTTGAGTGGGACACAGACTGAGACGGTTACGCAGTAATCTGGAGGCCTAGGCTAGTGCTTTAAAGAGGACATTTTTCGCAATATAAATAAATATGTTTAGGATCATTTAATGTATTAATGAGGTTTAAAGGCGCCAATATTTTTTTGGCGTAACGACCAAGATTGTTATCAGATATTGAGCTCTCTATGTTTGATGTCAGCCCGAGTACTTGCAAGGAAGCTGCAACATTACTGTTTAGGCCAGTTAATAAGGCTTCAATGGGAGTCATTTCTTTGCGGCGGTAGTCGACCTGATAGTTATCTAAATCAGCGATTTCAGCAGCCACTAAGATGGCATCATTGAGATCGCCTAACTGGTCGACCAAACCATTGGCCAACGCTTGATTCCCCGTCCACACACGACCTTGAGCGATTTTATGCACCTCTGCAGGTGTTGAGTCTCGACCGTTGGCGACTAGCGTGATGAAACGGGTGTAAATATTATCTACACCGGCCTGAATAATAATTTTGGTTTGTTCGGTGAGAGGACGATCGAGTTCCATCATTGCTGCAATGTCTGTGGTGCCAACACCATCTGAATAAATACCTAACTTTGCTAGAGATTGGTCAATAGTGGGAACAACCCCCCATACGCCGATAGAGCCGGTGATAGTTGTTGGCATTGCTAGTATTCTGTCGGCTTCTGCGGCGATCCAGTAGCCTCCTGATGCAGCAGCGCTGCTCATCGAAACCACTACAGGAATGCCTTGATTTTGGATAGCATTAATAGAGTCTCGAATGATTTCAGAGGCGAAAGCACTGCCACCGCCACTATCAACTCTCAAGACCACCGCTTTGACATTCTCATCTTCGCGCAATTCTGTAAAAATCGCCGCTAGGGTATCACCACCGATGCTGCCTTCCGGTTGCTGCCCGTCCATGATGGACCCACTGGCTACTACAACGGCGATCTGATTTTGACCGTTGGAGATCTGCTTATTGGCAAGACGTGTGTTGGATAAATAGCTGTCCATGTTAATGCTGATAACATCATCATCTTCGCTGGCTATATTTGCTATCAAATATTGATGAATACCTGAGCGACTGGCAATTGTATCGACCAGTCCCGCGGCCTTGGATAGGGCCGCACTGTCACCTTTATATTGTTCAAGCGAAAGATGTAAGTTATTAGCATAATCGTTGACAGAACCTTCATCTAGGCTCCGTAGGTCTTCTATTTCAGAGCTGTAGGATTGCCATAGGTCATTGAGTAAAACGCCTGTTTCATCGCGCACCTGAGGAGACATACTATTGCCCATCAATGGCTCCACGGCACTTTTATATTGGCCGACGCGGAAAATATTCATGGTAATATTTAGCTTATCTAGGGCGTCTTTAAAGTAGCTTCTGTATGAGCCAAAGCCGGTTATCATTACTCCGCCCAAGGGGTTAAGTATTATTTCGTCGGCGTGTGCGGCGAGAAAGTACTGTGACTGGGTAAAATAATCTGCAACTGCAATAATGGGTTTGTCAGTCGCTTTAAAGCGGCGCAGAGCAGCGCCTATTTCTTGTAACTTGCTGAGACTAGCGCCAGCCATATAGTCTGTATCTAGTAGTAAATGGGTAATTCTGCTGTCGTCTCTGGCAGTATCAATAGCTTCCACTATGTCGCGCACTAGCGTTTCAGTATTCTGCTGACTACCCTGCGCTAGAACTTGGGCAAGCGGGTCAACATAACTTTTTTGATCCACTAGAACACCCTGTGGCGCAAGATATAAGGCACCTTCCTCGGGCACAGGTTGGATATTACCTACAAACATACCGCCAATGACCGAGAACAACACAACCACAATCAATAGGCTAAAAGCATAGCGTATCACCGTCAATATACTGCCGATAAACTTAAAAATCCGACGTATTAAACCTGGTTTTTTGTCAGTCACTGAACTTCCTTTTAGTTACTAAATAAATGCTACAGAGTATTTTTTTGTCTAAGTCGCGCATTCCATGTTGCTGCGACAAACAATACAACAATTAGTGCGAGCTCCGCAATATCTAGCGGCCTAGGATCTGGAACACTCAACTTATAAGTCGCTATGGCAAAGTAGAGAAGAAGTACAAAGCACAACCAAATAAGTGTGCGCAGCCTAACTTTGATAATGCCTGAAATAAATACCACCAGCGGTGCAAGGGACATAAAGTAGATGACCAAAGGTGCACTTTGCAACCACAGGTTAACGGTTAGCGTAATTAACAAAATGAAAAAACTATACTGTATTGCTAGTTTTGAAATAGCTATTTTTAGTTCGACCTTCACCGATACCTTCCCAATATTCTTAGTGGACTACTGATTATTTTTAGATGCCAACTTTTTGGCCAGAGTGGCTAGGCGGGCACCCTGAGACCGACAAATCTGCACTTCTTCTGCACTCAGGGCGTCGGCCTCTACATGACTGGAGCCGTAGGGTGTTCCACCTGTGGTGGTGGCTGATAAGGCTTTCTCAGAGTAGGGCACACCGGTAATCAGCATGCCTTGATGTAAAAGCGGTAGCATCATCGATAGCAGCGTTGACTCTTGGCCGCCATGCAGACTAGAAGAAGAGGTGAACGCGCCTGCTGGCTTATCAACGAGGGCGCCACTTAGCCATAGGCTAGCTGTGCCATCAATAAAATATTTTAGGGGCGCGGCCATGTTGCCAAACCGAGTCGGACTGCCGATCAATAAGCCAGAACAGTTAGTTAAGTCCTCTTCAGTACAATAGATATCGCCATTGGCTGGAATATCATCTTCAGTTGCTTCGCACACCGTGGATATGGCGGGCACAGTTCTTAATCGCGCCTCTAAGCCAGCGCCCTCTACCCCCAGAGCGATCTGCTCTGCAAGCATTTTTACGTGTCCGTGCCGACTGTAGTAAAGCACTAAAATATAAGAATTGTCAGTGTTAGCATTTATCATAAGAGACCAAGTACATTTTCAGGGGGACGTCCAATTACGGCCTTAGTGTCGACCACAACAATGGGCCGTTCTATTAAAATGGGATGCTTTAGCATGGCTTCAAATAATTGTTGCTCAGTCACACTTATTGCATCCAACGCTAAGTCCTTAAAGTCAGTTTCATTTCGACGAATGAGTTGGCCAGGAGTCATGCCCAATTTTGTCAGGACTAATTCAAGTTCTGACGCGCTCATTGGCTCTTTTAAATAAAGAATTACCTTAATATCGACATTGTTGGCACGCAAGATATCCAGAGCTTGGCGTGATTTTGAACATCGTGGATTGTGGTAGATCGTCGCCATAGTGGTTTAGTTATATACCCTTTTTTGGAAGCCTACATTGTAAGGCTAATGAGTTGAAACAGGAAGAATCTTAAATACCCTATGATTAAGGAGGCACTGCCTTTAATTAGGATCAGTTTTGGTCAAAATTTCGCGCAAAGTGCGCTATGCTATGGGACTGACGCTAATGGGTATACCGCCAGCTTAAATCGGTTGGCATAAGGACTAAAAATGTTTAAAAAATTATTTATCATCGGGTTGCTTTTGGTTGGATGTTCCTCAGACAATGGCTACCCAACATTAGACGGAACATCTATTGATGTAACTGCGCCAGGAAAGCTGTTGGTCATTAATTATTGGGCGGTTTGGTGTGCACCTTGTCGCAAGGAAATTCCTGAGTTAAACGAACTTGCGGCACATCATGCTGATAAGTTGACCGTGTTGGGGGTTAATTTCGATGATTCACAAAATGACATATTGCGCAGTGAAATTACTAAGCTAGGCATTCAGTTTCCAAGTTTTATTAGAGACCCAAGACTTACCTGGGGACTGGAGCCGGTATCGATACTGCCTGAAACCTTGATCATCAGTCCTGAAGGTAAACTTTTACACAGATTGATAGGTCCACAAACACTAGCGACCTTAGAGGCTTTGCTATAGCAGGTTCCCCTGATAGGGTATAGACGATTGCCTGGCAGATTCGTACAGTCGCCCCATTAAAATGAAAACTCTTGTAGAGGTAATTATGAAAGATTTACGAAAATTTTATATTGACGGTCAGTGGGTCGATCCCATTCAAAGTAATGACCTGCCGGTTGAAAACCCAGCTAATGAAGAGCTAGTGGCAACCATATCACTGGGTGCTGCGGCAGACGTAAATCTTGCTGTAGCTGCTGCTAGGCGAGCATTTCTAGGTTTTTCTCAGACCTCAGTGGATGAGCGAATTGCCCTGATGGAAAAGCTACTGCAAATTTATATAGATCGCTACGATGAAATGGCGGTGGCTATCTCTATTGAGATGGGAGCGCCTATTTCTTTTGCTACTGCTGCCCAGGCAGATTGCGGCCGTGGTCACATCAATGCGGCTCTTGAAGCCTTAAAGCAATTTGAATTTGAACGACAGGTTGGCAACACGCGAATTGTCAAAGAAGCTATCGGCGTCTGTGGGTTTATTACGCCGTGGAATTGGCCCATCAATCAAATCAGCTGCAAGGTAGCTCCCGCATTAGCAACTGGTTGTACCATGGTACTTAAACCGAGTGAAATTGCTCCAATCTCAGGTTATTTGTTCACTGAAATGATGGACCAGGCAGGTTTCCCTGCTGGGGTTTACAACATGGTTAACGGTGATGGGCCCAATGTAGGTTCAGTAATTGCTAGCCATCCTGAAGTTGATATGGTGTCGTTCACCGGGTCAACTCGTGCCGGAATTTTGGTTGCTAAGGCTGCTGCTGACACGGTTAAGCGTGTGACTCAAGAGCTGGGAGGAAAGTCACCGAACATTATTTTTGAGGATGCTGATCTTGAGAAGGCAGTAACTGCCGGAGTTACTCACATGATGGGCAACACTGGTCAATCCTGTAATGCGCCATCGCGCATGTTAGTTCAGTCATCTGTGTATGGTAAAGCTCTGGCTATCGCAAAACAGGCCGCCGCGAATGTAGCTGTGGATCAACCGACTAAAGAAGGTTGGCATTTGGGCCCGCTCTCTAGCCGCGTACAGTTTGATAAAGTTCAAGGATTGATTCACACAGGCATCGAAGAAGGCGCAACTCTAGTAGCAGGAGGCCTTGGTAAACCAGAGGGTCTAGAAACCGGTTATTTTGTTAAGCCGACGATTTTTGCTGATGTAAATAATGACATGACGATTGCTCGTGAAGAAATATTTGGGCCTGTTTTAACGATGATCCCCTTTGATAGTGAAGAGCAAGCTATTGAAATTGCTAATGACACGCCATATGGGCTGTCGGCATATTTCAGCACTGGCAGCGAAGAGAGAGCCGCGCGAGTAGCGGGGAAATTACGCGCAGGTATGGTTAGCATCAATAGTGCCTCTCAGGACTATGCCGCACCTTTCGGCGGCTACAAGCAGTCTGGCAATGGTCGTGAGTGGGGTGAGTATGGTTTTGACGATTTCCTAGAAATCAAAGGTATTACAGCATAGTACTCTGATAGATAGCTGCCCAGATTCTTGTCTGGGTAGCTAGTAACATCTAGACTACTTCATTTCTTCAGTGTATCCATTTTAATCGTCAACAAATACATGATGCCCCCGGCGACAATAATGGCTATTCCCATCGCCCCCTCTTGAGGTCTGGAGACTAATACATAGATTAGCGTCCACAGCGTGACGGCCAAATAAATCAATGGCGCTGCTGGGTAGCCAAAGGTTCGGTAAGCCCCTTCAATGTTGAGCTTTTTAAAGCGCAGTATAAAAACGCCAACCACTGAAAATAGCGTATTGATACCAAGCACAAAACTTGAAAAAACCAGTACAGATTCGAAGGTAGCACTGACAATAAAAATAATCGCTAGCGAGCTTTGAAAGATGATGGCTGTAGTGGGGATACCGTTAGCGTTAACCTGACTTAAGCGTTTAAAAAACGTAAAGTCCTCGCCGATCACTTGCAGGACTCTTGGTCCAGCCATCGTCATCGCACTGACAGTGGAAACAAGAAGTAGCGCTAAAATAGCGCCCATGGTTTTGCCTGCAGTGTCTCCAAGGGCATGGTCGGCAACAATAACTCCAACCTCTAACTTTCCCTCTAGCAGAGATAAGGGTGCAGCGCTTAAAAAAGTAAAATTAAGTAACAGATAAATCAGCATGACAGACACAGTACCCACCATGAGTACGATCGGTAAGTTGCGCTGCGGGTCATCTAATTCGCTAGTGACATAGGTCACTGCGTTCCAGCCAGTATAGGCATAGTTCACGTAAATCAAAGACACTGCAAAGGCGCCACTAAATAATAATTTCTCATCACCTGCGCTAGGCATTAGATTTATTGCCTGTGGTGTGGTCCCCCAGATAAAAATCGTAAGGCAAAACACTAAAATTAAGATGACTTTGAGAGCCGTAAAAACTTGCTGAAAGCTACTACTGGCTTGTCGTGATAAGCAGTGAATACCGGTGAGAACAACAACCAAAATAACCGCGGAACTGGTTCTTGGAAGTTCTGGAAAAACCGCTGATAAGTAGGCGCCAAAAGTCATGGCGGCAAGTGCGACAGGCGCAGCAAAACCAACTGTCGCAGACACCCAGCCTGAAATAAAACCGGCGCAGGGGTGATAGAGCCGGCCAAGAAAATTATATTCACCGCCTGAACGTGGTAAATTCGCGCCAAGTTCAGCGTAAGTGAGCGCCCCGCAAAGTGCAGTTAAGCCGCCAATTAACCACAACATCATCAGTGCAAAGTAAGACTGAATACCCAGTAACTGAAACCCCAGGCTAGTAAAAACGCCGGTCCCTATCATATTGGCAACGACCACTGAGATACCGGTCATTTTAGAAAACTTTTGCATAGTAGCCTTAGGCAGTAAGATGATTTTTCCCAGCACTTTACCCCAGCGCTTAGTATTGTGCAGTAAATTCTCAAAATCATTGAAATGGCAGTTAGCATGCCATAAGCTGATGTCGCGAGTTGCGAGCAAGCAGGCCGTGCCATGAGATGGCAATTGGTTCCATCCAGATATAACTATTTGACGTGTTTGCTTTACAATACTAAAAATAAAATATTATAAATGAAGTTAGAGGGGGCTGTAATAATGAAGAAAATTATCATCATGCTATGTGCAATGGCGAGCGCAATGGCCAGTGCAGAGGCAACCAAAAACGTCTATTTTGGTGACACGCACCTGCATAGTTCTTACTCCTTTGACGCATTTTTAAATAATAATCACAGTGCGGACCCAGATGCAGCGTACCGCTGGGCGAAAGGCCAACCTGTTATACACCCTTATAATCGAACCAGAGTCCAGATAGGCACACCGTTAGATTTTCTTGTGGTATCAGATCATGCTGAGATGCTCGGTGTTATGAAGGCAGTGCGAGAAGATACCATGATAAAAGAAGATCTTGGCTGGATCGGAAATATCAAGAGATGGTATTCCTTTCGACTGATGAATGAGGCTATTGATACTGATACTGGGTTACAGTTTTTCGGGCAGTTTTTGCCCAAAGTTTCTATGGATAATGGCCATAATGATCCGGTAAAAAATTCCAATAATAATATTTCCACGGTGGATATTTTTGGCGATATGACAAAAACATCAAAAATAGCCTGGGATGATATTGTTGAGAGTGCAGAGCGCCATAATGATCCAGGAACCTTTACTAGTTTAATCGGTTGGGAGTGGAGCTCGATTCCCATGGGAGCTAATTTACATCGCATTGTTATAACCCCGGATGGTGCCGATAAAGCCAAGCAGTTCTTGCCTTATGGATCAGATAAAAGTCAGTATCCAGAGGATCTCTGGCAATGGTTAGATGAGACCCAGCAACGTACTGGAACTCGATTTATTGCCATTCCCCATAACTCGAACATCTCTAAAGGCTATATGTTTGATAATACTACTTTGCGTGGAGAGCCTATCGATGCTGATTATGCTCGCCGTCGGATTAAATGGGAGCCTATTGTCGAAGTTACTCAGATCAAAGGCGATAGTGAAACGCGCAGCGATTTTTCTCCGGATGATGAGTTCGCAGATTTTGAGAACTACGACCACTATATCCAACAGGGAAAATCCGAATATAAAGCGTCTACTGCAGATTATATTCGACCGGCATTAAAAAAAGGGCTAGCGATTGAGCAAGATATCGGCGTCAATCCCTACAAGTTCGGACTAATTGGGTCGACCGATGCTCACTCTGGCCTGTCCTCTGCCGAAGAAGGCAATTTTTGGGGGAAAATGGCAAAGGACTCAACGCCTGAAACGAAAGAACGCTTTGGAAGTATCAGCTCTTCTAACGGTTGGAATATGTCGGCATCTGGGCTGGCTGCAGTCTGGGCTGAAGAGAATACCCGTGAGGCAATCTATGCCGCCTTCAAACGCAAGGAAGTGTATGCCACCTCAGGGCCTCGCTTGCGGGTTCAAATGTTTGCCGGATGGGATTTTCCTGAAGGTGCTGAGACGAGCGAGAGCTTTGCTCTGATTGGCCGTCAGTACGGCGTGCCCATGGGTGGTGACTTAGTGGCTAATGATAACGACGGCAAAGCGCCGGTGTTTTTATTGCGAGCAGTAAAGGACCCTGCGGGCGCTAACTTAGATCGGTTTCAGGTGGTCAAGGGATGGATTGATAATGCTGGGCAGCAGCAGGAAAGGGTCTATAACGTTGCTTGGTCTGATGGGCGCCAATTAGATGCGAGTGGTAATTTGCCACCGGTGGGCAATACAGTCGATGTTAGCTCTGGCCGCTATACAAATACTATTGGGCAGCCTGAATTCTCACTGACCTGGGCAGATCCAGATTTTAATCCGCAGCAATCTGCATTTTATTATGTTCGAGTGTTGCAAATCCCAACGCCGAGAAACGGTTTACTGGACAGCTTGGCATTGGAGCTGGATCAGCCACCAAGAGGACCAAAAACGATTCAGGAACGAGCCTACTCTTCGCCTGTTTGGTATAAGCCCCAATAGCTTGTTTTAGGAGATCGTTTTGAAAAAGTGCCTTAGTGTAGTGTTCAGCACCTCAATATTTTGCTCTTTGCCTATTTTGGCAGAGACAGAAACGAAGGTGCTTTTCGGTGATACCCACCTCCACTCTGCCTATTCCTTTGATGCATTTCTCAATGACAACGATTCTGCATTTCCTGATGACGCTTATCGTTGGGCTAGGGGACTGCCCGTTATACATCCTACTAACCGAGTTAGAGTGCAAATTGAGACGCCTTTAGATTTCTTGGTGGTATCAGATCATGCCGAAGTTCTTGGTGTGATGACTGAGTTGCACTCAGATCGAAGTCTATTGGCAGATATGGGTTTTTGGGGAAACTTTAAACGTTGGGTTAGCCTCGAAATTGCGGACTATTTAATTGATAGCGGCCGTGCTGAGCTGCTTTTCACTTACGGGCTGCCAAAGCCCCCGGTGGGATCTGGCCATGATCCAGTGGCCGATGAAAATGGCGCTGTATTAGATGCTGGCTTCGGTGATACCACAGCCATTCGTGGGCATGTGTGGGAAGATATTGTGGGTGCAGCTGAGCGTCACAATCGTCCAGGAACCTTTACAAGTTTAATAGGTTGGGAATGGACATCAACGCCGACTGGCGCCAATTTACACCGAGTGATATTGACACCAGATGGTGCTGAAAAGGCCTCTCAATTTTTACCTTATGGTTCGGATGAGAGTCAGTATCCTCAAGATCTTTGGCGTTGGTTAGAAAAAACCGGCGAACGAACAGGTACACGGTTTTTATCGATTCCTCATAACTCCAATTTATCCAAAGGCTATATGTTCGATGACTTAACGTTGGAGGGAAATCCTATCACCGCTGAGTACGCATCCACGCGCATGGCGTTTGAGCCGGTTGTTGAAGTCACTCAAATTAAGGGTGACAGCGAATCTCTTCCAAATAGTCCAGCAGATGATTTTGCGGATTTTGAAACCTATCAATATTATTTGCAGGCTTATGGAACAGATTATCAGCCGCAGGCGGGTGATTATGTGCGCTCCGCCTTAAAAAGGGGGCTCTCTATTGCCGAAGATATTGGTGTAAACCCTTACAAATTTGGCATGATTGGGTCCACTGATTCGCATACTGGCTTAGCTTCGGCAGAGGAGGGCAATTTTTGGGGAAAATACCCCAATGACTCAACGCCCGAGACTAAAGATCAAGCGATTATCGGCGATTCTGATAACAGTGGGTGGTCTATGTCAGCTTCAGGATTAGCGGCTGTCTGGGCTAAAGAAAACACCCGAGAAGAGATCTACGCTGCATTTAAACGCAAAGAAGTTTACGCCACCACCGGACCAAGATTGAGGCTGCAGATGTTTGCTAGCTGGGCATTCCCCGAAAATAGTGAAGACAATAACAATCTGGCTGAGATTGGTTATGCCTATGGTGTGCCCATGGGCGGCGATTTAATGCGCCAAAATGAAGGGGGAGCACCGCAGTTTTTGCTCCGCGCGGTAAAAGACCCAGTCGGCGCTAATTTGGATCGAGTTCAAATTATTAAAGGCTGGCTCGACCAAGCGGGCAGGCAGCAAGAGAAAGTTTACAACGTTGTATGGTCCGATGATCGGACTCTGGATAAGGATGGAAGGTTACCGTCAGTTGGCAGCACCGTAGATTTAAATACGGGTCGCCACATAAACAGTATTGGCACGGCTGAGTTATCGGTGCTGTGGGAAGATCCAGATTTTAATCCTGGCCAGCGCGCATTTTATTATACTCGTGTTATGCAGATACCTACCGCGCGACATTCTCTATATGACGCTATCGCGCTTCAGGCGATGGATCTTGATAACGGGCCGAATACTATTCAAGAGCGAGCCTATAGTTCGCCTATCTGGTACACGCCCTGAAGATGTATGAACTTGCATTATTGAACAAATGGTATCGCCTATGAAATTTTCTTACCGCCAGTTACTTAAAGAGCCCTTGGTACAATTTATGGCCATCGGACTGTTATTGTTCGGCGGTGAACGATTATTGAACTCGGATGATTATGCAGATAGCCAGAACAACATACTGGTTGATGACAAAGTGTTAACTCAATTTCTACAACAGCAAGCGAAAAAGTTCAAACCTGAGCAGGCCAAAAAGGCCTTAGCGGCGATGAGTGATGATCGGCGGCAGAGACTCGTAGATGACTATGTTCGCGGAGAGGTCCTTTATCGAGAGGCACTGGCGCTAGATTTAGATCGCAATGACCCTATTATTCGCCGTCGACTCATGCAAAAGATGGACTACCTCGCTCAGGGCTTTTATGACGAAATAGAGCCTCTCACAGAAGATGACTTAACGGCCTTTTATGAGGCGAACAGGGAAGACTACAGGAAGCCTGCAAGCGCGACCTTTACGCATGTTTTTGTCTCCAGTGAAAAACGCGGTTCTGAGGAGAGTAAAGTTCAGGCTGAGAGTTTACTCACAATGATTAATCAGACTGGAGTACCCTTTGAAAAAGCCGGACGGCATGGTGAGCGGTTTTTATATAATCGAAATTATGTCAACAGAGACAGTCAAGAGATAGCCAGTCATTTTGGGCGGTCATTTGAGCAACAATTATTCGCTTTAAACCCAGTCCTGCCAGATGCTGAGTCGCAGTGGCAGGGTCCATTGCTGTCAAGTTATGGATGGCATCTGGTGCTGCTGACCAAAAACATTGAGTCTTTTATTCCTCAACTTATTGAAATCAGTGGAGTGGTTTTGGCTGATGCACAGCGGCAGCAACAGGGTGAGCTCAAGCGCTTGGCTGTTGATGCGCTTCGCGCCAAATATCAGATTACCAAAAGAGTTCAGGCCAATTGATTAGAGCTGCCTTAGCCTTTTTGTGTCTATTTGTGTTTATGTCGCAGATCACCGCCGATGAGGCTAGGCCGGTCTATGTAGAAATTGATCAGGTGTCGCCTTTAAAATACTCGGTTAGGTGGAAGATTCCTCCAGTCATGGCCGAGGGAGAGGAACCGCGAATTAGTTTAGAACATGCCAGTTGTAATTTGGCAATGGATCAGCCGTCAGCCGGTTTGCTGGGGCGTGCGTTGTATGAGTGCAGTGAGACTGACTTAAAATTTGATATAAGACTGATTTATCCTGTGGGTAACCCAGCGTTAACGTCGCTGGTTGTGTTCAAAGGTTTATTCTCCGATCCTCAGCAAATCTTCTCGGGACCTGAAGTTACCACCATTACATTGGGTGCACTCGATGAGCCGCTAGATGTCAGCAAGCAATATCTTTTTGCCGGTATAGAGCATATTTTGGTTGGATCAGACCATCTTTTATTTATTGTGTGCTTAATTGTGATTGCGCGCAGTTTTAAGCGGTTAGTTCTTACAGTGACGGGCTTTACTGCAGCGCATTCGATCACCTTGAGTCTGGCAACCTTAAATATTGTGCAAGTCAGGACTGAGTTGGTCGAGCTGCTTATTGCACTGAGTATTCTTTTGCTGGCTGTTGAGATTATTAAGCATTACCGGATTAAAGATCACACCAGCTTTACATGGCGTTATCCGATAACAGTATCTTCTGTCTTTGGTTTACTTCATGGGTTTGGGTTTGCGGTGGTGTTACAAGAGCTGGGGCTACCGCAGTCAATGAAAATTCATGCACTGTTGTTTTTTAATATTGGCGTCGAAATTGGCCAACTACTATTTATTGCCGCAGTTATGGCCGTTTCCTTATTGGCAATAAAATTGATCCCTGCTGTGGGTAAAAGTCAGGCGATGATTACTCAATTATCTATCTATGTTATCGGCAGTTGCAGTGCTTACTGGCTTTTCGAGCGGACTATCTTGTTGCTGTAAACCCTGCTCCGAGCTCTCAGAAATTCAAGCTTATTTAATGTGTCCCAAGTGTTTGGCGATAACTTTTAGGGATGGTTTAAATAATTTGGGTGTGCAAGCAATAATATGGCCAGTGTCCAAAAATGATTCTCCACCTTGAAAATCACTGACCATTCCGCCAGCTTCTCTGACAATAAGAGCACCAGCTGCTATATCCCAGGGTTTTAAATGCATTTCCCAGAACACATCCATTCGCCCAGCAGCCACATAGGCTAAGTCAAGTGAGGCTACCCCTAGGCGTCTAATACCCGAGGAGTTGTCAGCAAATTCATGCATGCATGCTAGGTAATTTTTCATCTCACTAAAGGAGGGGTCACTGAAAGGGATTCCGGTTGCGTAAAGAGCACCTGCTTCCTCGCGGCGGCCTGATACTCGAATTCGGCGGCCATTCAGTCGAGCGCCGCCGCCGCGGCTGGCAGTAAATTCTTCGCGTTTAAAGGGCTCTAAAATGACGGCATGCTCAAGACGTCCCTTTACCCGACAGGCGATCGAAACAGCCACATGGGGTATGCCTCGTACAAAATTAGTGGTGCCATCTAAGGGGTCGATTATCCATTGGAAATCGCTGCTCTTGTTGCCACTAGAGCCGCCTTCCTCACCAAGAAAACAATGATCTGGATAGGCTTTTTTAAGTTGCTCAATAATCATTTCTTCAGAGCGTCGATCAACTTCAGTGACAAAGTCATGACGACCTTTTTCATCGACTTTGACTAACTCTAAGTTGTCGGCAGCTTTTACTATCATTTCGCCGGCCTGACGGGCAGCGCGGAGTGCGATATTGACCATCGGTTGCATAAGAGATTTCCAAGTGATGTTTAGACGGCGCGCATTGTACCAGAGAACCTTGATTCTGATACACTCGCCACCCAATTTTTAACTGAACAATAAAAGAGTGTTAAAACACACTTGAGAGGTAGTTTGTGTCAACTGTAGAACGGCAATCTAAAATTCGCATGGTTTTGGTTAATACCACACATCCCGGTAACATCGGTGGTGCGGCTCGGGCGATTAAAAATATGGGGCTAACAGAACTCTATTTGGTCCAGCCACGCGAGTTTCCTGCGCCTCGCGCTGTATGGCGTGCGGCGGGTGCGCGCGATATATTAACGAACGTAAAGGTTGTTGAATCCTTGGATGAAGCGATCGCAGGCTGCGGCTTGGTCGTCGGAACCAGTGCTAGAGAACGTCGTATACCTTGGCCATTAATTAATCCTCGAGAATGCGGAGAAAAAATCTGGAGCGAAGCGGCGAGTCATGATGTTGCATTGCTGTTTGGCCGTGAAGATCGAGGTTTAACCAACTCTGAACTGCAAAAATGTCATTATCATGTGCATATTCCCTCTAATCCAGACTATAGCTCTCTCAATTTGGCAACAGCAGTTCAGGTGCTTGCTTATGAAGTGCGCATGGCGAGCTTGCAGGATGAAAATGGCGTATTGCCCTCCATGGATGAGTGGGATCAACCGTTAGCCACCGCTGATGAGTTAGAGCTATTTCATCAGCATTTAGCTGAAACAATGGCCACCTTGAATTTTTATGATCCAGATAATCCTAAACAATTACTCACCCGTATGCGTCGGCTTTTTAACCGCACCAGAATGGATAAAATGGAAGTTTCGATGCTACGTGGTCTGTTGACTGCAGCGGGTCGTAAAAGACAAAGTTAGTCGTTAGCGTTCCCCTTATATTAGTTGACTAAATTGCTGGGGTATTGGATAATTCGCCTCTAAAAAGAGCGCCCACCATCTGTGGTGCCGAAAGAGAGGGACTATGCGACTTACTACTAAAGGACGCTATGCAGTGACGGCCATGTTAGACCTGGCGTTACATGCACAAGGAAGGCCGGTTTCGCTTGCTGAGATTTCGGAGCGGCAATCCATTTCGCTCTCCTACCTAGAACAGTTATTTTCTCGGTTGCGACAGTCGGGGTTGGTGGCAAGTGTAAGAGGGCCTGGTGGCGGTTATCGGCTAGTTGAGCCCAGCGCAAATATTTGGGTTGCTGAAATAATTGATGCAGTAAATGAGTCGGTAGATACCACTAACTGCCAAGGCAAAGGTGATTGCCAAGGTGGAAGCATTTGTTTGACTCATGATTTGTGGGATGACTTGAGTCAGCAGATACATAACTTTTTAAGTAGCATTTCGCTGGCGGATTTAGTCGCCAAGCGCAATGTGCAAGAAATAGCCCATCGTCAAGTTACACAGCTTTTGACTTTGGATGAAAACATGCGGGCAAGCGCCTGCTAATTTGGAGTAGTAAATGAATCTTCCGATTTACCTAGATTATGCGTCAACAACCCCAGTTGATCCTGTGGTTGCAGAAAAGATGATGGAATTTATGACCCCCGCTGGTCATTTTGGAAACCCTGCGTCACGTTCGCACATGTTCGGTTGGCAGGCAGAAGCGGCTGTTGAAGATGCGCGCCAGGACGTTGCTACCCTAATTGGTGCGGATCCTAGAGAAATTGTGTGGACCTCCGGTGCGACTGAGGCTAACAATCTTGCTATTAAAGGTTGCGCTCATTTTAATCAGCGTAAAGGCAAACACATTATTACTTCTCGAATCGAGCACAAGGCTGTTTTGGACACTTGTCGCCAGTTAGAGCGAGAGGGTTTTGAGGTGACTTACCTTGACCCTGATAGTAACGGTTTGATTCAACCAGAAATGGTTGCAGACGCCATCCGTGAAGATACAACGGTCGTGTCGATTATGCATGTTAATAATGAGCTTGGCACGCTCAATGATATAGCAGCCATCGGTAAAATTTGCCGAGAAAATAAGGTATTTTTCCACGTGGATGCAGCTCAAAGCGCAGGCAAGACCGCTATTGATGTTGAAGCAATGTTCGTTGATATGATGTCGTTTTCAGCGCACAAAATTTATGGCCCAAAAGGTATTGGAGCACTCTTTGTGCGGCGCAAGCCTCGGGTGAGAATTGAAGCTCAAATGCATGGTGGTGGACACGAGAGAGGTATGCGTTCTGGTACTCTGCCGACCCATCAAATTGTAGGTATGGGGCAAGCATTTAAAATTGGTTTTGAAACACTGGCTACTGAAGACGCGCGCATTGAGGCATTACGAACCCGTCTTTGGGAAGGTGTGACCGATATGGAAGAAGTGCATCTGAATGGGTCAGAGGACCAGCATGTACCCGGTATCGTCAATATAAGCTTTGCCTTTGTAGAAGGGGAGTCATTGATGATGTCGTTGCGCGACCTAGCGGTTTCATCGGGTTCTGCCTGTACCTCTGCGAGTTTAGAGCCATCCTATGTTTTGAGAGCTCTTGGGCTCAACGACGAGATGGCACACAGCTCGATCCGGTTCAGTATCGGTCGTTATACTACCGAAGCTGATATCGACGCGGCTATCGCGCAAGTAAGAGTGGCGGTTGAGAAACTACGCTTGCTTTCCCCTCTTTGGGACATGTTTAAAGCCGGTATCGATTTAAGTACTGTACAATGGTCAGCACATTAAGGGCTCGACATTTTAGAGCTATAGATTTAGGTTAATTAATAGGAGTCATTGATATGGCTTACAGTGAAAAAGTTTTAGATCATTATGAAAATCCGAGAAATGTCGGTCAACTTGATGAGAATTCCAAAAATGTCGGGACTGGCATGGTTGGGGCACCTGCTTGTGGGGACGTTATGCGTCTACAAATTCGGGTCAATGATCAAGGTATTATTGAAGATGCTAAATTCAAGACCTACGGGTGTGGGTCAGCCATTGCATCAAGTTCTCTTTTGACTGAATGGGTCAAGGGCAGGCACTTAGATGACGCAGAGCAAATCAAAAATACTGAAATTGCTGAAGAGCTGGCCTTGCCGCCGGTTAAGATCCACTGCTCTGTGTTGGCGGAAGACGCAATTAAAACTGCCGTCCGTGATGTAAGAGCAAAGCAGGGGCTTTAAGGTTTCTCGATGAGTATAACCATGACATCAGCTGCACAGCAGCACGTAAGCAAGCATCTAGAGCATCGTGCTAAAGGATTGGGCGTCCGCCTCGGTGTGCGCACAACTGGGTGTTCTGGTTTGTCTTATGTCTTAGAGTTTGTCGACGATGCTGCGGCTGGTGATGAAATCATCGAATGCGGTGATGTAAAGTTGGTGATTGATCCTAAAAGTTTGTTATACCTTGATGGTACTGAGTTGGACTATGTCAAAGAGGGACTAAATGAGGGGTTTGAATTTAGGAACCCCAATGTGAAGGATGAATGTGGTTGTGGAGAAAGCTTCCACGTCTAGCTTGCATACCTTTCAATGTAAAATAGTCAGAGTGAAGGCCCATTGGATTTTTCTAGTAATTTCTTCGATGTTTTTTCTATTCCCGTAGCCTGGGATGTAGATCTTAATGGTTTAGGCATCCGTTATCGCGCTCTGCAACAAGAATTCCATCCCGATCGTTATGCGACCAAAACAGAGGTTGAAAAACGTCTTGCGGTACAATCAGCGTCACTGATCAATCAAGCCTTTGATACCTTAAAGTCGCCACTAAAACGGGCGCAGTACCTTCTAGAGTTAAATAACGTCAACGCTAACCAGGAGGCACATATAACCACCGATAGTGGATTTTTAATGCAACAAATAGAGCTTCGTGAAGCTCTGGCAGGTGTTTCAAAAACACAGGATCCCTGGGTTGAATTAGAGCGCTTAAAATATGAGATAGAGCAGACTTATATAAAGCTTCAAGGTGAATTTCAGCACTTTTTTTCCACTGATGCGTTGAAGCTTGCTTTTAATACAGTGGCCAAGATGCAGTTTTTTGCCAAATTACTGACCGAAATAGAGCACTTAGAAGATGAACTGGATGACGCTTAACTAATGGTTCTTTTACAAATTTCAGAACCCGGACAATCGCCGCAACCTCATCAGCGCAAACATGCTGTCGGAATTGATTTGGGAACAACTAATTCACTGGTCTCTGCAGTACGCAGTGGCATGCCTGAAACCTTGCCGGACAAGCAGAATCGCCATCTACTGCCATCGGTTGTGCATTACTCTGAGCAGGGCGCCAGCGCCTTGGGTTATGAGGCGATGGACTTCAGTATCAGCGATCCGCTCAATACCATATCGTCTGTGAAGCGATTGTTGGGGCGTGGGGTGAGTGATCTAGTGACACTTGGCGACCAACTTCCCTATGAATTTATTGATGTTGATGGCGGTATGCCAAAAATCAAGACCGTCAGCGGAGCAGTCAGTCCCATCCAAGTGTCCGCTGAAATCCTTAGAGCGCTAGTGAACCGTGCTGAAGAGTCACTCGATACCATGATCGATGGCGCTGTTATTACTGTCCCGGCTTATTTTGACGAGGCCCAACGACAAGCCACAAAGGACGCCGCCACTCTTGCTGGCATCAAGGTTTTAAGATTGCTCAATGAGCCTACAGCCGCAGCTATTGCCTACGGTTTGGATGAGGCATCTGAGGGTGTAATAGCCATCTATGACTTGGGCGGTGGCACTTTTGACATCAGTATTTTGCGACTCTCGCGTGGGGTCTTTGAAGTGCTTGCTACCGGTGGTGACTCTGCCTTGGGTGGAGATGATTTCGATCATGCCATTGCCCAATGGTTGCGTGACGAAATTGGTATGACTGCATCGTTAAATCCGATGGAGCAGAGAATTCTTTTGGAAACTGCCAGAGCGGCTAAGGAAGAGCTCACTGAGTTAGACCAAGTAGAGATAGAAATTTTAGACTGGCAAGGTGTTTTGTCTCGACAAATGATGAATAGTTTGATCGATGGACTAGTGACTAAAACCATGCGCTCTTGCCGCCGCGCGCTGCGCGATGCCGGTGTGACTATTGATGAAATTGATAATATTGTACTGGTTGGCGGGTCAACAAGAGCGCTGTTGGTACGAGAAAAAGTAGCTGACTTCTTTGGCGTTCAGCCGATGTGCACTCTTGATCCTGATCGTGTTGTAGCCATGGGGGCTGCAGTTCAGGCCGATATCCTTGTGGGAAATAAAACTGGCGATGAGATGTTATTGTTGGATGTTATCCCTTTATCGCTTGGTATAGAGACTATGGGCGGGTTGACTGAAAAAATCATTCATCGCAATACTACTATACCGGTCGCCAAGGCTCAGGAATTCACTACCTTTAAAGATGGCCAGACGGCGATGGTAATTCATGTGCTGCAAGGTGAGCGAGAATTGGTCGATGACTGTCGCTCCCTAACCCGATTTGAATTGCGTGGCATACCACCAATGGTAGCCGGAGCTGCACAAATCAGAGTTACTTACCAGGTAGATGCTGATGGCCTACTTAATGTCACTGCGCGTGAGCTCACCAGTAACGTAGAATCTAGGATAGAAGTAAAACCTTCTTATGGCTTGGCTGAGAACGAAATTACTCAGATGCTGCAAGATTCATTTAGCTATGCACGCGATGATATGCAAGCAAGGGCATTGCGCGAGCAGCAAGTGGAAGCAGATAGAATGATCGAAGACCTGCTCGCAGCCTTGGCAAAAGATGCAGCTGAACTGCTTGATGAAGACGAAGTCCAATGTTTACAGCTTGCCATTGAAGAATTACAGCAGTTACGAGAAGATACATCGGAGCATCGTGTGTTGGCGAGGCAGATCGAGGCGGTTGGGAAAATGAGTGAAAGTTTTGCGGCTCGGCGTATGGATGCGTCGATCAAGAGCGCCTTAAAAGGACAAAGTCTTGATGAAATTGAACGCGGTTAGCGCAACATTTATAGGAACAGGAATTAATTAACAATGGCTAGAATAGTTTTTTTACCTCACAAAGAAATGTGCCCAGAAGGCGCAGTGATTGAAGCTGAGAAGGGCGAATCTGTGTGTGAGGCTGCACTGCGTAATGGGTTGGATATTGAGCATGCTTGCGAAATGTCATGTGCATGCACTACCTGCCATGTGTTTGTTCGTGAAGGCTTTGACTCTCTGCCCGAAGCGGATGATTTAGAGGAGGACTTTCTTGATAAGGCATGGGGTGTTGATCCTGATTCGAGACTGAGTTGTCAGGTTATTGTTGAAGATCAAGATCTGGTGATTGAAATCCCCATGTACACGATTAACATGGTATCTGAGCGACACTAAATAGAGGTGGCAATGCAGCAACTAAGGGCAATTCAACCAAAGATATACCCGCGTATTTGCCTGATCCTCCTGTCTTTTCTCTGTGCGTCCTGTGTTATTTCTACTGACCCAGTTAATCACTATTCTGATGAAGTTGTTAATACTGCACACATTTCACCGAAGAAACATACGGTCATCTCTGACAGCCATCCCATGGCGTTGTGGGAGAAAAGTCATGATAACCCCAAAGGTATTATCCTTTTTGTCCATGGCAGAACATGGAGCGCTCTTCCAGACTTTGATTTACAGGTTGATGGGGAAGAACTGTCGCTGATGGATGGCATGCTGGAAAAGGGCTACGGCACCTATGCGATTGATTTACGTGGTTACGGTGAGACGGCAAGAGACAAGAGCCAGTGGCTTTCGCCGACGAAGGCCGCTGCGGATATAATCAATGTCACTCGCTGGATTTCTGAGCGCCATCAAAACACCCCAATTCATCTATTTGGCTGGTCCTATGGTTCAGTGATTTCACTGTTGGCCACTCAAACTGATCCGAGTAATATTGCCAGCTTGACGTTGTTTGGCTTTTGGTTGGACTTAGACAGTGACGTTGTAAAAGATGCTTCTAATAAGGCCCTAGAGAGACGCATAAATACCGCTGAAGCTGCTGCAAGTGACTTTATTGTACCCGGCAGCATAAGCCAGTGGGCTATTGACGGTTACGTCGAGGCCGCTTTAGCGGCTGATCCGGTTAGGGTTGATTGGCGCAATGAACACGAATTTTTATCTATCGATCCCAGTCGCATCGACGTTCCTGTGTTGCTGATGCAGGGAGAATTTGATCCGATTGCGCCAACTGCGTTTCAAGCGAAATTATTTATTCGACTGAAAACTGCGGATAAAAGTTGGATGGTGATTTCTGGGGGTGACCATGCCGCCTTTATGGAAACGCCACGGCCCTACTTTATTAGTGGGTTTAGCGACTTTATCGACCGGTTTAATCCATAATAGGACTTACTGGCAGCCTATTATCAGGGCGCAATAATATGAGGTAGTAGCAATGCTTAAATGGACTGATGTAAATGATATCGCTATAGAATTAATGGAAAGTCATCCTGATGTTGATCCGCAATATGTCCATTTTGTAGATTTACGGAATTGGGTGATGGCGCTGGAAGATTTCTCGGATGATCCTGAGCGTTGTGGTGAAAAAATACTTGAAGCGATTCAGATGACTTGGATCGAAGAGTTGGACTAGTGTCATGTGTCGACCTAGAAAACTAAAATAGACCGTAAGAGAGGGATAAGTTGTGAAACGGATTTTTAAAATTTTGGCTTTAAGTCTCCTGACATTACTGGTTATTATTGTCACTCGAGCACTTCTTCATACCCCAGAGACAACCAGTCTACAAGAGGCGGTTGACTACTCTCTCGACGAAGATCTGATGCTAGCCCATTTGTCAGAGTCTATTCGATTTCAGACTATATCCCATGAGAGCTCTCAAGACTTAAATGCGGACGCCTTTGATAACTTTCAGGCCTGGGTGAGTCAAACATACAGCCAATTGCATCAGACTCTAGAGCTAAAAATGTTCAATGGCACCATGCTCTACAAGTGGGAGGGAACAGACCCCACATTAAAGCCTATTTTAGTCACAGGGCACTATGACGTAGTGCCGGTTATTCCGGGTACCGAATCTCTATGGCAGCAGCCACCGTTTTCTGGAACGATTAGCGATGGCTTTGTTTGGGGTCGTGGCGCGCTTGATGATAAAAGCGGTGTCATTGGTATTTTAGAGGCAACCAGTTATTTGATCGCGGGTGGGTATCAACCAAAAAGGACAATTTATCTCAGTTTTGGGCATGACGAGGAAATAGGAGGAGCCAAAGGCGCGGGCTTGGTCGCTGATTATCTAGAAGCTAGTGAGGTACAGCTAGCCTGGTCACTAGATGAAGGCTCTTTTCTGCTGGATGGATTTTTGCCGGGGGTCGATAAGTTAGTGGCATCGGTTAATGTCGCAGAGAAGGGGTCAACAACCCTACAAATAGTAGGTAAGGGCGCCGGCGGCCATTCGTCTATGCCACCCAGTCAAACCGCAGTGGGCGTTTTAGCTGAAGCGATTACCAAGCTCGAAGAAAACCCGATGTCTGGGGGCTTAGATGGTTTGGCTCTAGCCATGTTTGATACAACCAGTCGAGAAATGCCCTTCACTTTAAAGATGCTGTTCGCTAATAGATGGCTCTTTAGTGGCTTGATTGAAGCCATATTGGCCAAGGATCCAGCGACCAATGCAATGCTGCGTACCACTACTGCGCCAACCATGTTGTCAGCTAGTGTTAAAACCAATGTATTAGCTATCGAAGCCATAGCCACAGTCAACTTTAGAGTGCATCCCAGAGACACTATTGGCGGTATCTTTGATCATGTTAGTGCGGTCGTGGAGAACGATAATGTTGAGGTTAGGCCAATGGCATGGGATGGGTTTGGTTTGGGTCAGCCGGCATCTAAAGTCTCAAGCTGGGAATCAAAAGGTTATAAAAATATTGAACAATCGGTGAAAAATATATACGGGAATGTCATTGTCGCTCCAGGACTAATGGTGGCGGCGTCTGACTCACGGCACTATGGCAGAGTGGCCGATAATGCTTATCGATTTAATCCCTTTCCACTGACTAGAGACCAACTAGCGGGTCTTCATGGCACGAATGAGCGTATTGGGACAGACGATTTTGTACGTGGCGTAAAAGTATATATTCGCCTTCTTGAGTTAGGGTCAGGTCAATAAGTCGTTGCCAAGGTCAGCCGAAGATATCGCCTTGGGTGGTGCGCCGGATGTGATTTTTCAAATTAATGTAACGCGCCATTGTGGTTTTTAATGCCAGCCTAGGGTTTTGTACTAGCTGGACGTTTTGGCAATGACCTGCGGTACGAGAAAGTATTCCTTTGCTGGGGTTAGATAAACCAGTTGTTACCCTGCCTATTGATAGGTAGAATTCGCGCTCGATCCACCCTGAGATACAATTTTACTGACTTTGGAGAATTTGCATGGCGTCTGAACGCACATTATCGATTATTAAACCTGATGCAGTGGCAAAAAATGTTGTAGGCCAAATTTTGGGCCGTTTTGAAACTGCAGGACTGCACATCGTTGCGTGCAAAATGATGCACCTGAGCCGCGAACAAGCCGAAGGCTTTTATGCTGAGCACAGTGAGCGCGGGTTCTTCAGTGATTTGGTAGGCTTTATGACGTCTGGTCCTGTCTCTGTACAGGTACTTGAAGGCGAAAATGCTATCATGACCAACCGTGATTTAATGGGTGCAACTAACCCAAAAGAGGCAGCAGCAGGCACTATTCGTGCAGACTTTGCAGAATCAATAGATGCGAATGCCGCACATGGTTCTGACTCTGCTGAATCTGCAGCCAGAGAAATCACCTACTTTTTTGCTGATGACGAGATTTGTTCTCGTTAGAGGCTAATAATATAGGACGTTTATGTCCCAAGAATTAGCAACAATAGTAATAGACGAGCAGCCCCGGAAGGAGAAAGTTAACCTTTTGGGGTTTTCTGCGTCTCGTCTCGGCGAGTTTTTTGAAGAAATTGGCGAGAAACGGTTCCGAGCGACGCAGGTCATTAAATGGATTCACCAAGAGGGTGAATGCGATTTCAACGCAATGACGAATATTTCAAAAGACCTGCGTGCTAAATTAAACGATGTTGCTGAAATTAAGCTGCCGGAAGTCGTCAATTATCAAGATTCTGTTGATGGTACGCGAAAATGGCTGATACGGGTTGATGGCGGCAGTTGTATTGAAATGGTCTACATTCCAGAGCGTGAGCGCGGTACCCTTTGCGTGTCCTCTCAGATTGGTTGTGCTCTAGACTGTAGTTTTTGTGCCACGGGCAAGCAGGGTTTTAATCGAGATCTCACCGCTGCCGAAATAATTGGTCAGCTCTGGATTGCTGCAGACTCCTTTGATCAGTTCAAGCCTAAGGCTAAGCGCAGGGTTACTAACGTTGTAATGATGGGGATGGGCGAGCCCTTAATGAATTTCGATAATGTCGTGGATGCGATGGGTATTATGCTAGAAGATAATGCTTATGGGTTGTCAAAGCGCCGAGTAACGTTGAGCACCGCTGGGGTTGTTCCTCAGTTGGACAAGTTAGCTGATGTTAGCGATGTTTCTCTAGCGATCTCTTTGCATGCACCCAATGATGAGCTCCGCAATCAATTGGTGCCGATTAATCGCAAGTATCCACTGGCTCAGTTTATTCAGAGCGCAAAAAACTATATTGAAAAAATGCCCGATAACCGGCGCAAAGTAACGGTCGAGTACACATTGATGGACCAGGTTAATGATCGGTCGGTCCATGCGCATGAATTGGTTGAGTTATTAAAAGATTTACCCTGCAAGATTAACCTAATTCCATTCAATTCATTCCCCGGGTCAGGCTATAAAACAGTCACAAATACCGCGCTAAACAGGTTTCGGGACATTCTTATAGCTGGCGGTTACACTGTCATGGTAAGAACGACAAGAGGTGATGATATAGCAGCGGCCTGCGGGCAGTTGGCGGGTGAAGTAAATGATCGAACCAAGCGTCAGGCGCGCTACAAAAAACGCCTCAATGAAATTCAGCCGCTCAATATTATGGAGTAAATACGCTAATTTGTTGAGCCGTTATAAGCTGTGATCAGCTCAATTAAACAATCAACGTTAAAGGGACTTAATGATGATGAAAATGACGCTAAGAAAAAGTCGTTTGGTGGTCGCAGTTGCGGTGGTGTTTATACTATCTGGCTGTGCGAGTACTGGCAGTACCACAGTAAGTGCTTCTGGAAATAATCAAACTGCTTATCAACAGCATGTCAATTTAGCAAAGCAGTACATTGGCCTGAATAAGAGAGATTTAGCTCGGTTACATTTAAATAAAGCTGAACAGCTACATACTAAGTCTGATATTAAAGAGTTATCCCAGCTATATAATGGTTATGCGCTGCTCTACCAGATTGAGCTGGAAACGGATTTAACTGAAACCTATTTTTTGAAGGCTCTGGATAGTGATCCAAGTGATTCAGTAGCGAGATATAATTTCGCAGCGTTTTTGTTTAATCAAGAACGCTTTGCAGAATCCTTGGAGCAAATTACACGGGTATCGAAAGATTTGAATTATCCGCGTAGGCCCCAAGCGTTTTATATTGCCGGTTTAGCGCAGAAAAAATTAGAAGATAGCGTGGCTGCGGTACACTCATTTGAGCGAGCCATAGAATTATCGCCTCGGTTTAATCTGGCGTATTTAGAGGTGGCAAAAGCGTACTTTGAGCAGCAGCGATATTTGTTGGCGAGGGACGCGGTAGGTTATTATATTGCTCTGTCAGGTGATACAGCAGAAAGTTTGTGGCTGCTGGCGAGAATAGAATTCAAGATGGGCAATGCTCAGGCAGTGTCGACATCTGGCGATCGGCTAAACACATTGTTCGCCGACTCTGAAGAAGCAGGTAGGTATCGAGCGCTAGTGCAGTAATCATTAACGTGCGACGCCTCTTTATTAGGTGATTAAATTAAAGTGAGAAAGTTTTGAGTTTTAGTGAGTCACCCATTGTAAGACGAAAGTCCCGGCAGATTATGGTCGGAGACGTTGCAGTGGGCGGAGATGCGCCCATCTCAGTCCAAAGTATGACCAATACGCCAACCTCCGATGTTGATGCAACTGTCGCGCAAATAGAAAACATACAGCAAGCCGGCGCAGATATTGTGAGAGTGTCAGTACCCTCTTTAGCGGAAGCTGAAGCCTTTGGCGAGATTAGAAAAAGAGTGTCAGTTCCACTGGTGGCAGACATTCATTTTGATCATAAAATTGCCCTCCGTGTGGCAGACCTTGGGGTAGATTGTCTGCGTATTAATCCTGGCAATATTAGCCGAGAAGACCGCTTGCGAGAGGTCATCGCTAAAGCTAAAGATCTCAATATCCCCATTCGCATTGGCGTTAATGCTGGGTCCTTGGGTAAAGATTTATTGCGTAAGTATAGTGAGCCAACTGCTGAAGCGATGGTCGAGTCTGCTATGCGTAATGTAGATCTACTAGATAAATATGATTTCCAGAACTTTAAAGTCAGTGTCAAAGCCTCAGAAATCTTTATGGCGCAGGCCGCTTATCGAGATCTGGCTAAGCGCATTGAGCAACCACTGCATCTGGGTATTACAGAAGCCGGTGGACTTCGCTCTGGAACGGTAAAGTCGGCCATTGGCCTCGGCGCCTTATTGCTCGACGGTATCGGTGATACGATTAGGATATCTCTGGCTGCCGATCCTGCAGAGGAAGCACGAGTGGCTTGGTCTATGCTGCGCAGCCTAAGACTTAGATCTAAAGGCATAAATTTTATAGCCTGCCCGAGTTGTTCGCGACAAAATTTCGATGTTATCTCTACAGTTAATGAGCTAGAGGCGCGACTCGAAGATATTACGGTCCCTATGGACGTATCAATTATTGGTTGTATTGTGAACGGTCCTGGGGAAGCCAAACTATCTGACTACGGTCTTACCGGAGGCTCGCCCGCTAATTTGGTTTATCTTGACGGCATGCCAGATCACAAAATAAGCCAAGAGCGTTTGGTCGATCAGTTAGAAGCTGGAATTCGCGCCAAAGCGGCTGCCAAGGAAGCGCAGATGGCGATTGATGCTGAACAAATTATCGCTAGAGGCTGATAGGGTAATTATAATGAAAATTCAATCCTTGCGCGGTATGCATGATCTTCTTCCCGACCAGTCGACGACATGGCAATACCTTGAAAAAACCGTAGCCGACATACTAACCCGTTACAGCTACAAAGAGATCCGCTTCCCTATTGTTGAGCAAACTGAGCTATTTAAGCGCTCGGTTGGCGAGGCGACTGATATTGTTGAAAAAGAGATGTACACTTTTGAAGATCGCAATGGTGACCAACTGAGTTTGCGCCCAGAGGGGACTGCCGGCTGTGTGCGAGCCTGCACGCAAAACGGCCTTTTGCATAACCAGACTCAGCGCTTGTGGTACGCCGGACCTATGTTCAGACATGAGCGGCCGCAAAAAGGCCGGCAGAGACAATTTCATCAGATTGGAGTTGAGGCGTTCGGGCTGTGTGGCCCTGATATTGATGCTGAATTATTGTTGTTAACCGCGAGATTATGGAAAGCCTTAAAAATCGATCACGTGGTGAGTTTACAGATCAATTCTTTGGGCACCTCTGAGGATCGTAAAACGTATCGTGGCGAATTGGTAAAGTACCTCACTCAACACCATCAATCGTTGGATGAAGATAGTCAGCGGCGGTTATTGACTAACCCGATGAGAATTCTAGATAGCAAAAATGCCGACGTGCAAAAAGTACTCGAGAAAGCGCCAATCCTAAGCGATTATATTGATGAAGAATCTCGTCAGCATTTTCAACAGCTTTGCTCCATTTTGGATGCGGCAAACATCAACTATGAGCTTAATCCAAAATTGGTTCGAGGTTTGGATTACTACTCCAAGACGGTTTTTGAATGGGTAACATCGAGTCTTGGGGCTCAGGGCACCATTTGCGCCGGTGGCCGTTATGATGGGCTGGTTGAGCAGCTTGGCGGAAAACCCTGCCCTGGTGTCGGTTTTGCCATGGGGATGGAAAGGCTCGCTCTGCTGCTTGACGAGTTAAACACTGTCCCCGATAGTGTCGCCCAAACTGTGGATGTCTATATAGTGGCCGTAGGCAATACTATGGCTGATGCAATGGTGTTGAGTGATACCCTGCGCAGCCAATGTCCGACCCTGCGTTTTGAGAGCCATTGCGGCGGCGGTAGTTTCAAATCGCAAATGAAAAAAGCAGATAAAAGTGGCGCTGATATTGCTATTATTCTGGGCGAGGAAGAGATCGCTAATAAAACTGGCGGAGTAAAGTATCTCCGAAAAGAACATCCGCAAGAAACTGTTGTCCAAAATAAATTGGCTGACTTATTAAATACATTTTTTATTGATTGAGGCACACCCGTGGCAGAAGAGCGTACTGAAGAAGAGTTAATCGAAGCATTAAAAATTTGGTGGCAAGAGAATGGTTTTAAAGCCATTGCGGCCATTGTGCTAATTGTAGGCGGCTATTTCGGTTGGCAGTCCTGGCAACAAAACTTAGCGGTCCAGTCAGAGGAGGCGTCAAATCTTTGGCAAGCCAGTATGGACGTTGTCATGACTCAGCAAGCTGGACAATCTCTTGATACGGCGCAGCAAAAAATTGTCAACGATAATGCGGATAAGCTAAAAGCTGACTTCAGTGGCACGGCCTATGCGCACTTAGCGGCGGCATTAAAAGCCAAGTTAGCGGTAGAGGGTGGGGATTTAGATACTGCTGCAGACGAATTACAGTGGTCTTTGGATAATGGATCCTCAGAGGCGGCCAAAATTCTTATGCGTTTGCGCTTAGCGCGAGTGGAAGCTGCTCGAGGAAATGTTGAGATGGCACTAGAGATGCTTCAAGGTGTTAATTCCGGCGCCCATAAATCTTCTTATGAGGAAGCCAAAGGTGATTTCTATCTACAGCTAGGCAATACAGAAGCGGCTTATTCAGCTTATGATGCAGCAATAGTGGCTAACAAATCCACAGATCAAATCGTAGGTAATGTCTTAGAGTTGAAAATTGGACAGGTACGCCCTGCTCAGAAGCCAGAGGTACTGCCAAACTCTGACGAGGCTAGTGTGGCCACAGACATGGCCAGTGAGGGCGGCCAATGAAGAAGCTGAGTTTACTCCTTTGTACGCTCGCTATTTCAGGCTGCAGTTGGTTTAGTAGCGAGGACGATATCGCCATTACACCAGCTGAATTGGTCGATTTCACGGCTGAGGTTTCTATTACCCGCAGCTGGTCCGCCAACATTGGCTCGGGCACTAAAGACTACTTAATCAGCCTTCGTCCCGCGGCCGATGGAGACACGATTTTTGCTGCCGATTATTCGGGTCAGGTTACGGCACTGAATCTCAGTTCGGGAAAACAAATATGGCAGGTTAATCTCGACACAATGGTGACTGGAGGCGTTGGCTATGGTTCAGATATGGTCATGGTTGGTACCATTGAAGGGGTTGTTTATGCTCTCAACGCCTCTGATGGATCCACCTTATGGACTAGCCAGGTAAGCTCAGAAATACTCTCGAGCCCTAAAACTAACGGCAAGGTGGTAGCCGTCCACAGCATTGATAATCAGATGGTCGCACTGGATGCGAAAACAGGTGAGGAGTTATGGAGACATGACGGGGACGCACCAATCTTAAGTGTTCGCGGTACCAGCGAATCAGTGGTCACCAGCAATATGGTTTTATCTGGATTCGACTCGGGTAAATTGATTGCCTTTAATCCCAACAATGGTTCGGTTACCTGGGAAACGCGAGTCGCTCTCCCGAAAGGTCGTACAGAACTAGAACGTATGGTGGATATTGATGGAGAGCCGTTGCTGGTAGGTGATGTTATCTATGCAGCGACTTATCAAGGTCGTCTTGGGGCTATTTCTCGCGGTACTGGAAGAAATCTTTGGTCACAGGATACGTCCTCACATCATGCCCCGGCTCACCGTTCAGGAAAGATATACGTCACTGGTGACGAAGATACTATCCAATCATTCCGTTCGGGCAATGGCCAGCAAGTGTGGACTAATGACCAGCTATTTTTACGTCAAACAACCGGTCCAGCTGTGCTTGGAGGTACTATTGCGGTGGCCGATGCTGAGGGCTATTTGCATCTACTAGATGCCGAAGATGGGCATTTTGTGGGTCGAATTAAAGTCGATGGAAGTGGCGTGCGTGCACCGCTGTTGAGCGTTGGAAACAGGCTTATTGTGCAGGCCAATAATGGCAGTGTTAGCGCATATCAAATTCAATAGCGAAAATTCTTGTTAATTGCAGTAGAATGCCGCACTTAAACCATGCGGCATTTTTTATTCTATGATTCCTGTTATCGCCCTAGTGGGCCGTCCCAATGTAGGAAAATCTACTCTATTTAATCGACTCACTCGTAGTCGAGACGCGCTGGTGGCCAACTATTCAGGACTTACCAGAGATCGTAAATACGGTGATGGTGAAATGTTTGATCGGCGCTTTATGGTCATCGACACTGGCGGTATTAGTGGAGAAGAAGAAGGTATTGATGCTGAGATGGCTGAACAGTCCCTGCTGGCTATGGATGAGGCGGATATTGTTCTATTTATCGTCGACTGTCGAGCGGGGGTGACCTCAGCAGATTACATGATTGCTGAAAAGTTACGCCGTAAAAACCGTAAGGTATATTTAGTCGCCAACAAAATTGATGGGTTGGATCCTGCCGCTGCGCTCGCTGATTTTTATCAGATGGGTTTCTCTGGTATGTATCCAACTACGGCAACCCATGGCCGCGGTGTGCGCTCAATGATGGAGGAGGTTCTAGAGCCTTATCCGGAGTATGTTGAGCCTCAGGACGATGGCTCTAATAGTATAAGAATTGGTGTTGTTGGCCGTCCTAACGTAGGTAAATCGACTCTAGTGAATCGCCTGTTGGGTGAAGACCGCGTAGTGGTTTTTGACGAGCCAGGGACCACTCGGGATAGTATCTACATCGACTATGAGCGCCACGGCCAAAACTACACATTGATTGACACAGCGGGCATTCGAAAGCGCAAAAATGTGAAGCTGGCTATTGAAAAGTTCTCGATTGTAAAAACGCTACAAGCCATTGACGATGCCAATGTGGTTATTTTAATGGTCGACGCCCATGAAGGCTTGGTAGACCAAGATCTTCATCTAATGGGCTCTGTCATTGATGCTGGTCGTGGCCTAGTGATAGGCATTAATAAGTGGGATGGGCTTGATCCCGATAAGAGAGAACACATTAAAGTTGAGATAAAACGTCGTCTGCAGTTTGCTGATTTTGCTGAAGTCCACTTTATCTCTGCACTACATGGAACGGGTGTTGGTAATCTCTACGATTCCATCGGCGCCGCCTATCGAGCGGCGACTGACGCACTAAGCGCCTCGCGCCTGACCAAAGTATTAGAAGGGGCTGTTGAAGAGCATCAGCCACCATTGGTGCATGGGCGACGAGTCAAATTGCGCTTTGCTCATGCTGGAGGTCGCAATCCTCCGGTTATTATCATTCACGGCAATCAGACAGATGCAGTGCCTGCACAATATACTCGCTACCTCGAAAAGATTTTCCGTCGAGAATTAGGTCTGCAGGGAACCCCGGTTAGAATTGAATATCGAACCGGAGATAATCCCTATAAGAACAAGGCTGTTACTACCAAGGATCGTGCAGGAATGAAACGTAAGAAGATTGTTAAATACAGTAAAAGAAACGACTAATCTGCTCGTCAACTACTTGATATGGTCTAGAGGTAGTTCAGTACGCTGAACTATCTTACGCAGCACAAAGCTGGTTTTAATGCTTCTTACACCGTCAACTAGATTGAGTTTTTTTAGTAAAAACCGCTGGTAATAGTCCATATCAGGCATGACTACCTTCAATAAATAATCTGCGTCGCTACCGGTAATTAGTGAACACTCGACTACCTCGGGCCAGGCACTGATGCAACGGTCAAAATTCTCCAATCGTTTAGAGTCCTGATTCTCAAGACACACCATGACATAGATACTGATCGGTAAACCTAGCTTTTCCTGATTAAGTAACGTTATCTGCCTATCTATAATTCCCGAGTCTTCAAGCATCTTCACGCGACGAGCGCAGGGCGATGGCGATAACCCAATACGTTCAGATAAATCCAAATTGCTCAGGCCACCATCAGCTTGAATCTCTTGGAGAATTCGTCGATCAATACGGTCAAGAGTTGGTATTGGCATATATAGCTTCTTATTACGATTAAATTACATTTAGTCACTATTATACGGTTATTTTAAGGTTTTATAAGAGAGAAAAAGCTCAATTTGTGGGGATATAATTTATTCTTTGTAGTGTCTAGCCGAGTAAAATTAAATGACCAAAAACAATAAATTAGCCTTTTCTACCAGAGCGGTGCATAGCGGCTATGATTCATCGTCAAGCCATGGGTCACTCAATCCACCGATCTATATGACATCAACCTTTTGCTTTGACACCGCAGAGCAGGGGGCAGCTCGCTTTTCTGGTGAAGCGCCGGGCCATTTTTACAGTCGGGTATCCAACCCAACGCAAGCGATTCTTGAAGCACGTCTAGCGGATCTTGAAGAGGGGGAAGCTGCTTTAGCAACTGCTTCGGGAATGGGTGCGATTAGTGCAACTTTTTGGACAATAGTGTCTCCGGGTGACCATGTGCTGGTCGATAAAACGGTCTATGGCTGTACATTTTCTTTTATGGAGCATGGACTCAAAAAGTTTGGTATTCAGGTAACCTATGTGGATTTCACCAATATTGATAAAATCAAAGGTGCGTTGCAGTCTAATACTCGTGTGGTGTATTTTGAGAGCCCTGTTAACCCCTCCATGCGCATACTTGATATTGAACAGATCAGCAGTTTAGTTAAGGACTACTGCGCTGACATTCATGTTGTGATCGACAACACATACTGTACGCCAGCTTTACAGAGGCCGCTTACTATGGGGGCAGATATAGTGGTGCACTCAGCCACAAAATACCTAGGTGGCCACGGTGATTTAATCGCTGGAGCGGTGGTAGGTCAAGCGGAGATGATGGAAAAAATAAGACTCTATGGCCTCAAAGATATGACCGGAGCGGTTATTTCTCCTATCAATGTATTCTTAATTTTGAGAGGCGTTAAGACCTTGCAGTTGCGGATGGAGAGGCACTGTCAAAATGCACAGGTGATTGCGGAAATGCTTGAGGCTCATCCGGCGGTTGAAAGTACCTACTACCCTGGCTTATCCAGTGATCCGGGTCATCAATTAGCGAAGCGCCAAATGGACGGCTTTGGCGGCATGATTGCCTTTGAGCTTAAAGCGGGATTTGGAGCTGCATCTAAGATGCTCAATAGACTCAATTTAATTAAGCGGGCGGTTAGTTTGGGCGATACAGAAACACTGATTCAGCATCCCGCTAGCATGACCCATTCTACTTACACTCCAGAAGAGCAAGCTAAACATGGCATTACGCAGGGGCTGGTTAGGATTTCTGTAGGTCTTGAGTGTGTAAACGATATATTGGCAGATCTTAAACAGGCGTTAGACGCATAGGGTCATGGCCCGTTATATTGTGGAAAAATCAGTTTTAGTGGTTTTGGTGACTTCAATGTTAAGTTCGCCATCGATCAGTCTGGCTCTAAGATTCTCTCCCGGGGTCACGGAGGCAACACTCTTAATCACCTGATTTTTATCGTCGCGAATAACGGAGAAGCCGCGGCTGAGTATTTTAAGAGGACTGACAGCATCCAGTAGGTGCATTGTTTGCTCTGTGTGGCTCACTTTTTCTTTCAGTTGTCGACTAGCCGCTTTAGATATTTGATTGATGGCATCATTCAAGCGCTGTCTTTTATACGCTAGGGCATCTCGAGGGTGCTGACGTAGCAGGCGGTCTCGGCTCAACGTCGCTCGGTGTCGACAAAGTTGAACCATAGCCTGGATAGAGCGTCTCAAGCGAATATCTAAATGGTCAAGATGCTGAGCCTGTTCTTGAAGCTTTCGCCCCGGGTGTTGCAGTCGATTGCGCAAGTCGTTGGTTTTTTGTTCCAATCTTTGCAGTCGTCGGCTCATTGCGTCGCTCAACAACGTTTCTAGCCCGCTAAGTTGTGCGGCTATTTCATCGCCATTAGGGCTAATTAATTCTGCCGCGGCGGACGGCGTGGGTGCTCGAAGGTCGGCAACAAAGTCGGCAATGGTAAAGTCAATTTCATGACCCACTGCACTGATGATTGGAATTTTGCTGTGGAATATAGCGCGAGCCACGGCCTCTTCATTGAATGGCCATAAATCTTCTAGAGATCCGCCACCGCGGCCGACAATTAAAGCGTCGCATCGACCATCTTGATTAGCGTTTGCTATGGCCTCTACAATTTGTCCTGCGGCCTGATCGCCCTGAACAGCGGTAGGAAAGAGCGTTACTTTGATGCTCGGGAATCTGCGATTAAGGACAGCTAAAATATCTTTGAATGCCGCGCCTGTCGGTGAGGTTACAACGCCAATGTGATTCGCGGATGTTGGCATGGGCTGTTTGTGGGCCTGATCAAACAAACTCTCATTAGCTAGCTTTGCTTTGAGTTGGTCAAATTGCCTTTGTAATGCGCCAAAGCCAGCTTCTTCCATATGTTCTATGATGAGCTGATAGTCTCCGCGACCCTCATATAAACCGACTCGGCACCGTACCAACACCGAAATTCCGTTTGCAGGTTTGAAGCTAACCCGCGCATTACTGTTTTTAAACATAGCGCAGCGAACCTGCGCCTGTTGATCTTTGAGGGTCAGATACCAATGGCCAGAGCTAGGGCGAGCAAAATTGGAAATTTCACCCTCTACCCACAACAGGGGAAGGGTACTTTCAAGTAACTGGCGAACAGTGCGGTTGAGTTCACTGACGGTGAAAACCTGGCGATTATGATTATCTTTAGACATTCGCATATTGTAGTGAAACGAGCAGCGGAAGGTAACTAATTTAAGATGTATATTTCAACACCTGTTAATTCCTGAGGAGTTAAAAAAATATTAAAATCAGTGCTTTATCATCATTTAGTCTACCCAAGCCAATACCAAATAAATGTTTACCTTATAGTGCCTGAGGCCTATAATGCGCCGCTTACTTTTTAAAATCCAACATGTATTCGCTCTTTAGAGCATACCGAGGTAGGCGTTCTTTATGTTACGAATCTCTCACGAAGCACTGACCTTTGACGACGTTTTACTCGTGCCTGGGTATTCTGACGTCACTGCAAAAGATGTGGCAACACAAACACAGCTAACTCGCGGTATTACCATGAATATCCCGCTGGTATCAGCGGCAATGGACACGGTCACTGAATCCCGCCTGGCGATCGCTATAGCCCAAGAGGGCGGTGTTGGCATAGTTCACAAGAGTATGACTATAGAAGAACAGGCCAAACAAGTTTGGGCGGTCAAAAAGTATGAGAGTGGAGTGGTCAAGGATCCTTTCACTATTGAGTCATCTGCCACGTTGGAACAACTGCACGCTCTCACGCTGGCCAATAATATTTCCGGTGTTCCCATTCTTGAGAACGGTAACCTGGTTGGCATCGTAACGCGCCGAGATGTACGTTTCGCCACCGACATGAGTGCCTGTGTAACCTCAGTTATGACGCCCAAAGAGCGCTTAGTAACTGTCAAAGAGGGTGCCGGTGCTGATGAGGTGCGAGCGCTACTTCATAAACACAGAATTGAAAAAGTATTGGTCATTAATGATGCCTTTGAGCTTAAAGGACTAATTACGGTAACTGATATCGATAAAGCTGAACAATACCCCCATGCTTGCAAAGATGATCAGGGTCGACTAATCGTCGGAGCTTCAGTCAGCGTTGGAGCGGGAACTGATGAGCGAATAGCCGCTCTTGTGCATGCCAATGTAGATGTACTGGTAGTTGATACTGCACATGGCCATTCTTTAAACGTATTAAATCGCGTCAGGTGGATTAAGAAAAATTTCCCTGATGTCCAGATAATTGGTGGTAACGTGGCGACCGGAGAAGGCGCTAGAGCCCTCGTAGATGCCGGCGCAGATGGCGTGAAAGTAGGTATTGGCCCCGGGTCAATTTGTACAACGCGCATCATTACGGGTATTGGCGTACCCCAGATAACCGCTGTTGCTAGTGCGGTTGAGGCACTTAAAGGCACGGGTGTGCCGGTCATTGCCGATGGTGGAATTCGTTATTCTGGCGATATGGCAAAAGCTATTGTTGCGGGCGCAAGTTCGGTAATGATGGGCTCCATGTTAGCCGGCACTGAAGAAGCGCCAGGTGAAATAGAAATGTTCCAAGGTCGTTCTTATAAGAACTATCGAGGCATGGGTTCTTTAGGCGCTATGTCTCATTCTATGGGTTCAAGTGACCGTTACTTCCAAGATGCCAGTGCGGTTGAAAAGTTGGTCCCAGAAGGCATTGAGGGTCGAGTACCCTATAAAGGGCCAGTCTCTAGTATTATCCATCAAATGATGGGTGGTTTACGTTCTGCCATGGGTTACACCGGTTGCACAACCATAGAGCAAATGCGCACCAAACCAGAGTTTGTTCGTGCAACCTCAGCCGGTATTGGCGAGAGTCACGTGCATGACGTACAAATTACCAAAGAAGCACCTAACTATCCTGCCGGTGGTCGATAGGGCCATCGGTTAGTGTGTTTTTACATAATGTTTAATGAAGGGCTGGGCTGAGTAGCCTAGCCTTTTTACTTTAAGGTCAACTAATGACAGATCTACATTCGCAAAAGATACTTATCCTCGATTTTGGTTCTCAGTACACCCAGTTAATTGCGCGCCGCGTGCGTGAGATTGGCGTTTTCTCTGAAATTAGAGCTTGGGACATTACCGAGCAAGAGATCCGCGAATTTAACCCCCAAGGTATTATTCTCTCCGGCGGCCCAGAGTCGGTCACCGATGGCGCAACAGCGCCGTGCGCACCAGACTGTGTGTTCACCATGGGACTGCCCATATTAGGCATATGCTATGGCATGCAGACCATGGCCAGCCAGATGGGCGGTAAGGTTGGTACATCAGACATACGCGAGTTTGGCTATGCTCAAGTCAAGGTCGAGGAACAATCTACTTTGCTTGGAGACCTTAAAGACCATTTAGGCTCCGCTGGAGAATCACTATTAGACGTTTGGATGAGTCATGGTGACAAAGTGGTTGCCATGCCCGAAGGCTTTACGTTAATGGCCTCCACGCCCTCATGCCCAATCGCAGGCATGGCCAACGAAGAAAAACAATTTTATGGTATCCAGTTCCATCCTGAAGTAACTCACACCCTGCAGGGCGAGAAAATTTTCCAACACTTTGCCCTTGAAATTTGCGGATGTGAACCACTTTGGACCGCTGCCGCCATTATTGAAGATCAGATTAATCGTGTAAAGGAACAGGTTGGCGACAGCCACGTACTGCTGGGCCTTTCCGGTGGTGTTGATTCCTCTGTGGTTGCAGCTTTGCTGCATAAAGCCATTGGCGATCAGCTTACCTGTGTGTTTGTTGATAATGGCTTGTTGCGCAAAAATGAAGGCGACATGGTCATGGAAATGTTCGCCAAAAATATGGGCGTTAAAGTGATTCGTGCCAATGCCCAAGACAAGTTTTTAAATGGTCTAGTAGGCGTCAGTGATCCGGAGAAAAAACGCAAAGTTATAGGCAACACCTTTATCGAAATTTTCGATGAAGAGTCTCACAAAATAGACAATGTTAAATTTCTCGCTCAGGGCACTATCTACCCCGATGTGATCGAGTCTGCAGCCTCCAAAACTGGCAAAGCCCATGTCATCAAATCACACCACAATGTCGGTGGCCTGCCAGATCATATGGCCCTGAAACTGGTTGAGCCACTGCGTGAGCTATTTAAAGATGAAGTGCGAAAGATCGGTGTTGAGTTAGGTCTGCCCTATGACATGGTCTATCGTCACCCTTTTCCTGGCCCCGGCCTCGGTGTGCGTATTTTGGGTGAAGTAAAGCGCGAGTATTGCGCTATTCTCCGTGAAGCCGATGCCATCTTTATCGAAGAGTTACATAACTTCGGTTGGTACCAAAAAACCAGCCAAGCCTTTGCCGTATTCTTGCCGGTTAAATCCGTCGGTGTTGTTGGCGATGCTCGCCGCTATGAATGGGTCATTGCACTTCGCGCTGTCGAGACTATTGATTTCATGACCGCTCGCTGGGCACATTTGCCCTATGAGCTATTAGAGAAAGTCTCTAATCGGATTATCAATGAGATCACTGAGGTGTCTCGGGTGACTTATGATGTCTCTAGCAAGCCGCCGGCGACTATTGAGTGGGAGTAGTCGGGTAGATGTAACCCATTGATTTATATAGAGTTGAGAGTTAAAAACTTGTTACAAACCACCACTAAAACAGGGGGTTTTACATAGTACCGCTGACTGCGCAGATGCTAGAGATCCTCGATGAAATGCGAGTTATAAGCTGCCGTAGTCAGTTCATCTTCCCCTCTGAGGTAAAACCTCTGGAGAGCATGAATTCGCAAACTGCCAACATCGCTTTAAAACGGATGGATTATGGGGGCCAATTGGTCTCCCATGGAATGAGATCTTTGGCGAGTACAATTTTGAATGAACACGGCTTTGAGCCAGGCATTGTTGAGTCAGCATTAGCACATACTGACAAAAACACTGTAAGAGCCGCATATAACCGCGCTGATTATGTTGAGCAGCGCAGGGACATCATGGACTGGTGGTCTAAATGAGTTAGCCAATTACCCACCGCAGACTTATCTGTTGGCGCACTTTTAATTACGGAGCAAGAAGCTCCGCAGTAACAGGACAATGATATGGCTTTAAGAATAATGCGGTTAAGTGAAGTAAAGGCAGTAACGGGTCTTTCAAAGACTACGATCTATAGGTTTGCAAAAGAGGGGCGATTTCCATCGAGGGTTAGTCTCGGTGAAAGGAGCTTGCCAGGCAGACCCGCATGGATACCTACTGACACCGTATGTCAGGAAGCTCGTGAAATGGCTTCTAACGGCCTTACAGTGGCTCAAATAGCCGATTGCTTAGGTATATCTGAGTCAACCTTATACTCCAAACAGGGCGAGTATAAGGAGTTTTTGGATGCCATAAAAAGGGGGCGCGCTGAGGGTATTCATAAAGTCTCTAACGCACTCTTTGAGAAGGCTACTCAGGGTAACGTTACAGCAATGATCTACTATCGGAAGGTTAGGGATAGGGCGAACTGGGGTGAGAATCAGCCTGAGCCTTTGAGAGAGATTCCACCTTTGCAGATTGTTCTATCTGGCGTCTCTAGTTGAAATCACTTACACCAGCAACCAGAGGGATATCAAAGGCATAGATGGTGGCACAGCTCACAGCGACTAATAATATGATGAATAACAGCTCCCCCTCAGCGACAATTTTCAGTTGAGATTCCTCCTGTTAATTTCATAATCGCTGCTCAATAGCCTCCAGTAAATTAAGGTAACAATCGGCCAGGCTCTTTGAGGCAAAATTCCACTTAAAAACACTCGCCAGAATCTTTCAGCTTTCACGTACCATCAATTTTGTTGAGATTAATCTGGAATCTGGGTGCTTCCCTTCTAATTGCTGAAGCAACAACTTCACCATTAACTCTCCAGCTTCATATGTATCCTGCTGAATGGTTGTTATTCCTGGACGATAAACAGCTGCCGTGGAACTATCATTGTAGCCAACGATAGAAATATCCTCGGGAATGCGCTTACCTAGTTCTAGTAAAGCGTGGGCAATAGCCATTGCGGCTGTGTCACTATAAGCAAAAACACCATCTACGGAACTACTTTTATGTTTGAAAAACTTTGCTGCCACCTCGTGAGCTGTATCGTATGAGAAGTTAGCAACTGGTAAATGTGAAAGCTCCACCTCTATGCTGCTATCTGCGACAGTTTTTTGTAGACCTTTATAGCGTAGGTTGATTTCAATATGCTCTATATCGCCAACCATGAGAATATGCCGTTTACCCTTTGATATTAGATGTTTTCCGGCTAATTGTCCTCCTAGGTAATTATCACTTCCGACGACACAGTAAGGTGCGTTATCAAATGTACCTCCCCACACAACCATCGGTATACCGAAGTTCGCAGACTCAAGCAATAAATCTGTTCGTCTACCTTGACCGATAAAGATGAATCCATCAACTTCACGCCCAGCGATCATATTCCTAAATTTTTCTGAATTTTCATGATTTGGCGATGTAAGTAATAGATCAATATTTTTCTTCCCAAGTGCTTCGGAAATCCCAGCCAGTAAATCAAAGATAAATGGGTCGGAAATGCGGTTTTGACGATGGGAGAGGAAATCAATGGATACAGCGACGGTATTGGTGTTTTTATGCCTCAGTTTCTGGGCGTTCCGATTGACCACATAGCCAAGTTTGCGAGCTGTTGCAATTATATGTTCTTTGGTCTCTTTGGTGACCAAAGGATTATCGCTTAGAGCCCTAGAAACAGTCGGTTTTGAGACCTTTGCCTCTCTGGCGACATCAAGCATTGTTACGGGGCGGTTGCTTTTCAAAATGGATGTCCTGCATATTCATGAAATAGAGTCGCTATTGTAGCCTCCAGCTTTCCTTTCTACTATGACAATGCAGAAGAAAATGAAATTAATTTCATAAAATACTTGAAATCGATTTCATTAACGATTAAATTACTGAGGCTATATTCGCGCTGGCATGTTTGGTGGGGCTCACATACTAGCTGTTATAAAGAAATCATTTGGCTAAACTAAAATAGTAGAGGGGAAGAACATGAAAAAATATATTTCTTATACAGCCATAGTAATGGCATTAAATCTAGCAGGTAATGCGAGCTCCGAAATATTAGAAGAGGTCGTTGTCACCGGGTCTGCCGATGGCAGCGAAGTACGTAAATTAGATGCTAGCTACGCAATTACTAATGTTACGGCAGAGGATATCGTGAAATTCTCTCCAAAAAGTACTGCCGATCTATTAAAGACTATTCCTGGTGTGTGGGCGGAAAGTTCAGGTGGTGTATCAGGTGCAAATATCTTTGTGAGGGGAATGCCTGGTGGAGGTGACGCACCTTACTATACGTTGCAGATCGAAGGGGCGCCCGTCTATCCAGCACCGACACTTTCTTTCCTTGAGAACACTACGCTGTTCAGAATTGATGAGACGGTTGAGCGAGTGGAAGGTCTGCGAGGTGGTCCACAATCCGTTCAAGACAACGGCCAGCCCGGTTTGACTACTAACTTTCTGTTAAAGCGTGGCCAGGAAGAGACCGAAGGCTTAGTTAAATACAGCACTTCAGATTACGACCTGCAGCGGTTTGACGCGCGAATGAGTGGAAAGCTGACTGATGGCTTGTATTATATGATTGGTGGTTATGTTAGCTCATCTCCTGGTATCCGTGATGCAGGCTATCAGGCTGAGAAAGGTCACCAATTTACTATAAAGCTGACGAAGGAACTTGAGAATGGTGAGTTGAGTGTTTACCACCGCGCTACTGACGATCACGGCACGTGGTATTTACCAGGAGCTCTAAATGTGCCAGGTGTTGATAATACCTATATTCAAAACGGAACTCTGAATCGCAAGCAAACGATTATGTTGTCCAATGGAGATAGTCGAAATGTAGATATGGCCGATGGTCGTGGATGGGATGGTACTGTCAGTGGGATTAATTTTGATCTGGAGATCAACGATCAATGGAGCTTGAGTAATGCCTTGAACTACACATCTGGCGATGCTGATACCGTTGGTTTTGTTTCCAATGGTGGGGCAGTTACCGTTGAATCACTGCTTGGCGGTGATACTACTGGCGCAGTGACTGGTCGTAGCATCAGTGGTGACGAGTACACTCAACAGTGGGGATTATGGGAGGTTCGTAAGAACATAGAATCTATGACAAATAACCTGTCGTTGACTGGTAGCTACGATAAAGTTGATGCTACCGTTGGGCTGTATGCGGCAACGACCTCAGTAGATGAATTTTGGGCTTTAGGTAATCACCAGTATTATGTGGTTGAAAATGGTGGTGAAATGATAACTGGAGCCGAATGTCCCAATAGCTGCGGATGGAACTACGATATTGATGCGGCTGGCGATGCAAAAGATCGTGCCTTGTACGGAACGGTAACATTTCGAGCAACAGACTCACTCAGTTTTGACGTAGGGGTGCGTAATGCCAATCATGAGGTCAACTATTCTGTTGACGAAGGACTGGCTGGAAGCATTAGCAAAGTCGTAGATTACGATGAATCAGAAACATCATATACAGTTGGAGCTAATCTTGCGCTAGATGAAAATAGCGGAGTATTCTTCCGTGCTAGTCACGGTTATCGGTTGCCGTTCTTCGATGATTTTCGTGATAACTACGGAGCATATAGTGACGGTGATGACCTGACTCAAAAAGTCGCACAGTATGAATTGGGTTATAAGTTCTCTGGTAAAAATATTTCTGCATATGTAACAGGATTCGTTACTGAAGTAGAAGATGCTGCCGTCAGTCTGCCGGGAACACCTGCGGTGGACTCTGTTCAGGAAGCGAAGGGACTGGAACTCGATATTCGTTACGTGGCAAGCAATGGATTTCAAGTTTTGCTAAATGGGACAATTCAGGATACTGAAATTACGGAAGGCAGCGACGCAGGAATCATTGGTAACGAATCTCAGCGTCAGCCTGGATACCAGTTGAGAATATCTCCAAGTTACGATTTTAGTATGAGTAATAGTTGGAGCGGCACCGTCTATGGCTCGTTGAGTTTGGTTGACGATCGTTGGTCTGACAATGGAAATACTGTGGAGTTACCTGGTTACGAAAAAGTCGATCTAGGCTTGATCGTCAATGCAAGTGACAACCTAACGTTGCAATTGATGTTGGATAATCTAACCGATGAAGAAGGATTGACTGAGGGAGATCCGCGCAACCCAACAGCACCAAACGGTCGATATATTATGCCGCGTAATATTAAGTTCAGTGTTGGCTACAATTTTTAATTAGATGCCATGACGGCTAACGGATAGTAAAGAAGAGTCTATTCGTTAGCCAAATTAAATCATGTTGAAAGCTCTATTTTTAACATCGATCCCTAGATTTTGTTAATAAAAATAGCCTGTAGAGTTCTTTAAATAGCATTGTATTTATCCATATGGTCAACATAATAATGAAAAAAAATATAATTGTTCCTGCGATATTTATTATCTATTTTATCTTTGCAATTTTGATGAATAGTGTTGGTATTGTAATATTACAGGTTCAAACCACCTTCGGGGTAACTGCATCTGATGCAAGTTTACTTGAGGGATTTAAAGATCTTCCTCTCGCACTAGTATCTTTCTTAGTTGCTTCTTACATATTAAGCCTGGGCTATAAAAGAGTAATGTTATACGCTTTGGCGGCCGTGGGAATGGTTAGCCTTTTGGCAACTCAGATACCTGAATTTTGGATGATTAAAGTTCTATTTATGGTAATTGGCAGTTGCTTTGCATTGATAAAAATATGTGTTTTTTCCAGCATTGGTCTTTTAACCTCTAATAGTCGTGAACACTCCAGCCTGATGAATTTCCTAGAGTCATTTTTTATGATGGGGATTCTAAGTGGTTATTTTTTATTCAGCCTATTTATTAATGATGAAAATCCCGGAGATATACGCTGGTTAAACATTTATTATTTATTAGCTGGATTATGCGCTTCTTCTATGCTGTTGGTAATGTTATGTCCGCCTATCGATAGTTTGGTAGATGTCAAAGCGGCGACAGACGAGGATATAAGGCTTATTGGTATGCTCCGTCTTTGTGCCGTCCCCCTGATAGGATTATTCGCAATTAGTATATTTCTTTATGTGTTAATTGAGCAAAGCATTATGACGTGGCTGCCCTCTTTTAACCATAGTGTGCTCAACCTACCCAAAAGCCTCAGTATCCAAATGGCTAGCATCCTTGCTGGTGCAACTGTAGTTGGCCGCTTGTTAGCGGGCATCACTTTGCGTTATATAAGTTGGTTTCGATTGCTGTTATTTTGCATCATTTCAGCTGCAGCGCTGGTATTAGTAGTTATGCCATTGGCTAATTTTACGGCTACGGATACTGTAACAAGTTGGAGTCAGGCTCCGTTGGTAGCATATATTTTCCCCCTTATCGGGCTCTTTCTAGCACCTATATATCCAATTATTAATTCTACGATCCTGTCGGCATTACCTCGCAAAAAACATCCACAGATGTCTGGGTTGATTGTGGTTTTTTCTGCGCTAGGGGGTACTACTGGCTCGATAATTACAGGGACATTATTTGAAAACTATGATGGTGTTACTGCGTTTTACTTTTCGCTTGTACCGATGGTTTTGATAGTTTTTACATTACTTTATTTTAAAAAAATGGTGGCACATTATGAATAAATCTCCTGATCTTATTTATGGTCAGTTATTTAAGGATGTGCAGCTAAAAAGGATATTTGACGATTCAAAAACCTTCGCTGATGCGACACCTAAGTTCAGCCCAGAGAAAATTTTACACAACTACAAAGAATATCCGTTTTACGATTCTGATAACCTAATGAAGTTTGTTCGTATGCACTTTGATTTTCCTGAATCGATCAAGGAAGAGCAATGCTCTTTAGGGTCTTCAGTCGATATCTTAGACTATATTAAACTTCAGTGGGAAGAGCTTACTCGGAATGGTGGTGGCGATGACAATTCTTCATTGATTAATTTACCAAAGTCGCATGTTGTGCCTGGCGGCCGCTTCAAAGAGGTCTATTACTGGGACAGTTATTTTACTATGTTAGGTCTAGCTGGATCAGGAAATACCTTGTTACTAAGTGATATGGTAGAAAACTTTGCTTATCTAATTGACTCGATTGGTTTCGTACCAAACGGCAATCGAACTTATTATACCTCGCGTTCACAACCTCCTTTCTTCTCTCTTATGGTTGACTTGCTTGCGACTACTCTGGGTGATGAGAAGATTTATTGCCGTTACTTCTCGGCTATGGAAACTGAGTATGAGTTTTGGATGGCTGGGATTGATAAAACTATGTCGAGCAAGGATTGCACTCGCGCGATAAAGGTAGATGGATGTATTTTCAATCGATATTGGGACGATCTTGATTCGCCTCGGCCAGAAAGTTATTGGGAGGACTATGCGCTAGGCCAACAAGTCGGCCATCCCAAAAAACTTTATAGACATATTCGCGCCGGTGCTGAATCAGGTTGGGATTTTTCTTCGCGTTGGTTTGCAGATCCATATGATCCATCTTCAATCGAGACTTGCGACATTATTCCTATAGATCTTAATTGTATTCTGTGCCGTGTTGAGCAATTGCTCGCAGCTAGTGCCAAAGTAGCTTGTCCGGGAAGAGTGAGTCATTATAAATCCTTGGCGAACGCAAGGCAGATAGTTATCCAAAATAAGTTTTTCTGTAGCGATGCTAGTACATTCTCGGATCTTTTTGTATCCAATGGTATGCCAACTGGGCGTCACAGCTTAGCAATGGTTTATCCCTTGTTTTTTGGGCTGGCGACTCAGCAGCAGGCTGAGAAAGTAGCCTCCTATCTTGAAAGTCACTTGTTAATGTCTGGCGGTTGGGCGAGTTCCACAGTTAGAACCCCACATCAGTGGGATTCTCCCAACGGCTGGGCGCCATTACAATGGATCTGTTTTGTCGGCCTACGTCGGTATGGCTTCAAAAAGTTGGCGGACAAATCAGCTCGTTGCTGGCTCCATACCGTAGAATCTGGTTACCTAAGAACTGGGCGTATTTTTGAGAAATATAATGTAGTGGATGTAGAAAACTTAGCGACAGGTGGTGAATATGCGGTGCAGCATGGGTTTGGTTGGACAAATGCGATTTACCTAAAGATGAAAGAAACCCTAGGGTAAAGTAAAAATGACTTTCGGGACACTCCAGCGCGCGACTTAATGGACGCCATACGCGCGAATAGATCGAAGTATTTACCGCCTATAAAAAAGATAAGTATTTGCGGCTTATAAAAAGGACTTTTAGGACACATTTACGCGCGCGTAGATCGAGGTTGCCACTAGATCGAGGTATGGGTTTACGGAGTTCTTTGAGCCTATAAAAAAGGGCCATCAGTAAAATAAAATGTCTATATAAATCAATGATTTATGATTATTGAACTATCCTGTGATCGAAACTACTTTTGATTGAGGTGTTGAATAGGCGTAGTCACTATACTTTTGCATCATTGCTCGTCGTTTCTCTACCATTGTAGTTCGGTGATATGCCGCTACAGAAGCATCTGGAATCTTGTGGGCGAGGGCATGTTCAGCCATGGCTCCGTCAAACATTGTCTTATCGGCTATATAGTCGCGGAAGGTTGAACGGAACCCATGTACTGATATGTTGCGGCCCTGTTTATCTCGCCATTCACTATTCTTGCTTAGTCGTTTCAATACTGATGACGTGCCAGCCTGTTAGAGATACTTACCGTTGGATAGGTTGGGAAATACGTATTCACTGATCCTCAATTGTTCGAGTTCTCTCAGTTTTGCTACAGCCTGAGTTGATAACGGTATTTTGTGTTCCTTTTTTCCTTTCATACGGTTTGCTGGGATCACCCAAAGGGCTTTATCTAGATCAATTTCTTTCCATGTCGCCTTGAGCGTTTCAGTGGTTCTCGTCGCACAGAGAATGCATACCTGTAATGCACTCGCTCCCATCCCTGATGATTGGCTGAGGGTATTCATAAATTGAGCTAGCTGTTCATGAGGCAGGTCAGCTGAAGAGTTCAAACGCTAGCCTTTTCTCAGGCTATCTAATGTCTGAAGAAATAAATGTACTGTCTGAGGGAATTTGACTTAATGTCTAATTGTGATTTCTGGACCCATAAAACCACCTAAGATGGATGCCTTTGTCTCTATTTGGGACACATTATGGTTTGCACTAGAGTTACAACGTTTGTAACCCATAATAGCTAACATACTGATAATGAAAGGACAGTTTAAGTGATGACTTGGACCGCATGAGTACGCTGATTTACAAACGAGTTACAAACCTGGCAAAGAACTCCGCACCCGAGTCAACGATAGCCTGTAACCCCCCGCGGCATACCCGCACCCTCTGTATCCCCCGCGAAGAAACGTCATCCCAGCACACTCCGTCATCCCAGCACCCACTGTCATGTCAGCGAAGGCTGGTATCTCAAGCAGATTCCCGCCTACGCGAGAATGACGGCACCACTCTGTCATCCCAGCGCAGGAACGTCATCCCAGCGAAGGCTGGGACCAGGATCTCAAGCAGATTCCCGCCTACGCGAGAATGACGCCATACCCCCTCATACCAGCCCCCCCACTTATCAGTATTCCCCCCTTCAAATCACCAAATTCGGCTTTTTAATACCTAGATAGCTTGTATTAAACTGCCCCTGACCTCTGCACGTTTAAAGTGCGTTCGTAGATCCGGCGCCTTTTAATGGGCCGATTTGAAACCAGTAATGACTTTTACGTCACCCATTAATCCCCTCATAAAAAATCAAAAAAATCATACTAATCAGACTGTTATAAAAATAACCAGGCAAAAAATAATTATTGGCACAGTTTTCGCAACACCTAAAGCAACTGGATATAACTTGCTAATACAAGTATGTGGCTCGCGGCGCCTCAATAGGTGGTTCGACATGTCCTTTCTTTGAGCGCAACTAAACTTTAGGTGTAGTAGTAAATGTCAGTAAATCAAATACCAACCTTATCAATTGCTGCGGCCAAATCATCGAATGCAGGTTCCCAATCTCGAGGCCTGATTGAAATAGATAAAGTCAGTGTCGTATTCGGCAAGGGTGACCAAGGGACAACTGCGGTGCAAGAAACCAGTCTGGTGGTGGAGCCCGGTCAGTTTGTCTGCATTCTAGGGCCTTCGGGTTGCGGTAAATCTACCTTATTAAATTCTGTCGCCGGTTATACATCCCCGACAACTGGATCTGTCTGTGTCGATGGTGAGCCTATCGTTGGGCCTGGACCTGACCGCGGTATGGTCTTTCAGCAGTATTCATTACTGCCGTGGAAAACCACTTTTGAGAATATCGCCCTTGGACCGAGATTAGTCAAAGATATAGAGGCCACCAAAACTACAGAATATTTTCTCGATATGGTGGGCTTAACAAAATATAGAAATCACTATCCAGCGGAGTTGTCGGGCGGTATGCAACAGCGTGTCGGCATCGCTCGGGCCCTAGCAACTTTTCCTAGTGTGCTGTTAATGGACGAACCTTTTGGTGCCCTAGATGCGCAAACCCGACTGGTGATGCAGGAGAGCCTACTGGAGGTTTGGAGTCAGTTTGGAACCACTGTGGTGTTTGTTACCCATGATGTTGATGAATCAGTTTTTCTTGCTGACAAGATTGTAGTGATGAGTGCGAGCCCCGGAAAAGTTGTCGCCGAGTTTGATAATCCATTACCAAGGCCACGCTCTCAAGACATGGCAACACGTCCTGATTACATCGCCCTAAAAAAACAATGCCTCGACGTTATTCGTGCTGAAAGTCTAAGAGCCTTTGAGTTACAGAATTCTTAATTACCGAAAAAAAATCCTGAACACAAGCCTAAAAGCTAACTGAGAAAATTTATGAGTAAAACTACAGAGCTCCTTTCAGACCTTGAACAGCGTGTTATAGCTCGTGTCCATGAAAGCGAGTGGTTGGATCTCACTACCGAAATGGTTCGCACAGGCCAGCCCCATTCGGTCAATCCGCTGGATCCGGATATTCTCGCGGGTGAAGAGGAGTCAATTGCACTGTTTGTTGCCGGTAAGCTCGAAGCCATGGGCTTTGAAGTCGAAAAATTTGAATCTCAGCCTCATCGTCCCAATGTTGTTGGTCGCTTAAAGGGCACGGGCGATGGTCCATCGCTAATGCTCAATGACCACTTAGATACCTATCCTGCCGTTGAACCTGAGCGCTGGGACAAATGTGATCAGAACCCGTTCAAGGCCACGCGTCACGGAGACTGGCTTTATGGTCGAGGAACCTCCGACACCCGAGGCAATCTTGCGGCGTCACTCTTAGCCGTCAAGGCGGTACTCGACGAAGGTGTCCAACTCAAAGGTGATCTTGTCTGTTGTTACACCGTCGACGAAGAGAAGAATGGTTTGCATGGTTCGATTTACATGACCAAAACCATGGGCCTCAAAACCGACTATTCAATTACCGCAGAGCCCACCGCCTGGGGTGGTGAGACAGAAGATTGGGGTATGAATATTTCTGTTGCCAACGCGGGTAACAGTCTCGTTGAACTGACAGTGACAGGATTAAAATCCCATATCTGGCGCCCGGATACTGGCGTAAATGCGATTACTTTAGCGTCGACATTGGTCGAACCATTGAACACCATGAGCTTTTTCCATACCCCCGCAGAGATGATGGGGCATACGCCTCCCTGTGTTTGCGTGGTACGAATTAACGGTGGCCTGCCCGGTGAAATGCAGTTTTCCCCTGACAGTTGCACCATGACTCTAGCCATTGTCGGCATTATGCCCGGCATGACCATTGACACGGTGATCAAGGATATTACCGAGACCGTGGGCAATATCCTGGGTACCTCGGAAGAGGTGGGCTTCAGTGTTCGCCAAGTGCCGGACTCGCTGTTTGTTGGCGGAACAGAACCAGTGCCAGAAGACCAAGAGCCCAACTTGTCGATCACCAAAGCCTATCAAAAGTTGCTCGGTGGTACCCCCCATATTAATCGTAAGAACGCCTTCAACGACACTATTCGATTCCGTGAAGCCGGCATGAACGCGGTAACATTTGGGCCTGGTGAAGATGGGTGGTCACCCATTAACGAAGGAATCTCGATTCCAAAATCTGTTGCTGCGACAAAAATTTATGCCCTGGCCATCATGAGTATTCTCGGTGTCAGCGAATGACCTTTAGACGTTGGCTAGCAACACTAACCCAGATCGTTCAACGCCCAAAAAATAGGCGTTTTATTATCTCAAGCTGCTCAGTCTTGATGATGTTTGGCGCCTGGGTCTTTGTTACTAAAACTGGGCTCGCCAATCCATTGTTTCTGCCTGGCCCAGAAGCGATTTACCTCGCCTTCGTTGATGCTTTATTCGAGGGCTATCAGGGTTCGACGTTACTAGAGCATGTGGGCACTAGCCTGTTTCGTATTCTTTCTGCGTTCTTTTTAGCCTGTTTGGTCGGTATTCCTTTGGGTATCGCCATGGGGATGTCGAAAACTGCCCACGCTATCTTCAACCCCTTTATTGAATTCTATCGACCACTACCACCTTTGGGTCTCTACACGCTATTGGTGATGTGGTTAGGTATCGGCGAATCATCAAAACTAGCCCTACTATTTCTGGCTGGACTGCCGGGAATTATTATTGCGACCGTTCAAGCCGTTAAGGATATTAATCCCACCTATGTGTTGGCGACAAAGTCACTGGGTGCTTCGCGCATGGAATTGATTCGCGAAGTCTATCTGCCCGGTGCAGGGCCGACGATCCTAACTGGCATGCGCATATCTCTCGGGTTTGTCTATACCGTCTTGGTCGCCGCTGAAATTGTTGCTGCAACCGCCGGTATCGGATGGATGATCTGGGATGCGGCCAAATTTCTACTTAGCGATATTGTCATTATGGGACTGATTATTTTAGGACTTACCGGAATCGCACTGGATGTAATTATGCGACTTATCGGTTTTGCACTTATGCCATGGACGCGGGCAACCCGTCAGTTTTCAAAAAGCTAATTTTTAACTTACCCACTTTAATCCAACAACTCTTAACTTAAGGAAATATTTATGAACAAGCAATGTAAAGCGTTAATAGCAGGCCTGTGTATGTCCGTGCTTCCCTCAGTCGCGATTGCCGATAAGCCCGAGACTGTCACTGTAGGTTTTTTGAACCTTGTAAATGCTCAGTTAGTGACTAAATCATTAGGCCTAGTACAGAAAGAAATGCCTGGCGTAGAGATTAAATACATCAAAGTCGGCGGCGGCGGTGACATGTTGCGTGCTATCGCTGGTGACCAGATCGATTTTGGTGGTTTGGGTAATCCCCCTGCAGCCATCGGTGTTACACGCGGTCTGCCTATTCAAGGAATCATGGTTTTAAATATGCTTGATTACGTCGAAGCATTGGCTGTACGTACCTCTGCAGGCATCAAAAGTTTGAAAGATTTGAAAGGTAAAACAATCGCTGCACCCTTTGGTTCTACAACTCACTACCTGTTGCTCAATGCACTAGCAGATGAGGGTATTGATCCGGCTTCAATGAAAATTATCGACCTGCGTCCTAACGATATTGCACTGGCGTGGAGCCGTGGTGACATCGATGCTGCATGGTTCTGGGAACCTGCTCTAGGTCGTGTCTTGGAAGACGATGCCAACCTGTTTAACACCTCTGGTTTGATGGCTGCTCGTGGTTACCCAACCTGGGATGTCGGTGTTGTGATGAATGAATTCGCCGAGAAATATCCTGATTATGTAACCAGGTTCCTTAAAGCTGAATGTGCAGGTATCGATTACTGGCTCAACAACCCCGCTGAAACTGCAGTGATCATTGCTAAAGAACTGGGTCTTGATCTAGACGATGCAACACGCATGATGAAGGGCACTGAAATGGTTCCCTGTGCCAAGCAGCTTACTGCGCAGTATATTGGTACGAGTGAAAAAGACGGTGGTTTTGTCGACACGCTAGTCTCTACCGGTAATTTCCTGTACGAGCAAAAACGTCTTCCTGCCGCAGCCTCGGTTGAGAAAATGTCCAACTTTATTCGCCCTGAATACCTCGAATCTATCGTTAAGTAAGTGCTAATTAAGTGCTTTATAAATACTAATTAAGATCGTATGACTGGCAGGTATACCAGGGGTATACCTGCCTTATATGAATTCTAAAGAGTCGGTCAACACTATGAAATCCAATCAAACGATTGAAGTCATGAGCTTCGATATTGCTAGCTTGCGGGCTGCTTATGCCGATACCTCACTGTCGCCAGTGGATGTGGTTGAGGAAGTTTATCGCCGTATCGCTGCCAGAGGTGAGGACTTTGTCTGGACGACCTTAGTCGACAAGACAGAGGCGTTACAGACCGCCGAGGATTTGCTCGCTGTTAATTCAAACTCACTGCCGCTTTATGGCATTCCATTTTCAGTCAAAGACAATATCCACGTCAAAGGCTTGCCGACGACTGCTAGCTGCCCCGACTATTCACATTTTCCTAAAGACAGCGCTACCGTGGTTAAGAAATTAATTACAGCGGGAGCCATCCTGATTGGCAAAAACACCATGGACCAGTTTGCTACCGGTCTGGTTGGGGTTCGAAGTCCTGGCCATCCCGTTAACACGTTTAATCCAGAGTATATTCCCGGAGGTTCAAGTTCCGGATCAGGTGTTGCGGTCGCCGTAGGCCTAGTGAGTTTTTCCCTGGGCAGCGATACCGGAGGCTCCGGTCGTATTCCCGCGGCGCTCAACAATATAGTCGGCCTAAAGCCCACGCCCGGCCTTATCAGTACTGCAGGTATGGTCTACGCCAATCGATCTTTTGACTGTGTGCCAATTTTTGCATTGACCTGCTCA